>Ga0214919_10000352_pt1 | contig 78714 bp, 68 predicted proteins | sample LL1503_MetaG_FD_177994 | JGI IMG/M metagenome (GOLD analysis project Ga0214919, IMG submission 177994) | Freshwater microbial communities from Lake Lanier, Atlanta, Georgia, United States - LL-1503 | ecosystem: Environmental > Aquatic > Freshwater > Lake | place: USA: Georgia | collected... | reverse complement strand
AGAGTTTCGAGAGCGCTGCCAACGGAAGTTGTCAGCGCTTCTCACTTTTTTAATTGCTGGAGATAAAAATGGAATTTTTCCAATCAAGCGAGTTTTGGATCGGCTTGCTGAAGATCATTTGGATCAATATCATCCTGTCTGGGGACAACGCCGTGGTGATTGCTTTGGCTGCCCGCTCTTTGCCAGAAGAACAGCAGCGAAAGGCCATCATGTTTGGTTCTGGCGCTGCGGTTGTGCTTCGCGTGGCCCTGACTGTTGTTGCCGCCAAGCTTTTGGAAGTGTCCTACTTGCAAATCGTTGGCGGCTTGTTGCTACTTTGGATTGGCGCACAGCTTTTGAGCGAAGACAACGAAGACGAAGGCGGTGAGCCAACGCAGTCCACCATGGGCACTGCCATTCGCACCATTCTGATTGCCGATTTGGTCATGAGCTTAGACAACGTGATTGGCGTGGCAGCCGCTGCCAAGGGCAGCATGGTTTTGCTCATTTTGGGCTTGGCCATCAGTATTCCTTTGGTTGTTTTTGGCAGCTCCATGATGATCAAACTCATGACGCGCTTCCCAATCGTGGTGACCTTTGGCGCATGTTTGATAGGCTGGGTGGGCGGCGAAACCATCGCCAGCGATGTGGCCTTGCGTGAATTTGCAGAGGCCAATGCATGGCTGCATTACACCGCTGCGACTGCGGGTGCATTGCTTGTGTTGGCCATTGGTAAATATTTTCAAAGTAAGCGTGAAGGCGCCAAAGAAACTGACGACTCTGCTTGATAAATCGCAAGCACTTGTAGCCAAGCCGACCCCCTGAGGTCGGCTTTTTTACGTCCTAATCAGCGTGTCCTCAAGATTAAAATCAACCAACCCCTAGGAACACCATGACACGCCAACGCTCCAACTATTTTCGTGGCTTCACCCTGATCGAACTGATGGTGGTCATTGCCATCATTGGCGTTTTAGGTTCCTTGGCATTGCCTGCCTACCAAGACTATGCTGTGCGCGCCAAAGTCTCAGAAATGATGCTGGCCGCGACGCAGTGCAAAACAGCCGTCACCGAAGCTGTCAGCACAGCATCTCAGGCCGATGTCAGCTCGGCGCTGCCTAAAGCGTGTGAGTCACAAACGTCCAAATACGTCAGCGCCATGGCGGTAGATGCCAATGGTGTCATCACCGTCACCGGCAATCCCAACACCTTGCGCGGCAATACCAGTGCCACGTCCAATGCCTTGTCGCTCATTCCTGTGCAAACTGGCACCAGTCTCTTAAATGGCAGCACCGACGGCGGCAAGTCCATCAGCGCTTGGAATTGCGGCCCCGCAGCGGCCAACCCCTTGGATTTGAAGTACCTGCCCAATTCTTGCAAAGGCGCTGTTTAATGCGGCCTTATGCTGGCTACGTGTGCGTGAGGAAATTTAGCACCGCACTTTAGGTGTCCGCTTCTATACTCCGTCCAAACTAACCGTCGGAGAATTTGATGAAAACGTCCACTTTGATAGCCCGTAGTTTGTTGGCTGGATTAGGGTTTTTTGCACATGTTGCACAGGCTGTTGAATTGAAAGTTCTCAGCGGCAACGGCTCACGCCCTGCGGTCATTGCTTTAACCAAACAGTTTGAGCAAGCCACCGGTCACAAAGTCAATGTTGATTTTTTTGTCAATCCTGACGTCAAAAAGAAAATTGAAGCGGGTGAGTATTTCGACGTCACCGTCCTCAATCCACCCGTGCTTGATGAACTCATCAAGCAGGGGAAAGTGGCCGCCAATTCGCGTGCTGTGATTGGCAGAATTGGACTTGGCGCCGCCATTAAATCGGGCGCACCCAAGCCAGATATCTCCACCGTTGAGGGTTTCAAGAAGACCATGTTGAGCATCAATTCTGTGGCCTATCCGGGCGATGGCGCAAGCGGTATTTACTTTGTCAGTTTGTTAGACCGCATGGGCATTGGTGCTGAAATGAAGGCCAAATTGCGACCCATGTCAGGCGAGTACAACGTGGAGGTCGTAGCCACGGGTACCGTTGACATGGTGGTGGTCGTTGCCTCCCGAATCTATGGTGTTCCGGGTGTCGACATGCTAGGCCTCATTCCCAAAGAACTTCAAACTTGGATTGGCTTTGCAACGGGCGTGAACCCAGAGTCGAGGCACGCAGAAGCAGCCAAAGCCCTGACCAAGTTCTTAAGCACGCCCCCCGCAGATGCGGTGCTCAAGCCCATCGGCATTGAGCCCTTCATTGAATAATTTCAAAAAGCAATTGACAAAGCGCAGGAAATTAAGTCGCCACCCAATGCCCCGACTTACCGCCCTGCTTTTCTAAAAGCTTCACATCCGTCATGACCATGCCGCGGTCAGCTGCTTTGCACATGTCGTAAATCGTCAGTAGAGCCACTTGCACGGCCGTCAAGGCCTCCATTTCTACACCTGTTGGCCCTACAGTTTCGGCCGTTGCTTTGCAGACGATGGTCGGAGTGGGGCCCTCTGACAAAACCTCAAACTCGACGGCAACACGCGTCAATGCCAAGGGATGGCACAAAGGAATCAAGTCAGACGTTCGCTTGGCACCCTGAATGCCAGCAATTCGGGCAATGCCTAAAACATCGCCCTTTTTGGCCGTCCCGGCCTGCACCAATGCCAATGTAGTAGGTAACATTTGAATTCGGCCAGTAGCGACTGCCACACGGTGCGTGGAGGCCTTAGCACTGACATCTACCATATGGGCTTGGCCTTGAGCGTCAAAATGAGTCAAAGGTGAGGGTGTATTTGGCAGAGAATGCGGCATGACAATGGGCTTAAAAATTGGTAAAAACCATTTACAAACGGATGACGTAGTTCGAGCATGATACGGTTTTCGAATTCCCCATCCTTGTTGGTACAAATACTTTGAAGCTTGCGCACTCAAAATCTAAGCCCCTGCTGGCATTGTTGGCCGTCTCCCTTTGGATCACGCCGGTGTGGTCTCAGTTGCCCACATCAGCAGCAACAGGAAGCCTACCCGCATTGGGCGATGGCGCGGACATCACTTTAAGCGCAGAACGCAAATTAGGCGACCGCATTGCGCGCGAGTTGTTCAGGGATCCAGATTATCTGGAAGATCCGATCTTAGATGAGTATTTGCAAAACATCTGGCAGCCGCTTGTCAAGGGCGCTCAAGCGCGAGGCGAGTTGTCGCCCGAATTACAAGAGCGCTTCGCTTGGAGAATTTTGATAGGGCGCGATCGATCGGTGAATGCATTTGCCTTACCGGGTGGCTACTTGGGCATTCACTTAGGCCTGATCAGTGTCGTCACCACGCGCGATGAGTTGGCTTCCGTCATGGCCCATGAGCTCAGCCACGTCACGCAAAGACACATCTCCCGCTCCATGGGTGATCAAGCGCGCATGACCCCGTGGCTCATAGGTGCCATGATCTTGGGCATGTTGGCCGCCAGCAAAAGTGCACAAGGCGCGCAGGCCATGATTGTGGGCGGTCAAGCCATGGCGGCACAATCGCAGCTGAACTTCTCACGTGACATGGAACGGGAAGCTGATCGAATTGGATATGGCGTGATGTCTGAAGCAGGCTTTGACACGCTCGGCTTTGTCACCATGTTCGGCAAATTGCAGCAGGCGGCTGGTTTGAACGACAGCGGCTCTTTCCCTTATTTGCGAAGCCACCCCTTAAGCAGCGAGCGCATGGCCGACATGCAGTCGCGTCAACAGCTGCAAACACCGCGTCCAGCCAACTTGGAAAGCGATCTGATTCAAGCCATGATGTCTTCCAGGGCGCGCGTGTTGGCACAACCAGGCGTCGATGCACTTCGCGCATGGGCCAATGAGGCCGCCGACTCACACATCGACAAACAAGTGCTGACCAAGCGCATGGGCGTTTTATACGGCGCCGCTTTGTCTTGGATGCAATTGCGAGATATGGCGCAAGCCCGCGCTTTGATACCTCGCATGCAACAAGCTGCCGGTGATCACGCGACGGCGCTGCGCTTGATTCGTTTGTTTGAAGCAGAACTGGCCTTCAAAGAAGATGACATGCGCGCTGCGCTGCGCGCCTTAAGTGCCACAGCCAACCAGGCTAAGCGCCAATGGCCTCGCCCAGAACTCATTGCTTTGGCACAGGCAAGTGCTCGCTTGCATGCGACTTCAAGCTCGGTTGAGACTGCACAACTATTGGCCAACAGCATTGCGGCGCTTCAAGCTTTGGTTTTGCAAACTCCTCAAGATGCCCAAGCATGGCAGGTGTTGGCCACCGCTTTGGCTGCGCAAGGTCGGCCTTTGGCATCCTTGCGCGCTGAAGGGGAGGTGCAAATTGCGCGCATGGACTTTGGTGCAGCGGTAGACAGATTCAGGGCGGCTCAAGATGCCTCACGAAAGGGGCCTGCACAGATGGGCGATCACATCGAGGCGTCCATCGTGGACGCTCGGCTGCGCTTTGCACAAAGCATTTTTCGAGAGCAACTGTTAGAAAGAGACCGCTGAAGGCTGCAAGTCAGTTTTCCTTTGCGCGATTGATGGGCACACAAACACGCCATCCTTGGGGGGTTTTTTCACAGACCAAAACGCCCTCTGGCTCTGTCTTGGCATGTTTTTCAAACACCCACTGTTGCTTGTTTGTTTTAAAAACATAGTTGTCTCTGAAGTACACAAAGTGACCGTCTTGCCCTGTGTAAAAGTAATCGATGTTGAATTGAATTTGTTGCGCTGTGATTTGCCAGTTTTGAATGGTTTTTACAGCCAGAAAGGTGTCTGAATTTAAGTTTTGGATGTGACGAATGTTTCTGACTTTGGTTTCAGAGGCCGGCAATAAGGCGGCTGAAATGGCATTGTCAAGCTGCTCATTTGTAAAGGCTGCAATGAAAGGCATTGCATCTGAAATTTGCTGCAGTTGCCATGGGCTCAAATTCTCGCCTCTCAAATTGAACGCTTTTTTTTCATTCAAATAGGGTGGCTTGATTTCAAAGGAAATACCGCCAACCCCATCGACATGACCTTTGTCCACAAAATATTCTGTAGAGCACCCTGACGAGAACAACAAGCCAAGCCCAAAAACCAAGGACTCAAACAGTTTGCGGTATGTGTGCCATCTGTGCACTTGTTGTTCTCGGTGCATGCCCTGGCTCAATGACAACTTTCCGCCTGTGCTTGTTTGAAAGCGCTGGCACCAAACAAGGAAACGCTGACGCTGTAAAGACTGGCAATGACATTGCAAGTTAAGGCATTACCGCCTTGCGCGTTGCAGTCATTCAGAATGTTGTTGGACAGGTTGGTATCGGCTGTGAGCCGACTGAAACCGCACGTTGAGTAACTTTGGTCATGCTGAAAGCAGGCTTGCGAGACATCGATGCCAAAAAGCATGTCGGGCACGAAGGCGTCACTTTTAGCGGTGCCGCAGCCAGCGCCCAAAGCATTGCCATCTTCTCTTGCACCGTTGGTGGTCCCAGAGTCAAATTTCAAAAAGTCCCAAAATCCGCCACCTTGAACTTGGCGTGTGAGTTCGATATTGCATTCTTGCATTTGTCTTTCCTTTGTTCATTTAAAAATAGTCGATGATTAAAATGTTTGACGCTGGCAAGACCCCGACCAAATGAATGGGCATCTCTGAAGGGGTGATGGCTGGCGTCAAAATGTCACTGGCTTGAACCCCTTCAGGGAACACTTCTTTGACAGACAGGACCTGGAAATCGAGTTGGGCTTGAGAAACCAAGCCAAGCTCTACCAAGCCCCAAATGACAAAATGTGGCCCCTCTAATGAGTCAAAGTCTGCGGTACGCCAAGAAACGAATGACCTCTGGTCTGAGTTGTTGGCGTGTAAGTTTGTAGTGTTTGCGTACATAAAAATTGTTGAAGTGAATACCAAATGGGTACTCACATGCAGATCTTAAAGTCGCAAAGTTCTTTGGGTGCTTACAAGCGCTTGCAGCATCACTTCGAGAAAAACGCCTTTCACAAACCGCTATGATCGCGATCCCCCTTCAAAGTACCTATGGCTGGCATCCACATCACCGACATCGAAGCGGCCATCAATTACTGGCGCGAAAAAAATCCCTCCCCTGACGGCGTCACGCTGCCGCGGGAGCTCAGAGCACTCGCAGAGGTTTATGCCTTGATGATTTTTTTCAAAGAAGATGAAGCCGACGAATTCTCTTTGCCTCTCGCAGCGGCAGAAGCTTGGCAAACTTGGTATGCCAGCACGCCCGATACACCCTGCATTGCCATTTGCTCTACGTCACAAGGCGACCCCGAATGCAAAGGTTGCGGCCGTACTTTTGAAGAGGTTCAGTTTTGGACAGAAATGAGTCCAGGAGAAAAAAGATCTGTTTGGCGGCGCATCACGGTCGATGGCACCTCTTGGCGATTCAATCGCTATGCAGAGCGTGCCGCTGAAGATCGCAGCTTGTCACGTGCTGCGGCAGAAGCGCAAGCGCCACTCAAGTTTGTCAACTGAATTACTTCCAGCGCAGCACTTCAAGGTGCACGCTGTCTTTTGAGTTGCTCAAGGTCAGGGCGCCCTCTTGCACCGTTGCTTGCAATTGCATGCTGCGCTCTGCCAACTTGGCCAAAGCCTGACTGGCTTCTGTCGGCACGCGCCACACCTGCAATTTTTCCATGCGCGTGAGCTTGTTTTCAATACCGCGCCACCAAACTTCAGCGGCATGGTTAAAGCAATAGACCATGACGGCATCGGCTTTTTGACAAGCCTTGTTCAAGGGTTTGTCTTCGGGCTGGCCGACTTCCACCCACAAGCGCGTTCGCCCCGTGAAGTCTCGCAAAGACAAATCGGGATCGTCGGGATCGGACAAGCCCGAGCCAAACGCCAACACGCCATCGCCATTTAAATCGGCTTGTAATTTGAAGGCATTGAGGGCCAGCGCCAACAGGCGGATCATCATGCGTTCGTCAGTTTCGCTGGGGTGGCGCGCCAGAGTCAGGGCATGGTCAGCGTAGTAGCTGTTGTCAATGTCGGCTATTGAAAGATTGACTTTGTAGATCGTAGACTTGAGGGCCATTGAAAGTGAGCTCTATGATGGCCAATTAAACGCGTCGGGCCAGCTCAATGGCTTTGCCAATGTAGCTGCCAGGTGTCATGGCCAACAAGCGATCTTTTTCTGCTTGCGGTATTTCAAGCTGCCGAATGAGTCCGTGCAAGGCCTCAGCTGTCACGGTTTTTCCGCGCGTGACTTCTTTCAATTTCTCGTACGCACCCGGCACACCATAGCGACGCATGACTGTTTGAATAGGCTCGGCCAAAACTTCCCAAGAGGTCTCCAAATCTTGCGCCAAGGCTTCTTCGTTCAACTCCAGTTTTTTCAAGCCCGTCATGAGCGACGCATAAGCCAATGCGGTGTAACCCAGTGCCACACCCATGTTGCGCAATACGGTGGAGTCGCTGAGGTCACGCTGCCATCGGCTGATCGGCAATTTTTCTGACAAGTGCTTGAGCACGGCGTTGGCCAATCCCAAATTGCCTTCTGCATTTTCAAAGTCGATGGGGTTGACCTTGTGGGGCATGGTGGACGAGCCAATCTCACCCGCTTTCAAGCTTTGCTTGAAATAGCCCAAGCTCACATAGCCCCAAATGTCGCGAGACAAATCAATCAAGATGGTGTTGGTGCGCGCAATGGCGTCAAACAACTCGGCCATGTAATCATGCGGCTCAATTTGAATGCTGTAGGGTTGAAACGACAAACCCAAACCCCAGTGTTCTGCGGATGCACCTGCCTCTGTATGCTCTGGCATTTCGACGACAGATTTGGAAAACGCTTCCCAATCAAAATCGGGCCAAGCAGAAAGGTGTGCGTTGTAATTGCCAACGGCGCCATTCATTTTGGCTTTGAGTGGCACAGCCACAATTTTCTCGCGCGTGTTGCGCAACCGAACCACCACGTTGGCGAACTCCTTGCCAACGGTGGTGGGGCTCGCGGTCTGGCCGTGCGTTCGGCTTAACATCGGCACCGCGGCGTAGGCATGCGCCATGCTGCGCAATTGCGCAATGATTTCGTCTAGCGCAGGCAAGATGACTTTGTGCCTGGCACCTTTGAGTTGCAAGGCATGGCTGGTGTTATTGATGTCTTCGCTGGTACATGCAAAGTGCACAAACTCCGAGGCCTGCTCTAACTCCGGCCTGTCTTTGAATTTGGATTTGATCCAATATTCAACCGCTTTCACATCATGGTTGGTGGTCTTCTCAATGTCCTTGATGGCCAATGCATCTTGCTCAGAAAAGTGCGTGACCAAACCAGTCAAGTAGCGCCTTGCACCCAAAGACAAGGGTTTGAACTCTGTAAAACCCGCATCCGACATGGCCATGAACCATGCAATCTCAACTTGCACACGGCGGTGCATGTAGCCCTGCTCGCTCATCAGAGGCCGCAAGGCATTGAGTTTGTTGGCGTAACGACCGTCCAACGGAGAAAGGGCGGAGATGGGAGAAGATGTCATGCCCCCATTGTAAGTTCTCGCCCTTACAAGGAAACGCCCTTTAGATTACTCTAGAATAGTGCACTGAAAAACCTGCTTTTTGACTCTTTTTGACAAGAACAAACCATGAAATTGATCGGTTCACCTACCAGCCCCTACGTCCGCAAAGTCTGCATCGTGATGGCAGAAAAAAAATTAGAGTACCGCATGGTGGCCGAAGACGTTTGGTCCGCCACGACCACCATTCACGCCTCCAACCCGCTTGGCAAGGTGCCTTGTTTGGTGCTTGAGGGCGGTGAGGCTGTTTTTGACTCTCGCGTGATTGTGGAATATCTGGACACGCTGTCTCCTGTGGGCAAGTTAATTCCAAGCAATGGCCGTGAACGCGCAGAAGTGAAAACGTGGGAGGCACTGGCCGACGGGCTGCTTGATGCCGCCATACTGGCTCGCATGGAAGCCGGATGGGCACACCGGCCCGCTGAGCAGCGCAGTCAGCCATGGATTGACCGGCAGCTTGACAAAATAGACAAAGCCCTGCGCGCCATGTCGCAAGGCTTGGCAGAAAAGCCATACTGCTCAGGTGCGCACCTTAGTTTGTCAGACATTGCGGTGGGTTGCGCACTGGGTTATTTGGACTTCCGTTTCTCCAACATTCAATGGCGAAACATGTACCCCAACCTTGACAAACTGCACGAAAAACTCATGCAACGTCAAAGCTTCATTGACAGCCTGCCCAAGTAATCAGCGGCTATTGGCGCGCTTTTTAAGCCAGCGCATCAAGCCACCCACCCAAGGTAGCTTTTCGTAAAGCTCCTCGGCGGCGTCCCAATAATCTCGGTGCAAGGTGATGCGCAATTGATCATCCAACACCAAGTGCGTGGTACCCTTCACCACTTGCTCTGTGAGGGTGTCAAACCGTTTGAATCGAAACTTGAAATCCCAGGTCATGAAAGCTTGATGGCCATCGACCACCTGCGCTGTGATGACGAAGCGCGGATTTTCAAGGGACTCGTACATGTGCAGAAAAATCTGCTCGATGGCTTCAATACCCTGAACTTGGTTGAAGGGGTCTTTGAACTGCGCCCTTGGACTGTAAAAGTTTTTCAGTTGCGCCAAACTCTGCGGATGGAGCTCCTCAAAGAAGCGGGCTATTTGAGCAAATGTTTCGCGCTGGTTCATGCTCAAAGTCCGGTAAATCTTCGTACCAATGCAAAATAAACGCGATAGGGCAGCAGACGCATTAACTTCAACCAGCTTGTAAATCGCTTGGGGAAGTGAATGTCAAACAAGCCTTCGGCCCAACCTGCCAACATGGCTTTTGCAGCTTCCTCCGGCGAAATCAGAGCGGGCATTTGAAAATTGTTTTGTGCCGTCAAAGGTGTCGCCACAAAACCTGGGTTGACCACACTCACCCCAATGCCTTTGTCTTGCAAATCCATGTACAAGGTTTCGGCCAGGTGCGTCATGGCAGCCTTGGTGGGTCCATATGCCAAGCCATTGGGTAAACCACGCCAACCTGCCACGCTGCTGACCAAACTGATGTGGCCGTGGCCTTGCTGCAAAAAGACGGGCAGCACAGCGTCTAAAACCCGCAGCATGCCGTTGTAATTTACATCCTGATGCCTGAGCATGTCATTCAAATCAAACTCTGTTGCGCGCTGAGCGCGGTAGTGTCCGGCGCAATACAGCACCAAGTCTAAAGGGCCGCCTGCAGCAACTTGCCGCGCTACATACTTCACTTGCAAGGCTTCGGTCACGTCCACTGACATTAACGCCACGGGCAAGCCTTTCGTCTTGCAGGCTGCAGCCCACTCGGACAAAGTGCCTAAATCGCGCGCCGAAACAATCACATGCGCACCAGCGGCCTGCATGGCTTTGGCACAAGCCAAACCAATACCGCTAGAAGCACCGACCAACCAAACGCGGCGGCCTTGCCAATTCTGAATGGGCTGATTCAACGGAGCGCCCCATCGACGTTTGGCGGGTACAACTGGCGGCGTTGTGCTGTCGACAGGCGGTGTCATTTTGGCAGCCTGAAGACTCATGGCTTGCCTCCGGCGGCGACGGGCTCGCGCCGAGTGAAAGACAAAGTGACTTCACCCAAAGTAAGGCCCAACTTGCTCATGACGGCTTTGTTCAACATCACTCGGTCGTCCATCAAATACATCCAATCGTCAAATTGAACATGCCAAACCGAGCCGTCAACGGGCAAAGCCATGGTGTATTGCCATTGAAACGCATTGCCTTTTGTTTGGCCCGAAGCCATGCCCACCACATCGTCTGCGCGGCCTTCGTACCTGCCATTGGGCAGGGCCTTCATGCGCCAGATCCTGCGTTGTTGTGTGCCGTCTGAATACGTAAAGGCTTCATCCAGCACGCCTTCGTCACCTTGCCACTTGCAGTCCATGACCACTGTGAATCTTTTGACCACGCGGCCGCTTCGATCGGTGAAGAGACCCCATGCGTCCACCATTCCGTTGAAGTACGTGCGCAAATCTAAAACAGGTGTTTGTGCCACATGGTCAGAAATTTGAGGGCCCGCACAAGCCGATAAAGCCAGCGCGCTGCCAGCCGCCAAGCTAACTGTGCTTGCGCGAGCAAGAAAAGGGGCTGTCAAGCCCTGCGTCATATTTTTTAACCACAGACGTCTGTTCATCGATCACTCCTAGATGCCGGCTGCTGCGCCGACGGTTGAATCCAAAACACAAACAACACGGCCAGCGCCAAGAGCTTCAGCACACACGGCAATACGCCATAAGCCAAAGACAAAGCCCTCAAACCTTCTGCTGTTTGAGTGCCTGGCGAGTAACCCCAATAGGAAAGCAGGGGCAAGCACAGGCCTGCGGCCAATGCCAAGTTCAATTTACTGGCCAGATTCCACCAGCCCAAATAAAGCCCTTCTGCACGACCTCGATGTCCCAGTTGGTCAATCACCCGGTTCAGCAAAGCAGCAGGCACCACCAAGTCTGCGCCCAATGCGATGCCCGATGCCAGACAAATCGCCAAAAAAGCGATTTCGTCGCCAGGGCCTAAGAAAACAACGCTGCCAAAGCTCATGATGGCCAAGGCCATTCCAATCAACCACGTCTTGGCTAAGCCTTGTGCACGCACAAGTTTGAGCCACAATGGCAATGACAGCGCGCCTGACAAAAAGTAGACGCCTAAAAACAATGGCGACATGGCAGCCGATGCCTGAATTTGATCTTCAATGAAAAACATGACCAGCCCTGCAGGTACAGCACTGGCAATGCCATTTATCAAGAACACCCAAAGCAGTTTGCGAAAACTGATTTGCCTCAGCGGCAAGTAATTGTCTTTGTCAGAAAGCTCCGTCTGGCCGTCTTTCTGAATCAGTGTTTGAAGCATCACACGGGACCAAACCATCAGGCCGAGCATCAGCATCAGACCTAAGAACACCGTGGTTGACAGCCAACCCGCCATCACGGGCAGTGCAGATGCAGTGACCACACCCAGCAAGCCCGCCCCCTCGCGCCATGCTACAACCCGGCTTTGTTGGCTTGCACCGCCGCCCAACCTTGAGGCCCAAGCTTGATGAAGAATGCAGATACCGCTGTAGCTAAGGTGGCACAAAGTCACCCACACGCCCACCCAGATCACATAGTCAAAAGGGTCTTTAAAAATGGGCGGGAAAAAGAGTGCAGCAAATGACAACAACAAGCCCATCGCATAGGCCAAGGCCACGCTCAACACACTCAAAGACGAGCGCAAGTAAAGCGCGTCGCTCAAACGGCCCAGCATGGGATCTACAAAGGCATCTATCAAACGACTGAACAGCAACACGGCCCCCAAACTTGTCAAAGGCACGGCAAACTGGGTGGCATAGAAATGCGGCAAATTCACGTACATGGGCAAAGCCACAAAAGCCAAGGGCAATGCCAACAAACCATAGCCCATGCTTTGCTTGTGCGTGATGTGTGGGGGCGCGCTCACAGGCCCTTCAACCAAGCTTGCCGAAGAGCAGGCGCCGTTGTTGATTCGTGAAACCAGATTCCAAAAAACAATTGCGCAAACAGAGGGTCTTGTATGCGGCCAATCACTTTGTCGTTCAAAAGAAATTCAGTGCCTGCGTTAGGGGCATAGACCGCCTGAAGTCGGTCACCTTTTTGCACGTTGGGGAAAATATCTAACATGGCTTTCAGCCAGTTGTTTTCTTGATCGCGCGAGAAGGCGCCTACTTTGCGCATTTCATCAATGGACCTTTTTGAAATGGCCGAGCCTTCCAAACTTCTTAAATAAGACAACTCCAAAACGAAGGCGTGCGCTGAATAGCTTGCCATGGAAAAGCCGGGACGAACCCAGAGACGTGCGTCATAAATGTCAAAGCCCCAAATGCTCAAGCGTTGCTGGGGCAAAGCTTGAGCCCCGGGTAGCAAGGCTGGCGATGCATGCACCAAGTTCAATGCCAAGTGGCATGCGAGCAACGCCATGCCACCTGAAAAATAACGCTGACGGCGAAAAGCAAACATGTCAATGTTTTTTCTGTAAAGTGAACTGAATCACATCCGTGTTGGCTTCATCAAATGCAGCCTCGCAATACGCCAAATAGAACTCCCACAAACGCAAAAACTTGGCGTCGAATCCCAACTTCAAAACTTGCGCCTCTTGGGCCATGAAGTCGTGGCGCCAACGTCTTAAAGTTTCTGCGTAATCGGGCCCAAATTTCAACTCATCGATCACCTCTAAACCTGCCAAGCGGGCTTGTCTTCTGAACTCTGAAGGGCTTGGCAAACACCCGCCAGGAAAAATGTACTGTTGAATGAAGTCTGTCGATTTCAGATAACGATCAAACAACGCATCGTCAATCACAATGCTTTGAATGCACGCTTTGCCACCGGGCTTCAATTGTTGACTTACGGTTTGGAAATAGGTTGGCCAGAACTCTTTGCCAACCGCTTCAATCATTTCTATCGAGCAGATGGCATCGTAGGGGCCGTCATCAATGTCGCGGTAGTCTTGTAAGCGCAGGTCAGTTTTTTCAGCTTTGCCATTCCACTGCATGCGCGCATTGGCAAATGCCAGTTGCTCGGTCGACAATGTCACGCCAGTCACACGGGCACCAAAATCCATTGTGGCCATTTCGGCCAAAGCGCCCCAACCACAGCCAATTTCCAGCACCCGCGATCCCAAAGCCACATCGGTCATGCGAAGTGCGCGTCGAACCTTGGCGCGCTGTGCATCGCCCATGCTTTGGCTGTAATCACCTTCAAACAAGGCCGAGGAATAGTTCATGGTGCCATCTAACCAAAGTTCATAAAACGCATTGCCCAGGTCGTAATGCGCATGAATGTTTTTTCGGCTGTTGGCCTTGTGATTGCGATTGAGCAAGTGCTTGATGCGGTAGGCCATTCGCCCCCACCATGAGCCAAAAATCAACTCGTCAACCACGCGTCTGTTTTGAATCATGACCCGCAGCAAGTCGCTCAATGCAGGCGTGCTCCAATCACCGGCAATGTACGTCTCTGCAAAACCAATGTCACCCGACTTCAGGCTGGCCGTGAAGACGTTCCAGTTTTGAAGGCTGATGGCGGCGTGAAGGGTTGAAGATGTCCCAAACACTTTGGTGCTGCGGTCTGGAAACTGGACCGTCAAAGTGCCATGTTCCATTTTTTCAAGCAATTGCAAAACTCTGCGAACTGCCATGGGGGCAGATTGAAGTTCAAATGACGTGCTGGTTGAGGGGCTGGTGTTCATGTTCAGCTGATTTTGGAAATAATCGGTGTAGCCGCATGTCCGCGTGAAACCAATTCAGAGGGTGCTTCTGGCTTGGAAAAGAAAGGCACACGTTTGAGCCAAAGTAAAAGGGCATGCCAGTGAATGCGAAGCATCACGGCAAATGTGAAGAGGGGATAGCGCCAAAAAGTACGCCGAATTTCCGCGCGTGTGGCCGGCAACAAAACGCCGCTGATGCTGGTTTGAATCAAGGGGCCGTTGTCATCGCCATGGTCAACCCGAGCAACGACGCGCTCAGCACCCGCTTGAAATGTGCGCATGAACCTAAATTCATATTGTCCTTTGACGTCACAAAAAGGTGAGACGTGAAAAATCTTATGGGCGTGTTCCGTGCGGCCAAATTTCGGTTCGGGCAACAAATAACAATGGCGCTCCCCAAAGGTGTTGTGGACTTCAGCCAAGATGGCGGCCAGCGTATTGTCAGATCGATGGCAATACCAAAAGCTCACGGGCTTGAAGGTGTAGCCCAACACTCTGGGAAATGTTTGAAGCCAAATTTCTCCCTTGGCATCATGGATGTTTTCACTGTCAAGCAGCTCTTCGATCCAAGCTAAGGCGCCACCGTTTTCGGGTTGGCGGCCATCGCCATGATCGGTATCAAAAAACGACAACAGGCCCGCTCTGTTGATGGACAATTCTGTTTGATTTGACGTGTCATTTTTTGAATGGCTGCGAGCTAAGGCCTGCAAATGCCGCATCGGCAGCATCAAAAAATAAGCGCTGTAATCAAAGGCATGCCGCGCCGGTCGCAAGCGTGCGTGGCGCACTTGCCCATGGCCCAAGAGCACACCGCCGGTGTTCATGCGTTGACCTTCTTGAGCAGTTCTCTGGCCACCGACAGCCCTGATTTCAAACCATCTTCATGAAAGCCATAACCAAGCCAAGCACCTGCATACCAAGTATGTTGTTGCCCTTGTATCTGGTGCAGGTGCTGTTGTGCATCAATGGCCGGCAAATCAAACACGGGGTGCGCATAGTCGATGGTTTGGATGATTTTTTTCGGATCGATTGCTTGCGTTGGATTGAGCGAAACCACAACCGCTTGGGCGTAAGGCAGCGGTTGCAATTTGTTTAACAAATAGTGCAGGCACACTCTGCTGCTTTCTTGCTGCTCATTTTCAGCGCGCACATAATTCCATGCCGCCCATGCTTTGCGCCTGCTGGGCAACACTTTTTCATCGGTGTGTAAAACCGCCACATTGTCTTGGTAGCGGATGGCCGTTAAGTTCTGCGTCTCGGCCTGGCTTGGCGCCCTGAGTAGTCGCAAAGCTTGATCTGAGTGGGTACACAGCACCACTTCGTCAAAGCGTTCAGCATGGCCTTGCGTCATCACTCGCACCCCGACTTCGTCGCGCTCAACCATTTGGACGGGGGTGTTCAAACGCTTATCGGCTATGCTGCGCACGATTTTTTCAACATAGTTCCTTGAACCGCCCTTGACGGTGAACCAGCGTGGTCGGTTGCTGACTTGAATCAGGCCATGGTTGTGGCAAAAGCGAATCATGGTGGCCACTGGAAAGGCCAACATTTGATCGGTTGGGCAACTCCAAATGCAACCCATCATGGGCAAGAAATACCAGTTTTGAAAAGCCTCACTGAAGCGATGCTGTTTTAAAAAATCAGAAAGTGCTTGTCGCATTTCACTTTCTGCTTGATGCTCGGCAATGCGCGTACACAGTTTGTTGAAGCGCAAAACGTCATACAACATTTTTAAAAATTGCGGCCGCAGCAAATTTCGGCGTTGTGCAAAAACAGTGTCTAAGTCGCTGCCGCTCCATTCCAAAGCCTCTTGGCCCCATGCATTGGGTGCTTGCACAGAAAAAGACATGTCTGACAAAGCGGTCTCGACGCCCAGCTGCGCAAACAGGTTGATCAAGTTGGGGTAGGTTCTTTCGTTGAAAACCAAAAATCCGGTGTCCACGCCATAGGTGAGCATGCCTTTGTCTGTGGGCAAGGTGATGTCCACGGTATTGGCATGACCGCCAAAGTACGCGCCTGCTTCAAACAGGGTGATATCGGCTTGACCTTGGAGGCTGTGCGCAACAGCCAAGCCTGAAATGCCCGAGCCAACGATGGCAATCTTCTTGTACTTCAAGACGTTGTTCTCTGTGGGTCTAACAGAACCTGCTGATGCAAAGCTCAAGAGGCTTTTCGAGCGAGGCTTTTCTCAATGGCTTGGACCAAGCTTTTGCTTTCAGGGCTGGTCATGCTGTTGTAGCTGTCAATCAGCTTGCCATCGCGGCCAATCAAGTATTTGTAAAAATTCCACTTGGGTCTTTGGCCGGGGTCCTGCGCCAACTGCTTGAAAAAGGGTGCGGCCGCATCGCCCGTGACAGCTGTTTTGGTGAACATCGGGAACTTCACACCAAAGGTGCTTTCGCAAAAATCAGCGATGTCTTGGTTATTGGCTTTTTCCTGTGCGAAGTCATTGGAAGGAAAGCCCAAAACCACCAAGCCTTTGTCTTTGTACTGGCTGTAGACCGCTTCAAGGCCCTTGTATTGCGACGTGAAGCCACAGTAACTGGCCGTGTTGACCACCAAGATCACCTTGCCACTGTATTGACACAGCGATTGCGGTTTCTCATCTTGTAGTCTTGGAAATGAATGGTTCAGCAACGCAGGGCATGCAGCTGACTGCGTGCCAGACGGGGGAGCAGACTGCGCCCAACTGGAAGACACGGCCAGCACCCAAGGCACCATGGCCAACAATTTGATGAGCTTGATGGTAAACATTGAACTGTCCGTTCTATTTTGTGACTAGACAGTTTACTTCTATTTTTTTAACTTGTCACGGCTTGTTTAATCCTTTTGCTGCTTCGGGAAAAACAGCCTGCCAAAGCGCCAAGATGGCGTCTCTTTCCATTTGCAAGTCGGCTTGCGGCACCTGGGTGGGGGTCTCATTCAGCCGTGCTTTGTGTTGCACACGGCGCAGTTCGCGGTAAGCCGCAGAAGCCTTCACGCCAACGTCCTTGGCAAGCAATCCAGCAACTTCAGCCCGCTGAAGCAAGGCAATGTTGCCCACGTTGTCGGCCAATTCTGGGTGCGCGCAGGCCTGCATGAGGACCAAATACTGAACGGCAAACTCGGCATCCACCATACCGCCCGGACTGTGCTTCACATCAAAAAGATCGGGCTTGATGGTGTGTGCCATTCGGACCCGATTGCGCATGGTCACGATTTCAGATTTCAGAGAGGCTTCATCACGGGGGGCGCTGATCACGCTGCGCCGAACTTGGTCAAACCGGCTTGCCATCGCATCATGGCCCATCACAAAGCGGGCGCGCGTCATCGCCTGATGCTCCCACGTCCACGCGGTATTGCTGCCTCTTTGTTGTTGATAATCTTCGAATGCAGCGAAAGTGGTTACCAACAAACCTGAGCTTCCATTGGGGCGAAGCGCCGTATCGATTTCAAACAAATCCCCTTCTGCGGTTTTGATCGTGAACCAATTGATGAGCTTTCGGACAAAGGCGCCGTAGACCTCAGGGGCCCGCTCATCGGGATCTTCATATACAAAAACGATGTCTAAATCGCTGCCATATCCCAGCTCTTTGCCACCCAATTTGCCGTAAGCCACAATGCCAAAAAGCGGCTCTTCACGGTGTCGGTTTTTCAAGCACGACCAACACCATTCGGCCGTGACACGCAAAACGGCATCGGCCATGGCACTCAAATCGTCGGCCACTTGTTCCACCGTCAAACGCCCCTCCACATCTCGCGCCAAGGTTCGAAAAACCTCGGCATGGTGCGCCCGGCGAAGCAAATTCAGCAAGTTCTCTTCGTCGTCTTCAAGGGTTCTTTTGAGGGCCGCCCGCCTTGCCTGAAGTTCAGACTCAAAGTCTTGCGCCACAAACCTTTGTTGCAACACATCGCCATTGGCCAACTCATCAATCACACCAGGATGCTGAACCAAATAGCGTGCGGGCCACTTGGCCGCGCCCAACAAGCGAAGCAATCTCTCATGGACCGCTGGTCGCTCAAGCATCATGGCCAAGTAACTTTCGCGCCGCATCAATGGCTCCATCCAGTCGGCCATCCGGACCACCGCGTCCTCTTCAACCCGACCTTCTTGCAGCCATTGTGCAGTGCGCTGCAAAAGCCGCATGAGGCGGCCCCTGGCGTCGTCTCGAAGGCCTTTGACTTTGGGGCTGTCTTGCCAATGCGCCAAGCGGGTGCGAGCCTCGCCCTGAAAAAGGTCCAGCACCGCCTCTAGCTCGGGCCTTTCGCTGGCAACGCTCGTTGCACAAGACTTGCATTGGCGATCACCCCCCAACAAAATGTCAAACTCATGCGCCACGACTTCGCGATGTGCATCTAAATCGGTGAGGAAATCATGGCTTGCCGCATACCCCATGGTGCTCGCAATCCACTGCAAGTCGGCATCTTGCGGGGGCAGCACATGTGTTTGCTGATCGTCTAAATATTGAACCCGATGTTCAACTTTGCGCAAAAACACATAGGCTTGCGTGAGGGCCAGTGCAGTTTCTGCCGGCATCAGGCCGGCTTTGGCCACGCGTTGTATCGCATCCAGGGTGGGGCGCGTTCTCAGCTCAGGAAACTGGCCGCCCCGCACCACCTGCAACAGTTGTACCGTGAATTCAATTTCACGAATACCCCCCCTCGAAAGCTTGACATCGTTGGCGCGCTCGGGGTGTCCGGCGCTTCTCTTGGCGGCATGATCGCGAATTTGTTGGTGCAAGGTTCGCAAGGACTCAAACACGTTGTAGTCCAAATAGCGTCTGAACACGAAGGGCAAAATGACACTGCGCAGCTTGACAGCGGAACCATTTTGAAGCGCGCCTCTGGGTGCGATGACACGGCTTTTCATCCACGCAAAACGCTCCCACTCGCGGCCCTGAACCAACAAGTACTCTTCCAATGCGCCCAAAGAGACGACGCTGGGCCCAGAGTTGCCGTTCGGTCGGAGTGCCAAGTCCATCCGAAAAACAAAGCCATGTTCAGTGGTCTCGCCAATCAAAGTGAACAGGGCTTTGACGGCTCGGCTGAAATATTCTTGCACCGAAATTTTGCCAATGCCCTGTGCGTTGCCAGCCGTTTCACCATCTTCGTCATACACATAAATCAGGTCGATGTCGCTCGAGACATTCAGCTCGCGCGCGCCCAGCTTGCCCATGCCGACCACCCAAAACTCTGCTCGCTCGCCCGATGCCAGCATGGGCGCGCCGTGCCGCTCATCCAAGTCATGAAATGCCTGCTGACAGGCCTCGTCTAAGGCCATTTCCGCCAACTGGGTAACCCCCAAGGTAATGGTTTCAAGTGACCCGCCTTGATCACAGTCCAGAGTGAGCAAGCGCGCCATGCTCCACTGGCGCAAGATACGCAAGGCGGGACCCACCGCATGGCCCTGGCTGCGCAATTGTTGGTAGGCCTGATTCAAAAGCTCGCGGTGTGGCACGCCCGTCGGCAAGGTGGCAAAGACATCGACATAGCGCCTTTGAAGCCTTTGAAAAAAACGCGAACCTTCTGAGAGCGGCAAAGGACGTTTTGAATCCATGTCGGGGTCTGTCTTAAATGGGCTTGTGGCGGTCATAATTCCCTGCCTAGGCCTTTAAGTCCATACCGCCATTCGAATGTTGAAGTTTTCTATCCTTGCCCGCGTTTGCAGCACTGCCCTGCGCTTTGCCGCGTGGGTTTTGTTGGTCAGCGGCTTTGTCTTGGGAATGGCTTGGGCGGCATTGCATTTTTGGATTGTGCCCCGAATTGAAGACTTCAGGCCCAAATTTGAAAACTTAGCCACGCAAGCCATTGGGGTGCCTGTCCACATGGGCAAGTTGCTGGCCGCTTCAACGGGTTGGATGCCGACTTTCGAAATCCATGACCTGAGCTTGATGGACCCAGAGGGACGACCCGCCCTCACTTTGCCCAAAGTTATTTTTGCCATCAGCGTTCGGTCTGTGCTCAGCCTGGGCGTCGAGCAATTGGTCATCGACTCTCCGACCTTGGACATTCGTCGAACCGAAAATGGTGACTGGCGAATTGCAGGTCTTGCCTTGAAAAAAGACAACTCACCCGACTCGGCTTTCGCCGACTGGGTTTTTGCGCAAAAAGAGATCCTTGTACAGCAAGGCACCGTGGTGTGGACCGACGAGCTCAACCCTTTGAACCGCGACAAGGCAGCCTTGAATTTGAATCAGGTGTCTTGGGTTTTGCGAAATTCTGCGCGCCATCATCAATGGCGACTAGACGCCACACCCCCGCCAGGTTGGGGTGCGCCCTTCATGTTGATGGGCGATGTACGCCGCGGCCTTTTGTCAACTCATCCAGGGCGTATGCAAGATTGGCGTGGTCAGCTTCATGCTGAATTTTCAAATGTGAATTTGTCACAACTAGGGCCCCATCTTCCCTGGAACGTCAACGCCACACAAGGCCAAGGCGCCTTGCGCATGTGGCTTGACTTAAACCATGGCAACATTCAACAGGCCACTGCCGACCTGGTGCTAGAAAATGCCAAAGCGCAACTCAGCCCCGAATTGGAAGGCCTGTCATTCAAGCTCATTGAGGGGCGTGTGTCGTTCAAGCCCATGGCCAATGGTTTTGATTTTTCAACCCAGGGTTTGCGCTTTGACACCGCCGACGGTTTGCATTGGCCTGGTGGCAACATCAGCCTTTCTTATGCAGAGGCTGACAAGGGCGCGAGTGCCCAAGGGCGTTTTCATGGCGATCAATTAGATTTACTCGCGCTTCGAAACATTGCACTTCAATTGCCATTGCCAGAGCCCACCCGACAAGCCTTGCAGGAACACAAAGTCCGTGGTTTGGTCAACCCACTGCACATCGAGTGGACCGAAAAAAACACAGGTCAAAACAAAACTTACCAGGTCCAAGCGGCCAACGGCCGCATTGATAACTTCTATTTTGAGGGTGGAGAGCCAGGTTCTTCTTTCGAAAATTGGCCAGGCATTGAGAATGCCAATATCAGCTTTGACATGACGACAGAGGGCGGCCGTGTCAATGCTTCGATTCAAAAAGGGGCGCTGCAGATCAATCGCTTTCTTGAAGATCCACGCATCCCCTTGGAAAAGCTGCAGGCAGCCATCAAGTGGCAACATCAAAACAATGAGCTTGTGGTTCCTGAATGGCAATTAAGCTTAAGCAATGCCGATGTCAAGGGTGATTTCAAAGGCAGTTGGAAGCCCAGTCCGCTTGCTGGCAGTTTGGGCATTTTGGATTTGCAAGGCAACATTCAACAAGGCGATGCTTCGCGTGTTCACCGATACCTGCCTTTGAATATTTCACAAAGTGTTCGCCACTATGTGCGCGACTCGGTTTTACAAGGCAGCCTTCAAGGCGTAAGCGTCAAAATCAAGGGCGACCTCAAACAACTGCCATTTGCAAACCCCAAAGAAGGCGAGTTTAGATTTGCTGGCAAGGTCAACGAGGTTCAGTACGCCTACGTTCCATCGGCAAGCCCCAACACGACGAATCGCAATGCAAGCACAGAAGGCCTTTGGCCGATCATGAGCAGCGTCAATGGTGACATCTTATTTGACCGACTTAATTTCAAAGTCAATGCTGCATCGGGTAAATGGGGCAACATGCCCTTCACGCAAATCAAAGCTGAGCTACCTAGCCTCAAAGGCCCCTTGATTGTGAACGTTCAAGGAGAATCGAAGGCCAGCGCCAGTGTTGTCTTGAATGAACTGCGCCTTTCACCTGTCAGCAACATGCTGAGTGGCGCTTTGGAGCAAGCCAGCAGCACAGGCACCTTGACGACGCGCTTAAAAATGTCCTTGCCTTTGGCTGATCTTGAAAAAACAAGCCTTCAAGGCAGCGTCGGCCTGAGCGGCAATGACATTCGCATGCAGTCCGTATTGCCCGTTTTTGAAAAAGCACAAGGTGCCATTCAGTTCACGGAGGCTGGCTTCAGTTTGGTGGGCGTCAACGCGCAGTTTTTAGGTGGCCCCATCAAATTAGAAGGAGGGACGCAAAAGCTTGCGCCGCGAAGCACAGAAGCCAACCCGCTCATTCGCATTCAAGGGCAAGTGACCGCCAATGGCTTGCGACAAGCCAAAGAAATTCCTGCGCTCAGCATGCTCGCTCAGCATGCCAATGGCGCAAGCAACTACACGGCAAGCCTAGGTTTTAAAGGCGGACAAAGCGAGTTGAGCATTCAGTCTCAACTTCAAGGCTTGGCGTTCAATTTGCCAGCACCGCTTCACAAAAAGGCCGATGAACAGGTGGCCTTCAAGTTCGAAAATCTGGTTCAAAGCGTCAGCACCTCCAACCCCAGCAAGGCTTTGCGCGATCAACTTCAGCTGACATGGGGGCGGTCTTTGTCTGCCTCTTATTTGCGCGATGTGAGTGGCGCTGATCCTCGCGTCATTCAGGGCCGCTGGCAGGTCGGAGAAAACTTTGCGACACCTGGCGTTGCGCTCGCCGAGACAGGTGTGACGGCTTCTTTCAATTTGCCATCTTTTTCTGTGGACGACTGGGTGCAAGTGCTGTCGCCACCAAAGTCTAGCTCCGCTTGGCGTCCCGAGCCAAGTTCAGACCTGAGCGCTGCAACACAAAGCTACCTGCCAACTCGGATGACGCTGAAGGCCAACGAGGTCACGGTGCAAGGCCGACAGCTGCGCAGTGTCTTGGTCAGCGGCTCGCGCGAGGGCTCTGTGTGGCGATCCAATTTAGATGCCAAAGAGTTCAGTGGTTATTTGGAATACCGGCAGCCCCACAACCAAAATGCGGGGCGCATTTATGCGCGTTTAGCGCGCTTAAGTTTGCCGCCTTCGGCAGATCAAGCCGTGGAGTCACTGTTAGAGGACTCTCCTTTAAGCATTCCTGCACTGGACATTGTGGTGGAAGACCTTGAGCTGCGCGGCAAAAAATTGGGGCGCGTTGAAATTGAGGCGGTGAACACAGAAGCGTCACTTCCACGCAATACAGCCAGCGGTGAATGGCGTTTGAACAAGCTCAACATTACGCTGCCTGAAGCCAGCTTCAAAGCAAGTGGCAAATGGGTTACTTCAAAAGATGGCACGCAACGAGCCAGCACCGAAATGAATTTTCGACTGGACGTTTCTGATGCGGGTGATTTGTTGACACGTTTAGGGACCAAAGACGCACTGCGCGGAGGCGCTGGCAAGCTAGAGGGTCAGGTTAATTGGCAAGGCTCCCCAATGACCTTGCATTACCCAAGCTTGGGCGGCCGCTTCAATGTGAACATCGGACGCGGGCAGTTCCTTCAAGCAGAGCCCGGTGTTGCCAAGTTGTTGGGTGTGTTAAGTCTGCAAGCTCTGCCGCGGCGTTTGTTGTTTGATTTCAGAGATGTGTTCAGCGCGGGTTTTGCGTTTGATACGGTCCGCGGCGACGTGTTAATTCAACAAGGCATTGCCAGCACACGCAACCTGCAAATGAAGGGGGTCAATGCGGTTGTGCAAATGGATGGCAGCTCTGACATTGAACACGAGACTCAAAACTTGCGCGTCCTGATCTTGCCCGAAGTGGATGCGGGCACCGCTTCATTGCTGGCAGGTATTGCGCTGAACCCTGCCATCGGTTTGAGCACTTTCTTGGCGCAGCTGATTCTCAAACAGCCGCTAAGCCGAGTCAACACCCAGGAGTTCTTAATTGACGGCACTTGGAGCGAGCCGAAGGTGACCAAAGTGACAGCTTCCGCTGTTGCACCTTAAGCCTTGCTCGTGTTTTGCACATGACGCCAACCGACTCTTCATCGCTGCAAAACACGCATCTTTTGTGGCTCTTTTTCAAATCTGCCACGCGCTCATTTACCGACCGTCGCTTTTCATTGTGGCTTGCCTTGGTTGGACTGGTGGTTGCGCTTTTGGTGACCTTGGTTTGGCTTGCGGGTCGGTATGAGGCCAGTCAATATCAGGCGGAATTAGACAGTGACACGGCAGATGCCGTGACCGACATTCGCAATGGTTTCAGCAGGCACATTGTGAGCCTGCAGACCTTACAGCTTAAGTCGCCGCTCTCCAAATTATGGCAAACAGAAGTGCCGCTTCTGTTGAGTCAAAACAGAGCTTGGCTTCGCGTTGAACGAAGAGACCTGCAAGGCCTGATCTTGGATGCCTCGGTCTCTCCGTTTAAGCCAACTTTGTTTGACGCTCAAACGCGAATGAACGAGCAGGCTGAAATCGTTCAAACGTGTTTGCGTTCCAAACGGCTCAATGGCCCCGCCTATTCGCGAAGTTACTTTGTGCCCCAAGCCAATGGCATTGGTTTGGAGGTGATGGAAATGTGCATGCCTATCCTCGTGCAGGGGCGCGCTGTCGGATTTACGCTTTTAACCTACTGGCTTCAAGAAATTCTGGCCACAGAGTTGGGCGAAACGTATGGCCGTCGAAATGAAATTTCCTTCATTGAACCCGATGGCACGCGGCTGGCCGTTCACGGTACCTTGCCGCGCGCCAAACGGCTGTTCACCGCAACGCAGTTGCTGGACTTGCCAGGCACAACGCTGATGCTTCGAATGGATGGTCGGCGCGCTGCACCAGATCGGTTTCCAAACATCTTGCCGGCCTTGGTCTTGGCCATGTCGGTTGCTTTGGTCTCCGTTTTGGTTTTGCTGGTGAAAGATTCTCGACGCCGACTTAAAGCGGAGCGCGACTTGGCAGATGCACTTGCCTTTCGAAAAGCCATGGAAGACTCCTTGGTTACGGGTTTGCGTGCGCGTGATTTGAAAGGTCGAATCACCTATGTGAATCCCGCGTTTTGTCAGATGGTGGGGTTTGACGCCGATCAGCTCTTAGGGCAATCTGCACCCATGCTTTATTGGCCGCCTGAAATGGTGGGCGAGTATCAACAACGTCAAGCGGTTCGATTGGCGGGTAACGCACCACCGCGTGAAGGGTTTGAATCGGTTTTTGTGCGGAAAGATGGTTCTCGTTTTCCGGTCCTCATTTTTGAAGCCCCCTTGATCAATGTCTTGGGGCAACAAACGGGCTGGATGAGTGCATTTTTGGACATCAGCGAACAACGCCGCGTTGAAGAGCTATCGCGGTCTAGTCAAGAGCGCCTGCAAGCCACCGCACGGCTGGCGACGGTGGGCGAGATGGCGTCACTTTTAAGCCATGAGTTGAACCAACCTCTGGCCGCTATTTCTAGCTATGCAACGGGCTCTCTCAACCTGATGCAACATCCAGAATTCAGCGGCACGCACCCGCCATTGAGCGATCTTCAAATGGCCTTTGAAAGAATTTCTGAGCAAGCCGGGCGTGCTGGCAAAGTCATCAACAGCGTTCATGATTTCGTGCGGCGTCGTGATCAGGACAAAGAAATCGTCACCCCTCAAGCCATCATTGATGCTGTGATGCCGCTTGTGCAGTTGCAAGCTCACAAATTACAGGTTCGCATCGAAACCAAATTTGGTGAACGCTTATCGCCTATTTTGTGTGACCGAACCATGGTCGAACAAGTCTTGTTGAATTTGGCGCGCAATGGCATGCAAGCCATGGACCACCCCAACTGCCGCAAGCGACTCCTAACGCTTCAAGTTAAAAGGGCGGTGTCCAGCGAGTCTCATGGCTGGGTTGAGTTTGCCATCATTGACATGGGGATCGGAATTTCGCCAGACATTGCGCAGCAACTATTCACGCCCTTCTTCACCACCAAGACAGAAGGCATGGGCCTGGGCCTTAGTCTTTGCCGAACCGTTGTCGAGCAACACGGCGGTCATTTGGAGTTCGAAGCACAAGAGCCTTGTGGCACGCTTTTTCGCTTTACCCTGCCCACAGCCCCCGAGCTGTGAGCAAGGCTAAAATCTGCTGATGCAACCCGCCCTGAACGCCTGTGTTTTCATCGTTGATGACGATGCCAGTGTGCGTGAGGCGATGGCTTGGCTGCTGCGTTCTCGTCGACTGATGAGCGAGTCATTTGCAAGTGCAGATGATTTTGAGCGCATGCTGCAAGAAAGGTTTCCCGGCCCCAAAACACCCGTGCCCACCCAAGCGGGCTGCATCTTATTGGATGTTCGAATGCCCGGGCAAAGTGGCTTGGCGCTGTTTGAGACGCTCATCGGTAATGGTTTGGCCCACACTTGGCCCGTTATTTTTTTAACGGGGCACGCCGATGTGCCAACGGCCGTTGACAGTGTCAAACGTGGCGCATTTGATTTTTGCGAAAAGCCGTTCTCTGACAACGCTTTGGTTGACCGCGTGGAACAAGCCCTGGGTTTGTCCAGTGACCGTTTGGCGGTTCACCTCCAAAGTGCGGGCTTGGTATCACGCCTGCAAGACTTAACCGATCGAGAGCGTGATGTGATGCAGTTGGTGGTGGCCGGTTTGCCCAACAAACTCATTGCCGACCAACTTGACATCAGTGTGCGCACGGTTGAGGTTCATCGATCGCGCGTTTTCGAAAAAATGGATGTGAAGTCAGCGGTCGAATTGGCAAATTTATTGCGGGAGATTTGAATGCGTTTGAAAGAACGCCCGTCTTTGTGTCATTCTTTGGGCGGATTCTTTGGCTCAGGCTCATTTGGTTTTTCCGATTTCAGTTCGCCCCTGTCTCGGCCTGAAAACATCGTCCACCAAACAATCGCCAGCAAAATCAACAATGCCAACAACGCTTCTAACAAGATCAAACCCATGCATCATCTCCTTGGTTCACGGATTTTAGGCAGCTTCTGCATTGTGGGGGCTTTACTTTTGACGGCCTGCTCTTCGCCTGAGAAAAAGCCAACGCCACAAGCCTCCTTCACACCGTCGAAGGCGACGGCTCCTGAAGCGGCGACTGTGCCTGACAATGCGCCCACCGTTTTAATGAAGTCCAAAAGTCGCTGGCTGTTAGCCAGCTGGTCTGACCTTACTGGGTTTAACGCCGACAACTTCAACGAGGCGTGGGTCGCTTGGCGACAAAACTGTGCGCGAAATTTACCCAACACCCAGGGCCTTTGTGCCGACGTCACGCGTTTAGACGGACAGCCTTCCGCGTTGCAAAAAAACTGGGTGATGGAGAACTTTCAACCCTTTCGGGTTGAACATTTAAATACCGCCACTGCGCCTGCCAATGGGCTCTTGACGGCTTATTACGAGCCTGTTTTTGAAGCCTCTCGAACGCCAAGGCCTGGCTTTGAAGTGCCCTTGTATGGCGTTCCCGCCAATTTAAAGGCGCGCTCTCCTTGGTACAGCAGAGAAGAGATTTCCAAATTGCCCGCAGCCCAAGCCGCCCTCAAGGGCAAAGAAATCGCCTTCATTGCCAGCCCCGTTGATGCCATGGTGCTTCACATTCAGGGGTCGGGGCGCTTGTGGCTCACTCAGGCCGACGGCAGTCGCATCCAAATCAGATTGGCCTTCGCCGGCACCAACGAGCACCCTTATCAAAGCATTGGCCGATGGCTGCTCGATCAAAACCTCACCAAGGATGCCACCTGGCCGGGCATCAAGGCTTGGCTTGCTCAAAATCCGCGCAAAACCAATGAACTCATGGCGCGCAACCCGCGCTTCGTTTTCTTCAAAGAGGAGGCCCTTCTTGGCGCCGAGGCACTTTTAGGCCCTAAGGGTGCGATGGGCGTCCCCTTAACGCCAGGACGGTCTATTGCGGTCGATCCTGGCAGTATTCCTTATGGCTCCGCCGTCTGGCTTTCTAGCAGTGGGCCTCAAACCCCTTTAAATAGGTTGGTTTTTGCGCAAGATACTGGCAGCGCTATTTTAGGCGCCGTGCGTGCTGACTATTTTGTAGGCTCTGGCGACGAGGCAGGGGAGTTGGCCGGCCGGCTCAAACAAGATATGAAAGCATGGGTTTTACTTCCAAGATAGGCCGTGCCGATCTACACTGCGTCTACTTGCTTTTGAAAGTAGCACATCATGAACGCTCCCTTGCCTGAACACCTGCGCCAAGCACTGGCCAATGTCACCCTTGACGACAAATACAGCCTGAAGTCTGGTCGGGCCTTTATGAGTGGCGTTCAAGCCCTGGTTCGCTTGCCAATGCTGCAGCAAGAGCGCGATGCATTGGCCGGCAAACGAACGGGCGCCTTAATCAGCGGCTACCGCGGCTCGCCTTTGGGCGGTTATGACCAGGCTTTGTGGAAGGCCAAGTCTTACCTTGAAAAACACAACATCGTTTTTCAGCCAGGCGTGAACGAAGAGCTCGCGGCCACAGCATTGTGGGGCACCCAACAATTGGGTTTTGCGCCGCCAGGCACTCAAAAACTAGATGGCGTCTTTGGCATTTGGTATGGCAAGGGTCCAGGTGTGGACCGTTGCTCCGACGTGTTCAAACACGCCAACATGGCGGGGACCACGGCGTGGGGCGGCGTCTTGGCCGTCGCCGGTGACGATCACATTGCCAAAAGCTCTACAGCAGCGCACCAAAGTGATCATATTTTTAAGGCCTGTGGCCTCCCAGTGTTCTTTCCTGCTTCCGTTCAAGAGGTCTTGGATTTGGGTGTTCACGCCATTGCGCTAAGCCGTTTTGCCGGCGTCTGGTCTGGCATGAAAACAATTCAAGAAATCGTTGAATCGAGCGCAACGGCCGACATCAACGCCGATCGGGTCAAGATTATTTTGCCTGAGTTTGAAATGCCCCTTGGCGGTGTTCACATCCGGTGGCCTGACGCGGCCCTTGATCAAGAAGCCCGCTTGTTTGATTACAAATGGTATGCCGCATTGGCCTACATTCGCGCCAATCGTTTGAACCACAACGTCATAGAAGGCCCCAACGACCGCTACGGCATCATGGCCAGTGGCAAGGCCTACAACGACACACGACAAGCCTTGGTTGATCTGGGTTTAGACACCGAAACCTGCCAGCGATTGGGTATTCGAGTTCACAAGGTTTCGGTTGTTTGGCCACTAGAGGCTCAAAGCACACGTGAATTTGCCAAAGGCCTGAAAGAGATTTTGGTGGTTGAAGAAAAACGTCAAATCATTGAATACCAACTGAAAGAAGAGCTTTACAACTGGCCTGACGCACAACGCCCACGCATTGTGGGTAAGTTTGACGAGCTCGAAGGTAATGACTCTGGCGGTGAGTGGTCTGTGCCCAATCCAACGGCACATCGCCTGCTTCGCGCCAATGCCGACCTCACACCCACCTTGATTGCCAAGGCCCTGGCCAAGCGACTCAAAAAACTTGATTTACCCTCTGATGTGTTGGCACGCATCGATGTTTTGTTGCAAACCATCGACGCGAAGGAGCACGCACAAAACAGTTTGGTGCTCAATCCTTCTGCAGACCGTATGCCGTGGTTCTGCTCTGGTTGTCCCCACAATACCAGCACGAAAGTGCCCGAAGGTTCGCGCGCCATGGCGGGCATTGGTTGTCATTTCATGAGTGTTTGGATGGACCGAAGCACCGTTGGCTTTACTCAAATGGGAGGTGAGGGAACGCCTTGGATTGGCCAGCAACACTTCAGTAACGAAAAACATGTGTTTGCCAACATTGGTGATGGCACTTATTTTCACAGCGGCATCTTGGCCATCCGCCAAAGTATTGCCGCTGGCGTCAACATCACTTACAAAATTTTGTACAACGATGCGGTTGCCATGACGGGGGGTCAGCCCATCGGAGAACGCACTGAAGGACACACGGTTGTTCAAATTGCGCAAAGCATGCGAGCCGAAGGCGCCATCGTCATCAAAGTGGTGACGGATGAGCCCGAAAAATACGATGGTGTTGCATTGGCTGACGGTGTTTTGGTTCATCACCGCGACGAGCTTGATGCCGTACAACGTGAACTGCGCGAAGTGAAGGGTTGCACGGTCATTATTTATGATCAGACCTGTGCCACTGAAAAGCGCCGCCGCCGCAAGCGTGGCACCATGGTCGATCCCGCTGTGCGGGTCATGATCAATGAGTTGGTCTGTGAAGGATGTGGCGATTGTGGCGTTCAGTCCAATTGTTTGTCGGTTGAGCCGCTTGAGACTGAATTCGGACGCAAACGAGTCATCAATCAAAATACTTGCAACAAAGACACCAGTTGTCTCAAAGGTTTTTGTCCCAGTTTCATCAGCATTGAAGGCGGGCAACTCAAGAAAAAAACCAACGATAAAAAGTTCAATTGGGATGCCTTGCCCGCTTTGCCTTTGCCAGTGGTACCTGGTTTAGGCAATGCGCATCAGCCTTATGGTGTGGTGGTTGCAGGTGTTGGCGGCACAGGTGTGATCACCATCGGTCAGTTGTTAGGCATGGCCGCCCACTTAGACGGACTTGGCATCGTGACCCAGGATTCTGCGGGCTTGGCACAAAAAGGAGGGGCTACTTGGAGCCATGTTTTATTGGCCAAGCACCAAGATGACATTCAAACCACACGAGTGAGCATGGCTGCGGCTGATTTAATTTTAGGCTGTGATCCCATCGTGGCGGCTGGTAAAGAAACCTTGTCGCGCATGATGGAGGGCAGAACCCGCGTTGCTTTGAATTCTCACAGCTCACCCACAGCCGAATTTGTTAAAAATACACAGTGGGAAAATCCCGCTGACAGTTGTGCCGCTGACATCGCTTCTACCGTTGGCTTTCATGGTTTGGCCGCCTTTGATGCAGACCATCTTTCAGCTCAATTGATGGGCGATACGATTTACATCAACCCCATGCTTTTGGGTTATGCCTGGCAAAAGGGCTGGGTGCCCTTAAGCCTTGATGCATTGAAGCGTGCCATCGAATTGAATCAAGTGGCTGTTGCGCAAAATCTGACGGCCTTTGAATGGGGACGCCATGCGGCGCACCAATTGCCCGCTGTTGAAGCCTTGATAAAACCATTGCAAATTATTTCGTTTAAAAAACGTGACCGTTTAGAAGATTTGATGGCCACGCGCATTGAGTTTTTAACAGCTTATCAAAACGCTGCTTATGCCAAACAGTACGAAAGCTTTGTTTTGAAAGTCAAAGCAAAGGAAAGCTCTTTAGGGTCTTCTTTGCTGACAGAAGCAGTGACTCGTCAATTGTTCAAATTGATGGCTTACAAAGATGAGTACGAAGTAGCCCGCCTGCACACCGACAAACAGTTCCTAGAACGCGTTAAAACCCAGTTTGAGGGTGATTTCAAGGTTTTCTACCACCTAGCCCCACCCCTGCTTGCCAAACGCAATGAGAAGGGCCAACTCATTAAACAAAAAATGAGCCCCCACATGGTGCTGGTTTTCAAAGTTCTGGCTCAATTCAAATTTCTAAGGGGTACGGCCTTGGATATTTTTGGACGCACCGAAGAGCGACAAACAGAGCGAGCACTCATTCAAGAGTACAAAGATGCCATTGATGAATTACTGGCTTCTTTAAAGTCACAGAACCATGCGTTAGCCGTGAAAATGGCCAATGTGACAGAACAAATTAAAGGATTTGGCCATGTGAAAGAAAAACACTTGGCTGCCGTCATGATTCAGTGGCAAAACTGCATGGATGCATTCAGAAAAGCAATTTAATTTGAATTTGGAGTTTGTCTTTGTATTCTTCTTTTATATAGATAAATACATAGTAGTAGTAGATAAGGAGAGGCTTGTTCTGTGGACAAGTCTCTTTTTTCTTTATAAATCAATGCATTGAATCACTTTGAAGGGTGTGTACGAGGCTGCTTCTGAGCTGTCATTTAAAGATGAATAACTTTAGAAATAAAAATAATGTGTGGATAAGCATGCTGTTATCCCAAAACTATCCACATGTTTGTTCATTGACAAGCCACTCATCTTCAATGCCAGATGACTGAGGTCTAAAAATGGTAGTCAAGTTGTGAAAAGTCCAGCCCTGAAATCATCTACCGCTTGTATCAATTCTTCACGCGTATTCATGACAAATGGCCCGTGTTGTGCAATGGGCTCGTTCAGGGGTTGGCCTGCGATCAAAAGTACTTTGGCACCAGGCGAACCTTCAACGACAACTCCATTTCCTTCATTTTGCAGAATGGCCATTCTGTGCAAATTCACGGCTGTTTTGACGCCATCGCTGACCACATTGACATGCCCGCGGTAAACAAATAAAAAGGCGTTGTGAAGGGGATTCAATGTTTGCTGAAAACAGATGTCAGCTTCAAAATGGATGTCCAAGTAAAGAGGGTTGGTTGGAAACAAGTCACTGGGCCTTTGAACCGCACCCTGTACACCATTGGAGTTACCTGAAATGACCCGAACCGTGATGGACTCATGGGGTTGGTATTCTGGAATGGCATCAGTTTGAATATCTTCATAAGAAGGCAAGCACATTTTTTGAAAGGAAGCTAAGTTCAACCAAAGCTGAAACCCCTCCATCACACCTTCTTCTTGTTCAGGCATTTCACTGTGAACAACGCCTCTACCAGCCGTCATCCATTGAACACCACCATTTTTTACAAGCCCTTCGTTACCTGCGCTGTCTTTGTGCCGCATTCTTCCTGCAATCATGTACGTAACGGTTTCAAACCCTCGGTGGGGATGATCTGGAAAACCACCACCATAGTCATTGGGATCATCACTGCCAAAGTTGTCTAGCATCAAGAAGGGGTCGAGTCGCCTTTGGTGCGCTTGTGTCAAAACGCGCGTGAGTTTGACGCCATCGCCATCTCGAGTGGCGTGGCCCATCACTTGTTGTTCAATGCGGCGACCTAGAAAGGGGTTGTTGTTTGGGTGCATGAGGCGAGCTTAGAGGCTTGGATAGTCGGTATAACCTGCCGCAAGACCGCCATAAAAAGTGGCGCGATCTGGCACGTTATAAGGGCCGTTTTGCTTCAACCTTGCGGCCAAATCTGGGTTGGCAATGAAAGATTTTCCAAAGGCAATCAAGTCTGCACCGTCGACAATGGCTTGGTCGGCCAGCGCCCTGTCATAGGCATTGTTCAGCATCCATGCGCCATGGCCACCGCCTTGTTGATAAGCACTCTTCAGTGCCATGTAGTCAAAGGGCGCATCACCTTGTTGAAAATCACGGGCAGCGCCGGTCGAGCCCTCAATGGTATGCACATAAGCCAGACCCAAAGTGCCAAGGTAACGGGCAACATGCTCAAACAGTGCTTGTGGCGAGGCATCACTCGCATCGTTGGCTGGTGTAACAGGCGATATGCGAATGCCGCAGCGGCCGCCCCCTATTTCTTGGCTCACGGCCAGCATCACTTCTTTTAAAAGGCGGGTGCGATTTTCAATGCCGCCACCATAGGCATCGGTGCGGTGATTGCTGTCGGCTCTTAAAAATTGATCAATCAAATAGCCATTGGCCGCATGCACTTCGATCCCATCAAAACCGGCTTCGATGGCGTTTTTTGCCGCCCGTCGATAGTTGGCGACGATGTCCGGCATTTCAGCCAGTTCGAGCGCACGTGGCACAGAGGTAGGGACAAAGCTTGGAATACCATTTTCAATGAGAACGGTTTTTGACTTTGCAACAATGGCCGATGGTGCGACCGGAGCCTGACCATTGGGCTGAAGGCTGGTGTGTGAGATGCGGCCAACATGCCAAAGCTGCACCACAATTTTTCCGCCTTTGGCATGCACTGCTTTTGTGACGACTTGCCATGCATTGACTTGCTCTGCCGACCAAATACCCGGGACATCAGCGTAGCCTTGGCCTTGGTGGCTGATGGCGGTTGCTTCGGTGATGATCAGTCCCGCGCCCGTTGCGGGGTTGGCGCGTTGCGCATAGTATTCAGCCATGAGCGCATTCGCCAGGGCCTGTGGTGCGCGGTTGCGGGTTAGAGGGGCCATCACGATGCGTGAGGCGAGTTGCAGTTGGCCAGCTTGGCAAGGTTCAAACAAATTTTTCATGACGCAAAGCATAAGGTTTTTGACAGCGCGCTGGTTGGCAATTTGCATTTCAATGGCGGCAGCCGTTTCACTTGGCATTACACGGTTTGCATACGCCTTGTTGTTGCCCCCCATGCGCGAAGACTTGTCTTGGACCTATACCTTAGCAGGTAGCATGAACACGTTCAACGCCTTGGGGTATTTGGTCGGCGCCTTGATCACGCCTTACATGTTGAAGCATTGGGGTGCTGTGCAGGTTTTGATCGGCGGCGCCTTCATCGCCTCTTCGTTGATGGCGCTCACCGGATTTTTTTCTGAAACGCCTCTTCTATTGCTTCAGCGCTTGTTGGCTGGAGGTGTCAGTGCGGCGGTATTTGTCTCTGGTGGTTTGTTGGCGGCCAGGCTTGGCGCGCATTGGCCTTCGCAATCGGGTTTGTTGTTGGGTCTTTATTACGGCGGCACCGGGTGGGGCATTGCGCTTTCGGCCGTTCTGGTTCCTGTCGCGCTGTCGGCCGCGAACGAACAAGCCCTTGCTCATCCATGGGCGAGGGCTTGGTGGGGATTGGCCCTTGCGTGTTTCACCATGACGCTTGTGTTGTTCGTCATCCGCTTGCCTATGAAGCGTTGGACGGATGTGTTGGCGATTGCAGAAATGAATGACGCCACCGACAAACATCAAGCCGCTCAAATGTATTGGCCCGACTGGGTGTTCGCACTGGCAGGCTATGGCCTGTTTGGTGTTGGCTATATTGGTTACATGACCTTCGTCGTGGCCGTATTGCGCGAGCAAGGCGCAAGCGCAACAGAGATTACTTTGTTTTATGCTTCGCTGGGGCTTGCCGTGCTTGCCTCTTCCAGAATTTGGGCGGGCCTGTTGAATCGCTATCGAGGCGGTCAGTCTCTGTCTATTTTGAATGCGTTGCTAAGTCTTGCCACCGTCATTCCTGTCATCACATCTTCTTGGCCCATGATGCTTGTTTCAGGGGTGTTGTTTGGGGGTGTTTTTTTGTCGGTGGTTGCCTCTACCACGGCCATGGTGAAACACAACCTCGTGCCTTCACAGTGGGCGGCGGGTATCAGTGTTTTCACAGTCATCTTTGCGCTTGGACAAATCATTGGACCCACCATGGTGGGTTGGATCGCCGATGGCCCTGGTGGCCTGCAGCGTGGTCTTCTATTCTCTGCAGCAGCCTTGCTGATTGGCGCTGTGTTGGCGTGGCAGCAAAAACCCGTTCAAAAAAAATAACGACAACTCAGACGTCGAAGCCAGGGTTCTCGCGATTGAGTTTTCGCAACAAAGAAGGCCAAACAAAACTGCCACCCAAGCCCCCCGTTTGGACTTTCATCACGTGTGCAATGCCATTCAAAATTTCAGGGTTGACCGCCGTGAGATCGGCACCGCCGCTTTGACCTGCAAGCGCATCGACTTGAATGCGGCAGGTATTTTCAAAGGTGTACATTCCCAAAAACGCATCGGCAATGGTTTTGCCCACAGTGAGCAAGCCATGATTTCGCAGCATTAAAAAATTTGCGTCCCCTAAGTCTTTTTGCAAACGCGTTTTCTCATCGTCGCGAATGGCAACGCCCTCGTAGTCGTGATAGGCCAAAGACGCGAGTACAAAGGTGCTTTGCTGGCTGATGGGCAGCACGCCTTGTTTTTGCGCGCTAACAGCCACGCCTGCTCGTGTGTGTGTGTGTAGCACACACTCTGCGTCTGGTCGCGCCTCGTGCACGGCGCTGTGAATGACGAAGCCGGCTGGGTTCACCGGATAGGGGTTCTCTGCATCGAGTTTGTTGCAGTGCATGTCAATCTTCACCAAGCTTGAGGCTGTGATTTCATCAAACATCAGGCCATAGGGGTTGATTAAAAAATGATGTTCATCACCGCACACCGAGGCTGGCAATTTGGCACTGATGTGGGTGAAAACCAAATCGCTCCAACCATACAAAGCAACCAAGCGGTAGCACGCAGCCAGATCGATGCGCAGCTGCCATTCATCGGGATGACAGCGCGCTTGATGGGTTTGGGCTTGGTTCATGGAGTCTCCTGTTGGTGGATGGCACGAGCTTAGCTTGAGAGGGCTGCTGCGATCAGTCACGCAAGGAACACCCGATGCAGATAAAATCAAGCCCCTTGGCCTTAGGCCTTTCACGGCGCGAGCAGCGCCGCCCTAACGGTGATGGACTGGTGATTTGATGCTTTACCCACAAGAATTTGATGTGATCGTTGTTGGCGGCGGCCATGCGGGCACCGAGGCCGCGTTGGCGTCTGCGCGCATGGGTTGTCAAACGCTCTTGCTGACGCACAACATCGAGACCTTAGGCCAGATGAGTTGCAACCCCTCTATTGGGGGCATTGGCAAAGGCCACCTGTTGAAGGAGGTCGACGCTTTGGGCGGTGCCATGGCCATCGCAACGGACGAGGGCGGCATACAGTTTCGAATTTTGAACAGCTCCAAGGGGCCGGCTGTGCGTGCTACGCGCGCTCAAGCGGATCGAATTTTGTACAAGGCGGCCATCCGCCGGCGCCTCGAGAACCAAGAAAACCTGTGGATATTCCAGCAGGCCGTTGACGACCTCATGGTTGAATCAAATGGCGTAGAAGACCGTGTGACTGGGGCTGTCACGCAAGTGGGTGTTCGCTTCCGTTCAAAAACAGTGGTCTTGACGGCCGGAACATTCCTAGATGGAAAGATCCATGTTGGTTTGGAAAACTATTCGGCAGGGCGGGCGGGTGATCCTCCGGCGGTCAGTTTGTCTGCTCGCTTGAAAGAGCTCAAGTTGCCTCAGGGCCGCTTGAAAACGGGCACGCCGCCGCGCTTAGATGGGCGCACCATTGACTTTTCAAAGTGCCAAGAGCAGCCGGGCGATGGCATGCCGGGCGGCTTGAACGCTGAAGCTGGCGTTCCTGTTTTCAGCTTCATGGGGCGTGCAGACATGCACCCCGCACAGATGCCGTGTTGGATGACGCATACCAACGAGAGAACGCACGACATCATTCGGTCTGGCTTTGACCGAAGCCCCATGTTCATGGGCAAGATTGAAGGTGTTGGCCCAAGGTACTGCCCAAGCGTGGAAGACAAGATCAATCGCTTTGCCGACAAAGACAGCCATCAAATCTTTTTAGAGCCCGAGGGGCTTACCACCCATGAGTTTTATCCCAACGGCATTTCCACCAGTTTGCCTTTTGATATTCAATACGCGCTGGTTCGGTCGATGAAGGGGCTTGAGAATGCTCACATTCTTCGGCCTGGCTACGCCATTGAATATGACTACTTCGACCCTCGCTCATTGAAGAGCAGCTTTGAAACGCGTCAAATTGTGGGACTCTTCTTTGCGGGCCAAATCAATGGCACGACAGGTTACGAAGAAGCCGCATCGCAGGGCTTGTTTGCCGGAATCAATGCCGCTCTTCAATGCCGATCCTTGTCTGGCTCTGGCATTGACATGGGTGGCGCATGGTTGCCAAGCCGCGACCAAGCTTATCTGGGCGTGCTGGTAGATGATCTCATTACCAAAGGCGTCACCGAGCCTTATCGAATGTTTACCAGCAGGGCAGAGTTTCGACTCCAACTCAGGGAAGACAACGCAGACATGCGCTTGACGGAGGTGGGCCGCCAAATGGGGCTGGTGGACGATGAGCGCTGGGCTTCTTTTTGTACAAAACGCGAAGCTGTTTCACGTGAAACAGAGCGCCTCAAGTCAACTTGGGTCAATCCGAGAAATCTACCCGACGCAGAGTCGGCACGAGTTCTTGGCAAAGCCATTGAACACGAGCACAATTTGTTTGACTTGCTACGCCGACCCGGTGTGAGCTATGAAAGCCTGGTGTCTTTGGATGCCGATCGGTATGTTTCAACAACTGTTTCACGTGAAAAATTGGGCGAGCTCTCTGCGTCCGTCATTGAACAGGTTGAGATTGCGGCCAAGTATGCAGGGTACATTGACCGACAAAGGGTCGAGGTTGAGCGTGCAGTTCATTTTGAAAACCTGAAGTTGCCTGCCAAAATTGATTACCTTCTGGTCTCCTCTTTGTCGATCGAGGCCCGGCAAACCTTGTCCAAGCATCGCCCAGAAACCCTGGGCATGGCATCTCGAATTTCTGGAATTACCCCCGCAACCATTTCCTTGCTGCTGATTTATCTCAAAAGGGGTGGTTTTAAGGAGTTCGTGTCGGTCAAACCCGAGGTGCTGGCGTCGGTTTCGGAAGGTTCGGCGAGTTTGACCCCATGACGGCCGCGGCCGAAGTGCCTGAAGGGGGGCTTCTTCAGGCTCTTTCCCTTGGCATAAAAGCATTGGAATTGAATGTGCCAGAGGCCCAGCAGCGACAGTTGTTGAGCTACATGGCGCTCATTCAAAAGTGGAACAAAGTCTATAACCTCACAGCTTTGAAAACGCCGCAGGAAATCTTGACTCACCATTTGTTAGACAGTTTGTCGTCAATTTCTCCCTTGCTTCGCTATCTTGCCCAAGGCGCAAGAGGCGTTGGCCAAGAAATCGATTTGTTGGATGTGGGCTCGGGCGGCGGCTTGCCGGGTGTGGTGATCGCTATTTGTTGTCTCAACATCCGCGTCACATGTGTTGATACCGTCTCTAAAAAGGCAGCGTTTGTCCAACAGGTGGCAGCCAGTTTAAAGTTGTCAAACTTGCGCGGGCTTCATGCGCGGGTAGAAAGCTTGACAGGGCCTTTTGACGTCATCTGCTCCCGAGCATTTGCCTCTTTGCCAGACTTTGTCAATTGGTCGGCCGGCGCCTTGTCAGAAGACGGTGTTTGGATGGCCATGAAGGGCAAGCTGCCCCAAGCAGAGATGGCGGCGCTGCCTTCTTTTGCAGAAGTGTTTCACGTGGAACAACTCCAGGTTCCTGGCTTGCAGGCCGATCGTTGCATGGTCTGGATGAAAAAACCAGCAACTTTGTCAACTGAAGCAAGCGCGACCTGAGTTTCGCCCCTTACACTTGGGCTCATTGAGAAAGCCTTTGATGTTTGGAATTTCTGATTACGGTGCTTTTGTCGCCGCGTTCGTGTTGCTTCTGTTCTTGCCCGGCCCCGGCAATCTGGCCTTGATTACCTCAACCACCCAAGGCGGTATGAGAGGTGGCATTGCCTCTGTTGCTGGTTTGATTTTGGGTGACCAAATTTTGTTGTGGATGACGGTGGCCGGCGTGGCCGCGCTGTTGCAAACCTATCCCCATTTGTTTTTGGCCTTGAAATGGGTGGGCGCTGCTTACCTAGCCTGGTTGGGTTTTAGAATGGTCTTTGCCAAGCCGGGTGAGGGGCCATCGATCAAGATCACGCCTGGTCAATATTTCAAAGAAACCATGTTCATCACCTTGCTCAATCCTAAAGCGATCATGTTTTACTTTGCTTTTTTCCCGCAATTCATTGACCCTGAGCAGCACCAAGGAATGATTACTTTTGTATTCATGGCGGCTAACATTGCCGTCTTGGGCTTCTTGTACTGTTTTGGCGTTGTCGTCATCACTCACAGGATGGCAACACGCATTAGAGCCAACCCCAAAGTGTCTGGGTTCTTGCAAAAAATTGCTGGATTGTTCTTAATCGGTTTTGGTCTGAAGTTGGCCTTGGGCAAATAATCGCCTCATCGGAAAATTAAAAGAGTTACAAATGGCAAAGATTTTCTGTGTCGCAAATCAAAAAGGCGGCGTTGGCAAGACCACGTCAGCGGTTAACTTGGCTGCGGGCTTGGCCAAAGTGGGCCAGCGTGTTTTGTTGGTTGACCTCGATCCACAGGGTAATGCAACCATGGGTTCGGGCGTTGACAAGCGGCAGCTAGAGCTCAGTGTGTACGACGTTTTATTAGAGTCAGCCAGCATTCAAGAGGCCGCCATTTTTTCAGAAAAATGTGGCTATCACGTGTTGGGCGCCAACCGCGAATTGGCCGGTGCAGAAGTTGAACTGGTTGACCTTGAAAGACGCGACCAACGTTTGAAGTTGGCATTGGAAGTGGCAGACAAAAACTTTGACTTTATCTTAATTGATTGCCCGCCCTCTTTGTCCATGCTCACCTTGAATGGTTTGTGTGCCGCGCATGGCGTGATTGTTCCGATGCAGTGCGAATATTTTGCGCTGGAAGGTCTCACCGATTTGGTGAACACCATCAAGCAAGTGCATGCCAATTTGAACCCTGATTTGAAAATCATTGGTTTGCTGCGCGTCATGTTTGATCCGCGAATTACCTTGCAACAGCAAGTGAGTGAGCAACTTAAGTCTCACTTTGGGGACAAAGTTTTTAACACGGTCATTCCTCGAAATGTGCGACTGGCAGAGGCGCCCAGCTATGGTTTGCCGGGCGTTGTATTTGACCCCTCCGCCAAAGGCAGCCAAGCCTTTGTAGAGTTTGCCAGGGAGTTGGTACAGCGCATTCCAACGCTTTAAGGCCACGAAAGCGTTTGTATGGAAAGCTCAAAAGTCCTTATATTGCCTGGTTGGCAGGGAAGTGGGCCTTCACATTGGCAAAGTCTTTGGATTAGCCAATATGCTTATCAGCTGGTAGAGCAGCACGATTGGATGCGGCCACTTCGCGGCGATTGGTTGTCGCGATTGGACGATGTGCTGTCTGACTTGAGTGGCCCTGTGTTCTTGGTTGCACACAGTTTGGGTTGCATTCAAGTGGCTGCTTGGGCTCAAATTTCTGCACAATGCCACAAAGTCAAAGCGGCTTTCTTGGTGGCGCCTGGCGACGTTGAAGCCTCACACCTGCAAGATGTATTTTCAAGTTGGCGGCCGATCGCGTTGACTGCGCTTCCCTTCCAATCAATTGTGATTGCCAGTGAAAACGACCCGTATTGCACCGCCACGCGGGCAGAACACTTTGCCAAGGCATGGGGGTCTGATTATTTAAACTTGGGCGAATGCGGACACGTGAACGCCGAATCAAATTTGGGTGACTGGCCTGAAGGCCACGCCTTGTTGAATGAATTGATGAAAGAAAAAAAGCATGGTCACTAAAAAACCAAAGGGCTTAGGCCGGGGGCTGGAGGCATTGTTGGGCCCTAAGGTGCAGGACGAGCCTAGCTCGCCTCAAGCCGTTGAGGCGGCAGCCAATCGAACCCCGAGCAGTTTGGCTTTGAGCGAGTTGGTGCCAGGCATGTACCAACCAAGAACACGAATGGACGAGGGGGCACTCTATGAGTTGGCAGAGTCCATCAAGGCTCAAGGCATCATGCAACCCATCTTGGTTCGCAAGTTAAGTGATGGCCCCAATGCTGGCAAGTATGAAATCATTGCAGGGGAACGTCGTTTCCGCGCATCGCGACTGGCGGGTTTGAACGAGGTGCCAGTTTTGGTTCGCGATGTGCCCAATGAGGCGGCGGCGGCCATGGCCTTGATTGAGAACATTCAACGTGAAGACCTCAACCCGCTTGAAGAGGCGCATGGTTTGCAGCGCTTGATCAAAGAGTTTGGACTCACCCACGAAACGGCAGCCCAAGCCGTGGGACGCTCTCGAAGTGCTGCCAGCAACTTGCTGCGTTTGTTGAACTTGGCGGAGCCCGTGCAAACCATGCTGATGGCAGGTGACATCGACATGGGGCACGCCCGGGCCTTGTTGGGTTTGGACAAGGCCGCTCAAATTACAGCGGCGAATCAAATCAGCGCCAAAAAAATGTCGGTCCGCGAAGCAGAGAGTTTGGTGAAAAAACTCAGCGCAGAATTCTCTTTGGTGCAACAAAAACCGAAAAAAGAAAAATCACGCGACATCAAACGTGTTGAAGAAGAACTCTCTGACTTGCTCATGGCGCAAGTAGAGGTGCGCGTTAAAAAGCGCGTGAAGCGGCATGGCCGTTTTGAAGAAATGGGTGAACTGTCCATTCAGTTTGGATCACTCGACGAGCTCAATGGGCTGATTGACAAGCTGCGCGTTTAACGCCGTGAAAAAGGGCCTGCTGGCCCTTTTTTCAATGAAAGATTTTCCCGGGGTTCATGATGTTGTGAGGGTCTAAGGCTTGCTTCAAGGTGCGCATCATGTTGACGGCGCCGACGCCCGCTTCTGTGACCAAGAAATCTATTTTGTGCAGGCCAATGCCATGTTCGCCAGTGCAGGTGCCGCCAAGGCGCAAGGCGCGACTCACGAGTTTGTAATTCAGGTCTTCTGCAATCTCTCGCTCATTTGGAATTTCAGGGTCAATCAAATAGCCAAAGTGAAAATTGCCATCACCGACGTGCCCGACCAAAAAGTAGGGCAAACCACTGGCTTCTGTTTCGGTCACAGAGTCAAGCAGGCAGTCCGCCAACTTGCTGATGGGGACGCAGGTGTCGGTGCTGATGGCTCGGCAGCCCGGCCTGCTTTGAAGCGCTGCAAAGTAAGCATTGTGACGCGCCGTCCAAAGGCGTGTGCGCTCCTCTGGTGTGGTGGCCCATTCAAATGCATTGCCGCCATGGTCACTGGCAATTTCTTGAACCGTTTCGGCTTGCTCTTTCACGCCCGCTGGCGATCCATGAAACTCCATCAACAGCATGGGCTCTTCACGCAAGCCTAACTTGGCATAAGCGTTCACCATGCGAACGGTGTTGTGATCGATTAACTCAACACGCGCAATGGGCACGCCCAACTGAATCACTTGAATCACCGTTTGAACCGCAGCCTCAATGCTGGGGAATGAGCAGATGGCCGCTGAAATGGCTTCTGGCAAGGGGTAAAGCTTCACCGTGACTTCGGTCATCACGCCCAAGGTGCCTTCGCTGCCAACAAACAATCGAGTGAGGTCGTAACCCGCACTTGATTTTTTCGCCCGGGTGCCTGTTCGAATAACTTCTCCAGAAGCGGTGACGACTTCAAGCGCCAATACATTCTCACGCATGGTGCCATAGCGAACAGCATTGGTGCCGCTAGCGCGTGTCGCGCTCATGCCGCCAAGGGTGGCATCGGCGCCTGGGTCGATGGGAAAAAACAAGCCTGTTGATTTGATTTCTTCGTTCAATTGTTTGCGCGTGACGCCGGGTTGCACCGTCACCGTCAGGTCTTCTGCGTTGATCGACAAAACCTTGTTCATGCGCGTCAGGTCAATGCTGATGCCGCCTTGCACCGCCAGCAGATGGCCCTCTAAAGAGGAGCCAACGCCAAACGGAATGACCGGCACTTTGTAGTCACTGGCCAACTTGACGGCATCGGCCACATCTTGTGTGCACTCGGCGAAGATCACGGCGGAAGGTGGGGGAACTGGCGCAAATGCAGATTCGTCGCGGCCGTGCTGCTCTCGAATGACCATGGCGGTTGAGCAGTTGTTGCCAAAGCGCGCCTTCAAAGCTTCCATGAAAGCCTGGGGGACGGGGCGAGCGTTGACGATGGGCGCTAAATGGGCTGCTGGGGTCGGTGCGTTCATGGTGAGGCTCCAAGTAGAAGGGCGGACTAAACAGATGGCATGGCAGGGCGCAATGACCATGAATGTGGAAATGCCGACAAATTCGGTCAAAATCAGAGTTTACGCTGAGACCCGCATTTTTGCATGACGCCACGCACAGGGAAAACACCATGGGACACAGACTGACACAAATCGCCACGCGAACAGGCGACGAGGGCACCACCGGCTTGGGCAACAACCAACGCGTTTCTAAAAACAGTTTGCGGGTGCATGCCATGGGCGATGTAGATGAATTGAACTCGCACATTGGTTTGTTGTTGTGTGAAAAAATGCCAGAGGATGTTCGCGATGTGTTGGTCGAAGTACAGCATCAACTTTTCAATTTGGGCGGTGAATTGTCCATTCCTGGCTTTGAGCTGCTCAAGTCAGAGGCTGTTTTGGTTCTGGATCAGGCTTTGGAAACATACAACGCGCAGTTGCCCAAGCTGGAAGAGTTCATTTTGCCGGCCGGCAATCGTGCGGCGGCCCAAGCGCACATTTGTCGCACGGTGGCCAGGCGTGCAGAGCGGGTAACCGTCGCTTTGGGCAATGAAGAGGCTCTGAACGATGCACCCCGTCAATACTTAAACCGAATTTCCGACTTGATGTTTGTGCTCTCGCGGGTGTTAAACCGAATGGATGGCGGAACGGATGTTTACTGGAAAAGCGAGCGGATGAAAAGCAAGGGCTAAAAAAGCCCTTCACGTTGCAAGCAGGTGTCACCTAAGCGCAAGCATTGGGGATTTTCAGCGTGACAGCCGGCAGCTCGCAGGCTAGGCTATGGCCATGAACGCCAGCACCCCCACGCCATTTTTATCGCCTTATCATTCTTCGCTTGCTGACTTGCCCAAGTCTGCGCCCCAAGCGCCACATGCCTACGTGCCGCAAATTCGACTGTACCAAGACTGGTTGCAACAGAACCGAGGCCTGGCATTTGAAACGTACAAAGACTTATGGCAATGGTCGATTACCGACCTCGATGCATTTTGGCAAAGTATTTGGGACTACTTTGACATTCAATCGCCCACACCGCATCGGGCCGTGCTGGTCAACAATGCCATGCCAGGCGCCATTTGGTTTCCTGGCGCGCAAGTCAACTATGCAAGCCAAGTCTTAAGGCATGTCGAGCAAGCCCATGCGGCAGGCTTTGCGGCCTTGATGGCCCAAAATGAAAAAGGTCAGCACCAAGAAATTTCATGGCCCGAGTTGCAGCGCCAAGTGGCGTCCATGGCTTTGCATTTGAAAGCACAAGGCGTGCAACCTGGTGATCGGGTGGCCGCTTACTTGCCCAACATTCCCGAGGCCGTTGTGGCTTTCTTGGCCACCATCAGTGTGGGCGGTGTGTGGAGCATTTGCGCACCCGACATGGGAACCTTGGCCGTTTTGGATCGTTTCAGGCAGATAGAACCGAAGGTGCTCATTGCCTGTGATGGCGTGACGTATGGCGCCAAGGATTACGACCGCATGTCGGTGGTGCAAGAACTCAAAGATGCATTGCCCACAGTGCAGCATGTGATTTTGCACGACAACTTGGGCGTTGCAGATTTGGCCAGCAGCGAAGTGGCTTCGGCCATTCGCATGTCACAAGCCACGTCCAAGCACGGACCCGAGGTCGATGCTTTCAAGCCCATGTCATTGCCCTTTGATCATCCGCTATGGATTGTTTATTCAAGCGGCACCACGGGTTTGCCAAAGCCCATTGTGCACGGCCATGGTGGCACCGTGATTGTGGCCTTGGCGCTCAAAATTTTGCACAACGATGTGGGTTGCAGCTATCACCCCAACAGCTGGGGCGAGCGCTTTCATTGGTACAGCTCAACGGGCTGGGTCATGTGGAATGCGCAAGTGGGCGGCCTGATGAATGGCACCACCTGCGTCATTTACGACGGCAATCCGGGCGGCAGCAAAGACAACCCTGACTGGAGCACGCTGTGGCGTTTTGCAGCAGAAAACAAGGTGACATTTTTTGGCGCAGGCGCAGCGTTTTTTGCCAACTGCCAAAAGTCCGGCATTGATCTCACGCAGTGTGGTGACTTGTCTCGTGTGCGCGCATTGGGCACCACAGGCTCACCGCTTTCGGCTGAAACGCAAAATTGGGGCAACGCCCAATTTCAACGCATCAAAGCTCAGAGTGCGCAGTCCCCTTACCTTCACCGTGAAACAGATGGCGATATCTGGTGGTGCAATATTTCAGGGGGCACCGATTTTTGTGGCGCCTTCATTGGCGGCAATCGGGAGCTGCCGCAAGAGGCAGGCGTCATGCAGTGCCGCTTGTTGGGTTGTGCTGTAGAGGCTTGGAATGAAGCGGGTGAACCTGTGCATGGCGAAGTGGGTGAACTGGTGTGTTCGCAGCCTATTCCATCCATGCCTTTGTATTTTTGGAGCGACCAACATAACGCTCGCTACTTGGCCAGTTATTTTGAAATGTACCCCGCGGGACATGGCCGCAAACCAGGTGGTGGTGACGCAGATGCCGCGCATGGGGGTGTTTGGCGGCACGGCGATTGGCTGCGAATTGGCGCAGCAGAGCAAGGCCAAAACGGCGGCGAAGGCTGCGTCATTTTTGGTCGCAGTGACGCCACCATCAACCGCCATGGTTTGCGCATGGGTACCAGCGAGCTTTACAGCGCGGTTGAAGCTTTGCCAGAAGTGATCGACAGCATGGTGGTCGATTTGGAATACTTAGGCCGCGAAAGTTACATGCCTTTGTTTGTAGTGCTAAGGGCCGGACTGACTTTGGACGCCGCCCTGAAAAGTACCTTGAACAACGCCATCAAAACAGCTTTGAGCCCGCGTTTTATTCCGAATGAAATTTTTCAAGTCGCTGAAATTCCGCGCACCTTGTCTGGCAAAAAACAAGAGTTGCCCATCAAAAAACTCATGCTAGGTCAAGCGCTAGAAAAGGTTGTCAACAAAGATGCGATGGCCAACCCTGCATGCCTTGATTGGTATGTTGATTTGGCAAAAAAACATTTGGCCAAATCGGCTTGACATGAAAAAAACCAGTGTTGCAAAACACTGGCTTTGTCAGCCTTCGAAATGCGAAATGAGCGCAATTTCAAAATCAGTTTTTGTGCAAATCTGCGTTCAAGCTGCCCCAGCTTTCGGTGCGAGGAATGACTTGCACCGCGCCTGATTGTGAATCGCGGCGGAACAAGATGCCATTGCGGCCAGACAACTCGCGCGCCTTGACCACGCTGCCATCGGGCATTTTGACGCGCGTGCCGCCCGTGATGTAGCAACCGGCTTCCACCACACAATCGTCGCCCAATGAAATGCCAATGCCAGAGTTGGCACCCAGCAAACAACGCTTGCCCACGGAGATGACTTCTTTGCCACCTCCCGACAAAGTGCCCATGATGGAGGCGCCGCCGCCTACATCGCTTTGGTCGTCGACCAACACGCCCGCACTGATGCGGCCTTCAACCATGGACACACCCAAAGTACCGGCGTTGAAGTTGCAAAAGCCTTCGTGCATGACGGTGGTGCCAGAGGCCAAGTGGGCACCCAAGCGCACACGGTCGACGTTGGCAATGCGCACACCTGAGGGCACCACGTAGTCGGTCATGTAAGGGAACTTGTCAACGGCTTTCACATCGAACACCACGCGGGCTGCGCGTGCGCGCAGTCGAGCATCTTGCAGTTGGTCTAAGGGACAAGGGCCCATGGACGTCCAGGCCACATTGGCCAACATGCCAAAAATGCCGGCCAAGTTGGCTTGATGCGGTTTGACCAATCGGTGGCTGAGCAAGTGCAAACGCAAAAACACATCGTGCGTGTCTTTGGCCGGTTCTGCCAAAGTGGCGATGCTGGTTTTGACGGCCACCACCTTGACGCCGCGCAATTCGCAAGGGCCGAGAGTTTTGACAAAGGCCTCACCCAAATGCGTGCGCACATCGGCTTCGCTCAGAACGTGACTGCCGCTCTCTTTGAGGCCTTCGGCCAGTTGCGGGGCGGGATACCAAGTGTCTAACACGGTGCCGTCTTTGGCGATGGTGGCTAAGCCGAAGGCAATAGCGCCACTGTGAATCATGGGAGGGGTTTGCATGTCGGTGTCTAAAAAATCAAAAAATATATTATCGGGCTTTGTGAGGCAGTTTGTCTTTAGCGCAACTCAGACAAGGCAATCGTTTGCTTTTTCAGCCATTCGCCCTGTGTATTTTGGAAGCCCAATTGAATTTCTTGTTTGGACCAATCCATTTCAATCAGACCCAAGTGGTTTTGTGTGATCAGTTCGCCCAAACGATTGGGCCCGTCTTCTTTGGCCTCTGCCCAAGCATGTGTCATGCCGCTGGATGTGATTTCGTACAGGGGATAGCCTTGCATGCCATTGCTTTTGTAAAGGGCGCCAATGTGCCGGTCACCAGATAAAAGCACAACACCTTTGGCTGCTGTTTTCTGAATGAGTTGTTTTAACTTTTCTTGTTCACGTGGGAAGTTATGCCAGCCCTCCCAGCCATGGCCTTCCACAATCACTTGAACGCCAGAGACAATCAAGCGAACCTCGGCAGGCTGCTTCAATTGTGTTTCAAGCCATTGCCACTGAGCTTCCCCCAGCATGGTTTTCTGCGGGTCGGTGTCTGGAACGTAGCGCTCTTTGCCGGGTGCATTGCGCTGGTCGGTGACGCGCAGCTTGGAGCGAAACCATCGGGTGTCCAGCAAAATAACTTGGACGCGCTTTCCAACGGGGCCGAAAACATGGGCGTGGTAAAGACCTTCACGCGTTCTTCTGGGATCGTCAGCAGGCAGTCGCCAAAAATCAATGAATTCATTTTTAGCCGATTGTTTGTGAGGGAACTCAACGCCCCCATCGTTCAAACCCATGTCGTGATCGTCCCAAATGGCCACGTGAGGCACGCCCTGACGCAAGGCAGCGAAGCCAGGCTGAGCGGCTTGGCTTGCATAGGCATTTTTTAAGTTTTGCAACTGCCAAGGCTGCTTGCTGGCGTAGACGTTGTCGCCGCCAAAAATAAACAGATCAGGCTTGGCGGCCACAATGGTTTGCCAAATGGGCTGTGGTTTGTTTTGATCAATGCAAGACCCAAACATGATTTTTTGGACTTCCGAGGGCCAGGCAGGCAGGCCATTGCTATTTTCAAGCGCATTGGCTCTGTTGACTTGCGCACATGCGCCAAGGCCCGCCAGCAGGCTGCTGTAAGCGCTGATCTTCAAAAATTGACGGCGGTCCAAGGGGTTTCCTGTCGTTTTAAAGGTGGGCATTTGTAGACGCTGAGCCTATTTTATGACCAGCAAGTTCAAATTCTCAGATCGGTCGCTAAAATGCCTTCATGATTGCAAGTCTTGAGCCCCTCAAAAAGTCTTTCAAAGCCCAAATGCTAGAGGCCAGAGAACAAGCAATTACAGCCTCAGTCAATCGACTTCTTTCTGAAAAAGGCTTTGACGCCATGACGGTGGATGAGGTTGCGGCAGAAGTCGGAATTGCCAAGGCCAGCCTTTACAAGCACTTCAACAGCAAGGAAGAATTGGCTTGCGCCGCCATGGTGCAGGCCATTCAAAAAGCACAAGCCTATTTAGAAGATCTCAATGCGCAATCTACAGCCAACACGGCGGCAGAATTAGAAGGCGCGCTGACCAGTGCCGCCTTGCACAAACTCAAGGCTTCCACACGCTGGACCTTGCAACTGAAACTGTCCGGACAAATGCCAAGTTTGCCCAGCCACAACTCTAGCTTGCGCACCAGCCTCATGGCCAGCCGCCCCTACATGGATGGGCTGATGAAAGTGAGCGACTTGCTCGGCGCGTGGATTGTTCAAGCGCAGAAGGAGGGTTTTATCAATGCCGACTTGCCCCCCATTACGGTGCTCTACACTTTGTATGCACGCGCTTGCGATCCGGTGGTGGAGTTTCTGAAAATGAGTGAACTTCACAGCAATGAAGAAATCATTGAGATGGTGATGACCACCTGTTTTGATGGCTTGATGGTCAGAAAAAACTAGTGGCAAACTAGATCGCAACACGCACTAGTTTTTGTGGATCAAATTTGATTTGCTCATTCTTGCGAGCATAGCCAAACGGATTGGCAAGCACACGACAATCTTGGTGAACATAGTCTTGCGCGCAATGCAGATGGCCGTGTAACCACACATTGGCTTTGGGCATCAGGTGGTCAAGCGCATTGCAAAACCCAGCGGTGCCAGGCGTCAGGCCATAGCGCGGATCGGCACTTTTCAAGCTGGGCGCGAAGTGCGTGATCACCACTGTGGGGCCTTCAAAAGCTTCTGATAAAGCCTTGCCAAGCCAAGCTTGATCGGCTTGCGCTTTGGCCCTCACGGCCGCTGACAAAAAGGGCTGGCCACTCAAAGTAGTCCCTGTTTTGCGAAGGTAAAAGTCAGCCGCGCGTTCTGCTTTTTGGCGTGCTTTGAGTTGTTGTGTGATGGGCCCACTCAGAGGAACCAAGGCTTCAAAATCGCTCCACAAGGTGCAGCCTATCAAGCGCACACCCTTCATCACAACCACCCGTTGGTGCAAGAAGGTGATCTCCAGTCGCTCGCAGGTCTCGCGCAGCCTTGCATCGGCTTCTTCAAAAGGCAAGCCGTCGTATTCATGATTGCCAGGCACAAAGAAAACGGGAACGGGCCATGCGGCTAAATCTTTGCGCGGTGAAAAGCGCGCCAAGCCAAAGTCATTGTCTTGTTGATCAAACAGCATCGAGCCGGTTTGGTAAGAGCCAATGTCTCCCGCCAGCACAAGCGCATCGGCCAATGGCGAGATCTTTGGCACAAAATGCGGGTGCGTTTCAAGGTGCAAATCAGAAAGCAATTGAATGTTCATGACGGTCTTGTACTTTTGAAAACGTCGTGCGCAATGTCGATCAGCTGTTCCCTCAACCATCTGTGCTCGCTTTGCGCATGCTTGCGTCTGTGCCACACAGCATCCACATGCAAGGTGGGAACTTTAAAAGGCAACTCGCACATGAACAGTTCTTTGGCAATGCCTGTCGTGGGCACAAAATGTTTAGGCAAAACAGTGAGCAGATCAGAGCTCACAACCACGCGGCCCGCCGTGAAAAACTGGTTCACGGTCATGACCACGCGCCGCTGTTTGCCAATCGATGCCAAGGCCTCATCGATAAAGCCATAGGGGCGACCTGAAAAACTCACGAGCAAGTGCCGTGCATTGCAAAACGCTTCCAAGCTGATGTTCTTTTGCGCCAAGGGGTGTTTTCGGCGCATCACACACACATACTCACCGTCATACAAGCGCTGGTGCGCAAACGCTACCGCCTCGCCTGATTGTGCTTTTGCTGTGAGGTCTGCCAAGACGGCGGGAAAATAACCCAATGCCAAATCGGCAAGGCCATCGTTCAGCATGTTTCTAGGGTCACGCGTGGTCAGCGGCAAAACCCGAATTGACACATTGGGCGCATGCTTTTCAAGCGCCTGGCCCAAACGCCCCATCAGCTCGGCAGCGGTGGCGTCGGCCATGGCCAAGACAAAAGAATTTCGGGCCTCACTGGGAATGAAGTCTTGAGGCACCAAGGCCGATTGCAATTGGTCCAGTGCGACCCTCACATTGGGCCAAAGCAACAAGGCAAAAGGGGTGGGTGTGATGCCATGGCCATCGCGCCGAACCAGGTCATCCCCCAGCGTTTCCCTTAGCCGTCTAAGTGAGTTGCTCACAGCGGGCTGCGTGATGGACAAATTGCGCGCCGCTTTGGTCAAACTCTTTTCAGCCATGACTTCGTCAAAGACCCGAAGTAAATTCAGATCCAAGGTTCGGAAATTGGTTTGAATCGTTTCAATCATTTCTGTTGTGAATGACAAGCATCATGAATATAAAGTTGAACAACACTAGAGTAAACCCTATGATCCGGCATGGTCAAGCAAAAAGTGGGTTTTACCCAACGCGCTGACCCTTAAAAAATAGCTTGATGAACAAGGAAACCAAAATGAACCGCAACTCTGTCCACTTAGATTACCCCCTGACACACCCTGGCGTCGAGCGTGCCGAGCAAGTCGTTGCCAACTTCAAACGCTTGAGCGACAGCTTCAGCCCGACGCACACCTTGGCCGCCATGCTCTTGGCTGCCATCGTAGCGGCCTTTGTGGTTGTGGCCGATCAGATGATGGACACATGGGCCGATGGGCACTTGCTTGCCGCGTGGGTTGCGCTTTGGGCGGTGGCATTTGCGGCCGTCGGCTTGTTTGCTGGCGTCTCCAAAACAATGGCCATTCAAATGAAGCAGGGCTTGGACGCATGGTCAGCCCGCATGGCGCAAAGCCGATCAGACGAGCGTTTGTGGGCCATTGCCCAAACCGATGCACGTTTGAAGTCAGAACTGCAAACCGCAATGAGCCGCAGTGACGAGGAAGAGCTTTTGGGTGAAAACAGCACCCAACGCAGAGTTGCCCGCATGTTGCAAAACCGCCAATACTACATTTGATCTGAGGTGTCAGCCGCTGCCTTTTGCGAAGCCAGATAAATGCCTGGCAAAATAAAAGCAGCGCCGACAGCGTGATGCCACCCCAAAGTTTCGCCCAAGAAGAGCCACGCCACCAAGCCGCCGTACAAAGGGCCTAGATAAAGGCTGGTAGCGACGCGGCTGGCGCCTAAGGTTTTTTGACAGAACCCGTATGACCAGTAAGCGCCTACACCTGGAAAAATTGCGGCTGCCACGACAAGCAGGCTGGCACCATCGCTCCATTCGGCATGCTGTGTCGCTGTCCATTCGGTGATTGCCAAGGGCAGTAAAACCAGGCTACCGGCAAAACAAGTGGCAGCCAACCTGGCTGTTGAGCTCAAGGGGCTTGCCCACTTTTTAAGCAGCAAAGCATAGGCGGCCCATGCGACCATGGCAATGACCACGAGGCCATCACCAAAGACCCAAACGACTTGTGACAGTGCTGCCCACTGGCCTTTGACAACCACGTGCAAAACGCCCAGCAAAGCAATGACAACCCCCAGAGACTGCCTCCAAGAAAATGACTCTTTCAGGCCGATAACGGCACCGAGCGTAATCAAGACGGGCGAGGCTGCGTAGATCAGTGCGATGTTGATGGCCGTGGTTGTTTCTGCGGCCCAGTAAACCCAGGCGCCGCAAATGAGCATGCCTAAACTGCCCAGCACCACATACTGTTTCCAAGCGCTCAAAGTGCTTTGACGTTCTTGCCAAAGCTCACTGCGCGCAATGAAGGCCAAAATAAGACCCGCTAAAAACCACCGACCCAATGCCAACACATGGGGGCTGATGATGCCGGGGGCGGTTTTGGCAACGATGTAGTTCACCGACCACAAGGCCGGTGTCACCCATATTAAAACTTGCGCTAGTTTTTGGCGCGAGGCAGCGGTAGTCAGACAGCCGCTAAGCGATGGGCCAAGGCCGCTTTGGTGTCAAGCAAAGCTTTGGGCATGTTGTAGGCCAACTGCTCAAAGTGCGTGTTGTGCAATTGGAGTTCTTGTTGCCATGCCGCTTTGTCGATGCTGGTGACGGTTTTGAATTGATCGGCTGAGAAGTTCAAACCTGTCCAATTCAACTCAGCATAGGTTGGCGTGATGCCGAAAATGGTTTCTTGGCCTTGCGCCTGACCTTCCAATCGATCGATCATCCATTTCAAAACGCGCATGTTGTCGCCATAACCTGGCCAAACAAACTTGCCCGCTTCGTCTTTGCGGAACCAGTTGACGCAGTAGATGCTGGGCAGCTTGTGGCCACCGGCTTGCACCTTGGCGCCCACATCGAGCCAATGTTGAAAATAGTCGCTCATGTTGTAACCACAGAAGGGCAGCATGGCGAAAGGATCGCGGCGAACCACGCCTTGCGCGCCAAAGGCTGCGGCTGTGGTTTCAGAGCCCATGGTGGCAGCCATGTAAACGCCTTCTGTCCAATTGCGTGCTTCGGTGACCAATGGCACGGTGGTCGAGCGACGGCCGCCAAAGATGAACGCATCGATGGACACGCCAGCGGCATCGTCCCAAGCGGGGTCGAGGGCGGGGTTGTTGATGGCAGACACGGTGAAGCGTGCATTGGCGTGAGCCGCTTTGGCGCCCGTCTCTTTGGCAATTTGAGGTGTCCAGTCTTTACCTTGCCAGTCAATCAAATGATCAGGCAATTTGCCAGTGTCTTTTTCGATGCCTTCCCACCACACGTCGCCGTCATCGGTCAAGGCCACGTTGGTGAAGATCACGTTTTTGTCCAAGCTGGCCATGCAGTTGGGGTTGGTGTGGTGGTTGGTACCAGGGGCCACGCCAAAGTAACCGGCTTCAGGGTTGATGGCCATCATCTTGCCATTGGCCTGGGGTTTGATCCAAGCGATGTCGTCGCCAACGGTGGTGACTTTCCAGCCATTGAAGCCTTCGGGCGGCACCAACATGGAGAAGTTTGTTTTGCCGCAAGCGCTGGGGAAAGCAGCCGCCACGTGGTATTTTTTTCCTTGAGGATTGGTCACGCCCAAGATGAGCATGTGTTCGGCCAACCAACCTTGTTCGCGGCCCATGCTGGAGGCGATGCGCAAGGCCAAGCATTTTTTGCCCAACAAGGCGTTGCCACCGTAGCCAGAACCATAGGACCAAATTTCGCGGGTTTCAGGGTAGTGAACGATGTACTTCAAGCTAGGGTTGCAAGGCCAAGACGAGCTGTCTTTGGCGCCATCGACCAAAGGCGCGCCCACGGTGTGCAAGCAGGGGACGAACTCGCCATCGGTGCCAATCACATCAAAAACGGCTTTGCCCATGCGGGTCATGAGTTTTTGGTTGACGGCCACATAAGCGCTGTCGGTGAGCTCAATGCCGATGTGGGCAATGTGTGAACCCAAGGGGCCCATGGAGAACGGCACCACATACAGGGTGCGACCTTGCATGCAACCGTCAAACAAGGGGTTCAAGGTTTGACGCATTTCTGCAGGTGCCATCCAATTGTTGGTGGGGCCGGCGTTTTCTTTTTTCTCTGAGCAGATGTAAGTGCGGTCTTCCACGCGGGCCACATCGGATGGGTCAGAGCAAGCTAAGAAACTGCCGGGGCGCTTGGTGGGGTTGAGCTTTTTAAAGGTGCCGTTGTTTACCAAAAGTTGGCAAAGGTGGTCGTACTCTTCTTCTGAGCCATCGCACCAGTACACATTGGCAGGTTTGCAAAGGGCCGCCATTTCTGCCACCCATGCAATCAGCTTGGGGTTTTTGACATAGGCGGGGGTGTTCAGGTTCAAGCCCTGCATCACGGGTGAGTTCATGGGGTCAACTCCAAAGTTTAAAAATCGTTTTTTGAAAAAGCAGTTCCTTGCACCATGTGCTCAGAAATTAACTTTTTCAAAAAACGACAAGCGGGCATGTAACCGGCCCGTAACCAGACCTGAATTTTAAAGACGATGGCAAGAAAAGGGGTGTGAAAACTTTTAATTCCCCTCAAAATGTATGCAAAACTTGCATAACACTGAAATAGATGAAAAACGCTTTGATATTTTTGGATAAAAAAACCCGCCTGCAGTGCGGCGGGTTGTGTCGGAGCCAGCTTAAGACCCAGCCTGTGCCGCTTTGGCTTTAGGCCATAAAAATGGCAATGAAAGCCAGCAAGAAGATGAGAACTGCGCCAACGACGGGTATGACGACAGGAATGTGTTTAACAACAGCTTCAACGGGATCTTGAGATTCGTGAGAATCCTTGTGTGCGGACATGAGAAAACCTCAGTTAGATTAGCCAGCTATTTTAGCTGAACTCGGCACACTTGCAAGACTTCTTGGCCGTAGGCTTCGAGCTTTTTGGCACCAATGCCGCTGATCCCGTTCAAGTCATTGAGATTCTGGGGGGCGACACTGGCAATCAAGGCCAAGGTGGCGTCGTGAAAAATGACATAGGCCGGCAGGTTGTGTTCTTTGGCAACCTCTGCGCGCCAAGACTTTAAGTTGATGTACCGCACCAAGGCCTCTTGGCTTAAATTGGCTGCGGCTGGGCTTGGCGCTTGTGACTTGCGGCTTCGTTTCTCAGCCTTCTGACTGACAGATTCTCGCAGAAGCACACTGATTTCGCCACGCAATACCGCCCGCGAACCCTCTGTCAATTGCAGCGTGTTAAAGACTTGGCCCTGGACATTCAAGGCGCCCATGGCGATGAGTTGTCTTAAAACGCCGCGCAATTGCACTTCACTGAAATTGGCGCCGATGCCAAAAGTGCTTAGCTTTGCGTGGCCAAATTGAGATATTTTTTCGGTAGATTTACCGCGCACGATGTCCATGATGTGGCCAGAGCCGAACGAAAAGCCACTGTGTTGCTCGGCGCGAAAAACAGTGGAAAGTAATTTCCGTGCAGCATCGGTGCCATCCCAAACGGCGGGCGGATTTAAGCAGTTGTCGCAGTTGCCGCAAGGCTCGCTGGCTTCGTCGAAATAAGACAAAAGCCGAACACGCCGGCAGTCTGTGGCTTCGGCCAGTGCCAAAAGGGCATCGAGTTTGCCGCGCATGACCTGTTTGAAGCTTTCTTCGGCAGGGCTTTCGTCAATCATGCGCCTTTGGTTGACGACATCTTGCAGGCCGTAGGCCATCCACGCGTTGGCATGCAAGCCGTCGCGCCCAGCGCGTCCGGTTTCTTGGTAATAACCTTCGATGTTTTTGGGCATGTCCAGATGCGCGACAAATCGAACATCGGGTTTGTCAATGCCCATGCCAAAAGCAATGGTGGCCACCATGACGACACCTTCATCCCGCAAAAATCGATCTTGGTGTTTTTGACGAATGGCGGCGTCTAAGCCCGCGTGGTAAGGCAGAGCGTCGATGCCAGTTTGGACCAGCATTTCGGCCACTTCTTCAACGCGTTTGCGCGACTGACAATAGACCACACCCGCTTCACCTTCGTGCTCACGTTCAATGAATCGAAGCAATTGCGCAGAGGCATCTTTTTTCTCAACAATGGTGTAGCGAATGTTGGGCCGATCAAAGCTGCTGATGAAAAGCTGAGCGTCTTCTAGCTGAAGTCGCTCAATGATGTCTGCGCGTGTCAGGGCATCGGCGGTGGCCGTGAGCGCCACCCTTGGCACCCCAGAATAGCGCTCGTGCAAGACAGTCAGGCTTCGGTATTCAGGCCGAAAATCGTGTCCCCATTGGCTGACGCAATGGGCTTCATCGATGGCAAATAAACTTAACAAACCTTGCGCATACAGCGCATCCAGTTGCGCTAAAAACCGGGGTGTATTGATGCGCTCTGGCGCTGCATAGAGCAGCGTGACCTCACCCCGGCGCAAGCGCTGCTCGATGCTTTGGGTTTCTTCTGGGGAGAGTGTGGAGTTTAAAAAAGCAGCACTGACGCCAGCCTCGTGCAAGGCACCGACTTGGTCATGCATGAGTGCAATGAGGGGCGACACCACAATGGTGATACCTTGCCCTGCGCTTTGTCTGGCAATGGCCGGTATTTGATAACACAAGCTCTTGCCGCCGCCTGTGGGCATGAGCACCAAGGCGTCGTGGCCGCTGGTGACGTGCTCGATGATGGCTTGCTGCGGGCCTCTGAAAGACTCATAGCCAAACACCTCGCTGAGGACACTCAGAATATGGGTTGGCGGGTTCAAAATGGCAGAGGTTGGCACGGAGGCTATTGTCCACCATGTCAAATGGCCACCTGTGAGCGCGCCTCATTTATCAGCCAATGCAAGCGCGCCAAGCTGGCGCACTCAGCTTTCAGGACGCCTTGAATTGCGTGGTTTTGATCACGTTGGTCCAACGAAGCACTTCATCTGAAATGAACTTTTCAGGGTCTGACAAAGTGAAGGGCTCGGCACCGGCCTTTTCAAGATCTTGCAAGAAAGCGAGATCGCTTCGGACTTTGTGGTGTGTTGCCCGCAAAAACTCTTGAACATCGCGCGGCACGCCAGCGGGGGTGAAGACGGCGTTGAAAACTTGAACGCGCATGTCGGACACACCCGCCTCAACGGAGGTGGGAATATCGGGCGCAGCTTTCAGTCGGACATCGCTGTTAACACCCAAAATGCGCGCACGTCCGGCACGGTGTTGTGCAAGGACAGCGGAAGACATGATGGGGGTGATCATGGGAACATGCCCCGCGATCAAGTCTTGCATGGCTGGGCCGCCGCCTTTGTAGGGCACATGTTGAACGTCCAATTTGCCGGCTTGCAGTTTAAAAAGCTCGCCCGTCAAATTGGTAATGGTGCCGGGGCCTGCCGAACCATAGGCGTATTTGCCAGGATTGGTCTTGATCAAACTGACCAGTTCTTTCAAATTGTTGGCGGGCACACTGGGATTGACCACGATGCAGGTCGGATTGATGCTGACCATGCCGACCAAATTGAAGTCTTTGATGGCGTCGTAGCTTGCGGTGCCAGAAGCCAGTGGGTTGATGATTTGGGTGGAGGATGTGCCTAAAAGCAGTGTGTAGCCGTCGGCTCTGGCTCTTGAGGCCTCGGCAGCGCCGATAGCGCCGCCTGCGCCGGCTCTGTTGTCAACAACAAAATTAGCACCTGTGTGAGCCATGGCATATTTAACCCACAAACGGCCAATGATGTCGCCATCGCCTGCGGGTGCAAAAGGCACAATGACGCGGATGGGACGTTCAGGGAACTTGGACTGTGCAAACGTTGTGTGAGGGACCAGGCCAGACAGCAAAGCTGAGCCCCCGAGGGCTAAAAAGTGACGTTTTTTCATGGGTCCAATATAGAGAGATTGGCGTGTCCCATCAATTGGGTGAAGGCCTAATTGTGAAGAATTCTCATGAGTCTGTTTGATTTTCTACAATAGCGTTATGAAAGATCTGAATTACACCCGCGCCAAAGCCCTGCCAGCCATTCTGGAAAAACGCATTGCCATTCTCGATGGCGCCATGGGCACCATGATTCAGCGCTTCAAATTGAGCGAGGCCGATTACCGCGCAGAGCGATTCAAAGACTTCCCCAAAGACGTCAAGGGCAACAACGAATTGCTCAGCCTGACCCGCCCCGATGTGATTCGCGATATTCACGAGGGCTATTTAGCAGCTGGCGCCGACATGATTGAAACCAATACCTTTGGCGCCACAACCATTGCGCAAGAAGATTACAAAATGGCCGACTTGGCCATTGAAATGAACCGCGCTTCTGCGGCCTTGGCGCGCGCTGCCTGCGACAAGTTTTCCACACCCGACAAACCCCGCTACGCCGTGGGCGCCTTGGGCCCGACGCCTAAAACCGCCAGCATCAGCCCCGATGTCAACGACCCCGGTGCACGCAACGTCGATTTTGAGTCTTTGCGCAAAGCCTATTACGAGCAAACACAAACCTTGGTGGAAGGCGGCGTGGACGTGCTGTTGGTGGAAACCATTTTTGACACACTGAATGCCAAAGCCGCCCTGTTTGCCATTGAAGAATATTTTAAAAACAGTGGTGAGCGATTGCCCCTCATCATCAGTGGCACCGTGACCGATGCCTCGGGCCGCATTTTGAGTGGCCAAACCGTCACGGCGTTTTGGCACAGTGTGCGCCACGCACGTCCTTTGGCCATTGGCTTGAACTGCGCTTTAGGTGCTACGCTCATGCGGCCTTATATTCAAGAGCTGGCCAAGGTGGCGGGCGACACCTTCATCAGCTGCTACCCCAACGCCGGCTTACCCAACCCCATGAGCGACACCGGCTTTGATGAGACGCCCGAAGTGACCAGCCGTTTGTTGCATGAGTTTGCAGCAGAGGGTTTGGTGAACATTGTGGGTGGCTGTTGCGGGACGACGCCAGATCACATTGGCGCCATTCAAAAGGCGGTTGGGCCCCTTGCGCCAAGGGGACTGCATGTTGGGGCGTTTTACAAAGAAGCCGCTTGAGTTGGTGCCTGCGCCCAATTTTCTGCACCAAATTGAGCCGCACACAATGACGCGCCGCGCCGCATTGGTGCGCTTCATGTCTGATATTTAAACGCAGCGATCTTCCGCAAGGCCTAAACCGCATCGTTACAACATAAACACCGTCAACTGAAAGTTGGCGCGTTGTTTGCATAGAGCCTCTTGTCTTCATTGAAAAGAGGTTGCCACCATGTCTGAGTTCTTTGACCCTTACAACGCCGATCGTCCCTTGATGCTGAAATGCAGCTGCGGGCGTGATCACTCTCCTGCCGACCACCATGCCGAAGTCGCAGCAGATGCTGCGGCCGCCACATTGCGTGCACGTTCCGAGACAGCCGAGTTTGAGGCTTACAGTCAAGAATTCATCGAGGCTACTTTGGTGAAGGCCTTGTTTCCACAAGATGCAGAGCGGCGCAATTTTTTGCGTGCCGTGGGCAAGAAAACCGCCATGGCGGCCATCGCCAGTGTGTTGCCTGTGGCCAGCTTGCAAGCCATGGCTCAAGACAAAGGGCCGCTTGAAAAAACCAATTTGAAAATTGGTTTCATTCCAATCACGTGCGCCACGCCGCTCATCATGGCGCACCCCTTGGGCTTTTACAGCAAGCAAGGCTTGAATGTGGAAGTGACCAAAACGGCCGGCTGGGCTTTGATTCGCGACAAGATGATCAACAAGGAATATGACGCGTCGCATTTCTTGTCACCCATGCCCTTGGCCATCAGCATGGGGCTCGGCGCCAACGCCACGCCCATGAATGTGGCCACCATTCAAAACGTCAATGGCCAAGCCATTACCTTGAGCTTGAAGCACAAAGACAATCGCGATCCTAAAAACTGGAAAGGCTTCAAGTTTGGCGTGCCGTTTGATTACTCGATGCACAACTTTTTGCTGCGCTACTACTTGGCAGAAAACGGTTTGAATCCCGACACGGATGTGCAAATTCGAGTCATTCCACCTGCAGAGATGGTGGCCAATTTGCGCGCGGGCAACATCGATGGTTTCTTAGGCCCTGACCCATTCAATCAACGCGCTGTGTTTGATGAGGTGGGATTTATTCACATGCTCACCAAAGACTTGTGGAATGGTCATCCTTGCTGTGCGTTTGGCACCAGCACCGAATTCATACAAAAAAATCCGAACACGTTTGCCGCTTTGTACCGTGCTGTTTTAACGTCGGCGGCCATGGCCCGTTTGCCGGGCAATCGCGAGTTGATTGCCAAGGTGATTTCGCCCACACAGTATTTAAATCAGCCAGAAGCCGTGATCAGCCAAGTGCTGACTGGAAAATTTGCAGACGGCTTGGGCAAAGTGCAAAACGTACCCGACCGTGCTGACTTCGATCCCATGCCATGGCAGAGCTTGGCCGTGTGGATGCTGACGCAAATGAAACGTTGGGGCTACATCAAAGGCAATGTGGACTACAAACAAATTGCTGAAAAAGTTTTCTTGATCACCGATGCACGCAAGCACATGAAGGACTTAGGCCAATCCGTGCCTGCAGGACCGAGCTATATCAAACACAAGATCATGGGCAAAGAGTTTGATCCCGCCAAGCCAGAAGAATATTTGAAATCCTTTGCGATTCAAAAGTTGGGTTGAAGCGCAGTGAAAATAATTTCGATCAACTTGCGAGCCAGTTTGGTGTCGCTGCTCATCATGGTTTTTTTCGTGGGTGCGTGGCAGCTTTCTACGCAAGGACCTTCGATTGCGGGCGCCACCAAAGCGGGTGCCACAGCGGAGGAAATTGAGTATTTGAAAATGATGGGCAAGGACCCGGGCGCCAGCAAGAGCACAGGCTTTCCACCGCCCATCGAAGTGGCCAAAGCGACGCTCAAGCAATTGTCCAATCCGTTTTACGACAACGGCCCCAACGACAAAGGCATTGGCATTCAGCTGGCGCATTCTTTGGGTCGAGTGGGCCTTGGATTTTTGCTGGCAGTGATGGTGGCGCTGCCCTTGGGGTTTCTCATTGGCATGTCGCCGCTCATGCACAAAGCCATTGATCCTTTCATTCAAGTGCTCAAACCCATCAGCCCTTTGGCCTGGATGCCCTTGGCGCTTTACACCCTCAAAGACTCTAGCATCAGCGGTATTTTTGTGATCTTCATTTGCTCGGTGTGGCCCATGCTCATTAACACCGCTTTTGGTGTGGCATCGGTCAAGCGAGAATGGCTGAACGTGGCCAACACCTTGGAAGTAAGCCCTCTGCGCAAAGCCTTCTTGGTGATCTTGCCAGCCGCAGCACCCACCATCGTGACAGGCATGCGCATCAGCATGGGCATTGCTTGGTTGGTGATTGTGGCTGCCGAAATGTTGGTGGGCGGCACTGGCATTGGTTACTTTGTTTGGAACGAATGGAACAACCTGTCCTTGGTGAATGTGATTTTTGCAGTGCTGGTGATTGGTGTGGTGGGCATGTTGTTGGACATGGCGTTTGCCAAATTGCAAAAGGAAGTGACCTATGTTGAATGAACAACAAGCGCCGGCCAATGCATTTGGCCAAGCTGGCTTTTTGAAGATTGAAAAGTTGGGCAAGACCTACCAAGCCGACAAGCCCGTGTTTGCAGATGTGTCGTTCACGGTGGCACGCGGTGAGTTTGTTTGCATCATTGGCCACTCAGGCTGCGGCAAAACCACCGTGCTCAATGTGTTGGCCGGATTAGATGAGGCGACCCAAGGCCATGCCTTCATGGATGGCCGTGAAATTGCTGGGCCCAGTTTGGAGCGCGGCGTGGTGTTTCAAAGTCACGCCCTCATGCCTTGGCTCACCGTGCGTCAAAACATTGCGTTTGCCGTGAAGTCGAAGTGGCCCGATTGGAAAACACCCGAAGTCAATGCACATGTGGAAAAGCATGTGGACAGGGTGGGCTTGTTACCTGCCATTGACAAAAAGCCCAGTCAGTTGTCGGGCGGCATGAAGCAACGTGTTGGCATTGCAAGGGCCTTTGCCATTCAACCCAAGATGCTTTTGCTAGACGAGCCCTTTGGTGCATTGGACGCCTTAACCCGCGGCACCATTCAAGACGAACTCATGGGCATTGTTCGCCAAACACAGCAAACGGTTTTCATGATCACCCACGATGTGGACGAAGCCATTTTGTTGTCTGATCGAATATTGCTCATGAGCAATGGCAACGAGCTCAAAGGCCATTACGTGCCCGGTGGCCTGGCCGAGGTGGTGGTCAATCCCTTGCCGCGCAATCGAACTCGCGCGCAACTTCATCATTTGCCGGGCTATTACGACCTTAGAAATCACATCGTTGATTTCTTGGTGTCACGCGCTAAAGCGCATTGAATTCCTTCACATCATTTTTAACTTCCATTGACGAGGCTCTTATGAATCGCTTAGATATCACAGAAAAAATCATCAGCACCAAAGTTTCCAAGGGCATTCGATGGAGCGACGTGGCCGACAAAGTAGGCTTGTCCAAAGAGTGGGTCACAGCCGCTTGCCTGGGGCAAATGACGCTCGACGCCAAGCAAGCCAAGGTCATTGGCAAAATTTTTGGGCTGACAGCAGAGGAGCAAAAGTGGTTGCAAGTGGTTCCCTACAAAGGCTCGCTACCCACAGCCGTCCCCACCGACCCGTTGATTTACCGCTGGTACGAGATTGTGAGCGTCTATGGCACCACCATCAAAGAGCTGATCCACGAGGAGTTTGGTGACGGCATCATGAGCGCCATCGATTTCAGCATGGACATTGTTCGTCAGCCAGACCCCAAAGGCGACCGCGTGAATGTGGTGTTGTCGGGAAAATTCTTGCCTTACAAGCAATACTGATCGCCTTGGCGGGTCGAAAAAGCCCGCCAAGGCGCCTCTGCTTCCTTGGCCGTGGTTAAAATACGCACATTCCCAAGGAGCGTTGCAGCCCGCCAGCCATTTCGGCCGCGGGTCAGGCTTGGGACTCAATGCGGGGCTTGACCCCCTTTCTATTGCAAACCACGCTCACCTGCGATTCAAGGGGTGAGTTGTGTTGTCTGCTTCAGTTTCTAATTCTGTCTCTCCACTCAAATTGTCTGGTCTAGAGCCCGTCTCAATTGGGACTGACTCTTTGTTTGTGAACATTGGTGAGCGCACCAACGTCACAGGCTCTAAAGCATTTGCCCGCATGATTTTGAATGGTGAGTACGAGCAAGCTTTGGCCGTGGCCCGTCAGCAGGTTGAAAACGGTGCGCAGATCATTGACATCAACATGGACGAAGCCATGTTGGACAGCCAAGCGGCCATGGTTAGATTCTTGAACCTGATTGCGTCTGAGCCCGACATTTCCCGCGTGCCCATCATGATCGACTCTTCCAAGTGGAGTGTCATTGAAGCGGGCCTGCGCTGTATTCAAGGCAAGGGCATTGTCAATTCCATCAGCATGAAAGAGGGCGTGGAAGGCTTTAAGCAACAAGCGCAATTGATCAAGCGATATGGTGCGGCGGCGGTGATCATGGCGTTTGATGAAAAAGGACAGGCAGACACCTACCAACGCAAAATTGAAATTTGCGAGCGCGCCTATCGCGTGTTGGTCGACGAGGTGGACTTCCCACCGGAAGACATCATTTTTGATCCCAACATTTTTGCCATTGCCACTGGCATTGAAGAACACGACAACTACGCAGTCGATTTCATTGAAGCCACGCGCTGGATCAAACAAAACTTGCCTGGCGCCAAAGTGTCGGGCGGGGTGTCCAATGTGTCTTTTAGTTTCCGGGGCAACGACCCCGTGCGCGAAGCCATTCACACTGTCTTTTTGTACCACGCCATTCAAGCCGGCATGGACATGGGCATTGTGAACGCCGGCATGATGGGCGTCTATGACGAACTCGAACCCGACTTGCGTGAGCGTGTCGAAGACGTGGTCTTGAATCGACGCGCCGATGCGGGTGAGCGTTTGGTGCAAGTGGCCGAAAACGCCAAGGGCGCGGCCAAAGACGACTCCCAAAAATTGGCGTGGCGCGGCACGCCTGAAGCGCCAATAACCGTGTCTGCGCGTTTGTCACATGCCTTGGTGCATGGCATCACCGACTTTATCACCGAGGACACCGAAGAGGCGTATCAAGAAATTTTGGCCAAGAACGGTCGACCTTTGCATGTGATCGAAGGCCCGCTCATGGACGGCATGAACGTGGTGGGCGATTTGTTTGGTCAAGGCAAGATGTTCCTGCCACAAGTGGTCAAATCTGCGCGCGTCATGAAGCAAGCTGTGGCGCATTTGGTGCCTTACATCGAAGAAGAAAAGCGCCTGCAAGAAGCCGCAGGCCAAGATGTGAAATCCAAGGGAAAAATTGTGATTGCCACCGTCAAGGGCGACGTGCATGACATTGGCAAAAACATCGTGACTGTGGTGCTTCAGTGCAACAACTTTGACGTAGTCAACATGGGCGTGATGGTGCCGTGTCACGAAATTTTGGCCAAAGCCAAAGAAGAAAACGCCGACATCATTGGCTTGTCGGGGCTGATTACGCCCAGCTTGGAAGAGATGCAGTACGTGGCCAGCGAAATGCAAAAAGATGCGCATTTCCGTTTGCGCAAAATGCCCCTGCTGATTGGGGGCGCCACCACCAGCCGCGTTCACACCGCCGTCAAAATTGCACCGCACTACGAGGGCCCGGTGGTCTATGTACCCGATGCTTCGCGCAGTGTGAGTGTGGCCCAAGGGTTGTTGTCTGAACGCGCTGCTACCTACATTGATGAACTCAATGCTGATTACGCCAAAGTGCGTGAAATGCATGCCAACAAAAAGCAAACGCCCATGTGGCCCTTGGCCAAAGCGCGGAGCAATAAAACGCCTGTTGGCTGGACAAACTTTAAATCACCCACGCCCAAATTCATTGGCCGTCGTGTCTTTAAAAACTTTGACCTGGCTGAATTGGCGCGCTACATCGATTGGGGCCCCTTTTTTCAAACTTGGGATTTGGCCGGGCCTTACCCCGCTATTTTGAAAGACGAAGTGGTGGGTGTTGAAGCGCAAAAAGTTTTCAATGATGCGCAAAAGATGTTGCAAAAAATCGTTGAAGGCAGATGGATCACCGCGCATGGCGTGATGGGCTTGTACCCCGCCAACAGCGTGAATCACGATGACATTGCTTTGTACGCCAATGAGGCGCGTGAAACACCTGTGCTCACGTGGCATGGCCTGCGCCAACAAACGGAAAAACAAACAGGCAAACCCAGCCGATGTTTGGCCGATTTTGTAGCGCCACGTTTCGATAGACAAGGCAAGCCCAGCCAGCTTCAAGATTACGTGGGTGTGTTTGCAGTCACTGCAGGCATCGGCGTAGGAAAACGCGAGCAGGCCTTTGAAGCGGCTCACGACGACTACAGCGCCATCATGCTCAAAGCCTTGGCCGATCGTTTTGCAGAGGCCTTTGCTGAATGCATGCACGAGCGTGTGCGGAAAGATCTGTGGGGCTATGCAGCACAGGAAAATATCAAACTTGTCGACTTGATTTCCGAAAAATACCAAGGAATCAGGCCCGCCCCAGGCTACCCAGCGTGCCCCGATCATTCTGTCAAAAAACAAATGTTCGAACTTTTGCAGTGCGAAGAAATAGGCATGACTCTCACAAGCAGTTTGGCCATGACGCCGGCGGCCAGCGTGTCAGGGTTTTATCTCAGCCACCCAGACAGTCAATACTTCAACGTGGGCAAAGTGGGAGAAGACCAAGTGCAGGACTTGGCCAAGCGACAAAACTTGAAAGTGGCCGATGTTCAGAGATTGCTGGCGCCTAATTTGTGAGCGCTGATTTGCGCCCACCACAAACAAGCCACACCTAAAACCCCCAGCCCTAAAAGCCATTGCAAGCCATGCGTGTAGCCCACCTCGGGGGTCCACATCAAACCTAATGCCCAGGGTGCTGCAGCGCGGCCCAAAGCCAGTGGCACCCCCAAAACGCCATTGAGTTGGCCCACATGGTCGCGGCTGACATATTGCGCCATGGCGGTGCCTTTCACAATGGTGTTCAGGCCATTGCCCAAACCATAGAACAAGACAAACATCAAGGCGGCCCAAGGCTCCAAACCACCCACCACTAAAAACAACAATCCCAAGGGCACCAAACAAGGAATCCATTTGTTGGCGGCATGAACATCTAAATGTTTTTCAAAGACAAACAACAAGAGCCGCCCCAACACTTGAATGACCCCAATGGAGGCCGGAATGGCAATGACCCAGGCGGGTGACAAATGCGCTTCTTGCAACAAACTCACCATGTGAGCTGGCAGTGCCGAGCTTGCGCTTAAGGTCATCAACATGAAGCCGGCAAGCAACCAAAAAGGCGCGCGTTTGAAGTGAGCCTTGATGGCCTCAGATGGCGCTTGCTCGTGTTGTAACTCAGAAGAGGACGGCGCTCGAATCGCTGTTTCAGCAGCATGGCCCAAGTCAATCCTTTTCTTGGCACCGCGCAACAGCCAAGCGTGCAATGGCCAACAGATTAGCCATTGAAGCAGTGCCAAAACCCACAGAGCATGGCGCCAACCCAAGGCTTGAATCAGCCAAGACGACAGCGGAATAAACACCGTACTGGCCAGTCCCCCTAAAAACGTCATGATGATGATGGCGCGCCTGAAATCGTTTGGAAATCGGCGGGTGACGATGGCAAAAACAGGGGAATAGAGTGTGGCCGACATGCCTATTCCCAAAGCCAGCCATACGCCATAAAACCCAGCCAATGAGTCGATGAAGCTGTGGGCAAACAAACAAGCACCGACCCAGACAGAGCCCCAGGTCATGACACGGCGTTCATGGCCGCGGTCAATCAGCCAACCGATGGCATATGCCATCAGCCCATCGGCCAACAAAGCCAAGCTAAACCCCAAGGAGACTTCGGCGCGGCTGAAACCCAACTCCCGCTCGACAGGGCCCATGACCAAAGAGAAGGTGTAAAACACGCCGCCCCAAGTAATCAGTTGTGGCCAAGACAGCCATACCGCAAACGGACCGAGTGCGGTGGCCTGAGTGCTGACTTGGGTGGGGTCCCAATAGGGCCGATATCTGCTCATGGCTCTATTATCAGTGCCCTGAAACGGGTCGCCTGTATTGCACGGCCTCTGCGATGTGGGCCTTTTCGATCTGGGTACTTTGGGTCAAATCAGCAATGGTTCTGGCAACTTTTAAAACGCGGTGTGAACTGCGACCACTCCATCCAAAATGGGATGCTACTTGTGTGATGTAAGCCAAGGCCTCTTGCCCCAAGGCCGCGTGCTTGTCCAAGGCGGCGCCATTCAAAGCATGATTGCTGCAGCCTTGCCTTTGAGTCGCAAACAAGCGTGCGTGATGACAGCGCTTTTTAAGCGCGGCCGTGCTTTCTCCTGCAGGCGAGTTAATGAGCAATGCTGCGCTCTGGCTGGGCACCTCAATGTGCAAATCAATGCGGTCTAACAGCGGGCCACTGACTTTGCTGCTGTAGCGGTGTACTTGGTCGGGCGTGCAACGACACACAGGGCCGCTTTTGCCAGGACTTCTAGCGAGCCCGGCATAGCCACAAGGGCAGGGGTTCATGGCGGCAATCAATTGAAAACGAGCTGGAAACTCTGCGCTCTGTGCGGAGCGCGAAATGGTGACGCAGCCTGACTCCATGGGCTCGCGCAATGCCTCCAAGGCTGCTCGGGGAAACTCTGGCAGCTCGTCTAAAAATAAAACACCATGGTGGGCCAAAGAAATTTCTCCCGGCCGAGGTGGCGAGCCACCGCCCACCAAGGCCACGGCACTGGCAGAGTGGTGGGGCTGGCGTGTGGCCCTCACCAACCATTGCGACAATTGAAATCGCCCAGCCAAGCTGGCCACAGAAGCGGCCTCTAAAGCCTCTTGCACGCTCAGCGGTGGTAAAAGACCAGCAAATCTAAGCGCCAACATGGACTTGCCCGAACCTGGTGGCCCGACCATCAAAAGGCTGTGACCGCCCGCGGCAGCAATTTCAAGCGCCCTTTTGGCGCCGGCTTGGCCTTTCACATCAGCCAAGTCTGGATAGGAAATTTCGTCTTCCCAGCTTGGGCCTTGGGTGTGACTCATTCGCGCCCAACCATCCGGGTTGCTGGGTGACGTTGCGGCAACCGATGGTCCCGGCAAACAAAACTGTTGGGCGACATCGCGCAAATGGCGGGCTCTGTAAACCTTCGCATCGGGGACCAAAGCGGCTTCTTCGGCACTTCCGGGCGGCAATACCAAGGCGTGTGCTTTGACTTGTTGGTACAAAGCCAAGCCCATGACCAAAGCGCCTCGAACCGGCCGCAAAGCCCCCGACAAGGATAACTCTCCAGCAAATTCGTAGTCTTTGAAGCGTGCGCCATCAATCTGGCCGCTGGCCGCCAAAATGCCCAAGGCTATGGGCAAATCAAAACGGCCAGAGTCTTTGGGCAAGTCCGCGGGTGCCAAGTTGACCGTGATGCGCTGGTTGCTGGGAAACTCAAAACCTGAGTTTTGAAGCGCAGACCGAACCCGCTCCCGAGCCTCCTTGACTTCGACATCTGCCAGGCCGACCAAGGTAAAGCTGGGCAGACCATTGGCCAGATGAACTTCGACTGTGACGGAAGGCGCTTGAAGGCCCAGCAAAGCCCGACTTTGCACCAAAGATAAACGCATACTTGCTCCGCGCACCAAACGGGTGCAATATCTGTCAGATTTTTTATAACTCAGACCTAGGGGGGTGCAACTGGCATTGGAACACCTGTGCCGCAAAAAAACCATTTCAGAGTGATGACAATGACTTGCACTGATGCAGTGCAGCATTGGCATGCTAAATGCTTAAAAAAACCAGTCTCATTCTCATTCAATAGGAACTTCTCATGAAAAAAATCGTTACCCCCTTGATGTTGGCCATGTCTTTGGCAATTGCTGGAAATGCGTTCGCTCAAGCAGCACCCGCTACCCCCGCAGAGCCAGAATCAACTTTGTCGTTCAATGTGGGCGGTTTCAATGAATACCGCTACCGCGGCATTTCACAAAGTCGTATCGACCCCGCATTGCAAGGCGGTGCAGATTACGCCGATAAGAGCGGTGCCTATGTTGGCATTTGGGGCTCTAGCATCAAGTGGATCAAAGACGCTGGTGGCAAGGCCAATGCCGAAGTTGACTACTACGGCGGCTACAAATTCACCATGGGTGACTTGGGTTATGACATTGGTTTCCTGCACTACGAGTATTCTGGCAATGCACTGAAGCCTAGCGCCAACACCAATGAGTTGTACGGTGCCGTCACCATGGGCCCCGCCACTTTGAAGTACTCACAAAGCACGGGCAACTTGTTCGGCTTTGCCAAAAGCAAGGGCAGCTCTTACGTTGACCTCACGGCCACATTCGACTTGGGCGAAGGCTATTCATTCACCCCCCACATCGGATATCAAAGTGTGAAGGGTGCTGGCAACGGCATTTACTCCTACACAGATACTGCGCTGACATTGGGCAAAGATTTGGGCAATGGCTTGGCTGCATCTGCCGCCGTCATTGGTACCAACGCCAAAGCAGGTTCGTACATTTATACCGCCGGTAGAACTGTGACGCAACTGGGCAAATCAGGCTTGGTTGTTGGCCTGAAATACAGCTTCTAATTTTTTTGTATTACCAAGGAACCATCATGAAACTGGTGACCGCCATCATTAAACCCTTCAAGCTGGATGAAGTGCGTGAAGCACTCTCCGCCATCGGCGTCCAAGGCATTACTGTGACAGAAGTCAAAGGCTTTGGTCGTCAAAAAGGACACACCGAGTTGTATCGGGGTGCAGAGTATGTGGTTGATTTCTTGCCGAAGGTCAAGATTGAAGCTGCGGTGTCAAGCGATCAAGTTGAACGAGTCATCGAAGCCATTGAAGCCGGTGCACGCACCGGCAAAATTGGCGATGGCAAAGTGTTTGTTTACGACTTGGAACAAGTTGTGCGCATTCGTACCGGTGAAACTGGGGCTGAAGCCCTTTGATGTCCCAGAAAGAGAGAACAAAATGAAAAAAATACTTGCCTCCCTCGCGTTGGGATTAACCTTGTGCTTTGGCGGTTTTGCATTTGCACAAACCGCTCCCGCAGCAGAAGCCAAAGTTGAAGCCAAGGCTGAGGCCAAAGCTGAAGCCGCAGCACCAGCTACATCTCCAGCCACGGCCCCAGCTGCAGCGCCCGCTGCGGCTGAAGCTGCTCCTGCACTTGTGCCCAACAAAGGCGACACAGCTTGGATGATGGTGTCAACCATCTTGGTCATCATGATGGTGGTGCCTGGCTTGGCTTTGTTCTACGGCGGCTTGGTTCGCAGCAAGAACATGTTGTCTGTGCTGATGCAAGTCATGGTCACGTTTTCGTTGATCACCGTCTTGTGGTTTATCTATGGTTACAGCTTGGCCTTCACCGAAGGCAACGCCTACATCGGGGGACTTGACCGCTTGTTCATGAACGGCATTTGGGACAACGCAGCGGGCACCTTTGCCAATGCAGCGACTTTCAGCAAAGGCGTGGTCATTCCTGAAATTACCTTTGCAGGTTTCCAGGCCACTTTCGCTGGCATCACGTGTGCCTTGATCGTCGGTGCATTTGCTGAGCGCATCAAGTTCTCCGCAGTCTTGATCTTCATGACTTTGTGGTTCACTTTCAGCTACTTGCCAATCGCTCACATGGTTTGGTTCTGGATGGGCCCTGACGCCTACACAGCGAAAGAAGTTGTCGACGAAATGAATGGCAAAGCCGGCATGATCTGGCAGTGGGGTGCACTTGACTTTGCTGGCGGTACCGTGGTTCACATCAACGCTGCGGTGGCTGGTTTGGTCGGTGCCTTCATGGTTGGCAAGCGAATTGGTTATGGCCGTGAAGCCATGACACCACACTCTTTGACATTGACCATGGTCGGTGCCTCCTTGTTGTGGGTGGGTTGGTTCGGATTCAACGCCGGCTCGGCGCTCGAAGCCAATGGTTTTGCAGCACTTGCTTTTGTGAACACCTTGTTGGCAGCTGCTGCTGCTGTTTTGGCTTGGTGTGTGGGTGAAGCCCTGATGCGCGGCAAAGCTTCTATGTTGGGCGCTGCATCGGGTGCTGTGGCTGGTTTGGTGGCCATTACGCCAGCAGCCGGTAACGTTGGTATTGGTGGCGCCTTGGTGATTGGCATTGTGGCTGGCTTCGCATGTTTGTGGGGCGTTAACGGCCTCAAGAAAATGCTGGGCGCAGACGACACATTGGACGTTTTCGGCGTGCACGGTGTGGGCGGTATTGTGGGTGCCTTGCTCACGGGTGTGTTCAATTCACCAGCCTTGGGTGGCCCTGGCTTTGTGGCCGACTGGACCACAGCCACCATGGTGACAGCGGCTGATTACTCCATTGCTGCACAAGTTTGGACGCAAGCCAAAGCTGTGCTGGTCACCATTGTGTGGTCTGGCGTGGTGTCCTTGGTTGCTTTCAAGCTGGTTGATTTGACAGTGGGTCTGCGTGTTTCTGAAGAAGCAGAGCGCGAAGGCTTGGACATCACATCACACGGCGAAACTGCTTATCACGGCTAATCTGCAAAGATTTGCCAAAGACTTTCCGAGAAGTTAGTCTCCAAACTCACAGCCCGCTTCAGCGGGCTTTTTTTCGCCTGCAAACAGGGCGGCTGCACAGAAAACGAATTCTTAACTCACAATCTCGCCAACACATCATTGACATCAAAATGATCACAACACCTCCAATGAGCCATCCGAAATGGCAGCGCATGACTTCCCAAGCAGATGGCTTGGGAGAGTCACCGTTTTGGCACCCAGCAGAAAAATGTTTGTATTGGGTCGACATTCCTGGGCAACGCTTGCGACGCATGGCCATGACAGCAGACGCGTTGGGCGAGCAAAAGCTTGAGGACTGGCCATTAGGTGAGGAGCCCGGTTGCTTTGCGCCGGCAGCCCAAGGTGGCTGGGTGATGGCCACCCGCAGCGGTGTTTATCGCGCCCAAATTTGGGGCGGCCCCAGGCAGTTGTTGGCGGCTGCGCCCTATCACACAGCCCACATGCGATTCAACGATGGCAAGTGTGATCCTGCGGGCAACTTTTGGAGTGGCTCTATGTTTGAGCCACGCGATCAAGCGCTGGCTGTGTTGTATGCATTGCAGGCAGACGGCCGCTTAGAGATCAAGGCAGGTGACGCCACCGTGGCCAATGGCTTGGCCTGGTCTCCCGATGGTCGCATCCTTTATTGGTCGGACACGGGGGCCCATTGCATCAGGGCCTGGGACTATGACGCAGACACCCAAACCATGAGCCGAGAACGCTTATTTGCCCAATTTCCGCTTAAGCCAAATAACTGGGCTTATGGCACCGCCAGCGCCCAAGCGTATCTCGGGCGCCCCGATGGCGCTGCGGTGGACGTTGAAGGTTTCTACTACTCGGCCATGTACGAAGGTCATCGCTTGGCGAAATTTGCACCGGATGGGCGGTGCGTGGCGTTCATTGAAGCACCTGTTCAGTGCCCCACCATGCCCTGCTTTGGCGGTGAGGACATGCGCACTTTGTTCATCACCACTTCGGCCCATGGCCGCAGTGCAGAGGAGTTGCAAGCCCTGCCTGACTCGGGCTGTGTGTTTGCAATACGCGTAGAGACGCCCGGCTTACCTGTGAGTTTTTTCAACAACTGAATTGACCAAATTCTTGCAGGCGAAAACGCAAGAATGCGCCTAAACAAGGGCCTAGCCGTTTAACATGGGGACATGCACGCAAGCTTCCAACCCAGCCAAAGCACAGATCTGTTCCCCGATCTGCCGTCGCTTTTGGACACCATTCGATCAGCTGCCGCACACACTGCAGGGGACCGTCAGACGTTTCGCATTCATGGCTCGGGCAGCCACGATTTTTATGGCGAGTCATTGGAAGGTGAATTGCTGGAAACACGCGGACTCAATGGCATCGTTCAATATGAGCCCAGTGAGTTGGTCGTGACGGTTGCAGCTGGCACGCCCTTGCACGAATTAGAAACGGCTTTGTCAGAACAGGGGCAATGCTTGGCTTTTGAGCCGCCCCACTTTCAAGCGAATGCGGGTAACAAGCCGCACAGCCATGTCACAGTGGGCGGCATGGTGGCCGCAGGCTTAAGTGGCCCTGCCAGGGCCAGTGCAGGAGCGGTTCGAGATTTTGTCTTGGGCCTCAGGTTCATCAATGGCCGCGGCGAACACCTCACCTTTGGCGGGCAGGTCATGAAAAACGTGGCCGGCTATGACGTCAGCCGATTGCTGACGGGCAGTTGGGGCACGCTGGGTTTGATCACCGAAGTATCACTCAAGGTTTTGCCAATGGCCCCAGCCGAGGCTTTTTCGATGTGCGCACTGCCGCAAGCGCAAGCCTTGAATTTATTGCACCAATGGGGTGGCCAGCCCTTGCCATTGAATGCCAGTTGCTGGGTCAAAGACAACACCCAAGCTGGCGCACCTGAGATCTTGTTTGTTCGCTTGCGGGGCGCGCTGGCTGCGGTGCAAGCGGCCAAGTTGCACATGTCACAAGATGTGGCCAAGTTGCAAAGTGAGTTGATAGAACAATCGGCTGAATCGGCTGCACAAGATTGGGCCTTGTGCCGAGATCAGGCTTTGCCATTTTTCACACAACTTAGCGCCAAGGAAAACTTGGCGCTTTGGCGTTTGTCTGTGCCGCAAACAGCGCCGGTTTTGAATTTGCCAAACAGTGCCAGCGAAGCTTTCATTGAGTGGCATGGTGCACAGCGCTGGATCTGGGCGCCGCTCAGCGAGGCGCAAGCTATTCGGCAAGCCGCCGCCAAGGTGGGCGGCCAAGCCACTTTGTTTCGGCGGCCTCAGCAAGCCAGCGCCGCAGTGAATGTGAACACGCCTGTTTTTGCGCCACTTGATTCGGTGCAGCAACGCATTCAACACGCGTTGAAAAATGAATTCGACCCTGCGGGCATTTTCAGCCCGCGCAGACTGAACGCGTATTTCTGAGGCGCAACATGCAAACCCAACTCGCACCTGCGTTTCAAAACACCCTCATCGGCCAAGAGGCCGAAGCCATTCTGCGCCAATGCGTGCACTGTGGATTTTGCGCGGCCACCTGCCCCACCTACCAATTGATGGGCGATGAGCTAGATGGACCGCGAGGCCGCATCTACCTCATGAAGCAAGTCTTTGAAGGGGCAGAACCCACGCGCAAAACACAGTTGCATTTAGACCGATGCTTAACGTGCCGCAATTGCGAAAGCACATGTCCCAGCGGCGTTGAATATGGTCACTTGCTTGACTTGGGCCGCAAAGTGGTCGATGCCAAAGTGCAAAGACCGCTGAAAGAACGCGCACTGCGCTGGGCGCTCAAAGAAGGACTGACCTCTGCACTCTTTGCACCTGCCATGAAGTTGGGACAAAGCGTTCGGGGCCTACTGCCTGCTGCACTGAAAGCCAAAGTGCCTGCGCCACAGAATGCTGGCGCTTGGCCGCAAGAAACGCACACCCGCAAGGTTTTGATGTTGGCCGGTTGTGTGCAGCCGGCCATGATGCCCAATATCAATTCAGCCACAGCCCGCGTGCTTAACGCGTGCGGCATTCAGGTTGTCGTGCCGCCTTCCGCGGGCTGTTGTGGTGCCGTCAAGTTTCACTTGAACGATCAAGTGGGCGGCCTTGACCACATGCGTCACAACATCGATGTTTGGTGGCCTTGGGTTGAACAGGGCGTGGAAGCCATCGTCATGAATGTCTCGGGTTGCGGCGTAACCGTGAAAGAGTATGGCCATCTGCTGCAACATGATGCGCAATATGCGGCGAAGGCGCGGCGCATTTCTGAACTCACGCGCGACTTGAGTGAATTGTTGCCCATGTGTTTACCTGAACTTCAAAAGCAATTGAAGTCCGAGCTTGTGGCTCAAACGGGTGTACTGGCTTATCACCCGCCTTGTACTTTGCAGCACGGCCAACAGCTCAAAGGGGGTGTGGAGTTTCAATTGGGTCAGCTCGGATTTAAGTTGCGCGTGGCTGAAGTTGAATCCCATTTGTGCTGCGGCTCTGCAGGCACCTATTCAGTGCTGCAAGCCGATACGGCGTATACCTTGCGCGACCGCAAATTGGGGCATCTGAAAAACTTGCAAGCCACGGCCATTTTGAGTGCCAACATTGGCTGCATCACGCATTTGCAAAGCGGTGCCGATGTGCCGGTACGGCATTGGGTTGAGGTGGTCGACGAAGTGCTTTCACAAAGCCATTGAAGCAATCAGCACGGTGGGACTTGCGAGTAGCAAGTCAGATCGGCGAGTCAATTTAAGGAGCCAGAGCGGCTTCAATGTCTTGGGCTATTTTCTCGGGCTTGTCCATCGATGCATAGCGCTTGATGACACGGCCATCACGCCCCACCAAAAATTTGGTGAAGTTCCACTTAATGGCCTTGCTACCTAACAAGCCCGGTGCCTCAGCGCACAACCATTGAAATAGCGGATGCGCTTCTGGTCCATTGACATTGACCTTTTGCATCATGGTGAAACTCACGCCGTAATTGACTTGGCAAAAATTGGCAATGGCTTCGTTGCCGGCAGGATCTTGGTTGCCAAACTGATTGCAGGGAAAACCTAAAACAGCCAAGCCTTGGTCTTTATAAGCTTGGTAGATTTTCTCAAGACCGCCAAATTGAGGCGTGAAACCGCAGGCACTTGCCGTGTTCACGATCAACAGGACCTTGCCTTGCAATTGGCTCAGCGTCAAGCCTTGGCCATTCATTTGAACGGCTTCAAAATCGTAAATTGTTTTCATGTGAAGCACCTTCTAGGGGTTTAAAGCCAGTTGCGATTAACCATGTGAGTGATCATTTTTAGCCGCTTCAATCAATTGTTGCAACGCTTCACTGTGGTCTCGCATATTGCGCTCGTGCCAGCGTTTGATGAGCCACATGAAGCCGGCCACCACCAAGCCAAAGGCGGTGATGGCGCCAAAGGCTGACAAGCCCATGCCTGTTGAAAAGCTGTACATGCCACCTAAAAATAAAATACAAGCTTGTTCGTTGAAGTTTTGAACCGCAATGGACCTGCCGGCGCCCATCAGGTTGTGACCGCGGTGCTGCAGCAATGCATTCATGGGGACCACCAAAAAGCCACCCAGTGCGCCCAACATGATCAAGAAGGGTGCAGCAACCCACACGTTGTCAATGAAGTTCATGGCGACGACGAGCAAGCCCATGCCAATGCCCAAAGGCATGACCAGGGTTGCTTGGTGCAACTTCATTCGCACGGAGGCCACCACTGCACCGACGGCGGTGCCAACGGCAACAACGCCGACCAAGCTAGAGGCTTGCGTGGTGGTGTAGCCAAGTGCCACAGCGCTCCAGGCCAAGACGATGTAACGCAAGTTACCCGAAACGCCCCAAAACAAGGTGGTGGTGGCCAATGAAATTTGGCCCAATCGGTCTTTCCAAAGGCGTGTATTGCAATCCCAAAAATCAGGTATCAAAGCCCATAAATTGGCCGGCAAAGCGCGCATGGCCACGCCCGTGTTGGGTATCCGTGTGTTGAACCAAGCCGCCACGACGTAAAAGAGGATCAACAATAAAATGGCGGCCTCGGGCGGCGTGTCGATGCCCGTCTCTAAAAACGGAAAGTCAAAGCTCAACAAGTACTCAGCTACATGGGGCCCCACCAATTGCCCGCCAATCAAGACGCCCAAGATGATGGACGCAATGGTCAAGCCTTCAATCCAACCATTGGCTTTGACCAGTTGCGAGGCTGGCAGCAACTCGGTCAAGATGCCGTACTTAGCAGGAGAGTAAGCCGCCGCGCCTAAGCCCACAATGGCATAAGACAGCAAGGGGTGCGTTCCAAAGAGCATCATCAAACAGCCCACCACCTTGATGGCGTTGCTGAAGAACATGACCTGGCCTTTGGGTCTGGAGTCGGCAAACGCGCCCACAAAAGGCGCCAGCACAACATAAAACAGGGCGAACATGGGCACCAAAGCAGCGCGTTGCCACTCTTCTCCGCCACTGGTGCGAATGAGTACAACCGCCGCGACAAACAGCGCGTTGTCGGCCAGCGAACTGAAAAACTGGGCCCCCATGATGGTGTAAAAACCGCGCTTCATGAAATCATGCAGTGAATCGATAGGGCATTGGGCCGTGGTCGAAAATATGAAAAGTGGACAAAGCAACAACTGCATTGCAGGTGTTGACATAAGTTTCATTTATATCACGCTCTGAAGTGACACAATCTAGGCTTCAACCTTTGCAATAGATCTTTGTTTTTGAACGCTCCGACATGCCTAGACCCATTCAGGCCACCATTGACCTAAAAGCCTTGCGCCATAACTTGGCGCTCATTAAAGCGACAGACCCCGATGCCTTGGTTTGGGGGGTGGTCAAAGCCAATGCGTATGGGCACGGCATTGAAAGAGTTTTCGATGCTTTGCGTGCCGCAGACGGTATTGCACTTCTCGATTTGTCAGAAGCCGAGCGTGTCCGGCAATTGGGCTGGCGCGGCCCCATTCTTTTGCTAGAGGGTGTTTTTGAAACACGCGATCTAGAGTTGTGCTCCCGACTTAACTTGTGGCACGTGGTGCATTGCGAAGCGCAAATCGACATGTTGGCCGTTCACAAAACACACCAAGGCCACCGCGTATTCCTCAAAATAAATACAGGTATGAACCGGCTGGGGTTTGCCCCACAAGCATTTCGAGCGGCTTGGACACGTTTGAATGCGCTGCCTCAAGTCGATGAAATTTCGATCATGTCGCACTTCAGCGATGCCGACACCGACAAAGGCATTGCAGCCGCCATGGCGGTCTTTCATGCATACACCCATGACTTATCGGGCGAACGCAGTCTGTCTAACAGCGCCGCCACCTTGCGCCATGCCAAAGATTTAAAGGTCAGGTCAGATTGGGTGCGACCCGGCATTGCGCTGTATGGCAGTTCGCCTGACCATCCTGCCCATACGGCTGATCAATGGGGCCTGAAACCGGTCATGAGCTTGAATGCCGCCATCATTGGCGTGCAAGATTTGCAAGCAGGAGACTCCGTGGGCTATGGCTCTTTGTTTGTAGCTGATCGCCCTATGCGAATTGGCGTGGTGGCTTGTGGCTATGCAGACGGTTATCCACGCCACGCGCCGACCGGCACGCCCGTTTGCGTCGATGGCGTTCGGACCCGTACACTGGGCCGCGTCAGCATGGACATGATCACCGTCGACATCACCGATTTGCCGCATGCCGACAGAGGCAGCGAAGTCACCTTGTGGGGCCAGCCCCAAAAAACCAGCCGGCCATCTGCCGGTGTTTTGATCGATGAGGTGGCCAGTGCTGCTGGCACTGTGGGCTATGAGTTGATGTGTGCTTTGGCAGCACGCGTGCCCGTTGCGGTGTTGGACACGCTTTGAACCTCAAAAAACAAAACACCTTGGCTTTGATGGCCGCCATGATTTTAATTTTGATTTGGGGTGCCAACTTCAGCGTGCAAAAGTATTTGCTGGACACGCTGTCGCCCAGTGGTTTTTTGCTGGGGCGTTACTTGATCATGCCGACATGTGCATTGATCATGATGCGCGTCACGCTCGGCAGCTTCTTTCCGCCGATGGCCCGAAAAGATATTTTTGAGTTGGCCAGCTTGGGCTTTGTTGGGCACAGCTTGCATGTGGGCATTGTTTGTTACGGCATTCATTTGTCGACGCCCTTTTCAAGCTCAGTGATTCTGGCGTGTGGCCCCATTTTTACCTTGCTCATTTTGAGATGGAAGGGGCACGAAAAACTTCAGCGCTATCAAGTCTTGGGCGTCACGATCGCCTTCACAGGGGTGTTGCTGTTTCTTTCTGAAAAAATCATGATAGGTGATTTGCGGGCAACGGGTGGCGACATGGTCTTGTTAGTAGCCTCTGTTTTATTTTCTTATTACACCGTGCAAGCCAAACCACTGCTTGAAAAACACGGCAGCATTTTGACCATGGG
>Ga0214919_10000351_pt1 | contig 78813 bp, 61 predicted proteins | sample LL1503_MetaG_FD_177994 | JGI IMG/M metagenome (GOLD analysis project Ga0214919, IMG submission 177994) | Freshwater microbial communities from Lake Lanier, Atlanta, Georgia, United States - LL-1503 | ecosystem: Environmental > Aquatic > Freshwater > Lake | place: USA: Georgia | collected... | reverse complement strand
ATGGACACCGCGGACTTGGATGCCGGCGTACTTCAATAAATCAACTTGCTCCGTCGGAATATCATTGAAGGAAATATCGACGAGTTTCAGGTCACGAATTTTTAGCAATTCCCAGACGTCTCGAAGGTGGTTGCCTTTGAGATCAATAAAAGTTGCCGACGGTGCAAGCTCGTGCAACCCCAAGATGGATTCCAGATACCAGCCGGAAATGTCGATGGAGGAGCCGGTCCTGTTGGAGGCCACGGCTGCGCGCGTCAGGCTTTTTCGTTGCGCCGCGTCGTCGCCACACGGTTGATCGACAGGGATGTCGAAATTCCGGGCCAGGGACTCCTGCCGAATCCAACAGGCTGCGTCTGCCACAACGGTAGCGACGCCGCCCCCACCGCAACCAATGTTCAATCCACGGGAAATCACAGCAACGACGTGGCCTTCCTGGTCAAAGGCAGGCCCTCCACTGTCTCCTTCGCAGGAATCCAGACTCGCACCGCCGAGGGCAATTTCTGACGGATTTTTTTGCGTCACAGGGACGGTCACGGAGAATTTTTTTCCAGTTCCGCCATCGTCCCGCCGACCGTAGCCGACCATGGTCAAATTGGGAGAAATGGATCTAGCTTTTTCCGGTTCAGAGAGAAGCGCTGCTGGAATCAAGTTTTGAATCGAGGCCGGCTTGTCCAAAAAAACGAGGCCGATGTCCATGTTGCCGCGCGGGTGACGGCGGAACTCTGGGTGCATTGCCGTGGCAGCAATTGTCTGCTGTGGCGGTTTGTGTCCGCCTTCGCGCCCCCGGCCAAATGAGACGCCCGAAACAGCTGAAAATCCCGGCCGTGTCTCGACGCAATGGCCTGCCGTCAGGATGACTTGAGGGTGGATTAGTGTCCCGCTGCAAACGACTCGCCCGGAATCATGAAGGGCAACGACGCTGTTGAACTGGTTGCGGGGAACTGGTTTGCCCCCGTAGATCCGCAGGTCAGCCTGGGCGGCCGCCCCGTTGTCCGCCTGATTGTCATTGTCACTGGTACCGGCCCATGGACCGCTGCGGCCACAGGCGGGGGCAAGGCAACAGGTGATGGCCAAGCATATTTTGGCAAACACCTGTATATATTGATTTATTCGGACGTCCGACATTTGACACGATCCCCGGTTTGGCATTCGACGGTGAATGCCGCGGGCCGCTGGGCCTGGCCTTGGTATTGTTACTACGAGGCTGGGATTTTTGCAAAACGTTCAGGTCAACGTTGAGGCCAACGTTCAGGCCGACTTTTTCATCTCAAATGGGGTTGTGTCGATGCCCTTGCGCTTCATCATTTCGGCCAGGTTGTTTTTATCGACAGCCTTTGCATAGGCATCGGCAGGACTCACCACATTTCCAGAAACGAGGTTCATCAGGGCTTCGTTCAGTAATTGGTTTCCGTCGGCCTTTTGGGTTTGCATGTGGTTCGGGATCATATGGTTCTTGCCCTCGCGGATCATCGCACTCACGGCATCATTCACCACCAGGATTTCGTGGGCTGCAACGCGGCCTCCGCCAATTTTTTTCAACAAGTTCTGGGCCACGACGCCACGCAATCCGCCGGCAAGCATCATCCGGATCTGTTCCTGCCGTTCGGCGGGAAACTGCTGGATGATCCGGTCTACAGTGGAAACAGCAGTCGTCGTATGCAGTGTCCCGAAAACCAGGTGACCGGTTTCGGCGGTCTCAATCGCAATCGAAATGGTCTCAAGGTCGCGCATTTCCCCGATGAGCACGATGTCGGGGTCCTCGCGCAGGGCGGCTTTCAATGCGCGAGCAAACGAAGTCGTATGCCGGTGGACCTCGCGCTGGTTGACGAGGCACTTTTGCTGGGAATGAACAAATTCAATCGGATCTTCGACTGTCAAAATGTGGTCATGCCGGTTTTTATTGATCAGGTCAATCATCGCTGCCAGCGTGGTCGATTTGCCACTACCGGTGGGTCCAGTGACCAGAACAAGGCCTTTGTTCAGCTTGCAAAAATTGGTGATCGACGGGGTCAGCTTGAGTTGTTCAGCGGTAAGGATCGTCGACGGAATGTGACGCATCACGGATCCCACGCCGTTCTTGTCGCGAAATATGTTGACGCGGAAACGCCCCACACCAGTCACTTCGTAAGCGAAGTCGGTATCGTTTATTTTGAGGAACTCCTCGCGATTCCGCGGCGGAATGATTGGTTCAAGAAGTTGCTTCATGTATTCGGGTGTCAGCATCGTGTCTGGCACGCGGACGATTTCGCCATCAGCCCTGAAACAAACGGGCTCGCCTCCGGTCAAGTGGATATCACTTGCTTTGCGTTTGACCATTTCTTTCAAGTACCGGTCGAGTTCATTGTCACCAGCACTGACCGTCTGCTCGCCTTTGGAAAAAGGTGTGTATTCAATTTCCTGCAGTGTTGAAGCCGCGCGCGAGGTGGGTGCCTCAATCGACGGGTCCACTTTCGGCGGCGCGACATTGTTATGGCTTGGATTTTGGTTTGCCTCTGGAATCGAAGGCGTTTCGGGACTTTTGGAAACTTTCGCCTTGGCATTCGCCATCGCAGCAAAGGCCTCTGGTGGCAGGGCATTTTCTACCGGAGGCGCCTGTTCCTTGGTACCCAAGGCCGCCTTCAGGAGCATCTGCCATTTTTCATCGAACTTTTTGTCGCCGTCTGGTGAAAAGAAGACAAGAAGTGCTGTCGGCAGGTTGTTCGCTGCAGTCCCGATGAAATTTACCTTGCCGGCTCCTCCCAAATTAAGGCTGCCCCGCATCTTGCCTTGGCTCAGAAGGGCGGCGGTCTCAGGCGGCGCAATGCCATTGATCATGTCCATGATTTCTTGCCCTTTGACCACCGGGCAAGGCAGATCATTAAGGCCCGTGGCTGATTCAGCGGAGGGAACCCGGTCGACGCGGATGTGCAGCACAGTGGCTTTTGCCTGCAGTGCTGTACGGAGAAGTTGTTTGAATAAATCGAGCGACATGGGACATCCCGCCAATAGTCCAATATGGCTATCGGCAGGGTTTTCTCGGGAGTTTAGATGCTCCGTCGGAGGCATTTTGGCGAATCAACAAAATGCTGGAGAATCCGGTTTTCAATCAGGGCGCAACGATCGCGAGGGCAAGGTCGATCCGGCCAAAGGGAGCCGATAATTGCAGGCCTTGGATGTTCCTGCCAAGTTTCTCCACCATCTCGCGCGCAATTTCGACGCCCGTTTTTTTTGCGTCTTCTGGATCCTGCGGTTTTTCCATGCGGCGGATCACGCTGTCAGGAATGACCACCCCAGGGACTTCGTTCTTCATGAAAATCGCGTTGCGCAGGGAAAGAAGTGGCCACACGCCGGCGATGACTGGAATGTGCAACTTGTGCTTGTCCAGATAGTCGATGAACCGGAAAAGCGCCTCAGGATCAAACACGGGTTGCGTGATGCACCATTCAGCCCCGGCTTCAACCTTGTACCGGAATCTTTTCATTTCGTATTCAAAGTCGCGATGGACCGGGTTGACGCCAACGCCAACGCTCAAGGCGGTTGGTTCACCGATGGGGCGACCACCTAAATCAATTCCGCGATTCAAGCGTGAGACCATGTTGGTTAAGCCGATCGCATCAATGTCAAACACACCCGTCGCATTTGGGTAAGTGCCCATTTTTGGTGGATCGCCCGTGACCAGGAGCATGTTTCTAAGCCCTATGGCTTGTGCGCCCAGCATGTCGGATTGCATCCCGAGCAGGTTGCGGTCCCGGCATGTGTAGTGCAGAACGGTTTCAATCCCGGCGCGTTTTTCAATCATGACGGCGGTTAAAATTGCGCTCATCCGGGCGCTGGCCCGCGGACCATCCGGGATGTTGATCGCATCAATTCCTGCAGCCTTGAGCTTTTTCGACTGCTCGATGATTTTACCCATCCTGACCCCGGCGGGGGGCAGGAGTTCCACCGAGTGCACGCGCTCGCCCAAGGCAATTTTCCGGGCCCACGACGATTTTTCTTCTGGTCTGACTGGCGTCACCCCTGCGAGGGATTCTGTATTGTCTGGGGTCGCAAGAGAACCAACGCGACGCCAGGTTGAACCCTGGCCGGTGATGCTGGGCTGTTCATTGGCCGCCATGGCGGAGTGGTGCCGAAAGGCGTTCGCCATCGCCCGGATGTGCTCTGGCGTTGTCCCGCAGCAACCTCCGATGATGCTGACTCCCGATTGCAAAAATCCCTTGGCGAACTCGGCGAAGTATTCCGGTGTGCTCATGTAGAAAGTCCGGCCTTCGACCAGCTTGGGCATTCCAGCGTTTGGTTGCAGGCACAAGGGACGTTTTGTTGTGCCACGTATTTTTGGCAGTGCAGTCATCATCGGCTGAGGGCCGACGCTACAATTTAGCCCCACAATATCGACGTCCCATTCGTCGAGTTTTTTCATGGCCCACTCAAGGGGGGTTCCCATCAGGGATTTTCCGTCGGGATTGATCGCGATTTGGGCTAACACAGGAATTCCCGGGGCAACCTCGCGGGCAGCCAGCACGGCCTGCTGCAGCTCACTGATGTCGGAAAAGGTTTCAAGGGATATGGCATCAATTCCGCCTGAAACAAGGGCTTGGACCTGCTCGGCAAAGGCTTCCTTGGCTTCGTCAAAAGACGTGGGGCCCCAGGGCTCGATGCGGACGCCCAGTGGTCCAATGCTCCCGGCAACGAGGATCTCGTTGCGGCCCGATGCTTTGACAGCGTTGCGGGCAATCTCGGCGGCTTTATGGTTGATTTCCTTCACTTTGTCGTGAAGGTTGTGCCCAGCAAGTTTGAATCGATTGGCGCCCCAACTATTGGTCGAAACGATGTCGGCGCCGGCGCGCAGGTAGGCCAAGTGGACTTCGACCACCAGAGCGGGGCTGGTCAGGTTCAGTTCCTCAAAGCACTTGTTGATGAACGTACCCTTGGCGTAGAGCTCGGTTCCCATTGCGCCGTCCATCAGCAGCGCACGACCAGATGCAATGGCCTGCATGAGGGGATGTTTCGCGCGATTTTGATTCACGTGTGGGATCCTTTCGGCGGCAAACCTGAGCTTGCGAGCTATGGTTCAAGCCGAAAGGAATAGCAGATTTATTCGCTGAAGACAGCAGCTTTGACCCAGGCCTCGCCATAGGTCCGGTTCAGGAAATCCCGCATGGCGGACGCTTCAGTTCCGTCGCGGAAGTTGCGGTAGTAATCGTCTTGTTCCTGGTCGGCAAAGTCGGTCATCTTGCGACCCTCGAAAAACACCTTCATCCCGCGTTTCAGGTTGTAGGCCAGGAATTCCCGGAATTGGGTGTTTGACTTGAAATAGGCCGGATCATGCTTTTCGATTGCCATGCCAAGGGCTACGGAGAACACGCTGAAATCGATCGTACCCTTCACGCCATCCCGCCAACCGGCCCGCCATAGGCCTTTGTTTACGAGATCGACGCCTGCGGCAGACCCGTTTATGTAAGACACCCATTCATCCATGATGTAGGTCGGCATGTCATCCCACCCGGACTGGCCTGCGAGGTAAAGGTCATATCGTGAATTTCGCAAGGAACGCGGTACAAAAGGTGCCACCTGGGATTTGCGCATGTTCGGTTCCTCAACCAACGCGGCCCGGTTGTCCATCAGGTAATAGCCGTTGGCGCGCTTCCCGGTATTGTTCATGCGATTGCGAACATGGGAATTGATCCCGTGGGTCGTTTCATGACCAAGGGTGATCAGGTCATCATAGCCGTTGCTGTCGCCTGGGGCCTCATGGTTCATGATGTCTTGCAGGGCAGGGCCCCACTGAGATGACGACCGCTTGTTGAAAGCAGGTAATTCAATGGTCACGAGGGCGCTGCCAGGTTCGCTGGCTTGGGAATCTCCTGCCTGGGGATTTCCCGTGACGGCGTCCACCGCATCCGGAATGCGGACAGGATCATCGTCGCCTTCAAGTTGTGAAGTCTGGCGCGAGCATCCAGTTATGACCAGTAATCCCGCCAAGGCGAGCAAACTCAATTTGGCTGCGGCGCGTGTGGAGATGATTGTGCTCGTGCGCATGGATAGGTTGCCTCCATTGAGTGGTTGTTTTCACTGGTGATACTAGTGAGAAAGCAAGTTCAGGGCCAGAAACTTTTCAATTACATAACTTGTAACTATCCGTATTTATTAAGAATATCAAATAAATCTGAACATGAAAATGCGTACCAATCAAGTCATTGTTCAGGGTGAGTGCCGAATTGTCGGTTTTTTTGACAGGGGGGGATTTCGGCGCTCAACGGGGGCAACTCAGGGAGACTTCACCTTTTCCCCGTTGCCTTGCCGCGTAAATCTTTTGAACCGATTCGTAGACATCGCGAAGGTCACGCTGGGTCTCCAGAAGTTCAAAAAGAAGGCGCAGAGCCTCGGGGTACATGCCGGCTGCGATGGCGCTGCCGGCGGCCACCGTTTTCAGTAAACTCGCATCCTGACACCTTCCGCACGCGTGAATGGCTTGCAAGATGAGTTGAACGGACGCCTCCCGTGCTGCCATGGCAACATCCGGCAGCTGTGGCTGAGTTGCTGTGATGTTTGAATCACCCAAGACCTTATCAAGCGCGTCGCGATAGTGGCAAACAAAGTTATGAAGCCGATCTGATTTGAGCGCTGCCATGCCCAGTTCCTGGCGTGCCCGAGGGTCGGCGTTGGACAGGATATTTGACAGCGCATCAGATTTATCAACATTGATGGGACAATGGGTGGATCTGGGAAGCCGTTCGGCTGGAACCTTGCCTTGTTGGGCTGCGATCATGGCCTCGTGACGCAGACGTCGAACAGCCCAGTCATTAATTGTAAAATCAGCGGGTAAGTTAGTGATGTTGTCCTTGTCTTTTTTTTGCGAGGCACGGTTCTCTGCGACGGCCGGCGCAGAGAACAATAAAAGCACCGAGCAGCAGCCAGCCCGCATCCATTGTGATTTGGTAATTGTTGTCATCATGGTTCGAAATTCTAGCACAGCCAGCCACCGATAGGTGTCGTGACTTGCCTGAACGTTCGGTGGTGGCATCAGCTTCGCCGTTTCCGACCAGGCCTTCTGGCGGTTTTTCGGTCAGCGCCAGCAGCAGGCTTTCAAGGTCGCTTTCGGGCATCGCAAGGAACGATGTGACAAGTCCCGCGCGGGTTGCGACGTTGTAGGCTTCTGAAGTTGGAGAGTCACCATATTTGATTCCTCCCCAGTTGATGCCGAGTGATTCTCCTGTACTTGCGTCGACTAAAGTGGATCCGCTGGACCCCTTGATCATGTCGCAAGTGTGGCGGATGGCATATGGCAGGCTAGGGTCAACGGAATAGGCTTCGGGCTTGAAATATCCGGCGGTATTGCAATCCTCGAAGGTCACCGCCATGCGCGGTGCGGTGGCTGGAGCACCAGGAAATTTAGTGATGTCCATTCGGATCCGTTGGGATTCGATATCCGGAAAATGAACGATGAGGGCACGCAAGCGGTCGCCCGGTGTCAGATCAGTAGTCCGCAGTTCAAGTCCATTTTCAATGCCGCCGTCGGCAAGTTTAAAAACGGCAAGATCAAGCTTCGGGTTCACGCGCAGGGAACCTTTTTCACAAGCGGTTCTGATCGATGGCTGTGCGGTGGCCAGGTCAAAACTGCGGTAGATTTGTGTTTTTTCACAGGCCCATGGGTCAAATCCCACCGAGCTTGCAGAGTGTTCCTTGTCGGGGGCAAAGCAGTGCCGATTGGTCAGAACCACTGGACCATTGGCGGACTTGTAAATATTGCCAGAACAAAACCGGGTTTCTCCCGTCGTCAAAGGCGTCACAATCAATACAGCAGTCTCCGCCACACGTTTGATCAAATCTTCTGCGGGTGCAATTGCGGCAGGATCGACTGGGGCACGGTCTTCAATACGGCGGATGTTGTCCTTGCCACCGATGATGTAAGCCGTGGTGCGCAAATGGCTGATCACCGATGGCTTGCATGCAGCAAGGCAAGTCATTGTCGCCAGTAAAATTGATCTTTTCATTATTTTTCCTTGTGACTTCTTTTTAAGATTTTTCTTTGGGTGCGCGCAACTTTCGCAAGAGCGATTCAGCCATGGCCCGAATGCGAGTGTCCGAGCCGCCGGTGGCTAGGTCTTTAAGTCGCCGTGATGCACCGTCGATGTCTTGGAATCCAAAATACTCAGTAACCGCAAGTTGATAATGGGCCTCATCATCTTTGTCGTCTCTTTTAACCAGCTGTTTGAATTCATCCCGCGCCCGGTCAAACTGGCGTGTCCGAAGTGCCGCGATCCCCGCGCCAAAGAGGGCAGGGCGGCATTCATTGCAGCGATCCGATGCTTGACTGAAAGCGGCCAAGGATTCGCCAGGACGACCGCGCATCAGCTCCAGTTCCCCAAGGTTTAGTGCAGCAGCGACTTGAGTGGGGGAAGACGAAAGTGCATCGCGAAAGATCTTGGCAGCATCGTCAAAGTCTTCGTTGCGCGTGGAGCCGACCGCAAAAAGCATCTTTGCAATGCCTTGAATATTTTTAGCAGAGGCCTGCTCAACGGCCGGAGCATCCGGCTGAAGGGTAGCCAGACGCGTGGCGTAATAGTTAGCCAACTCAATTTTTCGTGACATCAGGAGGCCTGCCGAAAGGCCCAGGAGTGCCTGGGGATCTGCGGGCGCCTTGGCGAGTTGAGCCCGCGCGAGCCGTTCGGCTCCCTCGACGTCACCTTTTTCAAGCAAAGAGAACACTTCAGGAAGGGTTCCCCCTTCGTTCCCGTTCCATACGGCAGCGGTTCCACCAAGGGGAAGAACAAAACTGTGGCGAATGACGCCGGGACTTGAGGCGACGCCCTCTTCGGTTTTCTTTGAACCCGAAGTCACGCACCCGTTAATTGTAAGGCAGGTCAAAACAATTTCTAACAGAAACACCGATCGCCATGATTGCATCTTGAATATCACGTCACATCACCTCACATCAATCTGGGTAAAGCCGTGAAAACCGGCTACGGTACGGTCATCGAGAATCAAATCTGCACCTCCAAGTTGAATCGCCGTCGCGTAGCCTGTTGGTGCCATGCCTTGCCCAGCAAGCTCTGAGGCCTGGTTGTCTGCAGCCGCCGCATCTTTCTGCCAACGGCTGATCAACTCTGCCTTCCTGGTTTTAAACTGCTCAACAACTTCAGCCTCAAGGGTATCGGCGATTCCAAGATCTACAATCCCCGTTTGAAAGCGCTCTGCCACTCTTGCGATGCGAAACAGGGCGGCTGCGCAGTAGAGGTTTCTTCCAATGGTGCAAACACCGTCATAACCAGCTTTGATTTGGTCGTATTCGGCTCCGGTCCGGGCAAGGTGAGCGATGGGATCGCGGATCTCGAGGCTGAAGACTTCACCAACCTCCCTGTTTCCATTCACTTCGGCTTCGATGAAAAGGATCTCACCCCAGGCATCGCGGTTTTGTTGATCGCTGTCTCCGAGGCGTGCCCAAAGTTTAGCGCCTTCAGATTTCGCGCGTGAGATCATTCCCTTTTTGTTGGATGCCGAGGCTGCGCGGGCTTGCGCGCGGAAAACGCGCAACATGATTTCGGGTGGCAGATTTCCAAGGCGGATCAGACGATCTGCAGTCTCGAGAATTGATGATGGTGTTGCGACCAGGACCTGAATATCCAAAATGCGCGCGAGGGCTTCGGCTCGCGCGGACTTGCCTTTGACTTTCGCAGCGAGTCTTTCAAGTGCCGCGACGCCATCGCCGTAAAAGCCATTGCCAAGAGCCAGTTGTGCGTACGCATCCGTGATCCGGCGTGCTTGGTCGCTGTTGCTGTGGGAATTCATATAGTGTTTGCCAAGGTACAGCCCGGATTCCTCATCTGCCATGTCGGTGGCTAAATCAAATCCTGTTCTTGTTGCCTCCTCGTTAAACCGTGAACGCGGGAATCTTCCAATGAAATCCTTGAATGTCGTCAGTGCCTCGATGAAATGCCGTGCGCCACGCTCGGCCTTGCCGCGCAGGAAAAAGGCCTCCTCATAACGCTTGTCTTTTTTGAAGCTGCCAGTGAATTCGGCGAATTTGATTTCAGCATTGGCTGCATCGCCGGTGGACAGCAGGGCCTTTCCGCCTTCAAAGAGTGCGTCGCCGAGCATCTCGATCGGGTCAATCTTTCGTTTGCCATGTGCAGGCCTCCAGCGCAACGCGATGCCTTGCCGTGCAGTAGATTCAAGTTCAGGCCAGGATTTTTTTGCGCGAAGTTCAACCAGTGTGAATCCCGCGGCTTGCGCCCGGTGGTTGGCCATTTTTCCGTTCAGGGCTGCCTGGGAGTTCAATCGCGGTTTCCAAAGGTCCATTGCTTCTTGAATCTGCCCTGCCGTCCAGTCGATGAGTCCAATGTGAGCGTCAAATGTCCAGTTCGAAGTGTTATCGATTCCGCCCTGTTCTTGAGCGAGACGAGTGAAGATGTCTTTCAGTTCCTTGCGGGCACCGGGGTCTGCAGAATGGGCGGCCTCCTTGAGCTTGCCTTCGGCCACCTCCCGCCATGGCGGGGTCACGGGCCAATGCGCCAAGACCGATTGTGAGGCGGCGGCACTGGTCAGGTATTGGATGCGTCGGCGTGCATCCGTTGTTCGTTGAGGATCAGCAAGTTCCATGAATGCGCGCACTGCATCCGCATGTTTTTCGGATAATTGATACAGCCGTGCAAGCCGCGGACGAAAGCTGGCCAGATCCGATTCATCTTCCGACCTTGCGATGACCGCTTGCATTAGCTTCAGGGATGCGAGATGGGCACTCTTGCCAGCCTTCGGGTTTTCTCCCGCTGCCATTGCTTGTTTGATCCATTGGACATGGAGGCGTGTGATTTTGCTTTCCCAGTTATGTTTTTTTGCGTTTAGCCGGCCTCCTTTTTGGGACGCCTTGACCCATTTTTCATCCAACTTGGCTGCATTCTGGATTCCATTCAGGAATTGCCGGTCCAGTCGAACGGCTTCTTGCGGATCAAACCCGGGTTTCCGGAGGCCTTTGGAAAAATTGACCTTACGTTGCTGAAGATTCTTTTCCAGTTTTTGAAAATCGGATGTGATTGCTGCCAGTGTGGTTTTCAGGGCTACACCGTCAATGGCTGGCTTTCCTTTTTTTGCCGCAACATTCAATATGCAAAATAATGTTATGGCTAATACGGTCAGGCAGGATTTTCGCATTGGTTTCATTTCAGTTTCCCCATTGCCACGATTCATGTGCTCAAAAAGTTTGCCAGATTGTCACGGTCAGTACCACCACCTGAATTGATTGTTGCCAGGGTTGATGCTGCCGCCTCTGCGAAAGTCCCGCCGCTCGCAGCTGCGTTGGCGAGAACGGCGAGGATTGCTGCGGCATCCTCGTCGGTGAGGTCCGACAACTGGCTTGGGTCGGGCAGTCCGGTAGAAAAGTTTGTGGTGAACATTTTCATGTACATCGATGCCTGGGCTGCTTGATAAATTCCCAACTGTTGACTGGCGCTGGACGCGTATTTATCTGTAGCTGACGTGGCCAGAAATTCGGCCGGCAGAGCCCCTATGGTGGAAATAGCCTGTCCCAGAAGATCAATCTTGGCGCGATATTCGGTCCGGGTGAGGCCCTCAGGGGTTGGCAGGAAGGCATCCATTGAATCCATGATCGATGCACCTCCACCCGATGAAGCTGAAGAACTCGCGATTGCCAGCAGGTTAAATCCCGACAGGCCAGCATAGACCGCGGCAAGTAGAGGGTAGCGTTCGTAATTTTCCGGTTCGTCCGCGATCGCGGCTTCGAGCAAGACTTGCGCCGAGGCAAGGTCTTGGTCATCCAACGCCTCCCTGATTTTTTCGTCTGCAGTCAGCTCGGTGCAGGCCACGAGAGGATTTGACGCCGGGCACCGGCCAAGGTTCGACGTCCCGCAAGACGAGGCTGCAAGATAAACGAGCATCAACGGGATCATTCTTGTTGGTTTGACTCGTGAGCGCATGATTGATTCTTTTTCGCCTCCTAAAAGCCAGTTGCCAGGTTCATGACGTAAATATCTCGTGGTGACAGTCCTGGTGATTCCGTTCTCTCCCGCCGGTAACTGGCGGCGCCGAGTTTGAGAAATATGAGGTCCAGCTCTGCACCGTACGATGGGTAACCGTCGTAATATCCGGCAGCGAGCCCGATGTATCCGCGCAGTAAAAATTTGACTCCTGCCCGGGTTGATTTGAATGCGGGTGTTCCATAAGTATTTTGCAGATCACGGCGGTCGATGGCGATATGAATTGCGTCTTTACCCGTATGAAATGTGACGGAAGCTCCGGTACTGACGACCTGCTTGAAATCTTCGACGGAATCCCCACCGCTGAACGAACTGCCCCCGACATCGTCGATCTTGAGGGCCCAACGCCAGTCGATTCTTGGGCCTTGAAGGAAAAGCAGGGCGCCCATGTCGTATCCAATTCCTCGCGATGGGTTCACGAGGCCTGACAGTGCAGAGGGATCCTGAAACTGCGCGGCTGCATTGGGATCCGCCAGGTCAATTGCGAGAGTCGGTTCAGAAATCATCAGATATTTTGCAGTCAATCCAAGTGACAAAGGCAAAAATGGAACACGTTTCGCGGCAGAAACCGTGCCGCCGGTATAGGATTTTCCATTCAGGATAATCGTGGGCAATCCGGTGGGCCCGTACTCCTGAGCCTCTAAATCAACTTCAAATTTTGAGAAAAATCCAATACCGCCATAAGCGTTCAGGTAAGCAAGTGAGGTTTGGGTGCCGGCCAGGAAGGGCGCTTCAAAAACGTGATCGACGAAATCTGAACTGTCGCTGCCACTGCCCGAGGAACCAGGGAGCATGGCCTTTGCCATATCCACCGATTCCCGGTTGATATGCAGAGAGAATTCACTGCCGAGCCAGCGATGAAAACTGCCGCTGAAGGGAAGTAGGGCAGGGTTTGCAAGGGCAGCACCGTATCTTGATGCGCGCGTCAACGACGCGCCGCCGGCGGCGATATCAAAGGTCTCTTCGTATACAGGCGACAAATCCCGGGCAAAGCAAATTCCCGGCATCGCATTCCATAAAAATTGCATGACCAGAGCGATGGCTAACACCACCGAATCAATTGGATATTTTAGTTCAGTTTTCACTGGCATGTTATCGGACGGGCTCAAGAAAGATCGAGGATGAACGAAGAGAAATTCAATGCAGCTCAGTGTCAGCGGAATATTTTGGAGCCTTGATGTTTAGATTTTTTCTCACAAAAAAGATCTTTGCCGGTAAAATCCGCGAGGTTGCGGCGGAAGCCGCCCGGGCCGGCTTTTTCAATCAAGCAGAACAGCAGGCAGCCCGGCAACCAAACCGCCGGATGAAGGAGCGGTTCTTTATTGATCATCGGCGTATGACGATGATGAGCGATCAAGACATCATGGTGGTCCGCGAAGTTTCTGAGACTGGTTTTAGCAGTGTGGTCAGCGAACGAACATGGGCCCGGATGGGAATTGGTGATGGCTATTCCTCGCGGGTCAGGATCGGGCCTGATGTCTTGGAGTTTTCGGTCAAGGTTGCATGGAAGGATGTGGTCAATATGGCTGACGCCGTAGCGGGCGATACGCCTCCAGCGACCCATCTTTTAGGTTTTGAAATGATTCAGGATGCTGAAAATTCTGTCTCCGGTTGGCGGCGCCTGATCAGGCCATCGGCCTTGGCTGGTTCCCTGCAGCGCGTCGACAGTTCTTTTATGCAGCAGTTCGGTTCGGAAAAGGTCTGGTACCATGGTGATGATGGCTGTGATCTGATGATTTGGTTCAGTCCGGACGAATCAAAAATGATCGCCTGGCGTCTCAGTTATGACAGTCATTATGTTGAATGGCGCGATGGATCACCTTTTGAAACCGGCAGGACCCCGGATCTCACGCCTGGCGTTTTCAACAACGAGGCGAACTTTGGTGTTCCTGAACTTCCAGCGATCCGGACACCAGACAACAAAACCGGCATTGCGGCAATCGACTATCGACGACTGCAGGAAGCGCTTGATATCCTCTCCGCGTCAGATGTGACTGAGGCAGCTGAATTAATCCAATTGCTTGAAGGAGAACTGGCACATCATGGCCAGAATAGAAGATCAAACATCCGTTAACCTGAACCTGCTGCGCGACACGTTGTTGACTTTCGTGGCCCGCGCGGGCAAAGGCAAGGACGAAGTCTTGCAGATTATGGCTCGCGAAACAGGAGCCGCCATTGCTGCACTGCTTAAACAGCCACTAGCCGATCTCTGGGCCGACTTGGCAACGAATCACCGCCTTCAAGTGACGCTGGAACTTGTACCCAAATCGAAAGGCTCGGCCTCACGGAATGAAAAATCCCAAAAAAAGCCTTCCGGAACCGGCAAGCGCGGTGGAAAAACAAAGTCCAGAACCGGCGCAGCTATCTGACGTTGAAGTGACTGCCGTTGCCTTTGGTGGCAAGGGTATTGCTCGCGTCGAGGGTAAGGTTTTCTTTGTGGCTGACGCCGTCCCCGGGGATGTTGTCGATATTGAAGTTACCGGTGACAGCGGGCGTTATGCCGACGCAAAAATAACAAAATTTGCAAAACCCTCATCGCTGCGTGGAAAATCTCCCTGCGCGTTTAGCGAGCGTTGCGGCGGATGCCAATGGCACGGCATACCCTATGAACAGCAACTCGCTTGGAAACGGCAATTTGTCGAGACCGCCCTTGGGCGTATTGGCAAAGTTGAAGCCTCCGTTCCAGTCGCCATTTCTGGATCCCCGGAAACCCTTGAATACCGCAACCGGATTTTCTTGCGCGGCGTTTTTGCATCCGACGGCGGTGTTACCTTCGGCTATTTCAGGCGCGGATCGCGTGATCTTGTTCCAGTCGACCGTTGTGCCATTGCCGCAACAACGATCAATCGGGTTTTGGCCCGCGTTGGCTCTGCGAAGTTTTCGCGGCCTGCGTCGCTGCGAACATCGACCCCGTATCGCATGGAACTTCAGGAGATCCCGCCCCAGCCGGATTCCAGTGGCCACCCTGCGGGCGAGCCGCAGGTGATCATCACGGTTTATCCGCCGAGCCCCGATTGCCGTGACCTCGATGCCTTTGTGGATGGGCTTCGCCAAACCGAAGGCGTGTTCTGGGCCGGCTTGATCAAGGATCTGAAGACGGCTCCACTGGTTGTCTTTGATGAGCATGGTCAACTTCAATACCACACGAGACCGGGGCAGTTTCAACAGGTCAACGTCAGCCATAACCGGATGGTCCGGTCGCTTGTTCATGAACTGGTTGAAGGGTACAACCCAAAACGGATTTTGGATTTATTCTGCGGCAGCGGGAATCTTTCGTTGGGGCTATGCCGTTCTGATCGTTATGTCGAGGGTATCGAATTCAGCGAAACCGCAATCGCAACAGCCCGCGAAAATGTCCGCATCAATAAAGTCACCAACGCACTTTACCTTTCGGGAAGTTCGGAAAAACATCTCTGGAAATGCGCAAAAAAAGGCGAGCAGTTTGATGTCGTCATTGCGGATCCCCCCAGGGAGGGGATGTTCAAGGACCTGATCCCGCTTCAAAAAATCGGGGCCAGGGCGATCATCTATGTCAGTTGCGACCCGGCGACCCTGGCCCGTGACTTGGGGGCTTTGATTCGCGGGGGATATCAATTGAAGTCCGTCAGGACGTTCGATTTTTTTCCCAACACTTGGCACGTCGAGACGGTCGCAGTTCTCGAGCGGGCGGATGGCATTTCAGGCTGACAAGGGGCGGGCAATGCGGATTGGGCTCTACATTCACATTCCATTCTGCAGCTTCCTCTGCCATTACTGCGATTTTGCCAAGACTGCCAATTACGATTCAATCCTGGTCCAGGATTATTTCACTGCACTTTTGAACCAGTTTCGTGTCATGACACGCCATCTCGAGCGGACGTCTGGCCGTCCTGTGTCTTTTTCTTCAGTGTATTTTGGCGGCGGTACTCCCGGGCTTTTCACGACGGAATACACCAGCCTTTTGAACGCCGTGTACGAGCATCTTGATCCCGATGCCGAGATAACTATGGAATGCAATCCGAGGAATCTTAACCAACATGCCCTCGATGCCTGGAAAGGCATGGGTGTGAACCGCCTTTCGATCGGTGTTCAGACACTGCACAAGAAAGGCCTCGAAATACTGACGCGCGATCATGATGCATCGACCGCCTTGCGTGCCCTTGAACTAGCGATGCATTCCATTCCAAGCGTTAACATGGATTTGATATATGGTTGGCCTGGGCAGGGCGCTGACGATTGGGTTTCGGATTTGCAACAACTCGTTAATTCTGGTGTTCCCCATGCCAGCCTGTATTCATTGACCTATGAAGACCGGACTCCGTTTGGACGGATGGCGCGCCGTGGTAAGGTCCGGCCTGAGGCAGACGAAGCGTTGGCGGATCGCTATGTGGCGGCGCGAGAAATTCTTGGTGACGCCGGCTTTGAGCACGATGAGGTTTCGAACTGGGCGCGATCAGGATTCACTTGTCGGCATAATTGGCTTTATTGGGACTTCAAAAACTTTCTTGGCATCGGTGCCGGCGCCCATGGTTTTCTGCCGGCGGCAAAGTCTGCTGATCGCATCGCTCCTAATAGAATTGATGATGTTGTTGATGACGCTGTCGATATTGGAATGCGTTATTCTTTTCCGCGGGATGTCCGGACCTTTTTGCGCCGCGCACCGGATTCTGCGAGTGCAGACTCATTAACGGCGGTTGTCCGTGAACTGGGCGGTGAAATTGACGAGGGGCGTGACCAGGATTCAGCCCTGATTGAATACGTCGGTGGTGCCTTGCGCACGCGGCATGGGATTGATTTGGCATTTTGCGAAAAAATAACAGGTCAAGTTTTTTCGCCCCGGCCTTTGCTTATTGAGGCTTTAAAACGCAGGGTCGCCTGGCGTGATGGGTCACGCTTGCGGTTTGATCCGGCAGAGTGGTTTCGTGAAAACAGTTGGGCCAGCGAAGTACTGCTCTCTTTTTAAAACGCGTCTCATTTTTCCTCTTGCTTGAGGGATGCGTGCAGGGCAACTGCGGACTCCTTGCGCAAGCCCTTTACCTTTTCCAATTGCTCCAGGGTGGCTCGGCGCAATCCGTCAAGGCCTCCAAATTCAACCAGAAGTTTTTGCCGCATTTTTGTCCCGATCCCGGGAATCGTTTCGAGGGTTGAACCTTGGAGCACCTTTGCACGTTTTTTGCGGTGATGGGTGATGGCAAACCTGTGGGCTTCATCGCGCAGCCGTGTCATCAGACGATACTCTGGACTTCCTGGCGCGAGAGGCACGGGTGCTTGGTCCGGGCGCAGGAAGACCCGTTCAAAACTGCGCTCCGGAACGCCAGTTGTCATGACTTGCCCAATCATTTTGATTTTCTTTTCAATGCGACTCTTGGCCAGGCTCACAATGGTCAATTGGACATCAGGAAATTCCTTTGCCGAATCCAGTGCGGCCTGAAGTTGACCCCGTCCACCGTCGATCACCAGAAGGTCCGGTGTGTCGCCATCCTTCCGGGCCCGTTCAAGCCTGCGTCTGACAACTTCACGCATGCTGCCAAAGTCGTCGGGCGCGCCCTGTACGGTTTCGATCGTGTAGTGCCGGTACTGGTCCTTTGCGGATTTCCCGCCAATGAAGCAAACGTTTGAGGCAACGATTGCCGTCTCGTGAAAGTTTGAAATATCAATGCATTCCATCCGGTCGGGTAAAACGGGAAGATTCAGTTTCTCTTTGAGGATCTCGAGTTCTGTCTGGCGCTTTTGCGACTCGTCCACAACTTCGCCTAGATTGAATGAAGCATTTTTTTCCGCGATCTCGACCAGATTTCGCCGGACTCCCCGTTGGGGTGTCACCATTCGAAGTGGCTTTCCAATCACGGAATGCTGATCATCGCCAATCTGTTTCAGGGCTGCCTGTAAATCCGCAATCGCTTCGCCGTCGTCCCAAGTCTGAGGCAAAAGGATTTCAGGCGGCAGGGCGCGCCCGTCATAATACTGCAGCAGGAATTCGGTGAGGGCCTCTCCCGTTCCGTTGGCGGCGCTGTGGCTGGTAAAACTATCCGACCCCACGACCTTGCCCTGGCGCACGACCACGACATGGAATGATGCGTTCTGATCATTCACTGAAAACCCAACCGCATCGGCATCGATGTCTTCCCCGACCACGACGGACTGCTTCTCGGTCAATTTTTCGAAGGCCTTCAACTGATCGCGGTAGCCCGCCGCAAGTTCATAGTTTTCATTTTCGGAGGCAGCAGTCATTTTGTCCTTGAGCTCGCGCACGAGATCCCGGTTACGCCCCTGAAGAAACGCCACGGCATCGCGCACGGTCGCGACATACATTTCGCGGTCGACGGGTAGTGTGCACGGGCCAAGGCAAAGTTTCATGTGGTAGTAATTGCAGGGGCGTTTTACGTTTGCGAATTCATGGCGTGTGCAACGGATCAACGGAAAAATCCGGTAAATTGTTGCCAGCATGATTTTCAAATTACCTGCGCTGCCAAAAGGTCCGAGATAGGTCGCGCCATCATCCTTTCGCCGGCGGACCTTTTCGATGCGTGGCCAGGTTTCGTTGAATCCAACCCGCAGGTATGGGAATTCCTTGTCGTCACGAAGCAGGATGTTGAATCTCGGCTTGTGGTGTTTGATTAGGGTGCGTTCAAGGAGAAGTGCCTCAACTTCGGTTTGGGTCAAGATGACCTCGAAGTCGATGACTTCACGGACGAGGGCTGCCGTCTTGATGTTAAACTGCTGCTTTTGGAAGTAGCTGCCTACCCGGTTTTTCAGAGCTTTGGCTTTTCCGACGTAAATGATCGTCCCGCGGGTGTCTTTCATGAGGTAGACACCAGGGGTGAGGGGCAAGGCGCTTAATTTATCCCGGATCAACCTGCTTGCGCTCACGCTTCGCCTCCATGCGCGCCGATGGCGTTGGCCTCTTCTCCTGCCTTCAGCAGAAGGTTCCGCAGATGGGCCACTTCATCACGTATTCCAGCAGCCTTTTCAAAATCAAGATCTGCTGCCGCCTTGCGCATCTCCTTGGTTTTTTTTGTGATGTCTTTTTCCAGTTGCTGGACGTTCTTGTATTGAACCTCGTTCATTTTTTGTTTCGCGGCAGATCCAACCAGGGGTGGGTCTTCTTTTTGCAGGCCATAAATAACGCGCAAATCTTCCGGGATAGCCTTGATAATCGTTTGGGGGCTGATGTTGTGTTCTTTATTGTAGGCGATTTGTTTTTCGCGGCGACGATTGGTTTCGTCCATACATTCGTTGATGGATTTGGTCATGCGGTCTGCAAAAAAGATCACGCGCCCTTCAACATTTCGGGCCGCCCGTCCAACGATCTGGATCAGTGAAGAGCGGGATCGCAAAAAGCCCTCCTTGTCGGCGTCCATGACGGCGACCAGCTGAACTTCCGGCAGGTCCAGTCCCTCGCGCAGCAGGTTGATGCCAATCAGAACGTCGTAGTCTCCGCGCCTCAGGTCCCGCAATAATTCAACCCTTTGCAGACTCTCGATGTCAGCGTGCAGGTACCGAACTTTAATCCCGGCCTCGGCGTAGAAGAGGGTCAGATCCTCGGCCATTTTTTTTGTGAGCGTCGTGACCAGGATCCGGCCACCAGCAGTAACGGTCTTTTTGATTTCTCCAAACAGCGTGTCGACTTGGTCCTTGGCTGGTTTGACTTCGATTTGCGGATCAATCAGGCCGGTCGGGCGGATGATTTGTTCACTGTAGTGCCCCCCTGAGGCTTGCATTTCAAACGCTGCGGGTGTGGCGCTGACATAGACCGTTTGATGAACGCGCGCGAGAAACTCTTCGAAGTTCAGGGGGCGATTGTCCAGGGCAGAGGGCAAGCGAAAGCCATGGTCGACCAGGACTTGCTTGCGGGCCCGGTCGCCGCGGGACATTCCGTTGAGTTGGGGGACGGTGATGTGGCTTTCATCGATGATGGTCAAAAAGTCCTTGGGGAAATAATCCAGCAGGGTTGGCGGCGCTGCCCCCGGCGGGTTGCCGTTCAAGTATCTTGTGTAGTTTTCAATTCCCGGACAGAAGCCCAGGTGTTCAAACATTTCAATGTCGTGCATGGTTCGTTGCTCAAGGCGTTGGTACTCGGCCATTTGCCCGAGGGCGCGGAATTCCCGCAAGCGATCGCCCAGGTCCTTCAGGATTTCCTTGACGATCTGGCGCGTGTCCCGCCGGTCGGTTACATAATGGCTATTGGGATAGATCGACAAGTGATCGACACGGCGCAGTGTTTTGCCGGTCAAAGAATCAATCACCACCATGCGCTCGATTTCAGGTCCAAAAAATTCAACGCGAATGGCCTCGTCGCGCTGGTTTGCCGGCAGGATGTCGACGACATCACCCCGGACGCGGAAGTTGCCTCGGCAGAAGTTCGCATCGTTGCGGGTGTACTGAATGTCTATCAGCGCGCGAAGCAGCTGGTCGCGACCTATTTTCTGGCCCGTCGCCAATTCAACGACAAGTTTCGCGTAGCTGGCCGGTGAACCCAAACCGTAGATGCAGCTGACACTGGCCACGATGATGACGTCGGGGCGTTCAAAGAGTGCCATCGTCGCGTTGTGGCGCATCTTGTCGATGTCTTCGTTGATTGCGGAATCCTTGGCGATGTAGGTGTCTGTGCTCGGGACGTAAGCTTCTGGCTGATAGTAGTCGTAGTAGCTGATGAAATATTCGACGGCGTTGTGCGGAAAAAGTTCACGCATTTCGCTGAAAAGTTGAGCCGCAAGGGTCTTGTTGGGTGCCATGACGAGGGTCGGCCGGTTATATTGGGCGATCACGTTGGCCATACTGAATGTTTTACCCGATCCCGTAACCCCCATCAGGACATGATGCTTGTCCCCGGCGGAAAGTGCCTTGCAAATTCCATCGATGGCTTCTGGCTGATCCCCTTGCGGGACATACCTTGAGGCAAGTTGGAAGATGGAGTTTTTTGGCACTGGCGTTGGGGTCATGAAGTGTTTGTTGCCTTTTTTTTAAGCAGTACGAAAACCATGCATATATCTGAAATCGCTGGACGATCCACCCATTTATGCTTAACAATAATCCGACTCTTTTTCAAAATTGAGGAGGCTGGCGTTGATCCGGAAACTGGTTTTTCTCTTTGTTCTCCTTGTCGCAGTTGGTTTAACCACGGGTTCCAATGAGGCCCGAGCATGGTGGATGTGGACGCCAGGCGACACTGTGGATGACGTTGGTTACAAGCCGACGCAGCCAATTCCATTCAGCCACTCGCTACACGCGGGCAAGCGTGAGATTCCCTGCGAATACTGCCATTCCGCAGCGCGTCGTGCGGCCTCTGCCGGCATTCCCCCAATGAATACATGTATGGGCTGTCACAAAGTCGTCGCAACGGATAAAGAACCGATCAAGTGGCTTACCGAGAAGTACAACAAAAATGAGCCGGTCGAATGGGTCAAGGTCCATGACCTGCCTGAGTACGCCCATTTTTCCCACAAGCCACATGTGAAGGCGGGGGTCGAGTGTCAGAGTTGCCACGGTAATGTTCAAAACATGGCTGTGGTTGAGCAAGTCGCACCCCTGCAGATGGGTTGGTGCATTGGCTGCCACAAGGAAAAAGGCGCCAGCATCAATTGCATCACGTGTCACTACTGAGACAGGAACCACCAATGACGATCAACAACCTGGAATCCGGTAAGCAAGGCACAGAAGTTGAAATGGACGAGCGCGGCCCCGTCGTATTCGGACCAGTCGACGAGCCATTCGAGCGTCCCGCCGAAAAAATGGTGGCAGGTCCGCTTTATATGGAAACCGAAGAAGTGATGCCCGAGCTGGCTCCACTCGCGTCGGCGAAAGAGCAGAAGGACGAGGCGCGTAAAGCCCTGTCATTGAATCTTGATCGCCGGGATTTTTTGAAATTGTTCAGCGCAACTGCGGTTGCGGGTTCTGCCGCATGTGTGCGACGTCCAGCCGAGAAGGCGATTCCCTACGTAAACCAGCCGGTTGATTTTGTTCCGAGCGTGGCAAACAACTATGCAACAACCTGCGGTGAATGCGCTTCTGGTTGCGGTCTTGTTGTTAAAACCAAGGAAGGTCGCCCGGTAAAAATCGAAGGCAATCCAGAGCATCCGATCAGCCAAGGTGGCACATGCACCATGGGTCAGGCTGCCCTTCAAGGCCTGTATCACCCGGAGCGTCGGAAATCGCCGCTACTCAAGCGCGCGAATCGTGCGGATTCCATCTCGTGGGATGACACCTACGAAATGTTGGCAAAAGATTTTACCGGTAAAAAAGTTGGCATCCTGACCAATGGATCCACAGGCCATCGTCACCAATTTTATCGTGAGTGGCTCAAGGCTACCGGTGGTGCAGAGTCCCGGCTTTATACGTACGAATCCAACGCCCTTTACGCAGCCGTCGCGCAAGCGCACAGCTTGGCTTTCGGTTTTGAAGCCCTCCCGCGGGTGGATTTGCGTCAGGCTAAAACCATCGTTGGAATCGGATCCGATTTCCTTGATGTCGGGGTTTCCCCGGTATTCTTTGCGAAAAATTTCAGTGATGCCCGCAACATCAAGGCCGGTAGCATGGCCAGGCTCGTGCAATTCGAAGCTGCTATGACCATGACGGGCGGGCGTGCAGATGAACGCCATGTGATCGCGCCTAACTCTGAACTGGTGACGATCCTGCTTCTGATGAAGGCACTGACGGATCGTGCTGACGCGAAAGGTTCAGCCAACGCAAAAGCCATCGCCAAGAAGATTCTTGCCGCGAACAGCGCAACTCTTGGTGGCGGTCATGAGGCGGTGGGCGTCGACAAGGCTGTTTTTGAAACCCTCGCAGCAGACATGATTAAAAACCAGTCGGTTGTGTTTGCTGGTGGAAGTCATAGTTTTGACGATCAAGGGACGGCGCTTCAAGTGGCCGCAATTGTCGTCAACGAGCTTATTGGCGCCTACGGTAGCGCTCTGATGCTCGATCGTGGATGGATGGTCTCACCGGTGAAGCCGGGCGATCTGAAGCGTTTCGCCCAGGAAGCCGCCGGTTTGGATGCTTTGATCATCATCGACACCAACCCAGCCTTCACCTTACCGGCATCGTTTGGTTTTGCCGAGGCGGTGGCGAAAATCCCTGTTGTGGTATCGATGCAGTCCCAACCAATGGAAACAGATGATCTGGCAAAGTATGTCCTGCCGGTAAATCACTCTCTGGAGTCTTGGGGCGACGAACAGCCGGCGGCTGGCTTCTGGTCAGCGCGGCAGCCAACGGTGTTGGCGACCACAGATAGTCGCCAGACCGAAGACGTTCTTCTTTGGATTGCGGCCCACATGAAGCGGCCGATGCCTTACAGCGATTACCGCGCCTACATCCGCGAGCGCTGGAAAGCGGTTGCGGCCTTGGTTGATGCCAAGGGCGATTTTGAAAACTTCTTCAGCGCAGTGCTGCGTCGGGGGTTCGTTGGCAGATTGGCGACTCGCGGCAACGACTCGCTGCGTGACGTGACGGTTGCTGTCAAGGCGAACAATCTTCCTTCGGCTGGCACCTTGCGTCTTCTCGCTCCACTTGATGTCCGATTGAACGACGGCCGCGGCGCAAACAAGCCAGTCCTTCAAGAGGTCGGCGATGCCATGACGACTATCACGTGGGATTCGTGGGTCGCAATGAACCCAGAAACCGCGAAGAAAATGGGCCTGCGTCGGAATGACATGCTGAAAGTTGAGAGCGAGGCAGGGACGGTTCAGGCTGCCTTGTATCCTTTGCCAGGCCTTCACGCTGATGCTGTGATCATCCATCGTGGCAACGGTCACGCCAAACACATCAGCAAGATCAGTGGCGGAAATGGTGTAAATCCTCTGGCACTTTTTGCCAATGGCACTGATTCAGCAACTGGAATGCCGGTCACGAGTGGTGCGATGGTGAAGGTTGCCACGACAGGCAAAATCTTTCAGTTGGCCGCAATGCAGAAGCATAACGACCTTGCGAATCGCCGCGACATCGTCAAAAAGCTGAGTGTTGCCCAGGCTGCAGAGAAAATGAACAATCGTCATAACCTCGATGAAGTTCCAGATCTTTATCCCGCGATGTACAACACGGTGGATTACCGCTGGGGCCTCTCGGTTGATTTGACCAAGTGCACTGGCTGCGGAGCCTGTCAGGTTGCTTGCGCCCAAGAGAACAACATTCCGCAGGTTGGACGTGAGCAAATCAACCTCGGCCGCGAGATGCATTGGATACGCTTGGATCGCTACTTCGAAGGCGACACCAACAACCCTCAGGTCTCGATTCAGCCAATGATGTGCCAGCAGTGCTCGCATGCGCCATGTGAGGCTGTTTGTCCGGTATTTGCGACGGTGCACGATCCGGAAGGCATCAACTCGATGACCTACAACCGCTGCATCGGCACCCGCTACTGCGCCAACGCCTGTCCCTACAAGGTGCGCCGCTTTAACTGGTGGACGCATCGCTGGAACATGATCGGCGACCGCCTCCAGGATCGCAACCTTCGCGCACTGAATCCCGATGTCACGGTTCGTACCCGGGGTGTCATGGAGAAGTGCAATTTCTGCTTCCAGCGGATTCGGGATGCGAAGCATGTGGCGAAAATCCAGGATCGCAAGGTCATGGATGGTGAGATCAGGACCGCTTGCGAGCAAGTTTGTCCTTCGGACGCCATCGTTTTTGGCAATCTCAAGGATCCGAACAGCCGGGTGGCGCAGTTGCGCGCGGATGGCCGTTCCTATCTGGCTCTCGGTGGAGATCCTGAGATGAAGGAATACGGATTAAAGACCCTGCCGAACGTGAGCTACGTTTCCCAGGTCAGCCATCGCGAGGGTTTTGGGGATTCACTGCATTCGGGTCACGGTGCCCACGGCACAGGTGCGAAGCAGGACAGTCAAGGCAAGTCGGAAGAACACAAGGGACACTAGGTCGATACCGGATTCCTGGGAACCTGACGGAGAGCACTCATGGCAGAAATGATTGACGCATCGAAATACAGCAACACGGTTAAGTGGGAAAAGACGATTTCGGATGTGAATGACGAAATCCTGGTAAACCTGCGAAATCCTCATCCATCTTTCTATGTCGCGTTTGCTGTTGCAGCGACGGTATTGCTAGTCGCAATCGGGTTTGTGGCGGCTCACACGATCCTTGGCCTCGGTGTGTGGAATTTTGCTCCGCCTTTGTTTTGGGCAGTTGACATCACCAACTTCGTCTTTTGGGTTGGTATTGGACACGCCGGTACTCTGATCTCTGCGATTTTGTTTTTGTTTCGTGCAAAATGGCGGAATACGGTGAACCGCAGTGCGGAGGCGATGACCATCTTCGCCGTCATGTGTGCCGGGGTTTTCCCGTTGATTCACATGGGGCGGATGTGGGTTGGTGCCTACTGGGCTCTACCGCTGCCGAACACTAATAATATGTGGGTGAACTTCCGTTCGCCTTTAGTTTGGGACGTTTTTGCGATTTCGACCTATTTCACCGTTTCTCTTTTATTCTGGTACATCGGACTTGTTCCTGATTTGGCAACAATCCGTGACCGCAGCAAGGGTTTCAAACGGCTCGTTTATGGTTTCATGTCCTTTGGATGGCGAGGGACTGCAAAGCAGTGGTACCACTATGAGGCTGGATACGGGTTTCTAGCAGCATTGGCGACGCCGCTCGTTCTCTCCGTGCACTCCGTCGTGTCATGGGACTTTGCGATGTCCCTGCAGCCAGGCTGGCACACGACAATCTTTCCACCGTACTTCGTTGCCGGGGCTATCCTTTCCGGATGTGCGATGGTCTACACACTGTTGATTCCTGTGCGGAAGATGTTCCGCCTCGAGAAGTTCATCCTTCCCGAGCATCTCGAAGCCTGCATCAAGCTGACACTTTTGACGTCGACGATCGTTTTCTACGCGTATGGCATCGAATTTTTCGTCGCCTGGTACAGCGGAAACACTTATGAATGGGCCTTGTTTGAGAAGCGAGCGGTCGGACCGTATTCCTTCTACTTCTGGACCATGGTGTTCTGTAACTGCATCTTTCCGCTGGCCTGGTGGTCGAAGCGCATCCGTAACAATATTCCCGTGTCGTTTGTGATTTGCATCCTGGTCAACGTGGGAATGTGGTTTGAGCGATATAACATCATCGTTTCTGGTTTGGTCGAAGACTTTCTGCCGGGCTCTTGGGGGCACTTTGAGCCGGGCCTGTGGGAAATCGTAATCACGATCGGCAGTTTTGGCCTGTTTTTTGTGTTCTTCCTGCTGTTCTGTAAATTCTTCCCAATCATTTCGCTTTCGGAGATCAAGTTGATCATGCCGAAGCCGCTCAGCCGGGGCCATGCCGGATCTGTGAAGGGACACTGAAACGAATATGACAACACCAGTGAGCACAAAAACCAGTGGAATCCTCGGTGTATTTAGCTATCTCGATAAATTTTGCGAGGCGATTGAAAAGATTCGTGATCGTTCCGACTTTCACGGCCATGAGTCTTTCTCCCCAACCTCGTACCATGAGATTGAACACGCTTATCAGTTTGACCCGAGTCCGGTCCGGAAATTCACCCTCGTGGGCGCTCTGACGGGTCTGGTCACAGGGTTTAGTCTGGCGTTGGGAATGGACTCTGATTGGCCAATCGTGGTCGGTGGCAAACCGGCTGGCGTGTTTTCAATTCCGGCATATGTGGTGATCGGATTTGAATTGACGATTCTTTTTGGTGCCCTCGCCACGATTGCGGGGATTCTGATCATGGGACGGCTCCCGAATCCGAAATTGAGGATTCTGGATACCCGGACAACCGACGACAAGTTCGCAATTTACGTACCAGGTGCCACATTGGATGGCCCGCAGGCAATGCTCCTTCGCGAGCTTGGCGCAGAAGAAATCAACGTCACGCAGGCCCCATGAGAAGTTTTTGCGATGAAGGAGTTGGCAGGATGGCATCTAGAATTTTCTTGAAATTGGCCGGCCTTGGAATTGCAACCAGCATGATGGCTAGTGTTGCGTGCACCAAGAACCCTGACCAGACCAAAATGCAATACGTGCCCGACATGGCCGACTCAGCTGCATTGAAGTCCCAGCGGGACTTTTTGCAGCCGCCGGAAGGCACAGTGACGAGAACGGCGATCCTCTATCCTTCGACCATTGAAGAGGCAGAGAAAACCTTGCAGAACCCGATTCCTCCTTCTGCAGAGGCGACGGCCGAGGGCAAGAAGTTGTGGAACAAGTTTTGTATTCCCTGCCACGGTGTTGCTGGAGACAGCAATGGCAGCATCACGGATGTGTACCCCAAGCCCCCGAACTTGGTGGCGAAGGATTATCCGGCCCACAAGGACGGCTTCTATTTTCATAAAATGACTTTCGGTGGTGCGATCATGCCGTCTTACGGTCACGCGATTTCGCCGCAGGAACGTTGGCAGATTGCGCACTACATCCATGAACTACAAAGGGTGGCGAAATGAACGCAGGTCAGCTTTTCGAGCATCGCAACGATCTTAATTTGAAACCGTCAACGAACGCGCGTGGCGCGATGGTTTTCTGCCTCGTGGCAGGATTCGCAACGGTAGCGATTGGTCTGCTGTTTGGAATGCAAGAGCGTGTTTGGGGGAGCCTTCTTCTGAACGCTTTCTTCTTCTTTGCCATTGCCCTCGGAGGCAGCGTCTTTGCCGCCATGCAGGACGTGATTGGCGCCACATGGGGACGCGCCGTGATGCGCATCCACGAAGCCTTCACCAGTTTTTTGCCTGTGGCCGCTGCAATCTTTATTTTATTCTTCGTCGCAATTAAATTCGACTTTGCCCATGCGCGCAATGTCTACACCTGGATCAAGGATCCTGAATCGATCCATCACTTTTGGGGCAAGCGGACTTGGTTGGTTGAAAATTCCATGTTGCTCCGTGATACGTTTGCGATCGTGGCAATTCTTGGCCTGGCGCGTTGGCAGATCGGAATGAAGGTACGCCGCGACAAGATTTTTGTTGATGGACACAAGGATGAAGCAGAACGGATTGGTCGCGAGGTTCAAGCAAAGCTCCGTTACTGGAGTGCTCCGATCTTGATTGCTTATGCGATTCTGTTTTCCATGATGTGCTTTGACATGCTGATGTCGCTCGCCCCCGCATGGTTTTCAACCCTGTGGGGTGGTTGGAACTTCGCCATCATGATGCAAACCGTTATGGCGGCCACCTTGATCACGATGTTTGCTGTTAGCCACACCACCGTCGGTTCCCTGTTTCAGCGGCATCACTTCCACGATGTTGGAAAGTTGATGCATGGTTTTACCGTCTTTTTTGCCTACCTGACCTACGCTCACATCTTGACGTACTGGTTCGGCAATATCCCGGAAGAGACCGAATATTTTATCCACCGGCTCCACGCTCCGTGGATCTATATTGTGATCGCGGCGCCGATCATGAGTTTTCTGATTCCATTGTTTGGATTGCTTCCCAAAGTGAGCAAGTGGACCCGCGGCATCACGGTCCCTTTGGCGTCGTCGATTTTGTTTGCTCAGTGGCTGGCTTATATTCTTGTTGTTCAGCCACAGATCGTTGAGCCCGCCGCCTGGAATGGCCCTTGGATTGAATTGGGTGTTGGCCTTGGGGTGCTGGGTGCCTTTATGATGACGTTCTTCCGGTTTGCCGGGCGAAATCCGATGGTTGCCGTGGCTGACCCGCTGCTATTTGACGGCCTTGGTGAGGGCGCCCACTAGCAGATTCGTTTTTTTGGCTTATCCGATCAGCGGTCCATGGACATAGAAATATGCCAAGATCGCTGTTCCTGCTTTGAGCACAACTGACGAAATTTGCTGCAACATATAGACCTCGCATGTTAATGTCCGCCCCGTTGGGGTTTGGACAACTTCCTAGTCGTCGGTGCAGCATTGCAAGACTTGAGGCAATTTTTTTTGGTCTTGAGCTTTCCAACCCCCTAACATGCTGTAATATTTCCAATATATTTTGGAGGCATCCATGTCTATGCCAGGCTTCTGGGAACTGATCCTGATCCTCGCCGTCGTAACTCTGCTTTTTGGTGGCAAGAAGCTGCCGCAACTCGGTGGTGCTGTGGGCGAGGCGATCCGTAACTTCAAACGCGGTATCAAGGACGATGGGTCCCGTCAAATCGAGGCTTCCAGCGCCCAAGCTAACGTCGAAGCCAGCCTCGAAAACAACAAGCAAGCATGAGCCAGGGGACATCCCTTGCGCAGTTGCTGACTTCCCGGAAGTTACTTTTTGTAACTGGAAAGGGCGGGATCGGCAAAACCCTTGTATCTGTGGCTATGGCACAGGCTGCCGCAGCCGCCGGCCTCCGTGTACTTTTGGTCGAAAGTTCATCCCGCGATCAGATTGCTCCACTTTTTGGTCTGGACCCAGTTGGCCACAACGAGACCGTGGCAGCTCCCGGAATCACCTGCATTAATCTCAATACCGCAGGTAATTTTCGCGAATACATCACGAAATACCTTGGAAAGAAAAAAATGTTCGACACGGTCTTCAGCCACCGTGTGGTTCAGAGTTTTTTCAATACGGTCCCAGGCCTTGCCGAGGCAATGATGCTCGGTCGCCTTTACTACACATGCGACCTCCGCGACGTTGATCAGCGACCCGACCTCGTTATCTTCGACAGTCCCGCCTCCGGCCACTTTCTCTCATTGATGACCACACCGGACGCAATTGTGGAGTCCGGACTGGCAGGTCCGATGTTACGCGACACGCAAAAGGTTCGTGATTTCCTGCGCCGCAAGAACGACGTGGGGGTTATTTACGTCTGCACGCCAGAGCCTCTTGTCGTCAGTGAAGCCATGGAATTCTTGCCAGTGATTCAGGAGAAATCGCCTGCGAAGCTTTGCGGTGTGGTGGTAAATCGTATTCCGCCATCGTTGGGACACGACGCCACCCGCCAGAGCCCTGCGCATGGTGCAGGGGAGTCGAGGCTTCTGAGCTTTCTTCGTGAAAGGTCCGCAAAATCTGCTGCCGCCCTTGATATGGTCCGGGTTTCTACCCAACAGTTTCCGGGTATCATGTACCTTGGTTTGCGCGATCTCGGTTTTGTTGATGATCCGCTGCCATCAGATTTCCACCGGACTTTTCTGACGGAAGAAGCCCTGCACCCGTGACGTCCCCATCAGAAATTGACGCGCTGCTTGAGAGCAAGAAAATCATCGTCATGGTGGGTGCTGGTGGCGTTGGTAAAACAACTGCTTCTGCGCTGCTTGCGATTCGCGCTGCCATGGCGGGGCGGCGCGTGGCACTGCTCAGCATCGATCCAGCAAAACGTCTTGCGAGCGCACTTGGTTTGGGGCTTGGGCACGAGATGCGGCCGGTGGCCTTGATGCCGGCGCCCGACAAGTCAGCGCCTCGGGGATCGTTGCACGCTTCCATGCTGGATCAGAAGGCAGTGTTCGACCGGATGGTTCGCCTTCATGCCCCGAGCGAAAAGATCGCAGAACGCATCATGCGGGATCCCCTCTACCGCGCAGCGTCGACCAACCTTAGCGGACCATTGGAATATATGGCGCTCGCGAGGCTTCAGGAGCTGACTCAGGACAAGGACTTTGACCTTGTCATCCTGGACACCCCGCCCGATTCCCACGCCCTTGATTTCTTGAAACGTCCCAATATTTTGGCCGGATTCATGGAAAATCGCGTGATGACCTGGTTGATCAAGCCAGTCCTCACGATGGGCAAGCTCGGTTTGGGCAGGCTTATTGGTGTAGGCGAAAAACTGGCCGGCGGCGTTGCCAGCCTGACCGGATTCAGTGCGCTACGTTCCTTTGGTGAATTTCTTCTTTTGATGCAGGAAGTCATCGAGGGGTTTCACAAGACTGGTGAACAGGTTGTTGCAACCTTGCAGGACAAGAAGACAGCGTTTATCCTCGTTGCCGTTCCAACCCGAGCCGCAGAACGGTCTGCGGTTTTTCTCGCCGACCAACTTGCTGAAATGGATTACCGGGTAGACGGACTTGTGATCAACCGGTGCCTACCCGTTGCCTCGGCGACAGAACTCGCAAACGTGACCGCTTCTCTGCCGGCTGCCGCCAGGGATTTTGTCAATGCCCGTTATTTCGGCGAAGATAAAGTTATTGGTAATTTGATTAAAAACCTCTCGTCTTCCAGAAAAAAGAACCGCCTTGTGGTCCGGATCGAGGACCAAGGTGCGGACTTTCATGACATCGATGGTCTGACCCGGCTAGCACTGTCCTTTTGAATGACTGATAATCATTGGTGTGCCGTCCTGCATCCTTTACATGCGGTGATTCATGCCAGTTCGTACAGCCGAAATTGCGGTCAATTGGCTAGGCGTTGAAGCAACGGCCCGGCTGGTGGAAATCGGAAAGTTTTTTGTTTACGTCGGTGACGTTCTCAAACAATCGGTCCGTAAGCCAATGCGTACCTCGCTAGTTTTTCAGCAACTCGAATTCATTGGCAATCAATCGCTCAATATCATTTTGCTCACCGGATTTTTCACCGGCGCAGTTTTTGGCCTGCAGATCGGCGGAATTTTTCAGATTTTCAAGGCTGAGGGACTAATGGGAGCGGCCACAGCAAAGGCCCTGACCAGAGAACTTGCCCCACTTATGACGGGATTTCTGATTTCGGGGCGCGTTGGATCTGCGATGACGGCAGAACTTGCAACCATGCGAGTCAACGAACAGATTGATGCAATGGAGGCGATGGGTGTCGATCCGATAAACTACCTGGTTGTTCCACGCTTCATCGCATCCCTCGCAATCATCCCGCTGTTGTGTGTCGTCTTTATCTTTATTGGTGTCATCGGCGCTTACGCAACAGGCGTTTGGATATTCCGGGTAGACGTTGGAATTTTCATCGAAAAGATGACGCAAATCGTCAACATGACCGACATCTGGAATGGTCTGGAGAAGTCAGCGGTGTTTGCCGTGCTGATGAGTTTGATCGCCTGTCGCTACGGACTGCGCGCTTCTGGCGGCGCCAAGGGTGTCGGCATCGCAACAACCAACTCCGTTGTCGTCAGCCTGTTGGCGATTCTTTGCTTTGATGTCTTTCTGACTTATGCGCAGGTGAAGTTTTGATTGAGTTTAAAAACGTCCGTAAGGCATTTGGCAAAAGGGTCGTCTTGGACGATCTGTCTATTGTCATTCCACCGGGTAAGATCACTTTCATCATCGGGAAATCTGGTGAGGGAAAATCAGTAACGATCAAAAACTTGATGGGTCTGATGCACCCAGATCGCGGTGAAATCGTCGTTGATGGCGAGGACATCACCAGACTGGACGAGGAACAGCTGCGTCTTTATCGACGCAAGTTTGGGATGTTGTTCCAGAATGCCGCACTCTTTGACAGTATGACAGTGGGTGAAAATGTGATCTTTCCACTGCGAGAGCATACCAGGCAGCCTCTCCCTGCAATGTTGGAAAGGGTCGAACAGGTTTTGGCTTTGGTCGGTTTGCCGGGGATCCAGCACAAATATCCAACGGAGCTTTCGACCGGCGAAAAGAAACGGGTAGGCTTGGCCCGCGCTCTTGTCACAAAACCAAAATTCCTGCTTTATGACGAGCCTACCACGGGGATGGACCCGCTCGTTTCAGAGATGATTGACGGGTTGATCGTCCAAATAAACCGGGATGTTCCGGGCGTTTCCTCGATTGTGATTTCACACGACCTAAAGGCCGCGCTTGCAACAGCCGAAAACATCGTGATGCTTTATCATGGGAAAGTCGCCCTAGCAGGTTCGCCTGAGGATTTTAGAAAAACGAAGGATCCTGTGGTCCGGCAGTTTTTCTCTGGAAGTGTCGAAGGGCCGATGGAATTTCTCTAGGTCAATCGTGCGGCAACGGATTTAACCTGTATAGGTGGTGAAAAACGCGATGAAAACGCTTGGCACAGAGTTCAAGGTAGGACTCTTTACGCTGGTGGCGCTTTCCACACTCGTTTATATGTTTTTTGTCCTCAGTCCGGATAGTTTCGAGTCGGGCAAGCGAAATAACTACTACACCATCCTGAGTGATGCGGCTGGCATCATCGCTAAGACCCACGTCAAAACAAACGGCGTCATCATCGGAAAGGTGAAAAACGTCCGCCTCGACGTCAACATGACGCGGGTTGACATGGAAATCGACATCCACGTCAAAATTCCTGAAGGCTCCCACATCGAAGTTCGGACGCGGGGACTTCTTGGTGATGTTTTCCTTGAAATCGTGCGTCCAGAGGACAACGGCCAATACATCCCCAAGGGCGGGATGATTCCAAAGTCCGAAGGCTCGACCGACATGCAGGCTGTGCTCGCTCTTGCAGGAAGCATCGGGCGCGACGTCAAGAAGATCACCGGAGTGCTGGCAGACGTCATGGGTTCTGACGATGGAAAAAGGAATATCGGTGAGATTCTGGGCAACATTCACGACAGTTCGACAGACCTGCGCAAGACACTTTCTGCGTTGCGGGGCGCGGTTGGCGATCGTCCTGAAGATGTGAAGGCGATCGTCGCAAACATCAAGGGCTTCACTGAGGGATTGCGCGATGTCCTCGACAAAGGCAACCGGGCGAAGCTTCAAAACATCATTGCATCCTTTGATGAGTCAATGGGCGACGTCAAGGGTGCGAGCAAAAACATCCGGCTGATCGCCGAAAAAGTCGAGCGCGGAGAAGGCACGATCGGCAAACTGTTGTCCGATGAGTCGACGATTGCAGAGATTGAAGGTGCGATCAAAGATTTGCGCGAGGTTCTTTCTCCCGTCAAGAAACTTGAAGTTGGCGTCGAGTATCGCGGTGAATTCCGTAACGACCAGACCGGGCAGAACTACTTCAATATGGTTTTCCGCACGCGGCCTGACCGGTATTACCTCTTGGGTGCAACTGATATTCAGGGTGAACAGATCGAGCGGACGACCAAGACCATCACCGAAGAGCCGACGGTCGACGACGATCCAACGACGACACAAACACGAGAAATCATCCAGGACCGCAAGTCGCTGCGGTATAACCTTCAGTTTGCCAAACGCTTTGGAATTGCTGGTTTGCGCTTTGGCTTGTTTGAATCCACCGGCGGGTTTGCAGCCGACTTTTACTTGTTCCGTGACCGCTTGAAGGTCAGTGCCGAGGCCTTCGACTGGAAGACCAAAGATAATGAGTTCCGCCGCGTTGCCCATTTGAAAGCTTACGCAAGTGCTCTATTCTTCAATCATGTTTCGGCCATTGTCGGTGTTGATGATCTGACGCGCCTTGATCCAGTGACGCGCATTGAAAACAAGAAACCAAAATATTATTTTGGTGCTGGACTTAGCTTTAACGACAACGACTTGCGGACCTTGTTTGGTGCCGCGGCATTGGCTCGCTAAACGGGATCCGTCGGTTTCAAAGCATACCGTCTTCATTGATGACGCGTTTTCCATCCAGGTTGAGTTCCATCCTGAATCCGTCGCCCACGCGCAGTGGGCCGACCCCTTCGGGCGTTCCCGTATAGATGATGTCACCGGGAAAAAGTCCGTGTGAGTCGTTGATGGTGCCCAGGATAATCTCCAGATTGAAGGTCATTTCCCGCGGTGCGCCATGCTGCCGCCTTTCGCCGTTGACCCACAGGGTGAAGTCGGCCGCCTCCAGCCGGGTGAGGGTATCCACCGGATCCCCGCGATGAATCAGTGGTACGAAAGATGAGAGCACGGCAGCGCCCTTGAAGCTTTTGGCCTCGGTCCACGGCAGACCTTCTTTTTTCAGGCGGTTCTGGACCTCGCGCCGGGTCAAGTCCAGGCCCAGGGCAATCTGGTCAACGTGGCGGAGGAGGTTTTTTTCGCCGGGGGCCGGGGATGATCCGATGTGAAGCACCAGCTCCACTTCATGGTGAAATGGCTCGTCAGGGTAGGCGATATTTCCAGATTCGGCAGGGCCACGAACTGCGGACGGGGATTTCAGAAAAACAACGGGGCTGGTGGGGATGGCATTGCCGAGTTCCCGGGCGTGAGCGCCAAAGTTGCGGCCAATGCAGTAGATGGCGCGAATGGTTAGTTTTGCGTGCATTGGGACTCCCGTTCAATGGAATAGTAAATAGTGGCGGATTTATTATGCCACGTCATCCTGAGCAGCACCCCGTCATCCTGAGCCTGGTGCGAAGGATCCTTTCTTCTTCGCCTCAATAGGACGATTCTCGACTTTCCGCGGAAAGTCCCATGGTCTGTCACCGCCAACCTTTGGAAGGAAATTGATTCAATTCCATTATTATTATGTAACATGCTGTAAATATTGTATTTTATAAAATTAAATATGGCTATACTATGATTTTTAATAATACTATTGATTTTAATAGAATCTATTGTTATAAATAGAACGTCGTTAGTTGTTGTTGAAGCGGTGTTTTTAGCTGATGTTGTGACGGAGAAACGAACCAATGAACCACAGTAGACCTCAGACCTTACTTGTAACTGCCACCAAGGTTCCGATCATCCTGGCGACCCAGACTGGTGTCACCATTCCCAGTAGCCGCCTTAAACAAAAGCGGCGTTGGGAGAAAACGGACCTCCTTAAAATCCTCGTCCCGGCGTTGCTCGTGGCGAGCCTCTTTGCACTGAAATCACGCGTCGCATTTGGTGCGGATATCGCCGGTGTCGATATCACTCCGCCTCAAGGTTGGGAAGTGACTGAAGGCTTGGCTGGTGCCAGCCTCGTGATGCAAGAACCACTCGCAGACAAGGGTGCAGCGGAGAAGGCTGCGGCTCAAACCGGCAAGGATCAAACGACCTTTCGCCGCAACATTACTGTGGCAGCCATTCAGAAGCCGTCCACCATTGACGAACAACGCGCCACGGAACTCAAGGCAGAACTTGAAAAGCGCTTTGGTCAAAGTGGTGTCATTCGTGATTATAAGGTCACAGAACACAAGTTTTTCAACTATCACGGCACCAACGATGGTCTGGTTATGTATGCGTCCATGGTGTTGAGTGATGTGGCTGTGATGCAAATGCACATTTTGGTTTCCGGTTCAGAAAAACAGTACCTGTTGACCTATACCGACCTTGCAGAATCGATTTCGAACCCGAATAATCCAGTTTTTGAAGCAGCCTGGAACTCGATGGTTTCCATTGGCGTGAAGGGCGAGGCCCCGAAGCGTTTTGATCAGAAACAGGCCGCAACGGCTGCCGGTGCGTGTGCTGCTGTGATTCTTGGGATTTATCTAGTGTTTCGTATGCGCCGCCGCAGTCCTGTCCAGGAAGCTGACATGATGCTGGCGGAAGAGGCTGGCGCCGCAGGAAACTCGCGGGACGGATCGGAGTTTATGCTGGGCAGCTCGCTGGCAACCCTGCCGGTGGCATGGGATCTCAGCGGCAATCAAGTGGACGACGAGAGTTTCGAGATGCCTGCGGTCAGTTCAATCTCGAATTTCTGAATCAGGATTTCTCGCACAATCTCGTGACGATATTAAAGACCTCGCCATTGGCACAAGAGCCTGGCGAGGTTGTCACGTTCACATCTCCACCGGCGGCGTCACTGCCAAGGCCCGATTCGTTCCGTGGCACCAAGATCAATTCAACCGGGTTCAGTTTTACCTGGGCATCTGCAAACCCATCAAAGGTCGTCTCTGTGACACGTCCCTGGTATTTTTGACCGATCCCTCCAGCGCTCACCCAAAGAAACTTGCAGGTATATTTCGTATCAGCCCGGGCTTCCGCAACGAACGTGAATGTTTTGTTGGCGGCGCCGCTTGCGTCAGAGTATTCGGCAACATTTGCAATCCTTGGGTTGCAATCAAGGGATGCCGAAATGGGAGCATCGTTTGGAGCAGGCGTAAAAATCACTGGGATTTGGATGGTAAAGGTCCTGCCCGGCTGGCGCGGAATCAAGCGTTCAAACATTGGTTGCAGGTTCGCTGTCGCAACAAACTGACCCGTTTTGTCTTCGCCAATTTTGACGGATTTGGCCCAGTATAACGTCCCTGGCTCGCCGATATATCGGGTGTCCGCAGAGGAATATAACGCGCGGACCTTCAGGTCGCAGATTTGGCTGCGAATGAATTTCGCCGATTTGAACAAAATGGTGCCGTCGGCCTGCAGACTGCCAACGGTGGTCTCCGTGCATCCAGATAGTTCAAAAGCGACGGGGGATTGGGCGTTTGATTCGGCAGAGGTGGTCTCCATGCCAATCAGTGAAACAAATAATTTTGCGGTGTCGCCAGTGACTTGATCCGCACGCCGTGGTGTGCGGCAGCCCGTAAATGCACTTCCGACAACGAGTGTTGCAAAGGCGATGCGTCTGATCTCTTTGAAGTGGAAAGTCATGCCCAGAGTGCTCCCCTAAATCTGCTGGAATAGATAAAGGCGCTTTATTAATTCGACCAATTCTATCATGTTAGGCTTTGGTTCCGTCAAAAGGTGGTGGTCAATGACCGAAAAATTGAAATCCCCAGGGGCTTCGTCGCCTAATAAGTGGTTTTGGGACGTTCTCAACGCTTATCTCGAAAAGCAGGCATTGAAGCAAACCCGTCAGCGGAAAGTTGTGGTCGAAGAGTTTTTGGCCCAGGACCGGCATGTCGATGCCGAGGATTTGCATGGCATTGTCCGCAAGCGAGACCCGAAGGTTGGCCTTGCCACGGTTTACCGGACCCTGAACCTTTTGAAAGAGGCCGGATTGGCCGATCAGAAGTCATTTCGCGATGGACGTTCGGTCTTTGAAATCCACCGGCCCGATCACCACCACGACCATTTGGTCTGTCTGGACTGCGGCAAGGTCATGGAATTTGAGAATGAAGAAATCGAGGGTTTGCAGGAAAAAGTCGCAGAACAACTTGGTTTCAAGCTCACCGGACATCGACTGGATCTTTACGGGCATTGCCTGCGGCGGGATTGCAAATTCAGCGGCCGCGGCGGTCCCGGAACGCCTTGAATGAATCGCTCCAAATTTGACCGGTTGTCGCACCAATGGGCTCGTATAGAGTGACCAGAAGATAAAGACCAACGATCAATCCAGAAACCAAGGCAACAGCCTTGACGGTTTGCCTGAAGTGGCGGTCTTTGCGCCATTTGGCTTTTACTTTCGCCAGTTTCTTTATCAGAGCGATGTGCTCTTTGAATTTTGCAGGCCGAGCCTCGACCGAAGGCAGTCGAACGGGTCGGGGCAATGCAGGAACTGACTCAGGCACTGGCTCTGGAATCGCCGATGGATTGGCCCCTGCTGCTTGGTCGATGAACCCCTTCATTTGCTCGGCAACGAAGGCCGGAAGTGCCGCAGATAACTGGGCCCGATGTCCGTGATCAAGGTCAGAGAAGGCGAACTCGGCGACATGCGGGTGCAGTGCATGCTCTGGCCTTGGATCCTTGTATGTGCTCGTCAATTTTGCAAACACAGGCCGGCCAAATAATTTCGACAGCAGTGGTGACTCGATCTTGGCCAAGGCATACCTGCCAACAGGCAGACCGGTCAGGATCGTTCCCTGCAGCGGGTGAAGCCGGGTCAAGCGCGCAGGAATGCTGATCTCGGCGAAGGATAAGACATGTTCAGGGGGCAGATGAACGAGGTCCAGCTGATCAAATTCCGGGGCCGTAATGGTTTTGGTTGCGAAGCGGTTTTTGATGGCCTCCCGAACAAGGGCGGCCTTCTGCGGCAACATGTAAACTGGGCGGTGGTGGAACGCATTGCGAGCGGCCGCAAAATCAATCTTTTCGCCGAGGATCAGAACGGGGACGTTGGGCTCAATGTTATTCATCAGGGCAGCAAATTGCGCCCCTCCAGCATCGGCGGCCAAGGTGTCTTCGATCAGCACAATGTCCGGTGAAAAATAGCGGGGCTCAACCGGAATGCCACGGCGCTGCAGGGCTGCGGACAGTTTGAAGTGTGGCGGCGGCAGGGCGTCAATGATTTCGTTGCGGAGCCCGGGCGATTCGATCGCCATGAAGATGCGGCAGCTGGGACCGACCCCGGTTGTGCGCAAATCACGCAGGATAAACTGAGCAGGCTGCTGGAATTTCTCGGGCACGGACCATTTACAAATTGTGGCCTGTGAAAACCGGTAGAACAGGAAACTATTGCGTTTAGCGATGACCTCCAGCTTGAGGCTGGGCAGTCCAACGGCATCGGCCAGGCTACCACGCAGGCTCAGGGTTGTGCCAACTGCTGCCTCGAGGCGCGACTCAAGCCAAATCTGGTCGCGGGAGATCCAGACAACGCGAGCCGGCAGGTGCACCGAAGCCAACTGGTTCATGCCTATCATGGCCGGCGTCATGGGCAGGGGATCCGGGCTGGTGGATGTTGCGAAAATAAATCGTTCCGCCCAGATGGCTGGTGGCAGATCCATGGGCAGGATGTCGCGGAAGTTGAAGGCTGCGGCAAGGCCCATGGTTCCCGGGCGCATGTGAAGCGGGGTCAGAATAAAACGAACCCCTTGCAGTTCAGGCCTTTGGGCTAGATAGCGCAGCGCGGTGGTTTCCTTTTCAAGGGAGCCCAAGTCTCCGATGACCACAATGGTGGTCCGGCGGGCTGCCACAGCAGACATCAGGGCATCCAGGCTCGAAAAGAAGTCGCAATGAAACCCGCTGTGCTTCAGCTGGTTTTCCAAGGACCGTATCTGGTCGGTAACCGGAGTGGTCAGCCAATAGATTTTTTTCTTCTTCTGCATGTCTGGGGGATCGGTATGTTTTCGGTTATTATGAATGGTACCTTCTTGAACGGAGTTCCCCCAGATGGTGTCTAAATTGCGGAAATCTACTGCTAAAATGCTGGCGTTTGTCATATGCACAACTGTTTTAGCGGGCGCTGGGGCTTTTGCTGGATCTGGAACGGCCTTCGCATTGGACTGTTCGCAGGTCAATCAGTTGACCAAGTCCTATTTCAACATTCACTTTTCTTTTTCATCGTGGACAGACGAACTGTCCACGCGAACGCTCGATAATTTCATCAAGGCGTGGGATTCCGGGAAAATTTATTTTCTACAGGCCGATGTCGATCGTTTCACCAAAGAATACGACACGAAACTTGACGACATGATCAAGTCGAATGATTGCAAGGCCATCACGGATATCACCAACACGTTCGCCCAGCGTTTTTCTGAGCGTCAGCGTGAAGTAGACAAGCAAATTGTTGCGAAGCACGATTTTACGATTGACGAATTTCTTGAATTTGACCGAAAAAAACAGTCTTGGGCGACCACTTCGGAGGAGATCAACGAACGTTGGCGCAAGCGGGTTAAATTCCAGCTGCTGCAGTTGAAAGAATCTCTGGGTGATGTTGCAAAGGCCCAGGAAAAACTGACCAAGCGCTACAAACTTGGTAACAAACGCCAGTTGGAAATGACCACCGACGATGTTTATTCATTGTTCCTGGCGTCATTTGCCACGGCGCTGGATCCACACTCGGGCTATCTTGCGGCCGAGGAACTGGAAGATTTCCGAATTCAGACCCGATTGAGCCTTGAGGGTATCGGTGCGGTTCTGCGCAGTGAAGACGGGTTTACCACCATCCAAACTTTGGTGCCCGGTGGCGCCGCCGCCCAAACCGGGAAGGTCAAAGTTGATGACAAGATCATCGCCGTCTCACAAGGCAAGGAAGTTCCGGTCGATGTGATTGACATGGATTTGCGCGAAGTCGTGAAACTCATCCGTGGAACGCGCGGAACTGAAGTGCGGTTGACCTTACTGCGCGAGAGCAAAGGCAAGAGCGTGCAGCATGTCGTGCCGATTGTCCGGGATAAAATTCAGTTGACTGACAGGGCGGCGAAATCAAAAGTCCACAAGGTTGAATTGAATGAGGGCGGTGCCGCACCTCGCAAAATTAGCGTTGGCGTGATCACATTGCCGTCTTTCTACATGGATTTTGAAGGGCGTCAGAATCGCCAGTCTAATTTCACCAGCAGCTCTGCAGATATGCTGCGCGAACTGAAAAAGATGCGGGATCAAAAGGTTGATGCCGTTGTTGTCGATTTGCGCAGCAATGGCGGTGGCAGTTTGGATGAGGCCATCAATGTTGCCGGATTGTTCACGGGGAAGGGGCCTCAAGTTCAGATCCGTGGTTCTGAAGGCAAAACCTTTGTGCAGCAATATAAGGAAGGCGCAGCGGCTTGGGATGGCCCGTTGGCTGTGATCATCAACCGGCAATCGGCGAGTGCCAGCGAAATTTTTGCGGGCGCGATTCAAGATTACGGTCGTGGCCTTATCATTGGTGGGCATCACACGTTCGGTAAAGGCACTGTCCAGAATCTGGAAAACCTGGACGAGCGCCTTGGGGCTATCAAAGTCACCATCAGCAAGTTCTATCGCCCGGCAGGGTCAAGCACGCAGTTGCGCGGTGTGGAATCTGATATCGTCCTTCCGGATATCATGGATGACCTCGAAATCGGCGAGAAACACTACGATTACGCTCTGCCGTGGGAAAAAATCGAGTCCTCCGAGTTCAAGTCCTACGCCATGACCAACGGCTTGATTCCAGCCCTTCGCACGGCCAGTCATGCGCGGATGGACAGGGATCCAGGCTTTAAGAAAATCCTGGCGGACATCAAGGAATATCGTGATGGCGAGGCGATCCGCAACCGGGTCAGCCTGAAGGAAAAGTCTGGCGACAAGGCAAGCGAAAAAACAGGCATAAAGTCTGCGGCCAGTGCGAAAACAAAAAAAGACGGGGCTAAAGCTGGGAAAAAATCTGGCGCAACCGGTCCAGATGGTGAAGATCTCAACGAGCCAGGTGATTTGAATGGCGAAGAAACCGACATCAATGACGACTTTGTGATGCAGGAGTCCTTGCGCATTACGGCCAACTACTCTCAGGTTCTGAGTAAGCGCCCAATTACAGATGCCACCTTGCTTGGTGTTGGCCCGTCCAAGCTGCTTGCTGGCGATCCAAAATCGGACAAGAAGCCGGTGCCTGATTCTGCAAGGCGGTCGCCGCAGCGGCCGGCGGCCTCTGGGTCCATCACTACGAAGAAGGGTGTGTCCGAGTAATTTGTTGAACGCCGGCTCTCTATTCCGAGGCCGGCTCGTCACTCTGATGCTAGCCCGTCATTCTGAGGCTAGCCCGTCACTCTGATGCTAGCCCGTCATTCTGAGGCCGAAGGCTGAAGAATCCTTTCTTAAACTCCGTCATTCTGAGGCCGTAGGCCGAAGAATCCTTTCCCCAACTCCGTCATTCTGAGGCCGTAGGCCGAAGAATCCTTTCCCCAACGCGGAAGAAAGGATCCTTCGCTAACGCTCAGGATGACGGATTAGCTCAGGATGAAGGAGTAGCTCAGGATGACGGATTAGCTCAGGATGACGGGCCGGAGGCGTCTAGCGGGAAAGTGATTGTAAAGGTTGTGCCTTCGCCGACCTTGCTGCTGGCTGCAATTTTCCCCCCCATGCCTGTGACCAGCCCATAACAAATCGACAGCCCAAGTCCGGTGCCTTGACCTGGTTGTTTCGTCGTAAAGAATGGATCGAAGATCTTTTTCAGGTGCTCTGGCTTGATGCCCGTGCCTGAATCGGAAATTTCGATGATCAAATTTTCCTTGGCTTTGTCATTTTTCACTCGCAGCACTATATCGCCGCCCTTCGGCATGGCCTGAATTGCATTTTGCAGCAGATTTAGCACCACCTGGATGATTTGGTTTTTATCACCGCGAACTAACGTTGATTTTGCGTCAAGGTTTTCCTTGATCCGGATATTTTTCTTTGTCTCTTGTTTCAGATTGATTTGCCCAAATCGAAGTGCGGATTGCACGGCCTCCGCGGCATCGACCGGGAGAAATTTCTGATGTACGTCTAGATTGGGTCGGATCCTGGCGAAATCAACCAACCCTTGAACGATTTCTTTGCACCTCTGTGATGCCGCTTCAATTTCCACGACGTCGTTATAGTAGGGACTGTCTTTGGGCATTTCGCGAAGCAGCATCTGGGAAAAAATCATGATTCCGCCCAATGGATTGTTGATCTCATGGGCGACGCCCCCGGCGAGCAGACCGATGGATGCCAGCTTTTCGCTCTGAATGAGTCGTGATTGCAGGACAGCGGCTTCCGTCCGGTCGCGGTAAATATGGACGGCAAGCCGCTTTTTATCGCTCTCAGGAAAAGGCTGTGAGGTTACCTCAAACTCCCGTTCGGGGATGACATTGCTTAATGGAAATTGATGGGGCAATCCCTCCTCGAGGGTTTGCGGAAGGCTACATCCGGGGCATGGTTGCGAACGTCCCGCGAATACCTTGTGGCATTTCATTCCAACAATTTTACGGACGTCGACGTCAGGGATATTTGCAGCGGCCATTTTGGCGGCAGCTAAATTGGCGCGGTGAATCAGGTAGTCCGGTCCAATGATCATTACCGGGTCGATCAGCGCATCAAAGGTTGCGACCCACTGCCTTTTTAGCCCTTCAACGAAGTGAAGGGTCTCTTCCATGCTGTTTTTCACGTTGTTGTTCAAATTTTCCCTAACATATAAAAGTCTAATAATTTCATTGTACTACGTGAATCCTGGCTTGCAAACGTTTTCGACGCACGCCGCAAATTACCATCACTAAAATAAGACCTTAATTTTTCCATGCGCCACGCCGATAAGGAGTTTGATCTTGGGGGTTACTTGTGTCCTTCGGTTCCCTAAAAAATTATGGGGCGAAAACCTTTCTTGCGACTTTTGTCGCAGCTGTCTTTGGCTGCAGCGGTCCGTCACCCTATCAGCCGAATTTCACGTCGAAACCCCGAGGCCCCCAGCAGGGCCCTGGATTGCCGGGTGTCGACGGGATTTCGACTATGACCGCCGCCGGTGATGACCTGCAGGGGACCGCTCAATATCGTGGCAGTGGCAGTCTTGCCGTCGCCGATAAATGGTTGGATGATAGTCGCATACCCTACGGCGTCGCCAATTCCCAGTTGATGGCAGAGGTCCGGTCTTCTGTTTTTACGTTGACGTCCCAAGGCGCCAGTTTAACCGGCACTGGATATGACGAAAAGGTTAAGTCAGGATTGCAGGCGATGAACCGGCAGACGGTTTATAACATCGCGCCATCTTCGACCTGGCCCGCCAACGACACAAATTATTCCCAGCACGCCTATCTGGTGTTCGCCAAGTCTTTTAGCAGCAGTGGTGGAGCGACTTTCACTGCGGATAAACCTTTTCCGGTCTTTCCGGTAAAGCAATCATCGGCGCGTGATTTTGGGCCCCTTGCCGCGCAGGGGCGTGCGTCTTTTGCGATTACATTCAATGGCAGCATTACTGCTGACTATACAGTTACCCGCGCCTACAATTCGGACTTGTCGGGTTGCAGTTCCAATGTTTTCGCTGCGGCTGCCAGCCGCCTTGCCGACACAGCCAACACCATCGGGATTAAAATCGCCGTCGCCTTGCGGGGTGATAAAAGTGGCTACGGAGTATTTCCTGCCACGAGCATGGTGTTTGTGAACGACTTTCGCAACGGCGGCGACATCACGATGATCGCCTCCTGTACACCGGCATGGAACCAACCCAAAGACGATCTCGCCTACCTGTCGATGATGTATTCGAAATAGGCGAGTTGCGTAAGAGCCAGGCAAAGGTTGATGAGGGGTATATGAAATCTAAGTCGATGAACAAAATCTTGCTAATGCCCGCTGCTTTTGGCGCAGCGATTGGTATTACTTTATCTGGCTGTGCCGGCAAGCCGCCTGAAAGTTCTGGACCGGTGGTCGGTGGTAGCGGAGATGCCTGTTCGGTATCGAGTATTTGCGCTGATGCGGCAAAACAAAAGATCGCGACGGCATCCGGGGCTGAAGCCATTAATTTTCTTTGTCGTTACAAAGACAGCGTTTCGGACACGACGCAAGTTCACTTTTATGACGGTGGTGCTGAAAAATATGCGCCATATTTTGCCAACAAAGACGAAGAGAAAATGATCGAAGGGACCGACGGGGATCAAAAACTTTACACCTTCTCGATGTATACGGGCGTGTTGGCTGCGGGTCAAAAGCCCGCCGACGTCGCCGAAGTCATCAGGCTTCAGGCCTTTTATCCGACCGAATTTAAAAATGGTTCCTTTGCCACGGATACATCGGTGGAGTATACGCCGAAAAATGTGGTGGCGAAGGACTTCAATAAACTGGATTACGATTACTACAAAAGTGCAGTCACAAACGAACGACCCAAGATCCATTACTCCGGGTTGCTGACTTTTTTCCCTTTTTGCCAGGCCGGGATCGCCGTGGTGGACAAGCTCGTCACGGAACAGGGTGGGGCGATGAAGTCCCTGACCGGGGTTCTTCTTATTTATCCAAAGGGCAACGATACTATAGTTGTCGGCCGGTCTCTGCAAGCCATTCGCGCCGCGCAACAGAGCTGGGATGCGGTGCAGAAAAACGTAACGACGGATTTGGATGCCCAGGTCAAGCGTGATTTCGCGAATTATGCGAAATCATCCGCCGCCGCGCAGATCATGGCGGCCAAGCGCAAATGAGGCCCCACGATCAACAAAAAGTTGTTTTGCTGCATGGCGTAACCAAGAGCTTTGAACTCGGGCGGTCCACCATCGGAGCGCTTCAGGATGTTTCGATGGGCGCGCAGGCCGGAGAAATGACCGCCCTGGTCGGACCGTCAGGCAGCGGCAAGACTACAATCTTGAATCTGGTCGGCGCACTGGATCAACCTAGTGCCGGCAGAGTGGTCGTTGCCGGTCAAGATTTAAAGGCTCTTGGCCACGATGCTTTGGCTCATTTTCGCAATCGTACAGTCGGTTTTGTTTTTCAAAATTTTAATTTGATTCCAGTTTTAACCACCCTTGAAAACGTCCTTCTTCCCAGTCAAATCGGAAGGTCAGATGAGCCGGAGGTTGTCCTCATGGAACGAGCCTGTCACCTGCTGGACCGGGTGGGATTGGCTGCGCAGATGAATCAACCAGTGAATCGCCTGTCTGGAGGCCAAATGCAGAGGGTGTCTGTGGCCCGGGCCCTTATGAACCAGCCAAGGGTAATTTTGGCCGACGAACCCACGGCCAATTTGGACCACGCCACTTCAGAAAAGGTTTTAGAACTTTTGAAGGCCTTGTGCGTCGAGGAAGATGCAGCTGTCCTGGTCGCAACCCACGATCCAGCTGTCTTGCCTTATTGCAGCAGGATCATCCGGCTGAGAGACGGACTCATTGTTGAGTCTGAAGATACTCCCGCGTAAAAACCCGTTCGGGAATGTTTTTTTTCGTCATCGAGAGTGTATTCCAAATACTGAACTTTCCGGTTGTGACGTTGTCGTCCATGCGCAATTTATCGGGACGAATGGCTCCCGCAAGTTCGCGTTTTGATGTCATGGTCAACGTCTTCAGAAGTTTTCCAGAGATGCCGTAAAACTGTGCCCTGACCGGAAACGAATCCGCCGGGCGCACGAAGTAGTGAATTTTTGCGTAAGGCGCGTCGTCACCGATCGCCGTCAGTTCCAGTTTCGTTGCTGGGGCATTTTCGATGGTTTCCGTGCCAACGATTTTTGGGTCGTATTCTTTTTCCGTGTCGATTTGAAACAGGTCTGCCACAGCAAAGGCGCTGTTTCCGATCAGCTCCCTGCGTGAAATGGGGATAACCCGTTTGGAGTCGGGCAAGGTCGAGAAGTAGTTGCGTCCGAGGGCCAGCATCCTGCGCCCCCGTTCTTCTGCCGGGGCGAGAAACTCCGAGTACGACCGGCGGCCCGTCGACGCCAGGACCTTCATGGTGTAGCTGGATGACCTTCCCGTGTTCACGGTATCCAGTTTGACTTTCATTTCGCTGCTTTGGGGCGCCCTGATTTCTTCGGCACGGCGCATGATTTCTCGTGGATTTTCTGCGGCGGTCAGGGTTTGGGTGACGCCCGAGGATAGCGTCCCTGCCACGAGAAGTATTTCCAACTTGAATCGATTGCGCATTAGATTTGTCCCCTGAAGGCTTTGACGGGTTCAACGCTAGCTGCCTTTTGAGCAGGCGCTAAAGATGCCAGGACACACACCACAACGGATCCGGCAAGGATTGCCAGGGAAAGGCCGGTATTGACGCTGGGGTGCAAAATGTAAACGCCGCTGCTGAACGGGGATTGCAGTGGGATCCCCACGGCACCCATGGTGGCAACGATCAGATTCGCCACGATAACCCCGGACACGCCACCGATCAGTCCAATCATGGCGCCTTCGATGCAGAACAAAATTCTGATGTCTCTTGCCCGTGCCCCTATGGCCATCATGGTTCCGATCTCGACGGTCCGTTCTGCCACCAGAAGGAAAATGATGTTCAAGACGGAGAGGGCGGATGAAATGAAGAGGAGAAATGAAATCAGGCCAACGACGGAATTCCAGATGGCCTCAATCCGCCGGATGATCACGTCGATTTGCCACCAGCCTTTCAGGTCCAATTTTTCTGCTGTGGCCCGGGCGACGTTTGCAGCGACCCATGATTCTGCGGTGGATGGGTCGTGCAGGCGCACCGTGGCCTCGGTGATCCGGCCAGGAAGGCGCAAAAGCTGCTGGGCATAGTCCAGGCGCAGATAAACAGCCCGTTTGGAAAAACTTGGTAAGGGGACATCGATGATTCCGCGGACAACGCCGTCAACTCCATTGAGGCCGCCAGTTACCGTGGTGGTAAGCAAAGTGACTTCGTCGCCCAAATCCAGTTTGAGCATCTCGGCGAGTCCGCGCCCAATCACGATTCCGGCCTTGTCGCGTGGGTTGATGAATTCGCCGCGGTCAAGAGTCCCTGGGCGCATGGGGTTGAACAGCGCCGGTGAAACCCGAAGTTCCAAATCCGGATGAACTGCGGTTCCCATGAAATAGCGGGTTTGGTCTCTGGCGGAGATCACCCCTTCGAAATTTAATCGCGGGGCCACCACGGATACGGCCGGGTCAGTCGTTAAACTGGTCATGAAGGAACTGGATTCCGGAAAAGTAAGGGATTCACTCAGTAATTCGCTGTCCTTGAGAAAACCCTCGGCGTGGATCTGGGCGTGGCCCAGGCCGGTATCGCTGGCGGCTTGGGCCCAAAGGCTGATTGCCGCGGTGGCGTAACGGCTCGTAATAATCGTGACCCCGGAAGACAGCATAACTGTGGCAATGGTGAGCATCGTCCGGCGCCGGTTGCGGGATAGGGAACGAAAGCCATACTTGATTGAAAAAGCTAGAAATCGCCGGTCCATCAGGTGGCCCGAAAATGGCGATGACGATTTTGTGGACTCGTTTGTCATGATCGTCCAATTAGTATAGCGTTTTTTAGGACTTGCAGTGCATAGGGGAGTTGGTTACTGTTTTAATATTAGTCAAAAAAAACTGAGATTTCGCGCAACTGCCAGTGTGCTCAAGCCCCCATTTGGAGGAACCTGACGTGCAAAACGCTGCAAAACCAACTTTGATCCATTTATCCCCTGCCGAGATCGATCAAAAAGTAATCCAGGTGGTTGCGGACTCCTTGTGCGTGGAATTGGATTCGATTTCCCTCAAATCGAATTTGATGCGCGATCTGGGCGCCGAATCCATTGATTTTTTGGACATCATGTTTCGACTGGAACGTGAATTCAGCATCAAGATTCCGCAGCGCGAAATTGAGCGCATGGCCCGTGGGGGACTTGCCCCGGAAGAATTCGAAGTGAATTCGATCCTACAAGCCAAAGGTGCGGAAAGGATGCGCGCCATCTTGCCTGAGTTAAATCCCGTGGAACTTCGGGCGGGACTGCCGTTGCGCGAGTTGCCATCTCTTTTCACCGTTGAAGTTTTCGCCAATATTGTAAAGCGCAAGGTTGCCAGTGGCGATCTGGATGCGTTTGTAACAACATCGGGCGATTCTCCGAGCACGATGGTTTGACATGGGGTTCTTCTACGTCGACCGGATTCACGAGTATGAGCCAGGCAGGTTCATCCGAGGGGTCAAAAACGTAACCCGCAACGAGCCTTTTTTCTATTGGCTCCCGGACGGTCGTCGTATTCTGAGTCCAACGGTGATTTCTGAGGCGGCTGCCCAACTGGCGTCATGGCTCAAGATGGTCGGTGTAGACTTTCAAAAACGTCCGGTTTTATTGGCCGACGAATTGACTGTTTATACGGGTGTGGCAGAGCCTGGCGACCAGATTGAAATGTTGGTTGAGATCATCGATCACGACGAGGATGTCGTGGTCACCAAAAGTCGAGCGACGGTTCGCGGAAAACCAATTCAGATCAGTACCTGTGGGCGCGGATATCTGCTGCCAATGCAGGATTTTGATGACCCTGAAAATATGAGGCGGATGTTCAACCGCCTTTATCGCCCCGACCTCAAAGACGCAAAACCTTCCGTTGATCTGAATGCGGCCCGGGGACTAAAGGCGATTGCCGGTGCGTCGACTTTTGAATCGCTGCGGCTCGTCGACGGGATCGTCCATCACGAACCTGGCAAGCAAGTCATTGCATTCAAAAACTGTGCTTCCTCCGAGCCCTTTTTTCGCGATCACTTTCCACGGAAGCCTGTTGTCCCAGGGGTTTTGATGCTGAGCATTGTCGGTGAGACCTGCCAGTATCTTGTGAAGGATGAAATTGATGCGCCGGTGCGTGGCCGGGCATTGATTCCGACTTGGATTCGTAATGTTCGCCTGCGCAAATTTGTCGAGCCGGGCGATCAGTTTGTTGTGAAGGTTGATGTGAAAAGTGGCGATACCACTAAACACAACTCGGACATCGTGGTGCAGGCTGTTGCGACAGCCAATGGCCAGCGTGTGATGCAGGCTGAATTTGGATACCGGACCATGTTTGCCACAGACATTGCCCGCGGCGACTTTTGGTTGCCTCCAACTCCACCGGTGGAGGTCAATCTTTGATGCGGCGTGTCGTCATCACGGGCATTGGTGCTGTTTCGCCTCAGGGTAACGACCGGGAGTCGACCTGGGCCGGTGTGTGCGCTGGAAGAAGTGGCGCCGGGCCGATCACGCAGTTTGAGGCATCGACTTGGCCGGTCAAGTTCGCTTGCGAAGTGCGCGACTTTGAACTCTCGGCAGATGCTTACTTGCCTCAGCATCAAAAATATTTGAATCGTCCGTCCGAGTTTGGATTGGCCGCAGCCTATGAGGCCATGATGGACAGTGGCCTTGTGACGAGCCGGCTTGCTGTTGATGGACGCACGGAAAATGCACTTGCCTGTGACCCCGAATTATTCGGCATCAGTGTCGGGGCAGGCATAGGCGCCGTCAGTCCAAAAGAATTGGCGTCGATGTTACGAAGTTTGGCTGTGGATGGAAACTATACCGAACTGGGTCGGGTGGTTCAGGATCAGACGGAATCACGGATTTTTTTGCGAAATCATCCGGGCACGCTGGCGTATCTTTTATCCTCGCGTTGGAATGCCCAAGGCCCAGTGACAACGGTTCATACGGCTTGCGCATCGAGTGGCCAGTCGATCGGGCAGGCCATGCTGCAAATCCAACGGGGCGAGGCTGATGTTATTTTGGCCGGCGGTGCCGATTCGCTGGCGGGCGAATTGTTGCTGGCCGGTTTTTGTTTGCTCGGTGCATTGAGTCGCCGGAATGACGAACCGCAGAAGGCATCTCGTCCCTTTGACCGGGACCGTGATGGTTTTGTTGCCAGCGAAGGTGCAGCGATGCTGGTTCTGGAGAATCGTGACCGTGCCATCGCGCGGGGTGCAAAAATATACGCAGAGATTGCCGGCTTTGGCGAAACGGAGAGCGCATTTCGGATCACGGATTTGCCGCCGGACGGGCGCGGCACCGTGGAGGCCATGCAGCAAGCAATTGCGATGGCGGGGCTTTCGCCAAATGATATCGGTTACATCAACGCCCACGGAACCTCCACTGAAGTCAATGACCGCGTCGAGTGCCATGCGGTTCAGCGCGTTTTTGGTGAACAGCGCACCGACTTGTGTGTTTCTTCAACCAAATCCACAACGGGGCATTTGATTTCGGCGGCTGGTGCCTTGGAACTGATGTTCTGTGTCTTGGCCTTGCGTGATCAAAAAGTTCCGCCGACCATAAATCTTGACCATCCGATCCCTGGATGTGCCTTTGATTTTGTGGCCCATCAGGCGAAACAATTTACTCCGGAAAAACCACTGCGAGCGGCACTTTCAAACTCCATTGGTTTCGGTGGATCTAATTCTGCGGTCCTCGTTAAAACCCATCGGACTTCGCCGGCAGAGGTGACGCAATGAAATTGCGCCGGGTGGCCATCACAGGTATCGGCATCTCCACAGCAGTTGGCGATGACTTGGCCACCAACATTGCCAGTTGGCGCGAGGGCCGGACTCATTTTGGAGAAGTCGGAGCTGCGTCGGGACTCGCAGGAACGGCTGTAAAATATGCTGGTGAATGTCCAGAGCCGCCGGTGTCGCGCCTTCCTGACCGTAAGGTTAAAAAGATCCTGACGCGCAAGGACGTGATTGGTTTGGTAACCGCCCTTGGGGCTGCATCGGATGCCGGCATTAAACCCGGAACTCAAAATTTTGATCCCGAGCGATTCGGCATGTATGTCGGCGCGGGCAGCACGCAAATTAAAGACCTTACTCCGTACTTTCCACTCGTCCGCCAATGTGTTCAGGACGGCGTTTTTGACAGTTTGAAATTTGGATCTGAAATGATGGATCTGGTGAACCCGATGGTGGTTCTCCAGACACTGATGAACAACACGCTTTGTTTTGCGGCAATCGCCTTGGACATTCGCGGCGTGAACTCCAACTTCATGGATTTCAATGTCAGCGGTTTGCGTGCAGTGGGTGAGGCATTTCGCAGTATTCAGACAGGTCGCGCGGATTTGTGTCTTGCCGGTGGTGTTGCATCCCCGGTAGAGCCGTTTCATGTCGGGACGGGAGTCAACAGCGGCTATCTGGCACGCAGTGCGGAATTGCCTTGGAGCGCGTCAGAAATTTTGCGTCCTTACGATCGCCAGCGCTGCGGAACGGTGCTGAGTGAAGGTGCGGCGTTTTTGATGCTGGAAGACGAAAGCCACGCCCGGGCGCGCGGGGCCAGAATCTGGGGTTTTATCGACGGTTACGGTACGGGTAGTGACGGGCCCGTCGAGTTCATGCAGGAAGAATCGGCGCCTGGTTTATCCGGGTCTGTGAAGCGGGCTTGCCGCGAGGCTGGGGTCAATTGCGACGGAAAACTTTATACCCCAGACCTGATCATTGGTCACGGCAACGGGGTGAGCCGCTCTGACTCCGTTGAACTGGATGCGTATACGTCGACGATGGCTCCCGGCACGCCTTTGGCTTCGATCAAAGCCGTTACGGGTGAATTGGGAGAGGCGGCTGGTGTGGCTTCGTGCATCGCTGCCCTGGATGCCCTGTTGTGCGAATCGGTTCCGCCGACATTTAATTTTTCAGCAAAAGATGATCTTCTTGGGAGCCACCGTGAGATCACCTCGTCTATATCTTCGCAGGCGCAGGCCATTCCCGGAGTGCGGCAGGCTTTGGTGACCCAACGCAGTTTTTTGGGGATTTCATGCAGCCTCGTGGTGTCGAAAGCATGACTGACGCAAAGCGCATCTTTATCACGGGAGCCAATGGATTTATTGGTTCTGAAATTTTGCGCGCACTTCGCGAGCGGGGAATTCCAGGATCCCGCGTGGTTGCCGTTGTTCGTTCAAAGCACGGACTCTCGCCAAGGCAAAGGCTGGACCAGGTTTTTTCCCGTTGGGTGCGGGCTGGTGCAGAGCGCCACGTCGCAAGCTTGGCTCAATTCGGTGATGCGGTGGAATGCATCGACTGGAGCGAACTTCGTGAAGTCCTCGGGGCCGCATCCGAGGCCAGCGTGGTTCATTGTGCGGCAGAGACTGCATTTGATCTGCCAATCGCTGAGGCGCGGCGGATCAATGTCGAGCTTACCGGTGATTTGATCAAAGCTGTGGAATCTGCTGGCACGAATTCAATTGCCCGTTTCATTCATGTGTCTACGGCCTACGTATCCGGCAAAAAGCGCGGAATCATCATCGAAGATGATGTGTCCACTGACATCCGGTCAGAATCGGATTTTCATAATACATATGAACAATCCAAGTGGGAGGCCGAGCAGATTGTCCGCAAGTCAGCCTTGCCCTGGACGATCGTCCGGCCTGCAATTGTGGTCGGTGATAGTCGCAGTGGTTTTACCCTGCATTTTCGCGTTATTTATTCAGTGATTCGGCTGTGGCTGCGGGACGTTGTGCCCCGGGCCCCGGTGGCACGTGATGCTCTCATTGACATTGTCCCCAGCAATTTTGTCGCATCGTCAATTTTCCGGTTATGTGAACTGCCACCAGATAAAATCACGGGACGGACCTTGCACCTTTGTTCTGGTGCAGAGGCTCCCGGTCCAGTTGACGTGATGGCCGCGGCGGGGCGGGCCTTTGGTCGCAAGCCATTGCCTCTCAGCCCACCATGGGTACTTCGGGTTCTATTGTCACGACCAGTCATGGCGCTCTGCAATCATTCGATGCGCGAGATTCTGACAACGTTGGCTTGGCATGTGCCATATCTTGGATCTCGCGAGCGTGTTTTTGATACTTCAGTTGCGAAGGCTGTGTTGGGTAATGAATTTGGCACCAGCCCAGGCTTTGATGAGTATGGCGATCGCCTTTTTGATTATTGCGCAAAGACGTCATGGGGGCACCGGTGTTCAACCTCGACTTGACTGGAAAAAGTGTCTGGATCACGGGTGGCAGCCGCGGACTTGGCCGAGCTATGGCTGTTGCCTTCGCGAAAGCTGGTTCCGACGTTGCCATCAGTTGGCGCTCTGGTGAAGATGCGGGGCGTGCGGTTGCACAAGAAGTGGAAGCCTTGGGCCGACGGGCTTTGAGCCTGCGATGCGATGTCACGGACGCGTCAGCTGTGGAGCGGGCTCGTGACCAGATTGAATCTGCATTTGGCGCGATTGATATTCTTGTGAATAATGCCGGCGTTGTCCGCGACAATTTATTCATGATGCTCGAGGATAAAGATTGGGATGAGGTTTTTGCCACGAACGTGATGGGTGCAGTCCATTGTTCCCGGTCGGTGATTCGCGGAATGATGATGCGACGCTGGGGACGGATCATTAACATCTCGTCGATCGCTGCGTCCCGCGGAGGGCGCGGACAAAGCAACTATGCAGCTTCGAAGGGGGCCCTTGAAAGCCTCACCCAAAGCCTGGCCGTCGAACTGGCTTCTCGCAATATCCTCGTCAACTGCATCGCCCCTGGTGTGATCGAAACCGAGATGAGTCGCGAAGTTATCGGACTTGCAAAGGATTTGATCCTAAATCATCAATTACTAAAACGATTCGGTCGTCCAGAGGATATCGCCGCATGGGCTGTCATGTTGGCATCTGAGCACGCCGCGTTCATGACTGGTCAAGTGGTCACCATCGACGGTGGTTATAAACTCGGTTAACCCTCGTCATCCTGAACGCACCCCGTCATCCTGACCCTGAACGCACCCCGTCATCCTGACCCTGAACGCACCCCGTCATCCTGAGCGCACCCCGTCATCCTGAGCGCAGCGAAGGATCCTTTCTTAAACGCCACAGGCGAAGGCTTCATTGGGCCGGCGCTCGCCCATGGTGCCCCCCGCAGTCGCGTCATGCGCTGTCGGCCTTGGGTTTTTGACACCAACTTCCATGTGGCGCATGACAGCTCTGCGGGGCCTCCCATGCCCGGCTGCCCCAATGTATCATTCGCCTAGAACGTCATTGCACGTTCGATCGCGAAAGTGACGATTCGTAACTTTCCGCGGAAAGTCGTCATCCTGAGCCTGAGCGCACCCCGTCATCCTGATCGCACCCCGTCATCCTGAGCGCACCCTGTCATCCTGAGCGCAGCGAAGGATCCTTTCCCCCTCCCCCGGCAGACTGGATATCCAGCGCCTTCTGGTTTATCCTTTTACTACACCGTAAATCGCTGAATTTGCTGTTAATCTGCCCGCATGCGCCGGTACGGCCCTTGTGGGTCTAGAGGAGTCAGAGGATGGGTTTTTCCGCGCATCCAGACCAGGCACTGAAGTGTCTGCTTGTCTCACCAAAGTTTCCTCCGCACAGCTATTGGAATTATGTGGCTGCTGCCGAGCTGATTAATGCCAAGTCGCCCAGTCCACCGTTGGGTTTGATCACCGTCGCTGCATTGTTGCCGCAGCACTGGGAATTCAAACTGATGGACTTGAATGTCCAGGACTTCAGCGAAGAGATGTGGAACTGGGCGGATTTGATTTGTGTGGGCGGAATGTTGCCGCAGCAGCAAGGCCTGCTGGAAATCGTCAAGCGCGCCAACGCCACAGGAAAATTTGTCGTAATCGGCGGTCCGGATCCATCAAGTCAGCCCGATTTGTATGCCGAAGCCGATGTTACAGTGGTGGGAGAAGCCGAGAATCTTATCGGTGTGTGGCTCGATGCATGGCGCGCCGGAAACCCCCGTGGTGTTTTTAAGACCAATAAAAAACCAGATGTTTCTACGACTCCGATCCCGCGTTTTGATTTGCTCGACTTCAAAAATTATGTCGAAGTTGGTTTGCAGTATTCACGCGGTTGTCCCTTTAACTGTGAATTCTGCGACATCATAGAACTTTACGGACGCGTGCCCCGGACGAAATCGCCGGAACAAGTCCTGGCCGAACTTCAGGCGATCTACGACTGCGGATACCGCGGATCAATTTATTTTGTCGACGATAACTTCATCGGCAACAAGCGCAATGTAAAAAAACTTTTACCGTTTGTGACTGATTGGCAAAAGAGCAAAAAATATCCTTTCTTTTTCGCAACCGAAGCCTCCATGAACCTGGGCGACGACGTAAAGCTGTTGGAATTGATGCAGGCCGCAGATTTCCGTTTTGTCTTCATGGGAATCGAGACGCCCGACCACGACGTCTTAATGCAAACCCAAAAGAGCCAGAATACGATGCATTCCATAACGGATCGCGTGAACATGCTCTATAAGCACGGAATCGTTGCCCTCGGCGGATTCATCATGGGTTTTGATTCGGAGCTTCCGGGCATCGATGTGCGGATGACCAAATGCATTGAAGACACTGCCATTTGCATGGCGACGGTGGGACTTCTCGTAGCACTACCTAACACGCAGCTGACAAAACGTTTACAAAAAGAAGGTCGCCTCCTGGACTCACGCGGGATCGTCGTTCCTTTGGATCAGAAAGAGTACCGGCTGGTGATCCATTCTGCGGTGGCGGGTGATCACACAGTCTCCGGATTGAATTTTGTTACGACGCGCCCGACCCATGAAATCCTTCGCGAATACCGTAATGTCATTGCCAACATTTATTCTCCTGAATCTTATTTTGCGCGTGCCATCGAGACCACGAAACGCCTTCGCACGAAAAGCCTGCATGTCCCATCCTGGTTTGAATGGAAACGCAGCCTTCTCGGTTTCTGGAACCTGACGAAGTTCATGACGCGGGATCCAGATTTGCGTTGGCACTACTGGCGGAGCATGGGGAAAATGTTGCGTTATGGCCCTGCGCGGTTTGATGCCGGAATGCGCCTGATCGGGATTTTTACGCACTTTTATCCCCATTCAAAATATGTGCTGGAACAAATCGACAAGCGCCTCGCCAATCCAGATCATTATGAGCATTCCTACAACAAGGATGTGGATGCCGGAATGATTCACGACGCCGCAGTCATGCCGAATCGCTCTTCAGCAAACTTGAGTCAGGTGACCGCATCATCACCAATTAGTGGAGTGGCCGCATCATGAACAACGTCATTCTGAGGCGAAGCCGAAGAATCCTTTCTTCGTTTTTCCTTGCCCTCGCCCTCCCACTTTGCTTTGCCGGCCACGGAATTTCCGCTGAGTTGCCTGGCGAAGCGGTAGTTGAGTCCAGCACCGAGCCAACGTCTCGCGTCCGCCCGGAAGTCATCTACCGGATGTCGTCCCTTGGCCGGCGCACCAGCGCAGCCTTTCACCGGGCATCGGAAGACAAGGACTTTGTGGACCAGATTTACGCAACCCTTCGCTTTGATTCCACGTGGGAATACGAAGACTCGGCTGTCTTCGAAGCCGGCATTCGCACACCCCGTTCCGCGCCAAATAGCCCTATCGAATTGGTCATCCAACAGGCCTTTATTGAATCCCAGATCGCTGGCGCCGGTTTGACTTTGACGGCAGGAAAAAAAGTTGAATTTGATGGCCCCGGCATTTTGATGAATCCGTCCGATCTGCTCAACGAAGACAAAGACCTGATCGATCCCCTTTATCAGCGCGAAGGAAAAGTTTTCACCCGGATCGCCGCTTCTGGCAGCGGCTGGAAGTTTGGTCTTGGATTCATTCCATTGCGGTCCGCTATGGCGGGGAAGGGGAAATCCTGGCTGCAGGGACACGCGCAACTTCTCGGCGCTGACCTGCGCCTGCAAATGACATCCCAAACAGAAGATGCCGTCACTACTGGATTTTCAGCATCCCGGTTCATCTTGGCAGACCGGCTGGAAGTGCATGTCGATGGACGCTATCAAGCCCATCAGCGGTCCGTCACGACCCAGCGTGAGCGTGCCTATTCGACTTTGAAGTCAACCGATCCCAGTCTGTTTGCCCTTGCTGGTGGCCGGTTTATCATTGCCGGAAAACGGTCCATGACCCTTGAATACATGCACAACGAAAGCGGGTTGACATCCGGGCAATTCAAGGACTTTTTTGCCTACATCCGCGGCCTTGACGATGCCAATGGCGACAAAAAACCGGACTCGAGGTTCTTGGGGCGGCGCTATGCGTTTGCTGCCTTCCACGACGAGGATTTGATTCCAAAGACTAGCCTTGGTGCATCGGTCTTGCAAAATCTTGACGATCAGAGCATTTTTGCCAATGTCGAGTTGCGCCGCGCCGTTTCCCCGTTGATTGCCGTGGCCCTCACGCCGACTTTCTTTACGGGGAAGTCGGGCAGCGAGTTTGGTGAAATGCCATTCTCGTCAATCATCTATTTGCAGCTGACGGGCAGGATTTAAGCGTTAGAATGTCGCAACCAGAATTCCACCGTGAGATTCATGAATTTTTTCACGGTGGGATCCGTTTTCTCTTTTTGCCCGCCGCAGCGGGCCATGATAGCCATAATGCCAACGACGACGCCCTAGACCCCAGGCACCTGGAAGATGCCCTGTCCCTGGGCAACCGCCAGATCCTAAAGGCCATTTCAAATCCGGCGCGTCGTCAGGAGTTTTTGCGAACCCGTTTTCTGGTTCGTTTGGCGGCGGGCTTGGCGTCGGATCCCGGTCGCGATGCAGATGGTCTGATCCAATGGCCCAAAGAATTTTGCGGATCTGTTAGCCACAGCCTTGGGGATGTGGTTGTTGCGACCTCCCCGAGGGCACAGTGCGCATCCATTGGAATCGATATCGAACGACCAACTCGCATTTCCGAAAAACTCACCAAAAAAATATGCACTGATTCCGAACGGCAGCTTATTTGCAATGGAGCCGTGTCGCTTGCTGAAGTTTTTTCGGCGAAGGAGGCGCTATTCAAGTGCCATTTTCCTTTGGGTCGTCGCCGGTTTTGGTTTCTGGATGCCGAAATTGTCGCCGTCAATATTGAGTCAGGTACGAAAAAATTGGACCTTCGCGTGCTCATCGATACTAGTTCCGTGACTCCGGCCAACACGATCACAAGGGTTGATATCCTGCCCCCGGTTTTTGGCGAATTTGTTCTTTCGCTAGCCTTGTTGCCATCAGCTCTCTCTCAGGTAAATGGCGGGAATAGATAGAGAAATATCTATTTTAAGCAAATTTCCTAACGTTTATGTGCAACCTGCCGATCCATCCGTCCGGAAGCGGAGGGCTCTGTCATGGGATTTTTTACATACGGGCGTGAGGTTCGCAATTCGGCGTTGGTTCCGGCTTTGCTCCTCGTGGCGGTGACGGGATGTCTAAAGAAGAGCATGGATTCTGCAAGGACCAGCTCATCGGCGATGACACAAAAGTTGGGCGAATCGATTCTCGATTCAACGCCTGTTCCGTCTCCAATCTCAACACCCGGTCCGGTTGACGAGGGTAAACCCATCGAAGCCGTCCCGGCAGACCCAGTAAAAGCTGAACTGCCAGCCATGACAGACTTTGTCCTGGGTGGTGACGGCCCAGGTTCCTGCGGACTTCCGGCAGATCCGAGTAATACCTGTCGTGATGGCCGCACGGCCATCGCGTGTCCCGCAGGCTACTTGCAAGTCGCTTCCATTGGCGATTGTTATGTGACTCCCAATTATGGACCACAGTGCTTCGGCAATCGTCCGCTTTGTACCAAAACTGGAAAAGATGTTCGTCCCGTTGTTGGATTTCATTTATTTCTTGGCGGCGCATGTCCAGAGGGCTGGGAATCTTTGTCCGGAAATGTCGGACTTGCGCGCGGGCATGTTTACGGAATCGTGACGGGACCTCACACAAACAGTGCGAGTTACCAAGAAGCCGCATGGTGCAAGCAAACGAAAGACATCGCTGCTATTTTGCCTACGGATCGGGTTTTAAAAAATGTCGGTGTTTTCGGGATATCCGCGCATGCGACGACAGCCCCGGGATGCCCGGCTGGTTACGAAGATGCGGGCGGAATTCCAGATTGCTCAAACTTCACCAAAGATCTGCGGTATCAATGGTGCTCGGGTATGATCCGGGTTTGCAAGGCGTTTTGAACGGTCCCTCAGCGGCTCACCATCAGGGGGCAAACGGGGGGGGCAAATTGCAACGTCAACTTCCCTGAACAAGGGGAGGCTCGTGGCCTTCCAGTCACAATCCAAGTTCAGCGAGACCCCTCTGCCACGGCAAATAATTCACACCGTCCCGAACGCGCTCATGCGGGTCCAGCGACAAACAAAAAGATTCTGACTGTTCGAGTGACGGCGCCAAGGATCTCAAATAACGAGTATTGTGCTCGTCTGTTTTTTGGCTCGATTTGATCTCAACGAGGGCTGTGGGCATGCCCGGACGATCAATGATGACGAGATGCTCAAACGCGGCCCCAAAAGCTGACGTGGAAGGGACTAGATCTTGTCGCAGAGTTCTTTCCAGGGCGCGCTTCACTCCGGTATCGAACAGGTAAAATTTTGGACTGGAAATCTGACGTTTCCGCAGCGAGCGATGATACGGCTCCAAAAAAAATCCGAGAAACGTATCTTCGAGAATTTGAAAATATTTCTTGACCGTTTTCTCGCACTCGGCTTTACGCGCAGAAATAAAGTGTAGCGGCCCTTGCATGTTCTGCCGTCATGTACTTATATGCAACTTCTGGCATACCCGTTTTTCCTAATTGTCTGAACCAACGACAAATCAAGAGACCATACCTCCCAGATTTGCTGCACAGTTCGCTCTTCCCTTTTAGCCCGCTTTCCGCCCTGGATCTTTCCGCCCTGGATCTTTCCGTCGCTCCTCGCCTAAGAAGAATCGCTTCTTTGGCGCGATCTTCTCTAAATATTGAAACAGTTTATCACTGGAAAATTTCTCCAGCTTCCCATTTAAGAGATTGCTAACACGCGGTTGCTGTTCATCAAGCAACTTTTCAAGATTTCGCGGAGTCAACTCCTCCGCTTTGATCTCGCGCATGATCTTCTCGTAAATCATGGCCCGAAGTCGAAGTTCCGCCGATTCGTCATTCGAAAGGCCCAAGAAATCCCAGACATCCTGCGTTCCAGACTTGACGTAATTCTTTTTCATTTCAGCCTCGCTCAATGCGCTTCAATAGCTCTTTGTACCGTTTGATACCAATTTCAAGGTCACCCTTTGGCGTTTTCCGCGCCTTCTTCACAAACGAATGCAGCACCCACACCGTATCGCCGAACTTCGCCACGTAAAAGCATCGTCCAATGTTGTTCCCGTGCTCGTCGTCAGCGCGAATCTCATAGACCCCGGCTCCAACCGACTTCATCGGCTTGAAATCTTCCGGCATCTCCCCGCGCTGAACCCGCTGCAACTGGAAACCAATCGCCCTTCGGATAGCTATGGGAAGCTCCCGTGTCTCTTCCTGTGCTGCGTCATTGACAAACTGTAACTGCTTCATCCACCACATCTAACATATCGATATTTATATATAAAACTTTATATATAAAGTCACGCATAATTCCTCAAAACCGACACGCCACCAACACGATTTTCATGCCTTTCCAGACCATCACACACCAAAAGTTGGAGAACTCACCCAATAAATTACTCTTCTAACTACCTGTAAATACAAACTGATACTCCTCCATCCCCAAAACCGCTCCCACCGCCCAATATAGGCGGCCATGTCTACTCACCCAACACTTCCCCTTGTCTCCCGGGAACATTCACTTGATAGACGATCCAATAATTTCCTTTCCAAAGGGGAAGCGGAGGGTAGTCTCGAGACTCCAAAATTCTAGAAAGAGTTGCCGAAGTTTTCCCGGCTTCGAGTATTAATAGGTTCGGACGCATTGGTGGCATTCCGACGAATTCATCCGAAATCCCCCAATTGTTCGCGACCCAGGGATTGGGGAACATGTAGATCTCGCTCCGGTTTGCCAAATTAGGAACTAAATTATGTTCGGTGGAAATAGAGATGTCGGGGAACTTTGCGAAGACTTCAAAAATTTTCCCAAACTCAACTTTTGCGGAAGATCCTTGGTTTAGCTGGATATCCCGCAGTACATCAAGCGCAGATCCGCTCCAATAGGCAAGTGACCCGTGATGACTTGCTGCGGCAAGAAGAATCAAGCATGACAAGATCCATCGCTTTGCATGCCAAGCAATGCGACTACCACTTGAGATAGCTTCACAAAGCGCGACCGCTCCTATGGCTTGACTGATCCACAGAAACGGCAGCGTTTGATTGTTATAGTGATAGTTGACCGAGCACAAATAGTCGACCCCACTCACGCAATTGATGGCAAAGCTCGGCAAAGCCAAAATCAATACATCAGGTCGCAACAACCCTAGCCAACCTGTTGGTCCGAGCAAAGCGACAAAGTAGCTCCACAATCTTTCGGTGAGCAATCGCTTCTGAATGATCGAAAAATCAAAATGACCTGGCATAAGGCCTGAAAACCAATAGTTTCCCTCGGCACGGAAAAAGCCCACGCCATTTAAATGAGGCAAAATGATTTTCAGTGCTATTGCAAACCAAGAAACCGCAACTAAAAAAGCAGCTCCACCCATTCTTCGGCTACGAAACAGAAAAACCCAAACGCTCATTACGCCGAGAGATATGGCGATATCTTCCTTGCCAGTTAGCGCTATGGCAAAGCAAAACCAGAACCAACGCCAGCGACAAAAGAAAGCAGCGATGAACGCACCCAAAATGAACGGCATCACCACCGTTTCAGGATGATAGCTCTCCATATTCATATTCCATAGAGCTGGATTGAGCAAAACTGCTGCCGAAAGCGCGCAGGCCAACACGAGGCTACTACTGATTCGCGCGACAAATAGTCCGACAAGTATTGCGCAGGACGCGTGACTAAGTGATTGAATAACAAAGAGAGTCTTTGCGTCTGGGAACATACGATAGAATGGCGCTACCAGGTAATTAACCACCCAGATATGATCCCCGAGGGTGTTTAGCCCCCTGACGGTGTTAAACATGTCGTAAGTGAATGCCGTTTTCCACATGGCATGTACATGCATCCCGAGATCGTAGGCTGAAAAATGCAGCTCTTGGAAGTGAAAAGACTTTTGCAAAACAGTGGCAGCCAAAAAAGTCCCGGCCATTAACCCGATTATGATCCAGCCTGCAATCGACGAGAGAGTCGAAATGCGACACGTGTGAATCAAGACATATTTATCATTGCCTTGCCATTTCTTCATGGATTGCCTTTGAGATTGGCCCAAACTCCATGTGCGCCATGTTCATCCGCTCGTCGACTTTCAAAAATTAGATCAACAATGTTTCCTTCATCTACCGCAAGTCGAAAGTGCTCACTACGATCCTTAGAAGAAAGAGTTTTAGACTCGAAAACTTTTCTGCCACCTATGATGACTTGGCACACTACTTCACCGATGTCATAACGGTCAGGATAGGCGCAATCTCCCGATAGGTAAGCTACAGATGAATTTAGCCTAATCGTAGTCCGTGATGGAGCATGCACACCAATGACTGCAGCCAGCCGAACGCCATCGACGAAAACGTCTTTACCTTCCGCGTCAACTCCTATTCCGAGTTGCCCGTAACCTTGGGTGCTCGACATGATCACCAGATTATCGAATCTTGTTTTGAACCACAGTCTTGGATCTAGATCCTTGACCGTCCATGAAACGATCAGAGCGGCCACCAACAAAATGCCCACGGAAACAAGCGGAAATCGCCGATTAATCCGAGCTAACATCCAAGCTCGACCCGCGGTGCACTCGCTGATTTTGTTGTTAATGAGTTGAGCTGCAACGTCATAGCTTGGACCAGATGACTCAAGTTGACTCATAGCAGAAATTAATCGCCGCGCCGCTGCTGCGTCAATCGGCCCTGAAGTTTTATTCGATTCTACAGCACAATGACAGTGGTACAGCAGTATGGCCACAGGCGCGAAGTCCGGCGAGGCTTCAAGTAACGATCTCGCTGTTGTCAGCTGCTCACTTGGGGTTGATTTTAGCATAGCCAGGCCTTTCAATTCTCACGCTGATCGGTACTGTCAGTTGCCGACTCTCCTAACGGATTATATTGCGGGTTCGTCTCTGTGCCGCCCGTCCTGAGATAATAGTCAGATAACGCATTAGACTTTTGGGAACCCCAGTTTTACCATATTGGGAAAAGGAACAGTAAGACGTTTTTACGGCAGCATTATCGGGAGAACAGAATCAATGGCCCGTCATGATGATGGAACCGAACAAGGAAAGTCTGATGGACCCTCAATCGCGGGGAGCGTCAGTTTCGCGAAATCCAACCTCCAGGTCGCGGCGGTACTGCTCTCCATCAGTGAAAACTCAATCGCCCGTGTATTTTGTGCAAAGGCTCTTTCGGACTCAGTCAAGGCTGCCAATGGCGCAGGAGTCGAGTTCAAGGGTGTCGGGGAAGACCTTCTGTCTGACAGTGCGACCGCGCTGGAGTCGGCCTATTTGCGAATCTCGGCCCAACTTGCGGAACACGAGCGTTTGGAGCTGGAGTCAAGGTGGTACAGAGGTGTCCTGAACTGGAGGCGGAATTTGGCGGTCGTTGCCCTGACGGGCCTCTTCCTCGGCGGATTTTACCGTAAAAATCACGGGCAATCGTTGAACCTGTGGTCCAATGAATTGACGACCGGGGATGTCGCGATCCGGGAGCACCGTCAGGGTTGGGGTGAACTGCAGATTAATCGTACGGTCGACAAGGGTCCGATCCAAGTGAACGGCATATACTTCGCCAAGGGGATCGGCACTCATGCCGAGAGTGTGATCAACGTCGACATCACTTCAAGCGGCAAGAAACTGACCGGGGGGTGTGGCTATCCGGACTATGTTTCCAGTGCAGGTATTGTCTGTTCCATTGAAGCCGGCGACAGAAAATTATTCGAAAGCGTCGTCCTGGATGGCTCTCACCGTCTGCATAACTTTGAAATTGACCTTGAAGGCGCAAAGTCGGTCGTCTTGAAGGTTGTCAGTGCTGGAGAGGATATTAATGCAGCCCATGCGGTTTGGATTGACCTTGCGGTCAAGGACTGAATCTATAGCAGAAAATGCAACTGAGTGGCTGATGATCGGGGCATTCTGGGTCGTGTACCTGTGGCCAATGCGGCATCTTCCTTTATCCATTTTATCGAGCCTGCCGGCAACGGGGGGCGATACGGGGTCCCACTATTGGCCAGTCGTGGTTTTAAGGGAGTATGGACTGCCAAACTTCGATTGGCGCGTGTGGAACCCGGGGAATTATCTTGGCGAGCCATTGCTCGTTCATTATTTCCCACTGCCGTTTTTGCTCATATCGATGGCGTCCTACTTCATGCCGGCTGGATTGGCTTTCAATTTGGGAACGGTTTTGCCCTACGTGGCTTTGCCTTTCGCGATCTTTTGGTCCGTGCCCCATCTTTGCCGTGGGTTGGGGGCAAGCGCGACCATTTCCCGGAGAGCCGGTGCGCTGAGCGGAATCCTTGCATCTGGCGTACTTTATAACGACGGTAATTCGATGTGGGGGGGGAATGTCAAATCTCTTCTTGCGGGGCAGTTTGCCCACATGTACGCACTTGTATTTTTTTTCCTTTTTCTGGGTGTGCTGCCCAAAGCTTTATCCAAACGTGGTCCGTGGCGCACGGCTGGTTTATTGTTTTGTGCTGTTGTGATTTCTCACGCTTATGTTGCGCTGCTGCTGCCCGTCGTTTTTGTTTCGATTCTTTTTTTGATGCCAACGTTAGACTTCACCACCAGGTTGAAGCGCCTTGTGTTGGTCGGGCTTGCAGGAACTCTGCTGTCCGCTTGGTTTTGGTGGCCGATGATCGACAACGCCAAATGGACAACCCCGTACTCCCTTGAGTGGCAGTTTGAAAACTACATCATGGAAATTCTACCGGTGACCATGGCGCCTGCCATCGTCCTCGTGATAACCGGACTCCTGTATTTCTTGTTGAGCCGTTCCTTGACGGTCAGTTGTTGGCGTCTTTTTGCTTTCTGGGGCCTCATTTGCATTACCGGTGTCGTTTATTACGCAAATTTTTCTAAATTTGGACTAGTCGACGTCCGGGCAATACCGCAATCCCATTATGCCTTGGCATGCCTGGCCGCGGTCTTCGTGGCGGCGGCATCGGTTCAGCCGAGGCTGTTAACCAGGATTCTCGTGACGGTCACCGTTGTCATGATGACACTGTGGCAGATTTCCTTGAATGAACTCGGGATGAGTGTCGTAAAGGGTTGGTTTGAACATAATTACTCCGGCTGGACCAATCAACCGGCGTCCGAATCTCTTCGGGAACTGACCCAGGGGATTGCTGGATCATTTGATGACCCCCGGGTTTCGTTCGAACACGCTGGAGACTCCCATTTGGCTGGAACCGAACGGGTCTTTGAATTGCTCCCCTTTTTTTCTCGCAGGTCGGTCACCGATGGCTTGTACATGCAATCATCAGTGCTCGCTCCGTTGCTATTTTTCCATCAGTCTCTCATCAGCAAGTCTCCAAGTTGCCCCTACGAAGGGTACCCCTGCGGCACCCCTGATCTTGGGAAAGCACTGCGTTTAGGACGCCTTCTCGGGGTGGGTACGTATTTGCTGAACACCGGTGATTTGACAAACAAGGCTGGCCAGATGCCAGAGATGATCAAGACGCTGGTTGCAAAACCTTGGACTGTGTATCAGGATTCCCACAAAACATCTTTTGTTGAAGTTCCAAGGATACCGGTGAAACTCATTGCGAGTGAAGGCTGGCGGAGGCGCTTTTCGGCGTGGTTCGAAAGTTACAGCGAATCAGATCCATTTCTAGTCGTCGAACCCGCAGGCGTCGCGGGGACCGATCTCCGCGCGTTGGTGCTCCCTTCAAGGAATGCGCTCATGTCAGACTGCGCGACCGGCGTCCACGTCGAATTTGGTAGAATCCGACTTGAAACGGAATGCCCCGGAAAATTCCACGTCCTTAAATTTTCGTATCACGGGTCTTGGAGGGCCGATTCAGGGGATCAAACTTGGCTGACTTCACCCGGTTTTATCGGAATTGTACCGAGCCAGAAAATTGTGAACTTGCGATTTGGGCAGACTGCATCCTGGCACCTGGCAACTTGGATCTCACTCGCCGTCCTGGCTGCTATGATTCTGGCAAACATTGAATTTAAAGGCTTGTCTAGTTTGGTTTTGTGCCGGCTCCGTTGAACTCGTTGTAGTACCTCCCAATCTCTTTTAGATTTTTTATCCATGGCCAGTTATTGACATAGCTCCGAAGCGAATCATGTTCTACACGAGGGATAGATGGGTGAAAATACGCTTGGTCTCTATATTCCCAGATTGGTGAGAGCAATTGTCCCACGCAGGCGGATGCGGACTCTGCGGGTAGGCCAAAATTGGTCATCTTTGCGGCTATTAGTCTGACGTTGCTAATCCAGGTACGATTTGAAAGGTCCGTAAAAAAAGTCCACTGCCATCGACCATTCTTGGAATTGAACACCCGCGCTTTAATTTTCCCGGAAGTAGCGCTGGTCGTATCGTAAGTTAGCATTACAGCGGCGAAATCTGCCCCGTCATCAGGCTTCTGTACCGTCACCTCGGCTGGGTTTCCGAACTTCCCGGTATCAAAGCCAACGGGCCCGAGCACCGCCGGTGTGACAACATTATGGCGCGCAAGAATCGCTCTGGATGGATGGTCTTTCCCGACTTTATAGTTCTGCCATTTGTTTAGCGATGTATTGACTGGCAGAATGTTTCGTAACGTTCGATCTGCCTGATCCTGGTCAAGGTGGATAAAATTCCTGCTAATGTGGTTCGCCAACTGTGCTTGAATCGCGGCGGGTGGGCTCAATGAATACTCGGTGTCCCCCTTGTCAAACCCCGGAAGACCGAAATCGTTAAGGCCCTTATTGATTGCCGGGAGTAACCGAAATTCACCTTGGGATTGGGATTTGTAGAAAACTCGAAGGTTTTTTTTGCCCTCGTATTCCACGATGGTCGGGACGAATAAGCGGTTTCCAACAAAGAAAGCACTACCGAAAAGGAAACGCGCCATTTCAAATTCAGTGACAGGTTCGCTAAAACTAATGCCAGCCTTCGCAAATGCCATTATCGCGTCGTCATTTTTCGGCCATCCCGGAACGTTGACCGCGCCAAGGATATTTTCCAAGGCCTCTGTCGTTTTAGGATCAGGGACATGCTCGCCGAAAATCGTCTCCTCAATTGGATCGTCGCTTAATTCAGCCCAAGGAAGTTTCTCAAAATAGTCATTCCCAACCTGCTGGACGAGGAGTGCTTTCTGGACTGGCCCAACAAGTTTATACGGACGGGATACGGTGTCATTTTTTTTTCGTATTTCAACTATTGTGTCTTTCTTAAATGACTCTCCAGGTTTAATCCTTGCCACTAAGACGCCCGGATTTGGCCCCGAACCTTTGATTACGATCATGCCCGCGCTGTTCCAGCCAATTCCGTTGTAGACAAGTTGATAAAAATTATTGGTTTTGCTTCTTACATTGATGGTGTCACCTATCCGAAAGCGTTCAGCGAAGAGCTGAATGTCGTCAGGAACAACAACGTCTTGGGCGGCCGCCATGAGCGTACGAATCTGCCTCTCATCAAAATGGGGACTGAGTAGGTTCAGCTTTCGATTAATCTGGTCGGCCGTATAGTACCCAGGACGCGCCGGCCTGCCGTCTGTTCCAGTTTCTCTTGTTCCTACCGCGCTGGCTGCGTCAGCGGCCTGTTTTTGTGCCGGAGTTAATGCTCGTTCTTGCGACGCGGGACTAATCTCACAGTCGCACTTTGGCATCTCCGCAGGAGGCCTCTGCCCGGCATTGTCAGGCGCAGGATCCGGTTCGAGCGGCGGATTTTGTTGCGCATAAATCAAAACTTCGTGAAGGAGCTTAAGTTGAGATAGGCAATGCGCGCCGCCTAGGGCTGGGGACGTAATCGGAAGGAGCAAAAAGATCAAACAAACCGACAGGCCTCGTAGTTTAGGCCAGGCTTTCCGGGCAACGCCATATGCAGTCCATGATTTCCGCAATGGTAAACTCATCGTTTGATTCGTTAGTTGAAATCAACTTCTCGCCCGGTAGCCAGCCAGTAGGAATCCGCGTCTCGTTGATTCCACCAGGCCCTCTGCTCCTGCGGGCTGGGGGCAATACAGACCTCGATGGGGATTCCTTGGTTGTCTGTGTTCCAGTAACGATAACCCTCCCCCCCATCGACTTCAGGTACCCACCGGGTACTGTGTCGCCCTGTGTTGGCAACGACACTGCGCCAGGCCTCATCCACCCTGACCATCTGTAATGGGTAATGGGTGGCTGAATTCTGATATCCATGCTCCGCCGTGCACAAAAACCCCCTGCACCTGCTCCAGGCATCTGACGTAACGACCCAATTGTTGGTTGCCCCGTCTGGCCGAGAAATGCCTCCAGATGCAAGCAGATCTCTGAGCTCGTCGCCTGATGCGTGGCGGTACCCGAGCCAATTGGCGCAACCATGTCCGGTCATGGGCCCGGCCTTCTGCACAAGAATTCTCTCCGCGATCGGACGTTCCATGCGGGAGTCTCGGATCCAAGCATCGATTCCGGCCAACCCTGTTGCTTTGTAGGTCTCGGGCACGACGCTCATAATCAGAAGGGAAGATCCAAAAACAGTACTGATAATCGCGGCGTTCTGGGCTCCGAAATTAGGTATCCCATCGTCGTAAGGGAAAGTGGGTCGCAATTGGAGTCCCCCCTTTGTGTGATACGGGTAGAATGGTTGGTTGGTTTTCCAAGAAAAACGTCCGCCCTTTCTGGCACCGGTTTCGTGATTGTAATCGGCGAAATTTATTCCGGCTCTGGGCAGGGATTCTTTCATGAGCGACACGATGAAGCTGGGGGATTTTGGCGTGTTTTCGAGCCACAAATTTTGATAATCGGAATTTTGATTCGAGGTCAAGCCCTGCGCTGGTGCCTCCGGCTGCTTCGTGACGACTCCGATCTGGGAGTCAATCGCCACGCGCAAAATTGCCCGAAGGACACATTGCTTCGTTCTGGCGCCACTCCGGTCGTCCGACTTCGTATCGACCCCGAGAAAAATTCTGCCGCAATCGTCTTCGTCTGCTTCGAGAAGATCCCTGAATTCAGCGGAATCCAGGCCTTTTTTTGCGAACCAGGAAAGAAAATCGTAGAATTGAGCAATACCAAACCGTGTCGCTGAAGCTATCTCTCCTGCGGTGGAAGATCTTGCGTCACTGCCGGAGGGAAACCCGAGAATCTTGAGGTCAGAAAGGGTTGGCAAAGCAGGGGCCCAGACTTTTTGATTTAGTTCAGATTTGCAGATTGCTACGACGTTTTGGTCATTGGGCTCCCCGCCCAACACGGTAGCGGCTAACGTGAAATCGATGTTGGAGAATGGACTGTGAAACGCAAATGGCTTTGCGTATTCAGCAACCCCGTTTCCGTTTTGCCGAAAGGGAGCAGTCGCTGAGCCTTTCGGGCCAAACCAGAATCCCGTATGGGAATAAAAACCGACCATGTTTAGTTGTTGTTGCGGCGTTGAATTGGCACAGAACAAGCGCATTCGTGCGAGGTTGGCAGCTTCCGTGATCGCAGCCGCCACGACCATCCTCGCTCTTAATTTTTGGGAAGAACCATCTGAAAAAAAATCCTGAGGAGAAGGATTTTTTTTATTTCCCTGCATGATATTTCTGGCGTAGAGCACGCCGGTGAAGCGTTCCGCCGCCCCAACGGCAGACGCAACCTGACTCCGCAAACCGTTAAGATACCCAGTCAAGGTTACGGACAGTGCAAAATCCAGCGATGTTTTTGCCTTCCGATCCGACGGTGCCATCCACGGACCGCTCTGCGCGCACGTTCCGGGTTTTAACGTCGTTGGATCCGTAGCGGTATTTATTTTGTTAAATTCATCTTCAACCAAAGATCTTGGACAAAAGAGCCTGATGGAGAGATTTTTCCCGCAAACAAGATTATCTGTTGTAAGTTTGTTTTTTGGACAGACAAACCACCTCCGAAGGTCATAAGCAACTGGCAGGCCATTCGCCGAAGCGTTATCTTGGAATACCCAAGGGTAGGCTTGGCCCCGGATCTTAGGTTCTTGTTGCAGCTCGCCATCATCAGGCTGCTTCCACCAACGATTTTTCGTCAGAGGTTCGGTTGCTGGATTCGCGACGACGGCTGGTCCTGGATTGAAAGTAAATTTGATCGAGTCAAATGCTACACTCGTTCCTGTGCTTGTGCTGATGCCTGAGAATGTCTGGACACCAAGGACGCTAAGACCATTGTCGCTCGCGGCGCTCGCTTGAATGCTCGCCTCGTTCTCCACTTGCATGGATAGTCGGGGGATGGCTTTCGAAATCGTGTATGATTTCCCTCCGATCCGGTTCACCTCAGCGGGCGCGAACGCGCTTGGGCAAATATGACTTTCGGCATCTGGGTAGTTATCGTTGAAGTTCGGGGAAAGATAGTTCCCGTTAGTAATCGTCATTTGTGATGCCAAACCATCGGCCCATTCGGTGAAAACCGGTGTGTATGAGTCACCGGCTTTGAGCGTGCTCTTAATTTGGTTCCAGCAGGTAACATCGCAAGAATTCTGCGACCAGAAGCTACTCAGAGCAGTCAATTTGTAAAGATAATCCTGGCGTTCATTGATGTTCCCAATTCTGTTGAACTCAGCCACAGCGCTGTTCGAGTATAGGACTTCGGCTTGATTGTGGCACTGTCCTTTGGGGAGCGTAAGTTTGTATTTTGTTTCTGACTTGCTGAATGAATGATTTGAGTTCCCCACAAATGGGTTCCAGACCCCTAGAGCCTGCTCGAAGATCTGAAAACCGCCTCCAATGACTGGAATTCGGCTGCCCACGGCAAGTAATTGGTTTGAGCCCGGAATTGAGTCCCATTCCGTCGACTGAGTGATGCTCTGGTCGGTCTCAATGCCGCTATCTAATATTTTAAAACCAAGTTTGCTCCCATGGTATCCGCCCACCCTCTCGATTATTTTTTCTTGACTTTGTTCGGTTTCCGCAAAATTCAAAAATCGCAGCCCGCCAACTAAGTTAGGATCATCAGAAGCAAATGTTTCAAGTTGGCGTTGATTCGACGGGGGGCTGCACGTTACATTCTGTGCTCTCGCCGCTGGTAAGCCGTAAAAAGTCGCAACGACGACTGCTGCAAAGACGCACCGTTTGTCGACTCGGGCAGAGATTGTTTTGGTTTTTGCGATGGTCACGGACAATCCTTTTCGATCGCGTCGAGAAGGTTCAGGACTAGGGGGTCGGACTCCAGTCTTTCGCGAGAACCGGGGGCCTGCAGAAGCAGAGAAGCCTCGACTGCCCCGCGAAAGGGACTTTGTTTTCCCCAATCATCGTCGGAAAAAAAGGTTGTGTAGGTCGAGAGGACCAATTGCAGGAACCCGCCTAACGGACCTTTCACCGTGTCGACTTGATCGACCCACACGTTCCCTTGAAGCTTTGGGTCTATTGCTTCTATTTGAGTTGCGATGATAGCTTTCTGGTTGGCTGTCTTTTGTTTGTCCCGGTCTGTCTCGAACTGCGCTTTTATTTGCTGGCGTCTCCCAGTAGCGAAAGATTCGGAGCCGCTGAAAAGAATTCCATTCAGGCAAACGATTGTTACGAGCCAAAATTTTTTCACGCAGGTCTCCTTTCGAAAAAAAAAATATCTGTCGGGACTATCGGGCTGTTGGTGCAAAACTTTAATCGCTGATTTGTTCTTGGGCACTGCCCGCTGTAACTGCCATGAACCGCAGCGTTTAACCGCTTTTCATATTCATCGGGGACCCGACACCCTTCGTCTTGAAATTCTCAGTCCAGCGCCCCCTCAAGTGTTCTCAAAATATTCCGATTCACTTTTGAATCGTTTGACTTGTTTGATGGGAAGACGGGGGCCGATCATGGGCTGGCAGAGGGAAATACTTGTGTCGCTGCATCGCTACGCCGGTTCCGCGCTGTTTTTGTTAGGTGTCTGCTTCACTTCGACGCCTTCGTGGGGGGCCGCCGGTCGATGCCAGGCTCGCCTAACCGCGCTTTTTGACGTTGCCAGCGACATTCAAGTGAGAAGACTCGCTGATACAAAAAAACTGTACGACGGAAACAGGGGTGAACTTCACGCCACGACCCACATGGAGTACGGATTGCTTGGGATGACCCGGTTGGCCGAAATGCTCATGCGTCGTCAGGCCGCTTTAAAGGGGAGCGATCTGGCGTCTATGGCCACCGTGAAGGGGATTGAGGGCTACCTTGCGAAGCTAACAATTGTGATGCCTCCGGCACCCCCGGGAACGACCGACGTGAACGGTCACCCTGAGTTTCTGAATAATTGGATTTATGACGTCGCAACCGGGGGCGGGACGGTGTCTCTTGGTGACGCACCCAGTAACCTTGAAACGGATTTGGAGGCGGCTGCGTACTTCTATCAGCAGAGTTTTCTTAGCCCAACGGTTGCGAACGGTGTGATTATTTTTCCTGTTCAGGATAAATGGAGTGTCCGATCCATGGCAAGGTCCATGGTTCAAGTGATGGAATTGGCGAAGACATTCAAAGTGAAAGTCGTCATCGCAAATTTGGGCGTGGCAGAGGACGGAAGCATAACCGGCCCCGGAGGAATAACGAAAGACTCAATAGTGCGGGTTAACGAAGGTCTGGGTCAGCCACGGGCGATGACTGTCAAGGTCGAGGCAGGAGGACAACCGACGGAGTCATATCACTTTGTGGATTTGATGCGCGAAGTCACGGTCTTTCAAAATTCCGAGATGAAAGTACCCCTCACAGATCACCTTTTGCAAAAGACCCAAGAGTGGTCAAAAGAACAGGCATCTAAGGCAGGTGTAGACGTTAGCAACGTCGCCCCCCTGTCCAGAGAAGAGATGGCGTATCTGGTCAAGCAAAAGGGAATTTCCGCAGCGGTGGGAATTTCTGGTGGGACGGCGGATACGCCGTCAACCCTGGCCGGTTATTTCATGGGCAACGGGATCTCAACTACGTCCGGTCTAGTGAAAACCCAATTCGGCGAGGAATTTGCGAAGTCGTCTAAATTGTTGCCAGAGAAAATAGGCGAGCTGTTGCCATTTCAGCTGATCCACGACAAGACCAGTGGGCCCACCAAAAATCCAGATCACACTGTTTTGAACGGTCAACCCACGTTGCTCTTCAAGGACCATAGAGAGCAGTTTCCGCTGGGAATTAAGTACGAGACAAAATTGCTCAAAGTGAGCGAGAGCGGGCCAGAAAAGAAGATCCTTCTCGCGAGAATCCTATGGGGCGATTCGGGTACGAATCAGAACACTTGGAACGTCAGAGAATGCGATCCGGGATACTTGGCCGTAATCGCCGCAGCGGGTCAAATCCCGCCGGCGGTCGTCAAGACAATTCAGGAAATTATCAACTCAAGAACATCCCAGGTGGTTTTCCGTGTATCCGAGGCGATGAATCAGCCTTTCCTGGTTTCGATGTCGGTTCGTGCGGCCCCAGATAAACCCTGGATTCAGGTGGCTGACTCCATCCTGTGGCGTGTCCTTGGGTCGTACACCAGATCACGGACCGAGTTTATAGCCAGAGTTGGGGCAACACTAGCAGAGGCTATAGGGCGGCGATTGGACGATATTGACCTGGTGATGGAGGTAGACTTCAAAGAGAATCGAGAAAATTACTTGGAGTCGGGCCTCTCGAACGTGCAAGCGGTTGAAGCTCATCACGCTGCCCGACTGAGTGTTCAGCAGCTTCAAGCTTTTTACCGTGATGAAAAAAGAACCGATTTCAATATGGACGAACGGAAATTCATGTATCGACGCCAACTTAAACATTCATCCTGGATCAGCAATGAAGGTTCGGACCCACTCCAATGGCAGAATCAGGCCGTACATCCGTACAACAAATTTGCGGCCATGGCACCGAACGACATGGAGTTGCGTCACATGTCGATTCCAGGGTCGTTACTTCTTGGCCCGTAACTGCACCCCACTCTCCTTTAAGCCGGTTTAAACGGCTCTACTTTGGGGGGCATTGCAGGCCGTATTAAACTACGGCAGAATAAATGCAGTTCGTACTTTTTGATGATGCCACCTTGGGGTCTCCATGAGCTTTCGTCGAATCTTTACGGATATGAGGACGCTTTGGTGGGCCCTGATCCTAGGGGCGTGTGGATCTTTTTATTCCTTGTTGAATCATGTTGCCGTTCGGGACTTTGGCCTTGCCGGCCAAATATGCAACGTGGGAGGCAAGTTCAATTGCGACTCCGTTGCCCTGAGCCCTTATAGCGAGTGGTTCGGAGTCCCCCTTGGGGTCTTTGGTCTGGCCTATTTCTTTGCCGGTTCGGTGCTTGCAGCCAGAGTTGCGCTGGGCCGCGAACTTCTTCCTTTTTCCGCCATTTTATGGGCGGTCAGTGGTGCGACGGTCAGCCTCTTTCTCTTTTCCGTCTCGTTGTTTAAAATCGGGGCGCTTTGCCTGGCATGCACACTCGTTCATCTTTCGTCGTTGACTTGTTTCGGTTGGTTTTTCAGCCAAACGCCAATTCGGGCAATTCATTGGAACGGTTTTCAGGGAGGGTGGTGGAGGCGGCAATTAATCGGGTTGGCTGCAATGAGTTCGGTGGCCCTGGTAACGGGGGTGTCTGCGCACTTGGTCAGGCGCCCCGTTACGGCGCGAGCGATTGCCGCTTTCAATTTGCGTTCTGGTTCAGAAATCACCCGGGGCCACGATGCGGCGGAAATGTTTGCGGATTTCATGAAACAGCCCCTGGTTGATCCGCTGTCGAGCGGTCTCGACCCGTCTGCTCTGGCCGATCCCTCGTTCGGCGCAGAAAAACCTCTCGTAACCCTCGTTGCTTTTTTGGATTATACCTGCGCGGCGTGCACGCAATTCAAGAAAACCCTTGCAGACATCGTTAACCGTGAACCTGGTCAGGTCCGGGTGGTGTTGCGCCATCTCCCCCTCGACGGTAATTGCTTTGAAGGCGCGCCCAAGGACTTTCACAAAAACGCCTGCCGTGTCGCTCGGGCCGGAATTTGCGCAGCACGTGCGGGACGGTTCTGGGCGTTCTACGGAATTTCATCAAGCCTTTCTGGGGCCGATCCCGTCCGTGACATTGCGGTCCAAATCAACCTGGAGCCAAAAGAATTCAAAGCGTGCGTCGATGACGGCGAAATCACCGCGCGATTGGGCCGCGATACCGCGGACGCCAGCAAGCTTGGCCTTTCAGACACGCCGGCATTATTTATCAACGGTCGCCGGTACTTGGGGGCGCTGGATTCGAATTCGATTTGGTCAATTTTAGCGGGTCTTTTGAAGGGCAAAAACGAGTCTTCAGAAATCAAGAGCGCCAACCGATGATCCATCGGCGATCGCGAAGATTAGGGATCAAGATGAAAAAGTCAGAAAAAAATCTGTTGGGGGTGGGGTTGTCCCAGAGTTCCATTCTGGTTGCAGCTCTGCTGTTCTTGCCTTCTTGCTCCGGTGGCAACAGTGGGTCCGAGTCAAAGTCTGCCGGGACATCGTCGGATCTAAGTGCCTCGGTTCAGTTGGGCTTTGTCGACCCCTCCAACGCCGATCGACGGGTCCCCTTGACATTTGAGACCTGTTACACGGCTGTCACCGATGTCCTCAGTGTCGAGTTGGGAGAAGGGACCGTTAAAAGGACGATCCAAGTTCGATTCAAACCAGCCGAGTCGGCGTCCGCGTTGAATCAGGCTTTAGCATCGACTCCGGCATCGGTCTGCGTTGTTGACAAGGACATGTTCATCAACCCGCTGTTGCGTGCGGGGTTCAGCAAATCGACGAGCTTTGAACTTGCGGATTCCGATCCGTCACTTCAAGTTCTGGTCAGTGTTCCAGTGGAGGTTTCCGGACGAGTTTCGCAGGTCGAGTTCACCGGCACTGGCATCTCGCACGCAGGCGGTACAACGGAAGGACTGCTTGCGATTGGGGGGGGGCGCGTCAAATACACGGTTACCGGTGATAAATCTTCAGCCGGTGCGATCGAAGTCGGTTTGAGCCGAAGCGCCACCAGCAACAATGCAATCGCGCGCGCAATCCAATTTACCCACCGCGGTCAAATCAACAGTAGCGACCTCCCGGCAATCAGCTCTGATTTTTATCGCAGGCTATACGACGTCTTGGCCCTTGTTCAATTTAACAAGTCCGATTGCGACGAGGGCCGGCGCGCAGGGCTGTTTGTGCGGCGCCTTGCGGATATCTATGCAACATATACCGGAGAGGCGCCGCCCGTGGTCTTGGCCTCTATTTCTTTTAGTCCCAACGACGATTTGCGATTCAGTCTCGGGGGTCGATTCCCGGCGGAGAGCCTGGGCACCGCAGTGATTTTCGACGCATCCTGCAGCGATGGTTCCAGTCTGATCCCCGGTAACGACCAATCTGCGGCCGCAATTCATGCAGCAATGGCAAATTTTGCGTTTCCAGAGAACCCAAGGGTCTGGCCAGACGCCGGCGTCCGCAACCTGCGGCTTACGTATGTCGACTTTTCGCGTCCGAGAGCGGAATCATCGAAAAATTGTCTGGGTCTGGCGGCAAAACCGTCGAGTTGGTCGGTTGCCAAGACTCCGGTCCGTCCTCATCAAATTTTCGAGTTATGCTCCGTCCCAGGACAGAATCTTTTATCAACCGGTGAAGCCGACGATGCCTCGGGTCCGATGGCGTCGATCGGCGGTGGGGTGTCCCAGCTGGCAGGCAAGGCATCCTCTGCCCGTTCTGTGGCAAACGGGATCTCGACTCCGGCGGTATCGATGAGAAGGAGTTTCGAGGACATCATCGGGCGCAAGATCGGCAAGTCGGCGCTCTACGGGGTTGGCACAAGCGGGAGTGGGAGTGCCACTAGCGCTGCTACGAATAGCGCCGGAACTTCGTCTGCATCCGCCTCCGATCAAACCTGCACAGCGCCGCCGAAAAAATGCTGGATCAAACGTGGTTTGGTCATTTGGGGACTTAATGGCACAAAAGAAGTGCCGTTTTTTTCAAGGGTTTTTACCGATCCAGGTACGGATGACTGGGATGAGAAAAATAGCGATGCGACGGAGTGTCAAGACAATTGCATAAAGGTTAGGGGTAACGACGGAAGTATCAATGAGCCCTACGTCTGGGCCCCCGTCACGGATCAGAGTACACCCCCAGATGTCGCAGAAGCATGTCTCAAGAAAAACAACATGTGTTACGTGATAAATCGTGAACAGGATGAGAAATGCCCGGATTATGTTTTCGGCCATTTCGGTCCCCCAAACTCGTTTAAGCCTGTCCGTGAAGCGGCTGCAGGCGCGGCTGCAGGCGTTTCTGGTTGCAATTACAGCGAGTCAAATGGCGATCCAGAAAACGAAAGTGAAAGCTTCTGCAGTAAAGCGGCAGGGCGTTGTTGCGTAACTAATGGGATCGTGCACGAAGGACAACAGGTCTACAAGGCCAAGTGGAATGCCGGTACGGCCCAGTGCGCCAGTCCTGCGACACTGGATGCTTCTTTACCCAAAGAGCAATGCGTTGACAATGTGTGGACAGGATGCTGGGAAGTTAATCCTAGTAACGACAATCAAAAGGCCTACCGCGTTTGGGATCGTTATTTCGATGTCGCAGATTGTGAAAAGGAAGGCAATTTTCAGCCCTGCATCGACATGCGTAAGCAATACTTAACCGAAGAAGATTGTTTCAGCGAACAGCCTGGTTGTTATTTTGTACCCAATCTATCGGGGTATTCTTGGCTCCGAGCCGGAGATGAAGATTATATTGCATGCCAGCAACCAAATATGGGCTGTGTGCGAGTAAATTCATCGAGAGAAAATTGCGTTAACAAATGCGTTAAAGGGACTCGTGGTAACGAGAACGCATTTTATTTTGGCACTGATGCACCGCAGCAATGCACTAATACTGGAATGGCGTGCCAACCTTCGACAAATATGAATGCAGATCGATGCGGCGGTTGTTTCGAAGGCAATGTCATTGCGGAATCTTCGGTTATGGATGGAGATAAGAAGCTGGATCTTCTGCTAACTAGAAAGGCTCGTTATTGGGGAAGGATGGCGGTAAACGCCGGCTTTAGTTTAAACGAAGTTTTGAATAGCATTGACTGCGTGGAGTCAACACCACCTGCGACTTTCAATGCAATTAAAATCACTGGTAAAGGCTTGGTCAGTATTAAGGATAGACCGGGACCTATTTATCCAATTGCTTGCGACAACACCGGAGACGCCTCGAGCAGCCCTGAGAGGGTTTGCATTGTCGAACGTCGTGACGATCAGGCCTGGAACCTTCGAGCGGAAGCAGGGGGAGAGTCTGCGGAAGGGTGGGTTTTCGATTATTGGGACGGTAAAAAAGACGATAAGAAACCTGAGTCGAATACGAGCCCTGATATCGAGCTGACCCTAGTTGAACCTGATTCCGCCGACTATATCAAAGCCTGGTTTAAAGTAACACCGACCACGACGACGACGACGACGAGAGCGCCGACGACGACGACGACGAGAGCGCCGACGGTGGTGGCACCGCCGACGACGAAGACGACGACGACATCGACGTCAACAACGACGACGACGAAGAAACCGACGACGACGACGAAGAAACCGACGACGACGACGAAGAAACCGACGACGACGACGAAGAAGCCGACGACGACGACGACGAAGAAAACGACGA
>Ga0214919_10000350_pt1 | contig 78833 bp, 81 predicted proteins | sample LL1503_MetaG_FD_177994 | JGI IMG/M metagenome (GOLD analysis project Ga0214919, IMG submission 177994) | Freshwater microbial communities from Lake Lanier, Atlanta, Georgia, United States - LL-1503 | ecosystem: Environmental > Aquatic > Freshwater > Lake | place: USA: Georgia | collected... | reverse complement strand
GACTCTATAAAAAGAGGTTATATGATATACAAAGGTAACAATAGTAGAAATGATCTAACATTAAGATTCACATAATATGAAAATAAAATTTCTTAATTATAATAAAATTTTTGAAAAAAAATCTATAAAATTGGGCATGTTTTCTTTGTCATTCGGAATACTTCCAGCAATGGCTGCTGGACAATGGGCTAGTCAACAATGGGGTGGTAACAGCGGTGGAAGTCAAGGTGGGGGTGGGGGCGGAGGCGGAGGTGGAAGTAGCCCACAGCTTCCTTCTCCTGGACCAGCTCCAGCGCCACTTCCTCCAGGACCAAATGGAACTCCAGAGGGTGGTGGAACTGGTGGTTGTGGATCTTCTGATCCAGGAAGTACTGATAATGGTGGAATTTTTAATCCAGGAATTTTAAATCCAGTTGGTGATGGAACTAATTTGATTCCACAAGGACCAGAATGGTTTCCGCCACCGACGAACTAAATAGTCCAAGGCTATACTTTAAATATAACTTTACTTTCTTTATCTAAAAATTCTAACTCTTGATTCTCTAGTTTACTTTTAAATTCATTTAAAAAATCTTTATTTAAAGTATCTTTAAAAGTTAAGTATATTTCGTAAGCTTGATTTTCGTTTTCTAGAGATCTTACTCTTGGTTTATTTGGGCAATTGCATGTTTTTTTAGGCATCATTAAGTAAAAATATTTTAAAAAAGTTGTGTCTTTTTTAACAAATTCTAAATCAAAATGTACTGCTGCATCGAAAAACGTAACGAAATTAAATTGTATCATAATTCTTTTTAAATATTGTATATAATATTACACTTATTGTATAGGATATAAATACTCCTTTAATATTAGACAAATACAGCAAACTTATTAAGTTAACCCAAAATCCAAAGCATAATGGACAACTTATGAGTTTAATAAAAAAATTATTATAAGTGGAAGCCAAGTATTGTATATATAGTAAAGTAGTGTCTCCAGTAAGGTTTTGATAATCTAAATAGTCTTTTATCTTTAATTTTTCTTTAAAGAAAGGCAAGTATTTACAATATTCTACTATAACATTTGTATTATACAATATGATAAATATAAAAGTTGAAAAGAAAGATGAATAAATTATAGATAAAAAATTATTTTCCATGAGCAAACCCTTCGTACATGCTGTTGGCGGTGGTTCTAACTGCTACAATTTTATTTGTCCAAAGTCCACCCCTCATCTCCTCTAGAGATCTAAAGCCAAGATAACTCATTGCGCTTCTTAAACCATTAGTAAAATCATAAACAACATCTTCTAGTGATTTGTTTGCTAATGGAATTAAAGTATTGTCTCCTTCTACAAAAAGATTTTTCTTTGTGCCATCATGTAGTTCATAATCTTCTACTACATCTTTGCTAGCCATACCTCTATATTTAGCATATTTTACTCCATTTTTTTCTACTATATCCTCATCATCCATAACATCCTCTAGGCCAGCAAATATTCTTCCACAAATAACAGCATCGCAACCGCTAGCAATAGCTTTAACTAAATCTTTTGGATATCTAATGCCTCCATCAGCTAAAATACTCGGTCTATGTTCTGGATTTGGTTTATCATGTTTAAATAGATCTACTTGAGATAATTCCCAATTTCTTATAGCTTTCCAAGCGTAATAATTTCCAGTCAAACTTGGACAACCAATTCCAGTTTTAACTTGGGTTAAGCACATTGAGCCTGGACCAATAAGATGTCTAAAGCCATCTGCTTTTAAATTTGCTAATCTATATACGCTTTCTTTAGTTAATGTATTTCCAACTATGATATCTTGAGAAAAGTTAGCTGTCTTAAACCATCTTAAAAAATCTTCTACATTCTTTGCTAACCCATTGGCAGTATCAAGAAAATAAATATCAGTATATGTGCTAGTAGCTCTAATTCTTTCTTCGGCATCTTTTAATCCAATCGCATTTATAGAAAATCCGCTTTCATCTTTGATTGTTTTTGATTTTGATCTTTGGTCGTCAATCGACATAAAACGATGAAGCACTCCAGCTGCACCAATTTTATTCATTTTAATACATGATTTTACAGAAGAAACAGTATCCATTGGAGACAATATAATTGGAATTTTAATAGAATTATTCCTTGAAATTTTAGTTGTAGTATCTACTTCTTTTCTTGAGGTAATATCCGAGAAATTTGGTAGAAGTGAAATATCATCGTAACTTAATGCTTCTTTAAATTCATTTATCATATCAAATATATTACTATATTTTGAAAAGAATGTCAAGTTTGTATTTGACAATGATTTATATTTAAAGTAGTATTTATAAATGGATTACCAGAACTTATTCTGCATGATGGCTGGACTATCAATATCTTTATTTTGGTGGATTAAAAATCATGAATAGAACATCTTTCACTAATATTGCCTTAGCTACTGCAAAGGTTTGGGCCTTGAGATCAGAAGACCCTTTTAAAAAGGTTGGTTGCTGTATTCTAAATGAAGAAGGCAGAGTTTTATCTGTTGGATATAATGGTTTACCATCAAAGTTTGATGCTAAAGAAGGGTTTTGGGATGATAGGGACGCTAGAAGAAAGTATATTCTTCATGCAGAGATCAATGCCTTGAGTTTGATAAAAAGAACCGATAAACCACATGTTCTGGCTTGTACATTGCTTCCATGCTCTTCTTGCGCTACTGCAATTATTGCTCACGGAATTAAAAATATTATATATTTAGAAGATTATGAACCAGATCAAAATGCTTTGGAAATTTTTAAATATTATGGAGTTAACATAAATAAATATGAAAAATAAATTATATACCATATACATATTAATTGCATCGATGAGTATTGGATTTTCTCAAACTGGTGCAGTATATGAAACATATAAATATAGAGATGGTAGCACTAATTCATCTGATGGATCTATATTTAATAGACCCTTTCAAGAGTATAATTATCTCAAGACTCACAGAGGAATTGAAGTTTATGAAACTTACAAATATAGATATGCAAGTGGAGACACAAATTCATCAAGAGGATCTGTTATATCTAAACCATTTCCAACCTATATTATTGTTGGAGATAAAATGTATAGAACTTATAAGTACAATAGTGACTCAACAAATACTTCTAATGGGAGTATTTTTAATAAACCATTTGAAGCTAAAATAATTGATCCAAATTTAAATTCCGTAAAAACCGCTATTCAAAAACAAATCAGTAATTATAAATATGTTTCTCCAAAGTATAGTAGTGGCCCAACTTATGATGGTGAAACTTTTTCAGAAGGAAGTAGTGAATAATATGATAGGGTTAACTGGAGTCGCTAGATCTGGTAAGGACACTTTTTATTCTATTTTAAAAAAATATTTAGAAGAAAAAAATATAAAATCTGAAAGATTGGCTTTCGCAGATGACTTGAAACATGAGTTGAATGATTTCACTAAAGAAAAATTTAAAATAGATTTATTTAAATGCAATCCAACAGAAAAGGAGCTAGTAAGACCATTAATGGTTGCATATGGAAAATGTAGAAGAGCTCAAACTGAAGGCAAGTATTGGACATCACTTCTTGATCCTAAAATTAAAAAACTTATAGAAAAGGATATTGTCCCTATAATTACTGACGTAAGATATATAGAATACAAAGAAGATGAATATTCTTGGCTTAAAAATCATAATGGATTATTAATACATATATCAAGAAAACTTGATGATGGCTCTGTAATTCCTCCAGCTAATGTAGAAGAAAAAGCTAATGACAATAAATTAAAAGCGGTAGCAGATATAGCAATATCTTGGGAAACTTGTCAAGATGTTAATTTCTTGTATGATTTAATGCAAAAACAATTAAAGAATGTTTACGAAAAATATTTACAAATTAAAAAAATATGAAAAACACAATAACAATAACTAAAACTGACGAAGAGCTTATCAAAGGCATTAAGATCAATAATGATGAATTTTGCCTTAAAGAATTAATTAATAGGCATTCGCCACTATGTAATAATATATATAATAAATACTCAAATGCTTTAAATTGTTCTGGAATATTTATAGATGATGTTAAAAAAGATAAAGATTATATAGTATATAAATCTGCTATCTCTTTTAATCCAGATAAAAAATCTAAATTCTCTACTTGGTTATATAATCAAGTAAGATATCAATGCTTAAATTTACTTAATGATAATAATAAAACTATAGCAATGGAAGAAAAAGATTTGATTTATCATATAGATAAAAACGCTTTAAAAAATGAAATAAAAAAAGAAGAAGTTAAAGAATATATATTCGATATACTAAACTCTTTGCAAGACAAAAGGATATCTCAAATATATAATTTAAGATATTTTAATAATAAAAAGAATATGCCTTGGAAGAAAATAGGTAAAAAGCTAAATATTAGCACTCAAACTGCAATTAATCTACATAATAAAGCTATTGCATTACTTAAAGTTAAATTTAACAGTAAAAATTGTTTTGACAAAATCTAATAAAGTAGATACAATATAAAAATGAATAATACAACTCAAAATACAAATAAAAATCAAAATGAACTTGGTGCTCTATGGAAAAAGAAGAGCAAAACTGGAATGTCTTTCCTATCTGGATATATTAATGATCATGATGGTCAAAGAATTGATGTCGTAGTTTTTGCTAATAGTAAAAAGACAAACGAAAAAGCTCCAGATTATAGACTTTATATTTCTAAACCTTTAGAAAATAAAGCTTCAGTATCAACTCCTACTAAAGCTCCAGTTAAGGCTATGCAAAAGAGCAAGCCTATCGTAGAAGAAGTAGAAGATGATATTCTATGAGTTTAGTATTAAATGTTCCAATAAATTCAGTTAGTTTTGGTCAAACCAGCACTCTTTTAATTAGAGAGCTTATTAAAAATAATAAAGAATTTATTACATTTGTAATTGGCAACTCTGTGGATTTGGGTAGCCAGACAGACTTTCCTCAAGAATATTTAGGAATTTTACAAAAATCTGTAAATTCTGCTCTAGCAGTTCACAATAGATCAAATCCAATATTTAAATTATGGCATCTAAACGGAGCTTTAGATAGTTTTTCTGAAAAACAAATATTGTTCTCTTTTTATGAGTTAGATTCGCCAACTCCAATTGAAATAAATACTGTAAAAAATAACCATAAAGTTATATTCAGTTCAAATTATACAATAGAGCTATTCAAGTCTTACGGTTGTAAGAATCTTCATTTTGTACCATTAGCATTTGATAAATATAATTTCTTTAAAAAAGATAAGAAATACTTTAATGATGACCGTATAGTTTTTAATTTAGTTGGTAAATTAGAAAAAAGAAAACATCATAAAAAAATAATTCAAAATTGGCTTAAAAAATATGGTAATAATAAAAAATATTATCTTCAATGTGCTATAGCTAATCCATTTATTCAACCAGAGCAACAACAAGCTTTAATCGCTTCTATTTTAGAAGGTAAAAATTATTTTAATATATCTTTTATTAATTATATGCCTACAAATACTGCTTATAATGACTATTTAAATAGTGGAGATATTATTATTGGAATGAGTGGTGGTGAAGGCTGGGGTCTTCCAGAGTTTCATTCTGTAGCTTTAGGTAAATATGGAATTATATTGAATGCTCATGCTTATAAAGATTGGGCTAATGAAGAGAACTCTATATTAGTTGAACCTAATGGTAAAATTGAAGCATACGATAATATGTTCTTTCAAAAAGGAGCACCCTACAATCAAGGTTCAATTTTTGATTTTTCAGAAGATGATTTCTTGAGTGCATGCGAATTAGCAACGCAAAAAGTATTATCTAATAGATTAAATAAATCTGGTCTAGATTTACAAAATAAATTTACTTCAGATTTATTATATAAAAATATTATTTCTCATATATAATAATATATGCCAGTATATATTTATGAAAATCCTAAGACAAAGGATATCATAGAAATTATTCAATCTGTGAATGATGACCATATTTATATTGATAAAAATGGTTTAAAATGGAATAGAATATTTACCGTGCCTCAAGTTGGTATTGATACAAAATTAGACGCATTCAGTACTTCTAAGGAATTTGCAGAAAAAACTCGTAATAAAAAAGATAATGTTGGTCAATTATGGGATAGAAGTAAAGAGCTTTCTGAGAAAAGAAAAGATAAATTTGGAGAAGATAAGTTAAAAACTGCATATTTAGATAAATGGAGTAAAAAAAGAAAAGGTAAAAGACCACCGCCAACATTATTATGAATGAAGAAAATGCATCAGATTTATTTTTTGTTAAAAAGTCTAAACTACATGGAAATGGTCTTTTTGCTAAAAAATTTATTAAAAAAGATACAAATCTTTTAGATTTAAAATTTACAGTTTTACCAAAAGATTATGCTGAAAATTATATAGATAATAATTTATTATATTCTGAAATTGAGCAACAATTTATTAAATATTATAATGTGCTTGCTTTCGATAATTATTTAAATAAAATACATTTTAAATGTGCAAATGGTGAAGATCATTATATTTATATGATGCTTCTAGGAGATGCTAGTTTTATAAATAATAGCTTTACTGATGATAATCAAAATGTTAAAATTATATATAATTCAGAATATCAAAAAATGTATATGTATTCTGTAAAAGATATCCAAATTGGAGAAGAAATTCTAGTTAATTATGGAGATTTTAATAAAATAAAAAATTAATTTTATTTTCTACTTAAATGATTTTGTATTATATCAAAATTACGATCTAACTTAGCTTCAATTCTATCAAAATAAGCTTCGAATGACTCTTTAGTAACATAAGTTGTGCTAATTTTTAATGCTAAATCTGATATTTCTTGTTGATGTTTACGGCTTTCTAATTCCATTTCTTTCCTTAAAGTGATAAAATCACTAAATGTTTTATCATTAATTTCTTTCATTAAAGTCTCCTGTTTATCGAATAAAGAGAAAACTCTAGTAAATAACCATCCACCTAAAAAGGATAATGCTCCTAAAACTAGATTAAAAAGTAAAGGAATATCTAAATTCACATAGATATTTACACATTATTAATACTTATTATAGTTTAAAATTATCGAAATCATCATCAGATATATCAGTTTTTCTTGCACCTATCTTATAGCTTGATATTTCTGTCTCTTGAGGGGCTACTTGCACTTTACTACTATCTAAATAACTATCTAACCAACCACCTATGGGATTATCCTTTTGATTAAATATCTTCTTATAACCAATACTTCTTAGTCTATTATCGCATAACCATTTAGAATAACCATCTAGAACCTCTGTATTTAATCCAAGTAAATTACCTTTACTAAATAGATATTTAGACCATTCGCTTTCATTTTTAGCCGCTTGTTCATAAAAAGCATATATTTTATCTTCACTTTTCTTTACTACTGATGTGAAACCTTCTTTATCTTCTTCTTTTAAAATTTTAAGTAGATTCTGGCTTACTGCAAAGTGAAGAGCTTCATCTCTTTGGATAAATTTAATAATCTTAGAGTTGCCTTCCATTTTTCCACGATATCCAAAATAGAAAGAACAAGCAAAGGAAACATAAAATACAAGACCTTCCATTACATTAATAGAAAGAATAGCATCAAAAATCTTTTGTTTAGGATCTTTTTTATTATCATCTCCAAGAATTTTATCAAAATTATTTCTAATAAGTTCTGCGCGGCTAGTAATTTCTTTATCTTCCATAATACTATCAAAAAATTTAGTTGCATCTGGATAAACATTATTTAAAAGATAAGAATAAGAATAGCTATGTATACCTTCAAATTGAGCCCAAGTATTCATGCAAATTTCGAGTTCTGGATTACTTACATAATCCTTCAGAGAATGAATACTACGAGAAAGCATACTATCTCCAAGAGTTTGAAATCTTAAATTACTATCAAATACAAATCTTTCTGTATCTGTTAAATTCTTATAATCACTTCTATCTTTTCCTAAAGCTATTTCATGAGGCCACCAGAAATTTTCATTTTGTTTTTTAAATAACTCAAAAAATACTGGATATTTGAATCTATCGTATCTTTGAAGATTAAGATCTTCTCCAAGGAATAATGGTTGCTTCGTAGTATCTATATTCTTAAAATTTAATACTGTTTTCATGGATTACAATTTACACGCACCACTTGAGCAGTCTCTATCTTCTTTTTGATTTAATGATTGCTCTTTATCTCCATCATCTGTATTATTATAATACATGCTAATTAATCCAAGGCTATAGGCATACATTACTTCTTTCATAACTTTTGCATCTGGTAATATATTATTCTCATAATGACTATAGTTATAGTATACATTAGTTGATATTGCCATGTCAATATATTTTTGAATAACTGCGTTAATTTTTAATAAACCACTATTATCTTTTAAATCATAAGCTAATTCATAATTATCATCATATTTGCCAATTCCTGGGACCATAACTGGAAGTTTACCCATCTTACTAGTCTTATAAGTTATAAGGCTTCTGATTGGTTCTACTCCATTTGTTGAACATTGAATAACAGAACTGCTCTCACAAGGCATACAAGAAGATAATGTAGAATGCCTTAAACCAAACTCTTTAATATCTTTTCTTAATTTATCCCAATCAAGACATAATTTTCTTTTAATAATTTCATCTAATTTATCTTTATAAGTATCAATTGGTAATATTCCTTTAGAATATTTAGTTTTATCAAATTTTTCGCACTTACCTTTTTCTTTAGCTAACTCAACGCTACTCTTTAAAAGATAATATTGAAAATATTCCATCCATTCATCAATAACTGCTAATGATTTATCAGAAGTGTATTTTAATTCATTCTTGGCTAAAAATGCTGCTAAATTAGTTATTCCAATTCCAAGACTTCTACGTTTTTTAGCGAAATTCTCAGCAGCAATATTAAAATAATCTTGAAGATCAATGATTTCATCAAGAAATCTAACGATAAGATCGCAAGTCTTTTCAAGATCTTGCCAGTTTTTAATTTCTAACATATTTACCGCTGAAAGAATACACATTCCAATTTCTCCATTTTTATCGTGATAATCATTTAATGGGATAGTTGGATGAATAACTTCTGTACAAAGATTACTCATGGTAACTTTATCTAGCCAAGCTCCATGATTGTTTGCATGGTCAACATTCAGTATATAAATACGACCAGTTTCTACTCTTTCTTTAATTATAAGAGAAAATAATTTACGAGCAGATACTTTCTTTTTAATCTTTAATTTTTTAGATTCACATTCCTTATATACTTTGTCAAAATCTTTTGTTCCCCACGCTTCATAAAGCTCTGGAACTTCTGAGTTATTAAATAAAGTTATATCTTCATCTTTCAAAACTCTATCATAAAATAATTTACTCATACCAACTGTATAATCAAGTTTTCTAACTCTGTTATCGTCTGTTCCAGCGTTATTTTTTAATACAATAATATCTTCGATTTCATAATGCCACCATTGAATATTGCAAGTTGCGCTTCCACCTCTTAAACCATTCTGTTGCCAAGCCTTTACGCTACTTTCATAAATTTTAAGAAATGGAATTAAGCCAGTATGAACAACCTCACCATTCTTAATAGGAGAACCAATAGCTCTGATTTTACTTACATCAATTCCAATCCCACATCTATTAGCTGTAGCCATGCTTACTGCTGTAGCGCTAGCGGTAATACTTTCTCTAGTATCGTCTACTCCAATCAAACAGCAACTAGCATAATTTCTGCTGCTTGTCCTAACACCAGCCATTACGGGGGTTGGTAGATTTATTTTATGTTTACTAATAGCATCATAAAATTTTCTAACATAAGAAAGTCTTGTCTCTACTGGATATTTAGCGAAAGAGTAAGCAGCAATTAATATATATGCAAACTGAGGTGTTTCGTAAATTTTTCCATTTACCCTATCTTTAATTAAATATTTATCACACAGCTGCTTTATCCCAGCGTAAGTAAAAATAAAATCTCTATCGTGATCAATGAATTCACCAATCTTATTAATTTCATCTTCTGAATAATATTTTAAAATACTTTCATCATAAATTTTATTTTTAATACTTTCTTTTAAGAATTCAGATAATCTTGGTGGATGCTTCCCTTTCCATACGTCTTTTCTTAATTGATAACTCAAAAGCCTAGCTGCTACAAATTGATAATTTGGTTTTTCAACAGAAATTAAATTAGCTGCACTTTCAATTAAAAGATTATGTATTTCCTTGCTTGATACGCCATCATGAATATTTATTTTTGCATTAATTTCGATATCAGTTAAACTTACTCCAGAATAGCCATCTATTGCCCAGTTAATTACTCGATTGATCTTTTCTATATCAAATTTTTCAGTTGATCCATTTCGTTTTTTTACATTTATATATTTACTCATACTTACTGTGAATATAAGTTTACAGTATTTTTTAAAATTATAAAAGAAAAATTTCGTTGTTGTTAACAATACATTAAACTTACTTTATATATGTGTACAGAATCTCTAATCTCTTATTAATTATTTTCCCAATGAGCTCTTGCAAAGCGAAGCTTTCCCTGTATGATAGGGTTACTTCGAGCTAACTGATCCATTTTCCCAATTGAGTCTATAAGCCTTTCGGCTCGCCTAACACTTATCGGATGTCGGTAGGATCATCCATCGCGCGTTAGCCCTTCCACCTACACTCCCTTAATTTCTTAAGGTTTCTCGGGTCGCAAGCTTCGTTAGCGTTGCCCGACGTTTCGGATCAATTCAAACTCACTATTTTTAGAAAATAGCAAAACTTTGTATTATTTAATTAATACTATGTATTATATAGTACCTATTATTTTTTTGTTTGTCAATTTTATTTTTCATGTTATAATTATTAAATGTTTAGTATATATAGCTCTGCCTTTAATCTTATCAAGAATAATTTCAATTATATTGAATCTATTAATAGTTTTTGTAGTTTTGCAGATGAAGTGGTAATAGCGGTAAACAAATCAGAAGATAGCACTCTAGAAACATTAAAATCATTAAAATTTAATAATTTGAAATTAATTCAAACTAATTTCTCTTATCAAGATCCATTATTAGATGGTAAAATTAAAAATGAAGCATTACAAAACACAAAAGAAGAATTTAAGATTGGTCTTGACATGGATGAATATATTCCATTATGGCAAAAAGATATTTGGACTAATCTAGCTTATCAACTAAGATTTGATATTTGTAATTGCTATATGATACCCTCTCTTAATCTTTATAAAGATAAAGACCATTATTTTTCGATAGGACATAAATGGTATTTACATAAAAGTAATCTTTTTAGAGGAGCAGTTAATTTTGCGAGAAATCAAAACGGAACAGTAGACACATCAAAAAGTGACACATGTGAATTAATAGATTCAAATGGGAATTTAGTATCATCTAAAATGTTTGATAATGATATAAATTCATTAAGATCAAAAACAGTTCCATTTGTAGTACATAATGGATACTTAAATTTAGAAGACAGAGTATTAAGGAATAAAAATTTTTGGAAAGAACATTGGAAGATTGAATCTGGAGGGATAGAGCCAAATCATAAGGTTCATCAATATTTAGAAGATTTTAATGAAAACTACTATAATCATTTATTAGATATATGAAAAAATTACTATTATTTGATAATTCAGAAATAGAGGTGGATGATGCAATCTACGATCAAATGACAGATCAATGGTATAAAAATAATGAATGCATGGAAGAGGCTAGGTCTTCTTACGCTTTTTATGATGGTGGAAATTTTTTTGATATAGGAGCGTTCAATGGGATATATAGCTATATATTAGCACCCAAAGCTAAAAATGATTTTTTTATTTCTTTTGAACCAGATACAAGATTTTTAGATTTAATTAAATATGCTTTAGAAAATCTATCTAGAAAATATAGCAATATTTATAATCAACTAATTTCTACTCCAGTTGGAAATGGAGATAATGTAAGCTATAATTTACCTAATCTTGGACCAAATGGCGAAGTTGGTAATCCATGTTTCTTTGGAGATTCAAATTCAAAAAATGGCACGAAAACTATAACAATTGATCAATACATTAATGATACTAATATTATACCAAATATTATTAAAATTGATGTAGAAGGTGCAGAACTTAACGTTTTAAATGGTTGTAAAGAAACTTTATCAAAACATAAACCCAAGATAATACTTGAAATTCATGATGATTTTTTAAGAAAAAATTTTAATACTGAACCAGTACAAGTAATAAATTTTATAGAAAAATTTAATTACAAACAAAATTTAAAAGCAAAAAATCAAAAAGTAGATAAAATATTATATTTTGATTAATGAAAATAGCTTTAATAGGCAATGATTATGTTCAACAATTTCCATTAGAAAATTATGGTGGAATTGAAACATCTGTCGAAAACTTAGCTCAAGGTTTATTTGATAATAAAATAGATTTTTTTGTTGTTTGTCCTAAAAGAAAAAATAAAAAAGAATATCCATTTGAAATCCATGAAACAGAAGAAGAGCCCACTTCAATAACTAATAAAAATAGTTCATATTATGCTTATTCTGTAGCAAAAGTTTTAAAAAATTTAAAATTTGATATCATTTGGAGTCAAAGCAATTGGAGCATAGACCCTCTTTTATTTTTAAAAAAACCAATTATTTGCACATTTCAAGACAGCTGCGAAAAACAACACGGATGGATGAAAAATTTAGATAAAGTAAAATATAGATTCATTTCTAATTTTCAATACAATAATTGGGTCAAGGAAGATTGGGAAAAAGAAAAAAGCTTTATGTGTTATACTGGTTTAACAAATTCTGAATTTAAATTTAATGAATCAAAAAAAGATTATTTTTTATGGTGTGCAGGATTAAATTGGGGACTTAGTGCTAAAGGATTAGATATTTTTATAAAACTATCAGAAATTTATAAAGATAAAAATTTTATTGCGTATGGTATAGGTAATAAAGAATTAGAACAATATCTCTTAAATAAAACTAAAAGTAATTCTAATTTTATGTATAAAGGTAAATTAAATAGAGGGCAAGAACACAATGAAGCTTTTTCTAATGCGAAAGCTTTTTTTATGCCAACAAGACTTCCAGAAGCTTTAGGAAGAACAATTATAGAAAGTTTTTCAAAAGGAACACCAGTATATGGTTCAAGTAATGGATCATTAAACGAATTAATTGAAAACAAGATAAATGGTTTTAAATTTTCCCTAGAAACACTTGACTTAGATTTAAATTTTCAATTTAATTATAAAAATGTTTTTGAGTATTCAAAAAAATTTAATATTTTAGAAGAAATTAATAAACTTTCAAAAGAAAGTTCTGAATTACTATGAAAATTGGAATCATATTTGCAGGTTATAATAATTTTAAATATGCATCAACGAGCATAATACCATGGATTTTATATAAAAAAATGTATCAAAATAATATTTTTATAGCCGCTGTTTCAGTTCCATTTAAGGAATATGAAGATAAAGATATCAAAGCAGATGCAACAACAGAATATTTAATTAATTTAGCAAACGACAATTTTATAGATATATGCTTTAATCAACCTAAATTTATAAAAGAAAATGAAGCAAGAAATATGCCTTTATTTTATCTTCTAGATAAAAATGTAGACTATGTAATGATTGTAGATTCAGATGAACTTTATTCGCTAGGAGATATTGCTAATATTATTAAATATATTGCAGAGAATGATCTTGAAGCGTTTAAGATTAATTTTAAAAATTATATATTAGACGGGAAAACATATCTAGATGGATTTTGTCCATTTAGAATATTTAAAACAAAGATTCACGATGGAATAGATTCATTTTATTGGGATAATGATATTAAATATAGAAATGGAAAAACTAATAATCAATTAATATATGCAGATATACCAAAAGATGTAGCATATATAAAACACATGACATGGCTAAATGAAAATGGTAAAGAAAAGGTTGAATATCATCTTAAGCATTTTGGAGCATGCTCATATAAGTGGAGCGAAGATAAAATGGAATTAGAGATAGATTGGGAATATTATGATAGGATGGGATATCCAAGACCAATTCTAAATAAAGAGTAAAGTGTATGTTAATAGGCAATATTTATTATAACAGAATAAATACAGAAAATCACACTAATTGGTGGGAGTGGGATTTTTATTCAGAAGTAGCAAAAATAATATCAGAAGATAAATTAGTTAAAAAATATAACTTTAGAGTATATTTAACTGACCCATGCAAAGTAAACCCACAAAAAGATGATATTGTAATATTTACATCATTTGAAACATACGATATTCCAGATTTTATTAATATTCCTTTTTTAACATTTAAGCAATATGTTAAGGAAAATATACCAAATAAATTGTATGGATTACCATTGGGACTTAACTATCCAATTATACATGCGCCAAATTTACCAATAAGCGAGCGTAAGATTGATTTATGTTTTTTAGGTCAATATGAAAATAGATATAATAGAAAACATATTATAGACTTTATAAAGAATAAATTTTCAGATCGTAATATAGTAATAGGTTCAGATAAATCAGTAATAGAATATTATTTAACTTTATCAGATTCAAAAATATCTTTATGTTTAGATGGAGGGATGCTTCCAGAAGCTTACAGATTTTTTGAAGCATTAAAATATGGCTGCATCACAATCGCTAATGAATTCTTATTAAATTTAGATATTTATAAAAATGCACCATTTATTCCTATTAACTGGAATAATTTAGACGCACTCGAGAATAAAATCAATTTCTTATTAAATAATGCATCTAGTCTAGATGATACTTCTTATATAAATAATACATTTTGGCAAAATAATTATAGCCAAAAAGCCCAAGCTAATTTTATTATAGATAAAATACATAAAAAAATATATAATTCAATTAAACAAAATTAGTCATATGAAATTAAAAAACCTAACAAATAATTTAGATAAAAATGATCCTTATGAAAAATCTGAATTTATTAATTTTGACTTAGACAGCGATAAAGGAATACCATACCAAACTTTATATAAAGACTTTGAAGATGCTATACATTCTATTAGACATCCAACTTTTACGCCAATAGATTTTAAACAAAAAAAACTTACAAAATTCTATGGAGATCTAATAGATAGATCCAAAAATGTTTTAGAAATTGGTTGTGGGTGCGGAAGAAATGCTCAATTTTTTGGAAAAGAAGAGTATAATACAAAGCATATAAAATATTTTGGATTTGACATATCGAAAGAAGCCTTAAATTTATTTTATAACAATAAATACTGGAAGAATTCAAAAGAAACTCATTATACATCTCAAGAGATCGATCATGAAATTTTAAAAAATAAATATGATCTTATATTTTCTTCTTATGTGTTTCAGCATATTGGCATTGGTGCTCCAGAAGGGATTCACGATAGCCTATCTATAACAAGCACTATATTTCCAAAATTAAATAAAAATGGATATATTATTTTATTCGAACAAATAACTGGGCAAAATAATTGGAATTTAGAATCATACTTATCGTTTATAAAGCAAAATGAAAATTTATTAGAAGTAGAATTAATATCTCCAGAAAAAATCGACTATAATTTTTTACAACAAAATTTAGAAACCCTAGAAGGAACAGACCTTTGTCCATTAAATCTTGTTGTATTAAAGAAAAAATAAAGGAGTAAAATGAGTTTTCAACCACAAATTATAGAAGGTTTACATGCAGGTCAATCAGTTAATATGTTCAAAGCATTTGATAAATTTTTCAATAAACTAAAAGAATTAAATAAACTACCATCAAGAATTATAGAACTCGGTACATGCTGTGGAGGTTTCACGGTTTTCTTAAAAAAACATCCAATCGTACCTAATAATTGTGAATTGTATACTTATGATTTTACAGATTGGAACTTATCAGGTAGAGATGGCGATACGAAAGATGGAAGAGAACTTATAAAATCCCTAGATATAAAATTTATACAAGCTAATATTTTCGAAGAAGAAACGATTAAAAATGTTAAAAATCTTATTCAAATGGAAGGCACATCTATTGTATTTTGTGATGGAGGAGATAAAAAAGTAGAATTTAATTTATTTTCTGAATTTCTAAAAAGTGGAGACATTATATTGGCTCATGATTATATAGATACAGTAGAAAATTTTGAAACAAATTTTAAAGGCAAAATATGGGATGGTCAAGAAATAAAAGAATCAGACATAACTGGAGCATGTGAAAAATACAATCTTAAACCCTTCATGCAAGAAGAATTATCTAAAGCTGTTTGGGCATGCAGAATGAAAGAATAATATGGGCCCAAATACAATTATTTGCGATATCGATGGAACTTTAATTGAGCACAAAGGAGATATATGCAAACAACATATTGATGATTTAAATCTACTGGATGGTACTTTAGAAAAATTAAAAGAATGGGATAGAAAAGGGTATAGACTAATATTATTAACAGGCAGGAGAGAGGGCGTAAGAAAATATACAGAAAATCAATTATCAAAAGCTGGGATTTTTTATGATCTACTAATAATGGGAGTAGGAAATGGAAAAAGAATTTTAATAAATGACAAGAAAGTATCATCAGAAGATGATACTGCTATTGCGTTTAATTTAAAAAGAAATGAAGGAATTAAAAATGTTAATATCTAAAATAGAAAAACCCTGGGGATACGAAGAGTTATTGGAACAAAATCAATTTTATGTAGTAAAAAGATTATTGATGCGTAAAGATAAGAAGTGCAGTTTACAATATCACGATTTTAAACATGAGACGTTTATTGTTTTAGAAGGAAAATTAAGATTCTATTATGGAAACGATAAAGATAATTTAAATATAATAGAATTAAATCCTGGAGATCATTTTTGTGTTCCAACTAAAATGGTGCATAGAATGGAAGGTATTACTGATGCCCTATATTTAGAATGCTCAACAAATCATTTAGATGACGTTATCAGGGTTCAAGACGATTATGGCAGACTATAAAGTATTAGTAACAACAAGTGGAATAGGTAGCAGATTAGGTGATTTAACAAAATTTACAAATAAATCCCTAGTAAGGATTGGAAAAAAACCAGCTTTATCATATATTGTTGAAAGCTATCCAGACGATATAACAATAGTTGTAACATTAGGTCATTTTGGCGATCAAGTAAAAGATTTCTTAACACTAGCCTATCCTAGCAAAAAATTTGAATTTGTTAGAGTAGATAAATATGAAGGAGAAGGTAGCAGTCTATTATATTCAATTAGTTGTGCCAAGAAATATTTACAATGTAAATTTATTTTTAATGCAAGCGATACAATCATTACTGAAAAAATTCCCAATTTAAATCAAAATTGGCTTGCTGGAGCAAAACAAAAAAACTCCGCACAATACAGGAGTTTTGATATTCAAAAAAATAAAATAGTAAGAATTAATGAAAAGGGTCAAATTAATTATGATTACGACTATATAGGTCTATGTGGGATTAAAGATTATAAACTTTTTTGGAAAATTTTAGATGATATTTTAAATAAAAGAAAAAATGATAATTCATTATCAGATTGTCATGTAATAGAAGAAATGCTTAAGGAAAAAGACTTTACTTATAAAGAATTTAATTCTTGGTTAGATATTGGAAACGTTGATTCCCTAAATGAATCTAGAAAAAAATGTAAAGATAAATTTGAAATCCTAGATAAATCAGATGAATCAATTTTTATTTTTGATAAATTTGTTATAAAATTTTTTCATGATGAAAAGATTTGTAAAAATAGAGTTTTAAGAGTAAGACATTTAAACGATACATGTCCAGAAATTTTAGCCTATAAAAATAATTTCTATAAATATTCAATAGCAAATGGTGAAGTTTTATCAAAAGTAATAGATACTCAAAAGTTCAATAAATTATTAAATTTCGCTAAAGATAATCTTTGGATAAAAGCTGACGCAGGAATAGAGTTTAAAAAAATATGTCAATTTTTTTATAAAGACAAAACTATAGAAAGAGTAAATAAGACATTAATAAAGCATAATATATTAGATAACGAAGAAACAATTAACGGGATTAAAATACCAAAAACTTTAGATTTAATAAAATCCATAGATTTTGAATCATTATGCAATGACGAAGCTTCTAAATTTCATGGAGATTTTATCTTAGATAATATTATTTATAATAAAAATAAATTTAAACTTATTGATTGGAGACAAGATTTCGGTGGTAATATCGAATATGGTGATAAATATTATGATTTAGCAAAATTAAACCATAGCTTAGTATTAAATCATGATATTATTAACAAGAATTTATTTTTTATAAAAAATGAAAATAATAAAATATTTTGCGATATCTTAAGAAGCAATAATCTATGTGATTGTCAAAAAATATTTAATATATTCATAAAAAACAATAACTTAAATCAAAAAAAGATAAATATCTTAACCTCTCTTATTTGGCTAAATATGTCTCCGCTTCATGAATATCCATTGAGTTTATTTTTATATTATTTTGGAAAATATAATTTATACATTAACACAACAGATTCATATAATAATCCATGAACTTAATATATAATGGCGAATATTCCTTTTATTCATCAAAAGAATTAGATTTCAATATCATAGATAATTCATTAAAAATTCAACATTTAGACTCCAATCCACCTGGAGATTGGGTTGCCGTATCAACAGCATTAAAATTAACTGCCGATTATTTTAGTCAAGAACAATGGAATATATTGGAAGTAGGAACCGCTCATGGGCATTTTCTTAAATCAATGCATTTATATTTAGAAGCAATTAAAAAGAATAATACTCAAGCATATGGAGTTGACAGCAAACTTCATGGATATGATCCTAGATTTTTTAATGAAACAGATATGCATTTTATAGATGGTAAATCTACAGATAAATCTGTAATAGATTCTCTAAACAATGATTTTCATTTTATTTTTATTGACGCTTGCCATTGTAGGATTCACGTATTAAAAGATCTTAGAGCATATCACAATAAAGTTAAAATTGGAGGATATTTAGGATTGCACGATACTTCTCCAAAATTTCAAGGCGGAACAGAGCAACCAAAAACAGAAGAATGCGATCAAGAAGATACTCATATCAATGTTATAAAAGGAATTGAAGATTTTGATATTGAAAATAAAGGATTTGAATTAATAATTGATGAATATGATAATCAAAAATATTGGGGTGGAGTAAGAATTTATAGAAGAATAAAATGAAATTATTTTTAGGGCCAGTATCATTAAATACTATAGATGCAACAATTGAATTTTGCATTGAAAACAATATCGAATTAGGCCTAATTCCATCTAGAAGACAAATTGATTATGATGGAGGATATGTAGGAAACTTTAACTCTAAAACATTTTCAGAATATGTTAGATCTAAAACTAATAAAATAAAAATTTTTAGAGATCATGGTGGAGAAAGCCAAGGAAAATCTGATAATGAAGACACCTTTGCCTCATTTCATAATGATACAAAGTATTTTGACTTTATTCATTTAGATCCATTTTTAAAATATAAAGATCTAGATAAAGCTGCGATTAAAACAGCAGAATATTTAAAATTTTGCGAATTTGCAAATGCCAATATTTATTATGAAATTGCTACGGAACAAGCTCTTAGAGAAATTTCACCAGAAGAACTTGAGATTTTTGTAGACAAGGTAAAATCACTTGTTACAGAAAATCAATTTAATAAAATTAAATACTTAGTAATTCAATGTGGCACAAAATTAAAAGATGGTAAAAATACAGGGGAATATGATAAAGATAAACTACTTAAAATGCTTAAAGTAGCAAAAAAATTTAATTTAATATCAAAAGAGCATAATGGAGATTATCAATCAACAGAAATTATAAAAGAAAAATTTAATCTAGGATTAGACTGCATAAATATTGCTCCAGAGTTTGGCATTATAGAGTCTTCTGTAATATTAAAATATCTAGGTGCAGATGCTAAAAATATTTTATTTCAAATGTGTTTTGATTCTGGCAAATGGAAGAAATGGGTAAGCTCAGAGTTTAATCCTCAAGAGAATAAAGAAGATCTAATTAAAATTTGTTGTCATTATATATTTTCAAACGATTCATTTAAAGAATTTAAGAAAAAATATTTACCACAAGAAATAGACATAGAAATAAAAGAGACTATTAAAAATAGAATAAAAGATATCTTGTTATGAAGGTAGCGCTACTTTTGCATGGCTTAACAAGAAGATATGACGTATCTTTTCCATTTATTAAAGAATCTATTATAGATAAATTTAATGCCGATACTTTTATAAGTTGTTGGGATAATCAAGTGAAAGAAGAAGAGATCGGTAAAGGAGAAAATTTAAATCTTAAAAAAATGATAAACCTATATAATCCAACATCTTATGATGAAGAGATTTATAACGATGAAATTGAAAAAAATTTCACTAACGAAAAATATTTAAAGATTTTTCACCAACCCCAAGTTCATTACAAGAATAATTGGGCAAGATTTTTTGCATTTTATTATAAAGTATGGAAATCGAATCAACTCAAAAATCAATATGAATTTGAAAAAAACTTTAAATATGATATAGTTATAAAATGGCGCACGGATGTCTTTATTAAAGATGTATTAACATTAGATTTATTAAATCAAATTAAAAATGATAATAACTCAGTTTATATGCCACTTGGACATTGCGGGGAAATAAACGATATAGTTTATATTGCTAATTCGAATACAATGGACAAAATTTGTAACTTATATTATAATTTAGAGATCGTGGCAGATAGGGTAGCACCTGAACCATCAAATGAGAAACATCTTCAAGTATGGCTTAATATGAATAATATTAATGTAAAATATTTTAATTTTGATTGGCAGTATTTAACTCTTAGGCCAGAATTTAAAATTAGAACATTAAATGCAAATAATATTTTAAATGTAAATATATGAAATCAGCATTATGCATATCTGGGATGCCAAGAACTTATAAAAGAATTAAAAACAATTTTTATGATAAATTGATTAAAAATAATAATTTTGATATTTTCATAAGCACATACCTATGGGATCAAGATCAAGATCATATGTGGCCCGATCAATCCTCTCCATATGATTTAATAAAAGAGTTATCTCCATTAAAATATGAAATAGAGGTATTTAATAATGAATATAAAAATAATTTTAAAAATTCAGCGCTAGAAACTAATAAATTTCATATTATAGATAGAGTAATGTCAATGTATTATAAAATACTTAAATGCAATTTACTTAAATCCATAGAAGAGAATCACCAAAATTTTAAATATGATTTAGTTGTTAGAGCTAGACCAGATATATATTTTCATGAAAATTTTATAATTCCAACAAGTATTAATGAAAATACAATATATTTTCCTAATACAAATCAGAATTTTGGTATATGCGATTTATTTTGGTATTCAAATTCAGAAGTAGCTAATAAAATTAGTAATTTATATACAAACATAAGAACCATATGGGAGATATCTCCAATGGGAATTCATGCAGAAATGTTATTATCTATGTATGTGCAAATTTTAGGATTAAAGATTGAGTACTTTGATTTTAATTTTGAAACTTGCAGATATTCAAACAACGAATACATATTAGGACCTCATCAAGAAAATTTATTATCAAAATATGAAAATTGATTTAAAAGATACATGGCTTATTGTACAAGGTACATCCTTTTGGAATGATGTAGATTTTAAAATCGGAGGCACACCATATACAGATCTATATAAAATCATTGATCACTATTCAATGTATAATAATGTTATATGGTCTACATGGGAAGACTCACCAATCAATGTTCTTGAGTATTTAAAACAAAAAGACATATTAACTATCATTAATAAATACCCACAAGAGCGAGGAAGAGGTAATTGTAATTTGCAAAAAATATCTACATTAAATGCAATTCATGTCATCAAACAATTTAATCCTAAATATGTATTCAAAATAAGAACAGATTTACTTTTTCCTAAAATAGAAAGCGTCATTGAAAAAATTAAATTAAGACTAAATGATGAAAAAAAACTTTCTGGTTTATGCTGGGACGATTGGAAAGAATCTAAATTTATACTAGATCAACTTTTATTTGGAGAAATTGAACATGTTGAGGCTTATTGGAATTTACAAAATATTAATGGATTTGTAGAGAGACAAGTTATTTTAGAATATTTAAATAAAAGAGGAATTGAATATAATCCAGAAGGATGCCACGAAATGGGCGGAGGAACTGATGGATTTAATTTTATTAAAAAATATTTTGATTTTTTTATGCAAGATCTATTAGATCTAAACATAGACTTAATATCCTATAAAAAATATAACCCACAACCAAATGGTAAAAATTACACAAAACATTATAGTCATCAAGAATTACATAAAACAGATGAATATCCATGGTTTAGAAAAGATTGGTGTCAAGTGTTACAATTTGGCGAAGATTTAGAGAATAGGTGGAAATGGAAATGAAAATAATTTCTTTTTTAAGGGTATTTAATGATTTTGAATATTTAGATAAAGCTTTAGAAAGCGTCATTCATTTTCCTGGTGATCTTTATATTGTAGAGGGATCATGGAAATCTGCACAAACTGCTGGCGCAAACCAAAGATCAGATGAAAAAACATATAATATAATTAACAAGTATTTAAAATTAGATAAAAAATATAAACTAATACAAGCGAATGGAAACACGGAGTACGATCATTGTCAAATCGCAATGAATATAGCTATACAAGAAAATGCAGATTGGTTGTTCTTAATTGACGCAGATGAAGTTCATCATACCCAAGAAATAGAAGAAACATTAAATTATTTAAAATTTTATAAAGATCATGATAATATTAAAGAAATAAGATTAAATTCATATAATTTTTGCAATTCTTTTAAAAAATATTATGATGGAGAATATTTTAGAGTTTTTAGGCCAAAAGATAATGCAAAATTTATCGAAGCCAATCATTGCTCTTATGCTTCGAACTACTCATATATTACTCTTCCCAATACTATAAGATATTATCATTATAATTATGTGAAAAAGAATAACCCGCAATCATTTCATTTAAAAATGAAATTTTATGATAATGAACACCCAGAGAATCAAAGCTTATATAATCAAGGTTATAAAGAAGAAAATGGTATATATACAATACCAGTAGAAATAAAAGATTTTAATTTATCTCATCCAAAAATAATGGAAAATCATCCATATTTTATAGATAATATTTATCAAGATAAGGATATAAAATTTTTCTAAATGAATTTAACAATACCAGTATGCACATGGAAATCTCCAGCTCTTTTAAAAAATTGTCTAGATTCATTAATTAAATCTGCAACTGTAGAAACGCAAATTATACCAATAATTCAGGGTAAAGATCCAGAATCAATAAAAATTTGTGAAGATTTTAATTTAGAATACATAAATACTCCAAAAAATCTTGGCGCATCCTTTGCAATAGATTTTACTATTCCATTCATAAAGCATGAATATACAGCCATAATAAATGATGATATGATTTTTTCTATAGGATGGGATAAAAAACTTATAGAAACTATTGAAAAAAATTACCCATGTACAGCATGCGCGGTTCTTGTTGAAAGAAGTAATCATGATCCACTCTATCAAAAAAATGTTATATCTGATGATTTAGGAGAAATAGATGAAACTACTTTTGATAAATTCAATCAAAAAGCAAAAAATGGATTTTATAAAATAAACGACTCTTATTCCAGACAACATCCTTTAATTTTAAGAACAGAGGATTTATTTAAAGTTAATGGATATACTGATGGATGGGATTTAAATTGGTATCCAGGTCATTGCATGGATGACTATTTTCCATATAGATTATTAAAAATGAATGAAAATTATAAATTCATATTAAATGGAGATGTTCCAGTTTATCATGGTGTATCCAGGACAATTAAAAAATTGTTTTCAGAAAATAAGGAAGCATTAAGTTATAATCCACAAAAATATTTTCAACATAAAACTGGAATGTCTACAACAGATTTTAGAAAAATAATTGGAGAATTTATTTGATGAAAATTTTAATTCTGGGGCATAAAGGTATGCTCGGACATATGGTAGTTAAGTATTTCTTAAAAAAAAATATTAATATAGAAACCATAGACTATCGATGGCCTACAGAAGAATTCAAAACATTAATAAAAAAATCAAAATCAAATTTTTTAATAAATTGTATTGGCGCAATTCCACAAAAAAATAATAAATGGGAAGATTTTAAATCAATAAATATTGACTTGCCTTTATTTCTTGCTAAAAATTTTAATGGCAAAATTTTACATCCAACTACGGATTGTGAATTTTCTGGCGATTTAAAAGTTAATAAATTTTATTCTAAAAATGATATAAAAGATGCACAGGATGATTATGGAATAAGTAAAGCATATATATCTAAAATTCTTGAAAAATTCAATAATGTAAAACAATTAAGAACTTCTATTATTGGTCCAGAAGTATATGGAAAGAAATCTCTCATGGAATGGTTTTTTAATCAAAAAGATAAAGTTAATGGATTTCATAATCATTATTGGAATGGAATTACTACCTTAGAGTGGTCAATCCAAGCATTTTCAATTGTTAAAAACTGGAAAGAAAAAGATAAAGTCATACAAATTGGAACAGAAAAAATAACTAAATATAATCTATTAAAACTCATAAATAACGTATATAATTTAAAAAAAGATATAATATCTAAAAAAACAATAATCATAAATAAATGTTTAAAAACAGATTTTAAAATTAAACCTTTAAAAAATCAATTAGATGAATTGAAAAATTTTTATGAATAAAATTGCTTTTGTTTACTTTTCTTATAATAGATTAAATATTCTAAAAGAATCATTAAGAACATCTATTGAAAATACAGACAAAAAACCAGACCATATATATATCTTTGATGATAATTCTAATGAAGAATGCCAAAATTACTTAAAAAGTTTTAAAGAAAAAAATAAAGAACTTAATATAACTCTAGATATAAATGAAAAGAATATAGGATACGCCGCTAATTATAAAAAATGTTTTGATATTATAAAAAATGAAAACTTTGATTATATATTTTTTCTTGAAACAGACTATATCTGGAGAAAAGGATATCTTGAAGAATGTATAGAAGTACTAGAAGCAGAAGAAGATTCAGTTGGAATTTGTGGGTCATCATTTAAAGAATTTTATCAAAAAGAAAAATGTATTACTTGGTTTGGAGATGTGACAAAAGAACAATTTGGAAAAGATGTTTCAAATAGAGAAAAACTCTATACATCAAAAATATTAAAACTTAAATCTTGCAATATAACTATCCAATATGGAACTCATTGCTGTGGAACATTTTTATTTAATAAAAAAAGATTTTTTAATAATTTAAATGAAGATCAAAAATCTAGATTTTGGAAAATAATGGAAGAAGCCACTAAAGTAATAAATAACAAATCGGTAATAAACGATGGCATGATAACTGGGGGAATATCTGTGCTATGGGATGAATACTTAAATCTTAAACATAAAGGAAATTCTTTTGAAAAATCTGCATTTATAGACATAATAGATTATGTTATTGGAGTCCACATTGAAGGAGGAGGAATTAATGGATCAGACAATCCAGAGGGATATACTAGATATTTTCCAAATAAATTCCCTAAAGAATATGATTCTTTCCTAAGAAATGAAAAATAAAAAAATATTTATAACTGGTGGAGCAGGATTTTTAGGTAAGAATTTAATAGAACACTTGCATAAAGATAATTACTTAACAGTTTATAGCAGAGACGAAGCAAAACATTATTTCTTAAAAAAGAAATATCCAGAAGTCAATTTCATATTAGGAGATGTAAGGAACTTAGATTTAATGAATAAATCTTCAAAAGATCATCAAATCGGTATTTTTACCGCAAGCCTAAAACAAATAGAGGCTGTTGATCAAAATATTGAAGAATCAATTCAAACTATTATACATGGCGCATTAAACAGTAGAACAATATCAGAGAATAATAATTTTGAATCCTCTTGTTTTATTTCTTCAGATAAAAGTAGAGCCGCAACTACCCTCTATGGATCAATGAAATTCGTAGCAGGAGAAAGTTTCATTACAAATGCAGAAAGAAGTAAAGTCAAACTTTCTAGTGTTATTTATGGAAATGTTACAAATTCTACTGGAAGTTTAATTCCATTAATTTGGGATGCACTTAAAAACAATTACTCGCTTACCTTGTATTCAGAAGAAATGACTAGATTTAAAATTCATATTAGCCAAGCAATTGAACTTATAGAAAACGCTTTAAATTATACGGGTTTTAATTTAATACCTAAAATAGATAGTTTTTTAATTAAAGATGTCTTTGAGATCTATAAAGAAGAGTTTGGTTTAAAATATCAAATAGGTAAGCCAAGAATAAGTGAAAAAATTCATGAAATTATGTCTTGCAAAGAAGAGATGCCAAGAATAAAAGAAGAAAAGGATTTCTTTTTAATGCATTACAAAAATATATATAATGAAGTAAATTTTACAAATGGAGAATATTCATCTAAAGACTGCGTTCTATCAAAAGAAGATTTATATAAATTTCTAAAGATTAATAATTTTTTTAAAAATGAATAAAAATTTTATAGAAACATATCATGGCAAAAAAATAGATACGGCAAATATCTTAAATATTGAAGACGCAAGTAAACTTATAAAAGGAAGAAAAACCGTAGTAATAACTGGAGTAACTGGACAAGATGGAAGTCATATGGCTGATTTTCTTTTAAAGCATACTGATTTATTAATTTTTGGAGGAGTGAGAAGACTTAGCGTATATAATCATGAAAATATAAGACATATACAATCGGATAGATTTCATTTAATAAATTTTGATCTAACAGATTCACACGCAATCGCTCGAACAGTAGAAAAACTTCAACCAGATTATTTTATTAATTTTGCTGCCCAAAGTTTTGTAGCGAGTAGTTGGGATTTCGCAAAGCAAACATGGGCGACTAATTCCACTAGTGTTCTAGATATATTAGAAGCAATTAGACTTTATAAACCATCTTGCAGATTATATCAGGCTGGGTCTAGCGAAGAGTTCGGAAATGTAATGTATAGTCCACAAGACGAAAAACATCCATTAAGGCCAAGAAGTCCATATGGCGCCAGCAAAGCCGCCTCTAGACAATTGATCAAAGTATATAGGGATTCGTATAATCTTTATGCAATTCAAGGATGGTTATTTAATCACGAAGGAATTAGAAGAGGAGAAGAATTCGTAACTAGAAAAATTACTAAAAATATAGCAAGAATACACAATGCCTTAAAAAATAATGAAGAATTCAAACCAATGGAGCTTGGCAATATGGAGGCAAAAAGAGATTGGAGCGATGCAGAAGATTTCATTGAAGGCGTTTGGATGATGCTAAATCAAGATAAATATAATTCAAATTATAATGGAGTGCCAGAAGAATACGTGTTCTCGTCTAATGAAACTCATACAATTAAAGAGTTTGTAGAGAAAGCTTTTAATGTAGCAGGAGTAAATGGCAAATGGATTGGTGAAAATGAACATACAATGTATGTATCTGATAATAATAAAATATTACTTCAAGTTAATCCTAAATTTTATAGGCCAGCAGAAGTAGAATTATTATTAGGAAATTCAAATAAAGCAAGGAAAGAGCTTGGATGGAAACCTAAAATTTCATTTGACAATTTAGTGAAAAAGATGGTAGAATGCGATATTGAAAATTTCAAATCATAAACTTTGCCAATTAATAGTTAAAAAATACGTTAAAGGAAATATAAATTGGCCAAGAGAAATTAAAATAGCCCAAAGACTTACAAAGAAATTTAAATCTTTGGAGTTTTGGGATAATCTTAAAGAACTAGGAAGTCCTCCACCATCTTTAGCTTGGTTCTTAAAGTCAGAAGGAAAAGCTTTCTTATTAAAGGAATATGAAAGTTTTAATATGAATTTAAATATTACTAAAATAGAATTAAAAGAAAATAAGGTAGCAGAAGATAAAAAAGTTTGCCAAAAACCTAAAACTCTGTTAGAATTTATAAGATATGGGAAGAAAACCTAAAGAAGAAGTTGTAGAATCATCTGGTCCTAGCGCATCAGATAGACTATTATCATTTTTAAAAGATAATAAAGAAGACCATTATAATTTTGAAGATGAGGTTTATTACAAAGTATCGACTGGCAGTTTGAATCTGGATATAGCTACTGGTGGTGGTTTATGCCCAGGATTGCATAGATTCATCGGAATGAATGAGGGTGGTAAAACTTCTGAAGCATTAGAAGTAACAAAAAATTTCTTAAAAACAGTAGAAAACTCTAGAGCTTTGCTATTCAAAGCAGAAGGAAGATTAAGCAAGGAAGTCAAAGAGCGATCTGGAATTAAATTTGTAACCGATCCAAAAGAATGGACAGATGGAACTTGTTTTGTATTTGAATGCAATATTTTTGAAACTGTTTCAGAATTAATGAAAGATCTTATTCAATCTAATGACGAAAACAAGAGATATATATTCATTCTTGATTCTGTTGATGGTTTGATGACTAAAGGAGACTCTCAAAAGAGTATGACAGAAGCCACAAAGGTTGCAGGAGGCGCAGTTATTTCATCAATGTTGATGAAAAAAATTTCTCTTGCGCTTTCTAAACGTGGTCACATGGCAATTTTTATAAGTCAAGTTAGATCTGATATTAAGCTTGATCCTTATGCAGCCAATAAAGATATTCGTCAAACTACTGCAACTGGTGGTAATGCGCTATTGCATTTTGCTAATTGGATTCTTGAATTCGAACCAAAGTTTAATAAAGACCTTATTCTTGAAAAGCCAAATGATAGATATGATCCAATTAAGAATAAAATTATTGGACATAATGTTAAAATTGCAATTAAGAAATCGACCAATGAATCCACTAATTCAAAAGTACAGTACCCAATTAAATATGGTCGCAAGGATGGATCTTCTGTTTGGAGAGAGTATGAAGTAATCGATCAAATTCTTTCTTGGGAATTCGCAAGTGCCAAGGGTGCGTGGGTAACATTCTCAGACGAAATTATAGAAGAGCTTAAACAACAAAATCTTGAACTTAAGAAGCAGCATCAAGGTATTGATAATCTAAGAGCCTACCTCGAAGAGAATAAACCTCTTGTAGATTATTTTTATAATAAATTTATCAAAACTCTTGCATCATGAGATTGTTAAATATTAACGGCACGCTCGTTAATAAAAATGTAAGAAAAAATTTAATAAACTGGGAAGGCAAGAGTCGCAGTAAATTGCAATTTAAATTCAAGCAATTTTTTTATCCTTACTGGAAGAATCATATAGTCTACGAAGAGTTTCCAGTTTATGGAACGATGCTTAAGGTAGACATATTAAATGCAACAAAAAAGATAGCAATTGAGATTCAAGGTAATCAACATGAATCCTTCAATGAGTTTTTTCATGATAATTCTAGATTAAAATATCTTCAGAGTATAAAAAGAGATGTCAAAAAAGAAAAATGGCTTGAAATGAATGAATTTAAATTCCTAGAGCTATATGAAGCTGATTTAAAAAAACTTTCACCACAATATATAGAAGAAAAATGCGGAATTTTAATCATTTAAGTGTAAAATTTAATAGTGACAAATAAGAAAAAATTTAAAATACCAGATTCATTATTAAAACAAATTGACGAATGCAGTTTTGGAGGATATATACTTTTTAATTTTTCAAGTAAAGGTGACCCACAAGTATTTACAAAATTTGATAATCAAATAAATGCTATGGCTTTATTATATTATATCAACACATGGAGCCAAAGTATAGATCAATTAAATTTAGAAGCCACAACAGATTTAATAGCAAGAAAAAACGAAGAAGAAGACGATTTTGACGAAGACAAAGATTAAGTTTAAAACACTTGACTTTTAATTTTTACTGAGGTATCATATATAAAGGATGATTTATTCTTTACAGGTAGAAAGACACGTACTAAGCGGCTTATTGAAGCATCAAGACTTATTTGCAGATATTGACATCTTCTTATCTGAAAATGATTTTTTTAATGATGTTCATTCAACAATATATTCCGTATTCAAGAACATCAAGCATAAAGGTGAAAATGTAGATAAAGTTCTTCTTGCTGAAAGAATAAAGAACTTGGGTATTTCATTTAAAGATGATATTAATATTTTTGATTATATAGATAATTTAAGTTTCTCTCAAATAACTGAACAAGCAACGATGGAAGCATGCAAAGAGTTATTAAAATTAAGAGTAAGAAGAGAGATATCGCAAACCGCAGATAAGCTAAAAGATTATGTAACCAAAAATGCAGATGATAATTTAGATGAGATTATAGGTAAAATAGATCACATCTATAATAAAAAAATATCTTCCTATTCAGAGAATGATGTTCCAATTAATATTTTCGAAGGCGTTGAAGATCTTGTGGAGGAAATTGGCAATAGTCCAAAAGAAGATACGGGACTTATAACTCCGTATTCTGAATTTAATAGAATGTATGGTGGTTTAAAAAATGGAAATATTTACGCAATTGCAAGTAGGCCAGGTCAAGGTAAATCAACATGGCTAAATGATATTTGCTTCAAGACCTCTATTAACCCAAAGAATAAAACTAAAACTCTTATTCTTGATACTGAAATGCAAACAGTAGATATTCAATTAAGGATGGTAGCATCTTTAAGTGGAGTACCTGTTTGGTATCTTGAAACTGGTAATTGGAGAAAGAATGAAGAAATGACTAAGAAAGTGAGAGAGGCTTGGTCTAAAGTTAAAAAATATGAATACTTTCATTATCATGTGGGAAATAAAAATATTGATCAAGTATGCTCTATTATTCGTAGATGGTATCTTTCTAAAGTTGGAAGAGGAAATCAAGCTATGATAGCTTATGATTACATTAAATTAACTGGAGAGAAAGTAGGCCAAAATTGGGCAGAGCATCAAGCAATTGGAGATAAGATCGATAAGTTAAAAAGAATTTCCGAAGAAATTCATTGTCCAATTATTACCGCTATGCAGTTAAATAGAACTGGCGAAAGTTTCAATAGAAAAGGTTCAGAGGTAGTAGATGATAGTTCTGTAATTTCACTTTCAGACAGATTACAATGGTTCGCTTCATTCGTGGCTATCTTTAGAAGAAAGACTTTAGACGAGATTACTCTAGACGGCCAAACATTTGGAACTCATAAATTGATTCCAACTAAAACAAGATTTCAAGGAAAAGATGCAGCGGGTCATCAAGATTTAGTTAGAAGATTAGATTGCACTGGTAAAGAGGTATGGTCGCAAAATTATTTAAATTATAATGTACAAAATTTTAACATAGAAGAAAGAGGATCACTTCTCGACGTAGCAGAACGTCAAAGAGAGCAATACGAATTAAACGATGCGAATGCAAATGATGGAGAATTATTATGAACGTAGAATTAATATCAATTACAAAACCAGAAATAAAAGGGTTGAAAAATCCAGAAGATTTAGTTGCATATTGCGCTAGAGTTAGTAATCCATCAAATCAAATGAATACGCAAACTGCTCCAAAATTATTAAAGTTTTTAATTGAGCATAAACATTGGAGTCCATTTGAGCTAGTTGATATGTGCGTTGAAATTAAAACTAGTCGTGGAATCGCTGCACAAATTTTAAGGCATAGATCATTTAGTTTTCAAGAATTTAGTCAAAGATATAGTTTAGCTACCGAGTACGAAGATATTGAACTTAGACTACAAGGAGATAAAAATAGACAAGTAGGAGAAAAACTTTTATCAGTAAATAGTCCAGCTTATGAAAAAATAAGTGAACTAATTGCAGAAAGTTTATCTTTATCTCAACATTGTTATGATACAATGATTGAAAATGGAGTAGCTAAAGAAGTAGCAAGAATGGTATTACCATTAAGTACAGAAACAACAATGTATATGAAGGGATCATTAAGAAGTTGGGTTCATTATATTCAATTAAGAACTGAGCAAAATACTCAAAAAGAACATAGGCTTATTGCAGAAAAATGCAAAAAGATTTTTATGAAAGAATTTCCTACGATAAGTGAGGCTTTAGAATGGAACAATTAAATGTTTATCAAATTTTAACTGATCTAGGATATAAGTTAAAAGATTGCGGTAAAGAATATAGGACTAGACCTCTTTATAGAGATAGTGATAATGATACTGTCTTAAAGATTTATAAAGATACAGGTCATTGGTTTGATTTTAAGGAAAACATAAGTGGAGACTTTAGTTCGCTAGTTGGAATGACTCTTAAATTAGAAGACGCAAGTAAAGCAAAAGAATGGTTACAAAATAAAAATTTTGCATTTCACCAACCGAAAGAAATAGAAAAACCTTTATTAAAATCAACCAAAACATTTGATATAGAATTGTTATCTAAATTAGAAAATAATCATGATTATTGGATTAAAAGAAATATACAAAAAGAAATAATAACAGAGTTTAAAGGTGGTGTTGCAAAAATGGGTAAGATGAAAAATAGATATGTATTTCCAATTTTTAATTTAAATAATAATATTACTGGATTTTCTGGAAGAGATATATCAAATCTATCTAAAATAAAATGGAAGCATCTTGGAGAAAAGAGCGAATTTATTTATCCTTTGTTTTTAAATTCAAAAATTATAGAAAATGAAAAAGAAGTTATTCTTGTAGAAAGCATAGGAGATTTACTTAGCCTTTGGCAAGCTGGAATTAAAAATGTTATTGTTACATTTGGGGTAAGTTTGAGTTTACCAATTTTAAATTATCTTTTAAAAATTGATATTAAAAAAATATATATCAGTTTAAATAACGACTCAAGTAAAAATAATGCTGGAAATATTGCCTCAGAAAAAATTTACTCTAAATTAAAGAGATATTTTGACGATAGACAATTGAAGATATCATTACCACTTAAAAAAGATTTTGGAGAGATGAATATGGAAGAAATAATTCAATGGAAAAAGAATCTTTAAAAGTATTATCAGCTTCTAGAATTAAAACCTTGGAAACTTGTTCTTGGGTTTATTGGCTTAATTACCACGCTAAAGTACCCCAATCTCAAAATGATGGTGCATTAAGAGGCACTATATGTCATACTATTTTTGAATTACTTTTAAACAAAAGGCATCTTAAAAACTATAAAAGAATAATAAAAAAGAATGCTATTGATGGAGATAATGGCGTAGATAAATTAGTTAAAAAATTGGCTAAAAAAGTTAAATTAGATGACAGTAATTATAAATTATTAAATGATATGATTCTAGTTGGACTTAAGAACGATTTTTTTGGAGAAGGTGGAGAGATAGTCAAGCCAGAGTATTCGTTTGATATTAAAAATGATGAGCCCAAATACCATATTCGTGGGTTCATAGACAAACCCGTTAAAATCAAAAAAGAAATGCATATAATCGACTACAAAAGCTCTAAATATAAATTTAGGGGTGATGACCTAGAAGCTAACATTCAAGCTATGATGTATAGTCTTGCTAGTAAAAAATTATGGCCAAAATTAAAACCTATCGTTAAGTTTTTATTCTTAAGGTTTCCAAAGCAACCAATTCAAGAATTATCTTTTGATGAAGATCAAATTAAAGGCTTCGAGCACTATTTGGAACATATTAATGAATATGTAAATAAATTTGACGAAAATTCAGCTAAAGCAAATTTTGCAGTTGATAGCGTAAAAAATAAATGGATGTGTCAAGTTGGAGGATGGAAGTGTCCATATAAAGATCCATATACATATTATGTTAAGGTAAATAATAATGGAGAAATAGTAGAATCTAGTCTAGAAAATAATTTTAAAGATATCAAAGGATTTAAAGTAGAAACTAGAAAGTATGAAGGATGTCCAAAATTTAACTCAGCTTTAGCCAAAGATGATTTTCTAAATGATACAAAAGATGAATTTTTAGATTGATTACTATTAAAAAGTCTGCTATATTTAAGAAAAATGATACCATTGTTTAAATCACATTATTCTTTAGGGAGATCTATATTGACTCTAGAAGATAAGAATGAAGCAGACGATTATCCAGATTCAATAATTCAAATAGCTAAACACAATAAACTTAAAGAGGTATTTTTGGTAGAAGATAATATGTCTTCATTTTTAGAAGCCTATACAAATACAAATAATAATAAAATCAAGTTAAATTATGGCCTTAGAATTTCTGTAACGGAATCAATGAACGATAAAACAGACGAATCAAGAGCTAAAAACTCAAAAGTTATTTTATTTTTTAAGAATAAAAAAGGATACGAGTCATTAACTAAATTATTTAGCATAGCAGCGAAAGATGGTTTTTACTATGAACCTAGATTAGACTACTCTATTCTAAAACAGAACTGGTCAGAGGATTTAATTTTAGCTATCCCATTTTATGATTCTTTTATATTCAACAATGCTTTAAAAAATAGCATTTGTGTGCCACAATTTGATTTTACGAAACCAGCAATCTTTATAGAAAATAATGACTTACCCTTTGATTTAATAATTAAAGACAAAATGCTATCATTTGCTAAAGAGAATAAACTAGAAGTTTTCAATACGAAAAGTATTTATTATAATTCTAGAAAAGATTTTAAAACATATCTTACTTTTAGATGCATTAATAATAGAAGCGTTTTGAATAAACCAGAAATAGAACACATGAGTAGTAATGAATTTTGTTTTGAAAGTTGGAAAAATGAAAACTCTTGAGAAAAAAGTAAATAATTTTGGTGGAAAAACTCGCCAAAGAGATGATAGAGAAGATAGACTAATAGATTATAGGTTATGGAAATATAAATTAAATAGACTCTATACTACAGATGTAGACCAGATTGAATGGAGAATTATTGATGGCCAAATGAAACCAGTTGCAGTTTTAGAAATGACTCGTATAGATGATGATAATATTCCTGGACCAAATTACTTTAAAGCGATTATAAATAGATTTGAAACTAGAGATACTCAAAAATATACAATAACTCATGTAGCTAATTGTCTTAATGTAGATGTATATATTGTTGCTTTTTTAAAAAATTTAAGTTATTATATGGTATACAATTTATCTAAAGGAGATAAGTGGGAAAAATATAATGAATATCAATATATTAATTGGCTACAAAACTTAGGGCAACAACCAGATCCTTTTGATTTTTAATATGGACGAACATCTTTTAAGATATGATAAGAAAAAAACTCTAGTCTTTATTGACTGCGAGACGTTTAATCTTTGTCTTAATTTTTGCCATAATATTCCATGGCAAATAGCGATGTTAAAAGTTCAAGGGGATAAAAAAATAGATCAAAAGAATTTTTATTTGAAATGGCAAACAGATTTAAAAATTAGCCAAGATGCAGCAAGAATCACAAGATATGATCATAAAAAAGTTCAAAAAGAAGGACACGACCCAAAAGAAATATTTGCTACAATTAAGGATTGGTTAGATCATGCAGACTATATAATTGGACACAATACTCTTGGATTTGATATTTATCTTATTAAAGAGTACTATAAATACATGGGATGTTCTTGGCAACATCTTGTTAATAAATTCATTGATACAAATACAGTCGCAAGGGGTATAAAATATGGAATGCCATATAATCCAAAAGAAAATCTTATTGAATATCAGTATAAAATCTATCATACAAGAAAAAAAGGAGTCAAAAGCTCTTTGACAGCTTTAGGTAAAGAAAATGGAATTGAACATGATTATGAAAAACTTCATGATGCAATAAATGATCTTGACTTAAACTTAAAAGTATGGAATAAATTAAAATGGCAAATAGAGGTATAATATGGCATCATTAGACGACGTATATGATATGACGCAGAAACTAGAAGAGAATAATATTGATTATCTTCTAATCACTGTAACTAAAGGAAAGAAAAATGGTAAAGCTGACGTTTTCTTTTCTTTAAGAGACAAAGCCTCTATGAAGATACTGGCAAGTGGACTAGACGCTTTCAATAAAGAAATAGATAATATAGAAAGAGAGCAAGAAGAAGACTCAGATGAATAAGCATTTAGACGATAAAGTTTTTTCAGATAAATTTGATAATACAGATTTGGGTCTGCATGGAGTTAGACTTCCAGAGTTTTCAATAGACTCATCTCTTAAGAGGCATTTAAATATTAGCGAAGATGTTTCAAATTATGATTTTTTAAGAGCATTAGCTTTAAATGGATTTAAAAAATTAAATATAGATAAAAACAATAAAGATTATAAAAAGTATATTGATAGAGCTAAATATGAATTAGACACTTTAAAAGAATTAGGGTTTATTGATTATATTTTATTAGTTTGGGATGTTATTAACTTCTGTAAGACTAGTGATATTCCAATAGGACTAGGTAGAGGTTCAGCTGCAGGATCATTAATTTTATATCTTATTGGAGTAACTAGAATTGATCCAGTAAAATATGACCTTTATTTCGAAAGATTTATATCCAAGATTCGAGCTAAAAAGCAGGTTATTGATGGTATAACATATTTAGATGGTAGTTTGATGTGTGACGTAGATATTGATATTTGTTATTATAATCGTCAAAAAGTACTTCAATATTTAGAAACAAAATTTAAAGGCAAAACTAGTAAAATTTTAACATTAAATACTCTTAGTGGTAAGTTGCTTATTAAAGAATGCGGAAAAATTGTAGGTGAAAAAAGCGAAGAAGAGATGACCAATATTTCTTCATTAATTCCTAAAGTTTATGGTCAAGTCAAAGATATTAATACTGCTTATGAAGAAGTAGAGAAATTTAAAGATTGGTGCGACGAAAATAAAGAAACATTTCAAATCGCATTAAAATTAAGAGATTTAATTAAGAATAAAGGAGTTCATCCATCTGGAGTTCTTCTTTCTTATTACGATTTAGAAACAGTATGTCCTACAGAATTTTCTTCCGATAAAGAACCAGTTTCTAGCTTTGATATGAATTGGGTTAGTATATTTAATATTAAACTTGATATTTTAGGCTTAAGAAGTGTTTCTGTAGTTGATGATGTTTGTAAAAATATAGGAATTAAAGTAGAAGATATTGATTTAAATCATGAATCTATTTACAGAAATTTACAAGAATTAAGATCACCACATGGACTGTTTCAAATTGAAGCAGAAACTAATTTTCGAGTTTGCCAAAAAGTAAAACCAAAAAATCTAGAAGAACTAAGTGGAGTACTAGCTCTAGCAAGACCTGGAGCATTACAATTCGTAGATAAATATGCTGCTCATACAAATTATCAGCAATCAGAAAGTATTCATCCATTTTTCGATGAGATTTTAAAGGAAACTGGCGGAGTAGCTTTGTATCAAGAGCAGTTAATGAAAATGGCACATAAAATTGGTTTCACTCTTGACGAAGCAGAAATTTTAAGAAGAATCGTAGGCAAAAAGAAAACTGAAGAAATTAAAGCATGGAAGAAAAAGATTGAATCAAAAATTAAAGAAAATAAAATTCCAAAAGAAGTAGGAGAGATCCTTTGGAAGATTTTAGAGGACTCTGCAAATTATTCGTTTAATAAAAGTCATTCATTGGCTTATGCAGCTTTAGCAGCAGTTACAATTTATTTAAAATTCAATTATCCACAGCAATTCTTTTTATCTCTATTGAAGATGAGTAGAAATGAGCCCGATCCAATTGGTGAAATTTCTAAAATTCAAAAAGAGATGCATGAATTTGATATTAAACTTCTTCCACCTCACATTATTAAATCACAGATGGATTTTTCAATAGAAGATAAAGACATTAGATTTGGCTTGTTATCAATTAAGGGCATTAGCGACAAGTCGATTGAAAAGCTTAATAGTTTTAGAAATAAATATTCCAATAAATTTGAAATATTCCAAGCAGCAGAAGAAGCCAATCTTAATATTGGAGTGCTGTCTTCTTTAATTCAAGCAGGAGCATTGAGTGGTTTTAATCAATCTAGAAGTAAGATTGTACTAGAAGCTCAATTATGGAATATATTAACAGCTAAAGAAAAGAAATACTCTATTTCATTTGCTGAAAAGTTTGATTATGATTTAATTAAAATAATTAAACATCTTAATAAGTTCACTGATGAGAAGGGCAACGTTGTTATTAAAGATGCAAGGTTAAATACTATTAAGACAAAATACGAACCATACCTTCAAATTTATAATCAAAATAGTAAAAGTGAAAGTTTTGCAAATTGGTATTATGAAAAGAAACTTTTAGGATATACTTATAATAAGAATTTAAGAGATATTTTTGCGGAAAAAAGAGAAAATCTTAAATATATAAGTGATGTTATCGATGAACAAGTTAATACTAAAGTAGCTTTAGTAGGACAAATCGAAGAAGTTTATACTGGTGTTTCTAAAAATGAAAAGAAAACTAGATATGTAAGATTAAAGATATCAGATGAAACATCAGCAATTAGCGTATTAATATTTAATGATAATATTGAAAATAATAAACTATTAAATAATAAAGCCTTTGAAGAAGGCAATATTGTAATAGCGAAAGGCTCAAAAAGAGATGATTGTATATTTGGAGATTTAATAGCTATTCAAGACCATCAAATTTACATGAAATTAAATGACTTAAAAAAGATTGATAAAAATAATTGACATTTAATTATACTTGCTATAATATAAGCTATATGATTTCATTCTATAAACCAAACAGCAAAAATACTGGAACAGCTTGCAGCTTCACAGTAAATACAAAAGATGCCTCTATATGGGGATCATTAATTAAACAATCGTCTTGGAATGATGCCAAGAAAATCGGTTCATTTTCAGAGAATCAAAATAACCCCAATAAAAGTGTTAAAATTAAATTCTCCCTAACTGAAGCAGCTGGAATTTTAGACGCAATCGAAAGAAATGTAGAATTTTCTGCTTATCATACTTCTGAAAAGCAAACCACAAGAATTAAGTTCTGTCCGTATATTAAAGATGATAAACAAGTAGGATATTCTTATTCAGTAAATAAAGAAGATAAGCAAAATAGCGAAAATAAACAATCTTATTTAATTGGATTTTATTTCAACGAAGCTTCACTTATTAAGGAGTTTCTAAAATTCGCATTGCATTCAACTTTTCATCAACAAGAAGTAGAAAATATTAAAAGATTGAAGAATAGAAAGACTGAATCTACCGACGCAACATCAAATGTAGAAGCAGAAGGCGATCTTTGGTGAATAAAAAGAAAAAAGTTTTAATACAAACTGATTTTTCCCTTGCCAAAACTGGCTTCGGAAGAAGTGCAAAAACTCTCTTAAAGTATTTATATAATTCAAATAAATATGATTTAGTTCACTATGCGTGTGGAATGACTTGGAGTCATCCAGAATTAAAAAGAACTCCATGGAAAAGTTTTGGTTCGCTTCCAGATAATCCCCAAGAACTTGAACAATTAAATAGAGATCCACATATGGCTCGAATGGCTAGCTATGGAGCGCATTATTTAGATAGAATAATAGAACAAGAGAAACCAGATGTTTATATTGCCGTGCAGGATATTTGGGGAGTTGATTTTGCTATAGATAAACCTTGGTTTGATAAAATTAATTCAGTAATATGGACGACTTTAGATTCACTTCCAATTTTAGATTCAGCAATAAATTGCGCAGGAAAAGTAAAAAATTATTGGATTTGGAGTAATTTCGCTACTAAAGCATTGAATAATATGGGGCATAAACATGTTAGAACAATTCATGGATGTTTGGAATCGAAAGATTTTTACAGATTATCAGATTTTGATAGAAAAAAAATAAGAAATAAATACAATTTACCGCAAGATGCATTTATTATAGGATTTGTTTTTAGAAATCAACTTAGGAAAAGTGTCCCTAATCTTTTAGAGGGATACGCTTTATGGAAAAAAGAAAATCCACAAATCAATAATACATTTTTACTTCTCCATACCCATTGGGGAGAAGGATGGAATATACATAAATTATGTCAAGAATTGAATGTTAATCCAGCTGAAATTTTAACAACTTATATTTGTAGGAATTGCGGAGAGTATGAAATTAAAAATTTCACTGGTCAAGATTTAAATTGTAAATTTTGTGGAGCAGAAAAAAGCCAAATAACTACAAATGTTTCGATTGGAGTCACAGAAGAACAACTAAATGAAGTATATAATCTAATGGATGTTTATTGTCACCCATTTACCAGCGGTGGACAAGAAATCCCAATTCAAGAAGCAAAATTAACAGAATTAATCACTCTTGTTACAGATTATTCTTGTGGAGAAGAAATGTGCGAGAAAGAAGCAGCATCCATACCATTAGAGTGGTCAGAATATAGAGAGCATGGAACAGAGTTCAGAAAAGCGTCTACATATCCCCATTCAATAGCTAAAAATTTAAATAAAGTATATAAAATGCCAAAGTCTGAAAAAATTGAAATGGGCAAAAAAGCTAGAGAATGGACTATTAAAAACTTTTCAGTAGAAAGCGTTGGTGGACAAATTGAATCTTTTATAGATTCTGCACCAAATATAAACTATGATTTTAATTTTGCACAAGTAGAAAAAAATCCAAATGCAATTATAGAAAATTTTAAAGACGATAAAGAATGGATTTTATCGTTGTATCATAACATTTTATGTTTAAAAAATATTGATGAAAATGATTCTGGATTTAAACATTGGATGGATCAAATAAGTAAAGGTATGCAAAGATCTGATATCGAAAGTTATTTTAGAAAAGTAGCTTTTGATGATTTAAATAAAAGTAAACAAGTTCCATTTGAAGACATTCTAGATCCAAATGATAAAGGAAAAAGAATTCTAATAGTAATGCCAGAGAGTGCTGGAGACGTATTTATGGCAACTAGCCTACTACCCTCTTTAAAAAATACTTATCCAGAATATAATATATACTTCGCAACAAAACAAGAATATTTTTCCATTTTAAATGGAAATGAATATATTCATAAAATAATACCATATATTCAACAAATGGATAATTTGATGTGGCTTGAGGGTGCTGGTGATCATGAAGGTTACTTTGAAATGGCATTTCTTCCACATTTTGGTACTCAAAGAATGTTGAGCTATCTACATAATGGTAAAGATAAAATAGATTTTAATATTAAAAATTTTAATATATAATATGCACATTCTAGAACAATACGCTTTAAATTGCGGAGTACCAATTTCAAAACCATATATTAATCAAGAGTTTTTTCCATTACCATTTGATAAATATATTACTATACATCCAAAGGGAAAATTTGCTTCTAGAGAATATGATTATTGGGAGGAAGTAATTTTTAATTTAGCTCCCATATTAAATAAATATAATATAAATATCGTACAAATTGGTGGCAAAGATGATGCGCCTCTACCACTTTGCTACCCAACGCAAGGACAGACTAACTTCAATAACTTAGCTTATATTATACAGAATTCAATGTTGCATTTAGGAGTAGACAGTTTACCAGTGCATTTAGCATCTGCTTTTGATAAAAAAATAGTAGCACTATATTGCAATATGTATCCAAATCAATCTGGTCCATACTGGTCTAATCCTAAAGATTATGATTTAATTTTTTCTGATTTAAAAAATAAAAAACCATCTTACGCAGCAATCGAAAACCCAAAGACTATTAATTTCATTAAACCAGAAGAAATAATTAATTCGGTTTTAAATAAATTAGATTTAAAAGAAAAGGTAAACCAAAAATCTGTATATTTTGGAAACGCATATCACTTAAGAGCATTGGAAATTATTCCAGACCATATTCCAGATTTATCACAATTCAATATAAATATCGCTAACGTAAGAATGGATTATGTGTTTAATGAAGAGCACTTATTCAATATTCTATCTTTATATAAAACAAATATTCTAACAAATAGACCCATAAATATAAATCAATTAATAAAATTTAAGAAAAATATTTTATCTGTATTTTTTATATTTGATAAAAATTCAAATTTTGATATAGATTTTATTAAAAATTTAAGAAATAATGGTATAAAGTTTTCTATAATATCATTTATAGAAGAAGAAGAAGTGCAAAAATATAAATTAGATCTCATGGATTTTTGTAATATAAACATAAAAAATTTAGAAGATAATAAAAAAATTATAGAATCTTTTGAAAAGCAAAATTTAAGATTTAAATCAGCCAAAATCTTATTAAGTAAAGGTAAAATGTATCCATCTTTCCAAAGTTATAAAAATAATCAAAGCTATTCAGCAAATGTAAATGAATCTTTTGATTTTAAGAATGATGGGGATTTATACAAAGAATTGGAAAGTTTTTATATTTTTACTATTGACTAAATTTTTAAATGATGTTATCATCTATAAATGAGTCCTAAAATTAAAACAGAAGAAAATACGATTTCAATTGGCAGTTCGGAATTGTTTGAAACAGTAGTTGTTTCTCAAAAAAACGAAGAGCTTATTCAAGTGGTACCACCAAATCTTATAACAAGAAATAAATACGGTCTTATTGAAGACAAGAGTCTTAATTATATTTTTAATGATGATGGAAGTATTAATTGGCGTAAAATGGTAAAGACTGAACATCTTGTACCAAATAGACAAAAGACACAAGAAACAGATGTTTCTAAACTTCAAGATAAAGATCTACTTATTCTTTTGGGTGGAATCAAAGAGCTTGCCCAAATTCGTGGATACACAAGTGTAGAATATAAAGTAGTAGCAGCCTCTGAGAATTATTTCGCAACAAGTTGTAGAATAACTTGGCTTCCTAATTATGAAACTGGTGGAAAAGAAATTGTTTTCGAATCTCTAGCTGATGCCACATTAAATAATACGAAAAGCTTTGCAAGATTCTTTTTAGCTGCAATTGCTGAAAACAGAGCATTTGTTCGATGTGTACGTAATTTTTTAAAAATTAATATTGTAAGTCAAGAAGAATTAGGAGACGCTAAACTACTTGATGACTCATCATCTACAAATGAAAGTCCAACATCTCCTCACGCTTTATTAGAAAAAGTAATGAAAGATAAAAGCATTAATTTTGATCAATTAAAGAAAAAATTAATTAAAGAGAAATTTGATAATGCAGAAAATTTAAACTCAATATCAGATATTCCCAAAGCAAAGATATTTGAACTTATAGAAAGAATAAAGAAGGTTTAACTCAATATATAAGTGGAAAACGCAATAGAAGCTTTTCCGTTTTCAGAAACATTTATATTTAAACTTTCATTGTTTTTAACTATATTATCAAAATTAAAAGATAATACGTTATTTAATGTAGAATAATTTTTAAAATTTATTCGCATAGATCTTATATCTTCGTTTAATAAAAATGATTTTATATTTGGCATAATATAATTATCAATATCTAATTCAAAATTAAAATCTATTCTTATAGGATATTGTACAAGAACTTCGCTTGGATAATATTGGCCTACATCATACTGAGGAATACGGCTAGTAGATATATTCATTTCAAAAGAAATCAATCTATTTGTTAGGACTTCGTTAAAAGTTATATCAGTATAACATAGATCATATGGAGTTATATTATAATTAATTGAATTATTATTTCTTATTCCAGTCTGTTCTCCAAATTGACCATAAACATCTATATCCGCACGGCAAACTACAGGATTATCAATAGAAGTTTTAATATTATATCTAGTTAAATAACCACTATTAAAATTTATATATTTATCAGCATATCCCAACATTCCACTTATTATATTTTCTCCAGTAAAAGAAAGAATTGGATCAATATTTGATGGGACGTACTCTAAACTTATAGAAGATTTATTTTGATTATTAACAAGATAATTAAATCCAGTATCGCCTAAAGCTAAAGAAGGCACTATATTGGTATCATAAGATACCCCTAAAGACTGAACTCCAGATACAAACTGTCCATTTAAATAAATATTTTGATTTTGTTTAGAAGAAAAGATAGCCATTTAATATAATTACACCATTAAAACAAGTGTAATTATTTAAAAGGTATAAGGTTATGGCAAGTATATACGATACAGTTTCTGGCTGGTCTAGTACAGTTAATTATATTAAATATAATATAGTTTCTGGATCTAATGGTAGATATTATTATTCTGTTATAAATAATAATATTGGAGTAGCAAACAACCCAACCTCGACAGCCAATCTTCAAGTAGAATGGGATGGATATATAAGTATTAATAATACTTTAGTTCCGAATTTCTTCTGGAAACCATCTTACCAAACATCAATATCTCTCGAGCCAAGAGTAAAAATAATGACATTTGGTAATGGATACCAACAAAGAGTACCAGATGGAATAAATACAAACTTAGTAGGTTTTGACGCTAATTTTGAAAACAGAAAAGAACCAGAAGCAATCTCTATATTGCATTTTTTAAATCAAATGAACGCGCAAACTTCATTTGTTTACAATGTTCCAACGATTTACAGTAAAACAAATTTTAATACAAGATTTACAGCCCCATCCTGGACAGTAAATTATAATTCTTATAATAATTATACAATAAAAATTAAATTACAAGAGGTTCCAGTATAATATGCCACTTCCAACAAGATCATCTCCTGCGATTCAAGTTTTTAATACAATCACAAGTGGATCTAATTCTTTAAATACAGAATTAAGTAGCATAACTCCAACGACTCCAATTTATTTATATGAATTAGATTTAAGTGACATATATCCACAAATAAGATATATTAATACTAGCGGTCAGCCAATGCAAAATGGTATTTTAAGATGTCATAATAATTTTAATCTATTTAATTTAACTAATGGTTCATTTGATAAAGGCCAAATATATTGGCAAAATAATTATTACTATCCATTCCCAATGGTTGCTGAAGGTTTCGATTATGTTTCTGTAGGAACATTGCCAACTCCACAACTTACTTTAACAAATTATTCGCCAGATAATAATACCAATTCATTTTATAAATATATAAGAATGCAAGTCCAATCATTAGGAGATATTATTGGTGGAAAATTTACAAGAATTAGGACTTTTTTAAAATATTTAGATCCATTAAATTTTTCTGGTAATTATAATCCATATTCAGATGACCCATCCATAACAGAAATAGAATTACCTAGAGATATTTATTATGTGGATAGAAAAGAATTAGAAAATAAAAATACCCTTCAATATAACCTGGTATCAATTTTAGATTTAGAAAATCTAACTTTACCAGGACGAACTCTTTTGGCTAATAAATGTCCATTTGAATATAGAGGAGAAGGATGTTTATATGAATATAATAAAAGAATAGATCCAATTCATAGTGGAGTTTACGGATCCGTCTCAAATCCAGATAGAAGAATAACACTTCCGCTAGAAGCTCCTCCAGTTGCAACTGAAAATGATGAGTTATTTTTAAATACAATTTTAAGTGGAGTTCAATCAAGACAAAGATTTTCAGGATTTAATTATTTTAGACATACAGGAAATAATAATTGGGCAAATTGGACATTTACAAATTATACATTAAACGCAGGGACATCTGCTCAGTGCGCAGCCGCTTTGAATAATGATAATACTGCTGTCACCGCAGTTACTTCAAATGCAGCTCAACAAATCATAGAATTAAGTGGCCCAATACAAGCAGAAGTAACTCAAGTTTCACTTAGTTCTACTTCTACAATTAATAATAATTATCAAATTCAATATTATAGCAATATAGCCTCATCTTGGAATCCAGTTGTTGATATTAGTGGATATCCATTAGCATGGAATTTAAATGGTAGCGCAGCTGGAACATATAAAATAACTTTTCCCTCTAGAGGGATTTGGCCCAATTGGAGATTAATATCTACTACCTCTAACGCAGGAACCGCGTTAAGTGAATTAAATTTTAGTGGACAATTTAGAATTGGCGATAGTGGAGATTGGGTTACTGGAGCTTTTTATCAAACTGGAGATTTTGTATTTTTACAAAATCATGGAATTAAATATTACTTTGTATGTTTAACGAATCATACATCAGATGTTTTTAACAATCCACCAAATAGAAAATTTTGGGGTGCAGATACATGCTCCAAGACTATAAACGCATGTAGATTAAGATGGCAAAAAAATCCATATTTTAGACCAGTAGTTTGGCCAATGTCAAGAGGAGGTTGGGATTATTGGAGCTTTTATAGAAGATATAGAATTACTGGATATCAAGCTGCTGGACCAGGAGGTGATTTTAGAAGACTCGTTGTTCCATCTTGGTATGCAACTGGAAGCGCTTTAACAGATGGAAGCCCAGCTTCTTGGCCAAGAAGACCAGATGTTCATGATCCTTGGAATAATTATGCTCATGGTTTACCAGAAGATGTTACTGGAGAATATTTAAATGGATTTCTTCCATTTGGAGGATTTCCTGGATTAGATCAAATTCAATAATGAAAAATACAATTAAAAATTTCATTAAAAGACATGCATTAGAAGATTTCCCTAATGAATGCTGTGGTTTTATAGTAAAAGATAATAAAAAAATAAAATGCATTAAAACTAAAAATATATCCAAACAAAAAAATAATTTTTTTAAAATTTCTATAGGAGATTTTTTAAATATTAAACACAACTATAATATATTATATATCTACCATAGTCACACTATTGATAATAATGAATTTAGTGGATTAGATAAATCTTGTGCAAATTATTTAATGTTAGATATGGTTTTATATAATATAAAACAGGATCAATTTAATTATTTTAAATGTAAATAAATATATGGTTAAAATAACTTTACATGGTAAATTAGGTGAAGATATTGGAAAAGAATGGAATCTTGAAGTCTCTAGCGTCAATGAAGCTCTTAGAGCCATAGAAGCCAATACTAGAAAATTAAGAAAATGGATTATTGATAATAAAAATTATGAATATCATATTGTTTTGAATAAGAAAATACTAGATATTCCAAATGATCCATTAAAAATACCAGAATCAGAAATGTTTTGTGTATATAAAAAAAACCAATTAAAATCTATTGATTTAATACCAAGTATTGTTGGTGCAGGTTGGAACGATTGGTGGGGTTATGCTGAAGTTATTGGTGGAATAGGCTCTGTAGCAGCAGGGGCTACCGCTGGACAAAGTTGGAATCCTTTACCTAAAGCTTTAGCTCCAGCTGCAATTGTTGCTGGCATAGCTTTAATTGCCGATGGAGTTACTAGACTATTGTCTAAACCACCGCCAAAGATTCCATTTCAAGCTCAACAAGCAACAACAGCAAATCAAGGTTCGATTGGAGATGGTCAAGGCGTATTAGGTGGACCACAATCCTATCTTTTTAATGGACCAGTTAATTTAGTTGGAGAGGGTGGACCTGTTCCAGTAGGATATGGTACTTTAATGGTAGGTAGTGTTGCTGCGAATGTTTATTATGAAAATACTTACGTTGCAAATAAAAGATCAGTTATATGGAATGAAAGTGATGTCAGATTTTTACAAAATAATTATTATGGATTTCAAAATTATTTCAATGAACAATTGCACTTGATAAGTCAATCAAGTAGCTATCTAGTATAATTTTATGCCAGGCAATCCCAATCAATGGTCAGAAGGATTTCATGGAATTGATTTTGTCAATAACATGGGATTTATTTGGGGAAACCCAGAATTTCCAGATAGTTTAGCTGCTAATCATTTAGGTGGTAATCATACCTTACTATTTAGTGGAATAGATTGGTGGGGGCTACCAATGTGGCAAGCAACTCTAACTTATGGAATGAGTGGAATAATTGCAGCAAGAAGCCCAATATTAGATCAAACTGGTTGGTTTTGGCAATCAACTGGACTACCTCTTGTGTATCCTTTTAATATATATTACTCTGGAGCCACTAGGTTTCACTGGGATACTAGACATCCAAATGAAGGTGGAGTTGGTCGAGGAGGAGCAGATCAATTAGCATTATATAATGCAAATACGCCTAAATTAAGAACCGCTTACGATATACAAGATTCAGTACCATATAGAGAGCAGTATAAATTATTCTCGACTGGAATGGAAAATATATCAGTATATACAATCCAAAATGCATCTATTATAGATATTATTTCAGAAGGACCAATTGAAGGATTTGTAACTGGTAGTTATATTTATAGTGTTAGTGGAAAAAATGTTGGAGATATAGGTTATTCTAGCGTTTCATTTAGTCCTTTTGTTACGGGTGGAATAGGATTTTCTTCCCAACTTGATCCAACAATTATTGTACCTCCAGAAGCAAGATCTGTATTTTGGAATGAAACTCCATTAGCTACAACAGAAGGATTATTAAATTTTAGATTTATTAACTTTAGATATGATTATGGCGCAACAAATGATCATACAGTTTCTTCTCCAAGAATAAATCTTTATGAAGATAGATATCACTATGATGGATATCTTGTAGATAGAAATAAATATCCAGTAAAAACAGCTGTAACAAAAAATATTGGAGAAACTTTATATGGACCATTTTTTTATAGCGGAACAGTTTCTGGTTTAGTTCCAACTAAAAAATATTATATTTATAATACAGAAGTAGAATCTATTAGAATTAATGTAATAGTTAATAATTTATTTGGCGCCATTATTTCTGGCGCTTACGCTGGAACAGTATCACCCGATCAGATTCAATTTGGAGTTAGATTGTGGAGAGTTTTTTCCGATAGAAAAGAAGTAGTAGCTGTGCCAAATATAACTGTTCCAACAACTAATCCAAGATTATTTTCTTCAGATACATTTTATGTTAGAGGAAAGATACAAAATAATCCTACTCTAATTCATTATACCTTTCATCTTCGACCTACTGCGGAAAATGGATATTTTATAGATCTAATGCCAGATCAAATCGGTTGGGCATTTGAATTAAATAAAGTTACTTCAGAATTTAGTCAAGCTGCACGAAGCAATAGCACTACTGTAGATAGTATAACTTTCGTATATCCAAATAAATTCACTTATCCAAATACAGCAATGGTTTATAATAATTTCAATGCAAAATATTTTACAGAAATTCCAAATAGAAAATATAAAATGCAGTTATTAAAAGTTAAAGTTCCGATTAATTACAATCCAATTACTAAAAACTATAGCGGGCCATGGAATGGTCAATTTAAATTAGCTTGGACAGATAATCCCGCTTGGTGTTTGTATGATTTAATAACTAATAATCGTTTTGGATTAGGAAGATATATAGACATGAATTTAACTGATAAATGGACATTATATGAAATATCTCAATATTGTGATCAACTTGTTCCTGATGGTTTTGGTGGTTTAGAGCCAAGATTTACATGTAATGTTTTGATTTCGTCTAAACAAGAAGCATCAAAAATGCTAGATGATATGGCTTCTGTATTTAATGGAATATTATATTATTCAGCTGGACAATTATTTATAAATCAAGATCGGCCAAAGGATTCAATTTATTTATTTAATAATAGTAATGTTAAAAACGGAGAATTTAATTATTCAAGCAGTGCAAAGAAAGCTAGAAGATCTGTTGCGTTGGTTAGATATAATGATGAAAATAATAATTATTTACCAGCTGTAGAATACGTAGAAGATAGATCAGCTTTATTAAAATATGGAATTAGAGAAGTAGAAATTAGCGCATTCGGGGCTACAAAAAGAAGCCAAGCAAAAAGAATGGGAAGATGGTTTTTAACAACAGAAAATTTAGAAACAGAAACTGTTGATTTTGAGGTTGGTCTAGATGGGGCTTTTTTAAGACCAGGTGATATAATAAAAATTTACGATCAAAATCAAAAATATCAAAATTTTGCAGGGAGGACTTTAGAACTTACTACTGGTTATGCAATTTTAGATGTACCATATAATGCTAATACTTTATTAGCAATAACTGGGTCGGTTAATCCATTAGATATTAAATTTTTAACGCCAAGTTATAATTTAGATTATGGAACATACTTAGGTAATTTATATATAACTGGATATAGTCAAACCTCTAGCGGAGTAACTGGATTAAATTCTGATTTTTTTAGAAGATCTCAAATTCAAAATATTAGTATTAATAATCCTAAAAATTACATATCTCAAGGAACAGGTCAATATACTGGATATATTGCATTTTCATTTCCAACAGCGTTAAGATCTAGTGGATATTCATTACCAAAAAATACAGTTTGGACATTTGATTATGATCCATCGCTCTATTCTGGTAATATATCAAATAGATATGGAATAAATAATCCAAATAATTTACTATATCCTGGATACTACTTAGAAGGATATTTGAATGATCTAGAGTCTTATAGAATAACGAATATTAATCAAAAAACAGATGAATCATATAATATAACTGCTCTTAAATATGTGGATCAAAAATATACAGATATTGTTACTGGTGAAGCTCTAATATCTGTTCCAACTAAAATACCTCAACCGAATGATCCTAGTTTAACTTTAAGTATTTTATATAGAGATACTACTGGAAATTATGGATTAAATGGAGCATTTCCAGCATATACATCAAATCAAGGAGGAATTAATTCTATTGCATATACTATTACTCCTCCAAATAATTCTGGAGTAGTATCATTCTATAATATGTACAGAAGGTTTAATAGCCCATTTGTAGCTGGTCAAATTTTAGATCAAGATTTATTTGATGCCCCACTTTCTCCATTAAGAAATCAAGGTCTTGCCTTACCTACGTCTAGTGGTAATTTACCATTTTTCTTCACTCCAACTGGAATAGGAACATGGTATGTTGGTGTACAAGCGGTAAACCCTTATGAAGAAAGATCTAATTTAATAACATCTTCAATTACATTAAGTCAACAAGCTCCTCCATCGTTTGTATTAACTGGAGGCATAAATGTTGTAGGAGGCTATGCAGGGAATTAATTTCTATTATGAAATATAAAATATTAACAAAAAATATTGAGTTAGAATGGGATTTAAATGCTACTAGACCAGCATTTTTAGAAGAATCTTTTAATATTTTTAATGGAATAACTTATAATGTTAAAATTTTTGATGAAAAAAATATTCTAATAAAAGAAGAAAATAATATATCTATTTCAGATGCCAATATTCAAGATTTATTGTGGCTAACTCATTTTGATTCGATGGAAGGGGATATACCTTTAGAAATGATATCTTCTCCTCCAAGACAATGGAAAACTTTTACATCAGACAAAAAAGTTGCAAAACAAAAATATATATATAATCTAGAAAAAAATTACTCTGATTTTTTAGAAAAAAATAATATCAAAGGATTTTTTAAAAAATTAAAATTTATAATTGAATGTAAAGACTTTATAAATGAAATTGAAGTAGAATATTCTAATTTAAATTTAGATCAATCAGTTGTTAAAAATATGTTTACAGATATACTAAAAAGTTTAGATAATTTTGGTATTAAATTAATATTAAATAGTGAAAAAATTATAGAAAATAATATAAATGGATTTTATGTTATTCCTTATAAATATAAAAATAATCAAAAAATTAAATTAGAACAAATTTTTATATCCAATATAGATGAAAAATGGTTAGATAATAATCAAAATATTAAAATTCTAACATTACCAATCAATGATTTAATTCTAGATGAAGAAATAATAGAAATAGAAATTTTTTACTTCACAAAAGAGCAAATAGATTTTGTTAATTTTTTTAAAACAAAAATGACTAATTTAGAATTTAATGATTTTTTAATAGAAAATTTTACTAATCAACTATATAAACCAGGTTTAATATTTAAAGAAAATTCTAGTAATCAAATAGTTGGCTTATATCAAGGAGTTCTTTATTTATTAAATAATGAAAGTTATCAAAAATTAAGTTGGCCAGAAACTAATATATCTCTATTAAATACAGAATTTAAAAAATATTTTATAAAATCAAATAAAGATACCCAAGATTATACTCTTTCAATAGAAAATGAAGTATCTGTACCAGACGCAATACCAATAGATGAAGATACGATGGACTCAATGATTCCAGATAATTTACTTGGCTATTACTTAAATAAGAATGATAATTTAATATATAAAGACTTAAAATCTGATTTATTATATTTTAATAATACAAATATAAACAATATATCAATTATTGATGTTATAGAAAATCAAAATAAAACTTCTATTTATTTAGAATGTATTACTCCATTTTCAAATGCAGATGAAATATATATAGAAACAAATACAACTAATTTAATTTTTATGCAAAAGTATTTTAAAGAAATAAATGGTCAAAATTATGTTACATTTTTATTAAATTATGAATACGATAATACTCCTACTAAGGAATATTTGACAAATAATTCAATTAATAAAGATCGCTTAATACAAGGTAAAAGAAATATTAGTTTTAATATTAAATTGTATTAATTATTTTGATTTAGTTAGTAAACCGCCAGGTCTTTGCTGTTGAACTATAACTTTTATAATTTCTGCTTTTAATTGATCTGCAAATTTAATAGCTTTTGCTTGACCTTCTGCTGAACTCATTGCTGAATTTTCAGAATTCATTTGTACATTTGAATCTGATCCGTTAACGTTTACAGTTATATTTATATTATTTTCTAAGTTATTTTCTGAAGTTTTTTTATTATTTATATCTGTTAAATTATCACCTACCATTCCACCATCTGCAAATTTTTTAATTTTTCCAGAATTTAACTTATCAAAAAATCCTCTTCCATATGTATTTACTGAATCTTTCTTCATTACGTATTCTCCGCCCATTAACATCGCTGGAACATCATCTCTATTGCTGTATCCACCATTAGCATATCCTATAAACCCACCATTTTTTACGTATGTTGCATATTTATATCCATATCCTTTTCCAAAATCTCCAACTGCTGTCGCTTGTTGTCCTCCTACTTTAGTTTTTGATGAACCACCAAATAAACTTTTCAAAGCTGGTGCGCCATAATTACTTAAAGCTGAAGCTCCAAATCCTAATCCCGCCATAGCTAATGTTCCATAGGTTCCCATTTTTAATTGATTGTTATAAGCGTCTTGTTGCTGTTGATTTAATTGATTTATTCTAGCATTTTCTTCTTTATTTCTTTGTATTGTATCTAAAATTGATTGTTTATTTTGTTCATATAAATCTATTCCACCAACTAAATAATCAAAAAGTTTCCTTCTATTTTGATCATTTACTCTATTTTGCGGATCATTTGGATCAGTTAAAGCTAATTGAGATAATAATGGATCAATTAAATACTCTCCAGCCGTTGGATAATTTGGATCATTATATGTATAAAATGCACCAAGGCTACTTTTAAATTCACCACCAGATGGATTATTTGAAGATAATAATTTTGAAAATGTTTGATTATATGACACATCTTTATTATCTAGCATTGCATTAATTGATTGAGCGAATAAATCCCTTGTAGCTGCATCAACTACTCTTCCAGGATCAGTTTCAGAAGCTGGGGTTTTGTTTGAATTTCTTAAATATTCAGCAATTAATTCATCACTAACATTACCACCATCTGCTTTTTTAACTACTCCCCCACCATTTAATTGATTTAAAAATTTTGTACCATATTTGTTTACAGAGGATTTTTTAATAACATATTCTCCATTACTTAGCATTGCAGGAACATCGTCCTTTGTTCCAGATCCACCTAAAACTTTTCCGCCTGTTGAAAATCCTTGTATATATCCACCTTTAGATCTACCTAATGGATTTTTAAATACACTTGGTAAACCACCTATCGAACTAAAAAGACTATTAAATGCTAAGTTAGTTGTCATTTCAAGTGCAAGCTGTTGCATTCTTCTGCTTATATTTAAAGCCATTGTTCTAAATGCATCTCCTACATTTTGAGTTCCATCTATAACAGATTGAAATGCATTATTGAATTCGCTCTTCATTGTTCTTGCTGTGTCAGCAGCTGTATTATTTAAATCTCTAAATGCATCCTGCACTCCATAAGTCATTTCATCTGAAAATGATCCAAATATATCACTTGGTTTATTTGTTTTAGATCTTATTCTATCTTCTCTTGCTTTATTTTGTATTTGCTTATATTCATCTGCAAATAATGTTCCTTCTTTAAATCCAGCTATAGCTCTTAAACTATCGGCAGCAGCAGATGCTGCTAAATTTAATGCTACTATATTATCTCCAAGTTCTTTCTTTAGTTGAGCTTCTTTTTCTGTATAAATATTTAGCGCTTCAGTTCTAGTAGCAGCATCACCAATTGATGATCCTAATTCCACTAAATTTTTAGTTGTCATACCAGCTTCCATGCTAGTTTGTTGAATTCCAATTTGCAATTCGGCTAAAGTTCTATCAGTTAAAACTCCACCATCTGCAATTTCTTGTGCAGCTTTTTTATAAACTTCTCCAAATTTTCTTTCTAGTTCAATTCTTCTTTTTGAATCTGCTGTGCCACCTAAAATCCCTTGCATTGCGGCCATATTAGTACCCTTAAGGATATTTTCTGGTAAAAATTGTGTGCCTTCATTTGTTTTTAAAAATTCTTTAAGTACATTTCCAAAATCTCCTTGTTGAATAAATTTTGCTGCTTGTTGTCTTTGAGCAGCATCTTCTGAAAATAATTTCATTGTTTGTGTGGTTAAATTAATATAATTTAATTGTGCATCTACTAATTTTTTAAATGTTTCATCTACTATCTCGGATGATTTTCTTAAATTACCAAAAGTTTCTTGTAAAGCTTTTCCTTTTTCTTCTAAAGATTTGTTACTATCTAATATAGTTTGTATTGAATTAGCTAATTCCAGAGCTTTATCTTTTTGTAATTTTCCAGAATCTCCTAATTGAAGAATAAAGTTTTTTAATCCTTTTCCAGAATCTTGAATTGATTTTTGTAAATCTGCTTCATACATTTGTCTATTTATGTCAGTAATTTTCGCTTCGCCCCCTAAATTACCTGCGGTCCCTGTGAACTCTGTCTTTATGTTAGTACCAAAACCAGCAGGACCCGCATTTACTTGGGGAGAGGTTGTATTAAATCCAAATATATCATTTTTTGCAAATTCATCTATACTCATTGTAGCTTTATCTGCTGCAATTGATGTTTGCTCTATAGACTTAGCTATTTGATCATTTATTCCATAGTATTTTTCTGAAGCAATTGTTAATGCGTCAAATGATTTCAATAAGCCGCTTTGTTGAGATATTAAATCTCCAATATATTCTCCATTTGTTGTTTTTATTGATCCTAATTGTCTTAATGTCTCGGTTAAATCTAAATTTTTAGCTCCATCTTTAAGTTGTTCATTAGTGGTTTGTATGAATTGATTTACAAAATTATTAGAAGCAATTTCATCATTTGCTCTTTGTATCGCAGATTGTAATTCCGCTTCTGTTCCAGATAATCCAGCTAATAGTTCTTTTTGAATATCTTCACTTACAGATGACAAAATTCTATTAAATGCTGCAGATCTTTGGCCTTCTAATCTACTTAATTCATTTGGCGTAGCTTTTATTGCTCCAGCTTCTACTCCAGCAATTTTTTCTCTTGAAGTTAAAAATCCTTGAACATCCTCAGAAAATCTTGCTACTTTATTACCAGATTCTCTTGAATTTTTAGCAAATTCTTCTGATCTATCATTCAACTCTTTAAATGCTTTAGTTAAGCCAATTGTAGCTCCAATTAATCCGCCAATTGCTGCACCCCATGGTCCAAATAAAGCTCCTGTGCCAGCAAATGCTGCTGTATCACTTAAAGCTGTTGTTCCAAATTTTGCATACTTATTATTTGGTGCAAATTCCTGAGCGATTTGACTTACTATTGGAACAGCTATACTTGCACCAATTCCTATTCCTTGTAATCTTGAAGCTGCATCAGCTCTTCTTTCTCTTGCTGCTTCTAATCCGCCTCGAGCTATTTCTCCACCTCTTCCTCCAGCAGCGGCTCTAGCTTCTAATTGTTTTAGAGATTTAGATCCCGTTATTAAATTTCCACTTGCAGCAACTAATGCGTCAGTTTCAACCACTAATCTTTGATAAGACTTGTCTGCGCGAGTTAATGTATTTCTTACTTTTTCAGTACTAGATTCAATTAAATCAAATTCTTTAGCAAGTCTAGTTAATTCTTTATTCGCTTGATCAAAAGTTAGTATTCCATTATAAACTTTTTTTGCAAGAGTTGCAAAAGCTGCATTAGCTTCTTTAGATGCTGGTAAAGCTTCTGGTCCAGCTTCAGTTTGAGTGGCTGAATATAAAGCGAAATTTGGAATTAAACCTTTTGCTGCACCTGCTCTACGAGCACCATTTAATGAACCATATCTTGAAATTCCTTGAGATAATCCTCTTGGTTCATCTTTAGTATTATAAACCCCAAGACCACTAGGATTCATATTAGAGATTAAAGAATTACTTCTTCCAATTCTTATAGAATTTGGATTTACGCCAGCTTTCTTTTCTCTATTTATTGCATCATTTAAAGCATTTGCGAAATTAGGAATAAATCCTCCAGAAAGATATTCAGAGTATGGAAGACTTGGATCAAAATTAGAGTTATAAGCTTTCTTAATAATACTAGCAATTGCTCCAGGACTTCCAGTTAGTTTTGCATCTGCTTTTTGTAATTGTTCTCCAAATTTAAATCTCTTTTTAAAATTACCTGTAGCAGGACCAGCTTCTTCAAAGTCGAATGGTCTATTATCTTCATCATCAATAGATCTTATAAATTGTTTAGGGGTTTTTGTAGCAAGCGCGACTGCTGCTTCGAATATAGAACCTTCTGCAGTGGATGGTATTAATTTTTTACCTTTTAAAGATGCTCTAACATCATTTAATGCAGCTGGAGAAGCTTCTTCATCTCTTAAAACTGTACCAAGATATTTATGAGTTAAACTTGCTATTGGATCAAGAAGAGCTTCGTTCACTAAATTAGTAAATTCACTTGGTCTTTTTTCTAAATTTCCTTCGAGACTTCTAACTTGAATATTAGAAAATGTAATCTTTTTATTTGCTAATTCTGGATTTTTTTTAACTGCCCCGCTAAATGCTTTTAAGTTTCCAACGCTAGTTGAAGCTGTTGCATTTTCTACTCCAGCAGACACAGAAACAACTCCTAATCTTCCTTTAGTATCATAAAAACCACTATCATATTCTTTTTGTTTTGCTGCTTTTTTCTGTGCGCTTAATTCTTTTTCTGGTTTCCAATTAGCATCTCTTGCTGCTTTTTCGCTAATTACCCCATTTGCAATTAATTTTGGAATTTGATAATTATTATAAGATGTTATTTTTCCATTTTGATCTTTTATATCATAAAATGTTTTTGCAAAATTAGGAATAAGCCCAGAGCTTGCATAAGGATTAAATCCATGTTTATCAGAAAATGATTGTTTATAATTTTTTCCAGCTCTACTTCCTTCTGGAGGCATAATTGCTGGTTGAGAAAATCCTGGCATTCTTTTTACTGTCTCTGCTGAATTATAAATAGTTTTTCCTACTCCAGGAATATTCATTTCCTTAATATTTCCAGGTTTATATCCCCCAGCCAAAGCACCATAAATTTCTTGCATTACAAAATTTGGAATAAATCCATCACTTTTTGTAGTAATTTGTCCACTTTTAGTACTTACTCCTTTACCAATTAATCCACTAGTAATTGAACGAGATAAAGCAGCGGCTTGTTCTCTTACGGCATTTTGTTCTCTTAAAATTTGTAAAATTCTATTTTCTGTATCTAATACAGTAATTTGTTTAGATGCTATTGCTGAAAGAAGTTGTGGCTCTTGTGCAAGAATACTTGAAATTTTTCCTTCAATAGCAGCTCTATCAGTAGCTTGCTTACCAATACCTAATAATGTTTTAGCGGAAGTAGCAGCAAATTTACTCAAATCTAAAAATAATTTTCCAATAACAGCAGTTATTAAAAGTAATCCAGGACCAGATATAAAAGTAGAAAGACCACCTAAAATTCCAGCTCCAATTTTAGCTCCAACACTCTCTGAATCTTGATTAGCTAACCCTTCTAATATATTATTTACATTTTTTAATGTGCCTTCAATTGCTGGTTGAAAAGCTCCTGCACCTATTTTAGCTCCTAGTTGAGTAAAATTCGTTAGTGTTCTACTCGTTAAAGCAGATAGAGTTTCATTTAATGCTTCGTTCCGTTTAATAGCTTGATCGGTAGCTCCTCTTGAAGTATTTAAAGCATTATTATAAACAGAATATTCTTTACCCAGATCACCTAAAGCAGCTTTTAAAATATTAATCTGGAAAACGCCACCAACACTTTCTGCAACTTGTGATCTTTGAGAATCAGAAAGAGTATCAAAAGTTGATGACAATTGTTTTAAAATATCAATTGCTGGACGAGTACTACCATCTAAATTACGAACTTCTAAACCTAAGTTTTGTAATTGATCTAACACTTCTGGTCTAGCAACTCTTGTAAAAATAGTCTTTAATGAGTTACCGATAACTGCACCACCTCTAGCAGTAGTTTGCTGTACGCTTGTTACAATTGCTAATAATTCATCGAATCCAACCCCTGCATCTTGCGCCGAACTACCAACTCGTTGAATTGCATTGGCCAAATCAGCAGAGCTAACAGCAAAAGCTGCGTCAACATTTGCTAATTTATTAATAATAGTTGTTGAATCTAAAGCTGTTTGATTAAAACTGTTTAATGTAGCTGTTAAAGCTTCTACGCTAGAGACTGTATCTAATCCACTTAATCTAGTTAAAATTAAAGCATCTCTTGTTCTTTTCAATGTTTCTTCAACACCAAGACCTTGACGAGCTAATTCTGTTGCTGCTTCTGCAACCGATTGAAATGATTGTCCAGTATCTTTAGCTACTGTGAATAAATCTGCACCAAATTTTTCTAATCCTTTTGATGTTGTATTTAATATAATATTAATATCAGTAAGAGATTTTTCAACATCTATTGTACTTTTAATTAAACTAACGAAAGCTTTTTCTACAGCAAAAATTGATCCAGCACTAGCACCGAATGCGATAACACGAGCATTAGAAGCATCCAATGACTTTTGGAATTCATTAGAAGCACCAGTAATTCGACCTAATGGCTGAGTAAAGGCTTTTTCATTAAATCCTTTGAATTTAAAATCGCGAGATAAAGCACTTTGAATATCTTTTTCAAGTTGCCTTGTATCTGCACCTACAGAAATTGTAGCTGACGTTCTTGCCATTCCTTATGCCTTTCCTGTAATAAATTACACGAAAATATAAGATATTTAATTAAATTCCATGGAGTTTCATTAGATCCTCCATAGTTAAAGTACCACCCTTTTTCTTAGCTTCTTCAGTTAAGCTTATAGTATTAGATTCATCTAATCCAGCCTTTTTAAGATCTTCTTTAGTTGCACCAATAATAGAAGTAGCCACAGTATCAGCTTTATTGCTAGCACCCTTTTCTAGCAGTTCCTCTACATTTTTACTGCTTTCTAGCCATTCTATTAGCTTTTCTGGGTCTTCGAAATATTCATCTGCTGGCTTATGTTTTGCATAGCTTAATTGATTTTTGAAATATTTAGCATAACCAAAGATTTCAATTTGATAAAAAGTTAAATATACAATACTTTTACCATACATATAATATGGATTATCATCAGATATATTAAAAAGTGTTAAATGACTATTTAGGAGAGATATTTTCTTTAAATTTTTATCATTATAAACTGATAATTTATCATTATAAATTTGAACTAATTTACTAATATCCAGATTCTCAAGTTCATCAAATTCATTTTGAGAAAAGAAATTCTCTTTTAAATCGGGGTCTTTATATAAAGATATAAACATATAATATTCATTAATCTTTTTATTGGCATAATCTTCTGCCGTAAATCCTATTAATTCTTTTTTTTCTAAATTTAAATTTAACAGTTTTTTTTCTTCGTTATTTATTTGTTCGTTTATAGCTTTTAATTCTTTTTCTCGGAATAATTTTAACTTTGTTTTCTTTAAACCAGTTAAATATTCTTTTATTTTTTGAATCTCTTTATTTTTATCTTCTGACCAAAGCTCTTCTTTTAATATATAAGCCTCTTGATCAGATAAAGAAGGGAGCTTGTTTTTTAAAGCCTTGTGATAAAATTCCTCCTTCTTGAGATCTACCTCTCCAGAAGATAGAGAGTCCATATGCTTAATATATATTAGTTTATCGTTTAAATATGTTTTAGAGTATCCTTTTAAAATATCTACTAAGTAAAGTCTTAATAAATTTTTATTATCAATTTGCACTCTTATTTTCTTCTAAATTAAATAGTTTTTCAAATTCTTCTTGCGTCGAAGCTCTACCCATATACCAGAAACTAATAAGAAGAACTAGTTTTTGACACAATTTTTCAAAGAAAGGGTCACTTGCTTCTTCTAATCTATCATATTCTTTTAGTTTATCTTCAAATGCTCCATCTCCAAATACTGGTGAAAATGTACCATTATCATTCTCTTTATAAGAAAGATTAAGGACCCAAAACATTATAGTTTTGTTTCTTGCTCTATTTTCTGCTGTTTGATCAAAAAGACTAGCTTGAGCAAACTCATAATCTTGAATTTTTTCTCTAGACTCAGCGATTTCTTTAATTAAATTATTATACTGAGTCTCTTCTTCTTTACTTTTTTCTTTAACAGATAATCTTTGGAATTCATTTTGTAATTGAAATAACTTTAGATATAAGCTAGTATATTGTTCTTTATCTATTTCACTAAAAATTCCACCATCATTAGTAAATCTTTTAGCTAATAGAGCCCTCGTTAAAAGACCAGCTTTAATTCCTTCTGATAAACGAACTCCATAAAATAATTCTGCTTCATCAAATAGACCTCTATTTGGTTTTTTAATAAAATATTTTTGAGGCAATTCTTTTCTTACGTTCTTTGAAACTTGAATTTCTTCACCTTTTTCATTCTTTTCATTAGTAGTTTCTTTGACCTCTACTTCTTTATTTATTGAAAACTCATATAGTTTTTTCATATTTTAAACTCCAGTTTGTTCTCTTTCTAGTTTTTGAAGAAAATTTTTAATTTTAGAGAAATAAACTACTCCACCAATTGTTTTAATGAATTTATTTCTTTTTTCTTCATTCCAAGAATCGTAAAATTTTAAAAAATTAGAATTAGTTAAATTTGAATAATTTGGATTCTTTATGCCAAAATCTTTTGTTAAAGACCTTTGTATAGATTGAACAGATAAATTACTTTGAATAATTTTTTCAATTGGAATAGCTTGGTAAAGATTAAGTCTTTTTTTCATTTTAAATTAATATCAATTGTGTTGAAATATTCCTCTATTTCTCTTATCGCATCATTAGCATTATCAAGTACTCTTTTACGTATTTTTGCATAAGTTTCTTCGTTAAGATTATATCCAGAATCAGATAAATCTTCAAGAATAAAAAAGAAATTTTTATAGATATTTGTTATCTTACGCTTTATTTGAAATAAAGTTAAATCTTTAATTTTGTGCTCCATATACCTTTTAACCAACCTTTACCTTGACTGTATTTACACAAAAAATAACCCCCGTGGAAACGGGGGTTATCTTTATAATTTCTTCTTAACTATTAGGCTTGACCGCTGATGAACAACCCGCGAGCTGTATCTTGAGGTCCACCAACTTGTGCACTAAATGTAAGGGTAACTGATTTATTACTACCGATATCAGAACTATATTCTTGACTATCAAGTTTAGCTCCTTTAAGGGTATATTTAGCTACAACATTATCATTATTACAAGCTGGATTCTTAATAGATATTGATGGATTGTATACGCTAGTATCGTTACAAATTAGATCATTGATACTTCCTTCATTAATATCTGTTACTTGAGCGTCAACGCTTAGAGTTACAGTTAATGGGAAATCAATTGGTCTGGAGAATGCAAACTTACTACCAAGTTTTTGAATTGGAGTACGAGCCAAATCAAAACTTAATGTATAACTTTGAACATTCATCGATGTAGTATTTACTCCACCACCAGATGTTTGAGGAATTGTTATAGTTATGTCTCCTGGGCGCAATGCGCTTACTCCACTAGCTAAACCAGTAGAAGAAGTTGTTGCTGCTGTTGGTAAACTATAATAGTAAGATACTGAACTTCCATCAGCAGGATTTACAGCTGGAATATAATTTCCAGTTGTTCCCTTTTGGAAGTTCATATTTAAACCTTCAACATTGATTGTTGTAGTTGGGAAATTTCCAACAGATCCTTCTGTAGAATAAGAACTAATGAAACCATTTCCTACGCCTATAACACCATTATTTGTTGCGGTTGGATCAGAGTAGTTAACAGCATCATTACCTTCTGGTACAGTGCGGATGAAATAATTTCTCTCATCTTGTGTTCCATTTAGCAATCCAGAGATCGCAGAAACTTCGTTTGTATCACCAGATTTATTTATTGTAAATCCTAGATTTACTTCATTAACTAAATTTGCTAAAATATAACTAAAATCCAAAGCTACGGTTGGATTAGTTAAAATTACTCGATCAATAGCGGCCAATTGACCGAATTGATTAACGTCTGTGCGATCAACCGTGAAACTATAGTTAGCTGTTTGAATTCTTTGAAGTTGATTAACTAAAGAGTTACCAGTTGGTCCAACCCAAGGAACATTAGCTCCAGAAGTTAAGTGAAAACCTGTGGCTGGTGATGGACCAGCATATAAAGCTTCAGATTGATAAATTATACGATTTCTTGCCATATTATTTGTTCTCCATTTATTGTTATTACACCTTATTTTATAAAATTCTCACTTTTTTTATAATCTAGGGTATCTATTTTTTATTAATTCAAAATCAACAAAAGCTGAATATACATTACGATTTAAACTATTAGTAGCATTTAATATTTTAGTATCAGACTTACTAATATTAACTTCATTAATATATACATATTCATTGTCTACGCTTTTATTTTTAGTTGCATTAATATAATTAAAACAGTCTCCAGTAACACTATTTAATGCATCAAATGGCATATCACTTGGGTACATTAACGGCACTAATTGGCGACTTGTGTCTCTCATGATGCTTGTTACGGCATCTAAGTTAAAAACTGTATCAGATAATATGATTGCTCTTACATTACTTACTGTTTGGTCAAATCCACCAAAAGCAAGAGGCTTATTTTTACCTCCTTGATATTTTAAATATATAACAGGATAAGTCTCTGAACCTACTGGTAAGCCAGTTGGATTTTGATATGTTTTAGGGTTAATTTGATAAGCTGTTTCAAATAATATAGCTTCTTCTGTTTTACTAGTTAAATACATATTAAAATCTTTAACAGCATAATTTCCACTTAAAGCTACGTTAGGATTACTTATTGGTTGACTAAAATATAGTTGCCCTTCAGTAGCATTAATTCCACTCAATCCACTCTGCCCTATTGTAATAAAATTATTATTTAAATATATTCCACTTATAATATTTGCCCCACTTATAGAACAATCAATAATCATTTGTTTAAATGGAGCGCCGTAAGTATAATATCCATAATACATATTAGATAAAGGATAAAAAACGCTTTGATAATTTGTAAAAGCTTGACCCCTTGTTATGACAGTGCGATCTAACCAAAACAGCATACTTGTCATTATAATATTATCAAATTGTGGTATCATTATTTTAAATTCCTAATAAAATTACTATACATTTCTGACATATATTTTACCGTTTTAAAAGTTCCATTTCTAACTTTATTTTGAGATTGAATACCTCTTTTGGATCTACTTTTAGGAAATAATAAACCATATACATAATATCCGAATCCACTAATTCCATCTTCTATTCCTTTAACCCAGCTTTTTCCATTTTCAAAAGGTAATGGTGTTGCAGATTTAATTTCTTCGAAAGATGGAGTAAATATATTAAATTTTAATTCAAAAGTTTTTGAATTAAATGTTGATCTTTTATCTAAAAATGTATTTTCTTTTATTAAATTTTTTAAATCTTCTATTGGTTTATCTTCCGCTTCAAAACCTATAAAAGCAAAAAGATTTTCTTTTCCATCTAAAGTATAACTTATATTTTCTGCATCTGGCCCATTGGCGATCTCTTGAGAGACTGGATGATTTTCAATTTCATTTAAATATTTTTTTGTGTTTTCAGTTAAGATTTCTTCAGCAAAATCTAACGCTTCTTTTTTAATAGCCTGTTCATAAGACTTAGAAAGCTCTTGATTGAGTTGCTTCGTATTAACTTTAGAAGCCATATTATTTTGTTTGCTCCAATCCATATACATAATAACTGTTATTAAGATATCTTTTAACAATATCTTCTGTAATAATATTCCATGTTTTCCCATCAAATTCTACATTTATAGTTTTACCGTTAGCTATAAAATCTCTGGCTGGTTGTTTTACTTTTAACGTAACGTCTCCTCTTGCAAATACAAGTTTCAAATCTGAATCTACTGCGTCTGTATCTCTTGCGTTATTATAATATATTCTTCCACTAAAAACACCAGTAACAGGTACATATGTAAAATTAGTTTGATCAGAATTTTGTCCATATCCATAAATCATTGGACTAGCCAATTGATTAATAACTCTTATTGGATCTTTATTAACTAAAAAAGGTCTAGAGAAATAATCAAAAAATTGATCGTATTCATTAGAAAAACTAGCTGCAACATCTGAACTTATGTAGCTCATAAATTAAATTATGGGAAAAAATTATTATTTCTAGTTCTAAAACCTGGATTATTAATACCATAAAATCTTCCATAAAATCCTGGTATAGTATCGTCTCCAGCAACTTGAACTGGTGCGCTTTCATTGTTTCTATATTGATAGACAAGGTTTCTAAGTTCATCATATTCTTGTTTTCTTATAGAAATATAATTTTTAAGTACTTCATTTTTATTAATTTTTTGAACGCTTGCAATATCATCTTTTATTGTGACAAAATCTGTTGTAGCTAAACTTCCTACACTTTTAATTTTTAAATCAAAATAATATACATTATACATTTTTTTAAATATATATTTTTGAATGTCATTTAAAGCTGGAGAAATTTCTAAACCTTGATCGTTAATTGAGAAAGATTCATTTAAAAAGTTATTTAAACCTCCAATATTTCTCCTTAACCATGCTGCTATAGCAGCTATGCTAAAATCAGAAGGTTCCCCTAATTCTTCAAATATTTCTTGGGCAATAGAAGCAATGTAATTAGTCATACACTAAATTACACTATAATATTGATATACAATTCGTTAATTTAAACTAAAGTTGAGAGTATTTCTTCCTTATCAAAGGATTGGATTATATTATAGTTACATTGATGAGGCAAACCAGCAAATTCTTTTTCCATTATTATTCCATCAATAGCATGACTAAATATCTTAGATTGATCTTTAGCGATGATATTTTTATGTATATTATAGCCTAATTTATCTGGTGAAGTCCCAATCCAGCATACAGTAGAAGGAAGCATTAAAGCTGCTCCCGCATGTTGAGCAAATGAATCTATCAGTAGCCTTTTTTCAGTTAAAGCAAGCAAGCAAAAAAGTTCTCTAAAATGAGTATCAACTTTTTCAGTATGCTCGTAGTTGATTTGATCTCTTCGACCAATGTGAAATATATGATATTGATCTTTTAATGAATCAACTAAATCCTTAACTAAGAAGTCAGGAAGATCTCTTGCCCAATTATAGTTTGGACCTTCATTTCCTCCGCCATTAGTTTGAATAATTATAGATTTTTTGTTTCTATTGTATTTTCTTGCTGAATCAATCATTTCTGCGTAATTTAAAAATAATCTAGGATTTTCTCCAGTATATTTTAATCCAAACATATTGCACCATGATTCAATTAGATGCTTATTTTCTACTACATATTCGTTACTTTGGTAGACTTCATTACCTAAAAATATCACATCTTTATTTTTAATAAAATCTTCATAAAAATATTGTGCGCTATTTGATCTATAGATTCTATGAACAAAAGGATTATTCAAGAAGACTTCTGGATAAGGGCAAATTACTATTAGTTTTCTGTCTGGATAATTTTTACTTATATTTTCAGCTACAGCAGTTGCCGCAATATGTTTACCTATACCACCTTGAAGGAAGAAAATTACTGTTTTCAATAGTATATTATATAAATATAATAAAAATATTTCAAATATTAATTATAACAATATATATTAACTCCAGCTCTCCAACCAGAGGGACGAAAACCTGGTGTATAATTTCCCCATTTTAATCCACAAACAACATAATCTGTTTCACCTACTGCGATATTAGGGATTATTTGTCCAAAATAACTAAAACCTGATATACCAGCTGTAGTAGCATTAATTACTGTGCTTATTATTCCTGTTCTATTAGTCGATACGTTAATAAAATATCCAGTGGCATTTTGGTTTGGAATACCAGTAAAAGTATCTAAGTATTGATTCCAAGAAGCTTTTCTGGCTATACATGTTTCTCCAATTTGAAATATTTTACTAGATCTAAGAGTACTTGGACCGCCTGGAAGATTATTAAAATAGCTTATATTGTCATTAACAGGATTAGAATTAGTAACTTGCATATAAACTGTAAAACTATTTTGTCCACTTAAAAGTACGCCAGTGCCATTTACAGTTGGACGATTTGTTAAATTCACATTTCCACTTGCAATATTTATATCTACTCCAGACAAACTAAGAGCATCAATGTTATTTAAATTAAGACCATTAAAAATACCAGTATTAAAAACTTGGAGATTACCAGAAATTAATACTCCTGTGGCAAAAGTTTTAATTCCACTTATAGTTTGATTTCCAGTAGTATATACTAAATTATCACTAACTTCACCAATTAATGAAACTCCAATACCACTTAATGTTGGTCTAGAGTAAAAATTTTTAATTCCAGATATGTTTTGGTTGCTAGTATTGTAAACTAAATTGTTAGCAGAGACTTCTTTAAAAGAAGCTGATATATTACTTCCAACTAAATTTCTTGTATTATTTATATAAATATCATCTCCGCCATTAAAATTTAAAACTCCATTATTATTTGTAATAGTAAAATTAGCTTCACCAAATTGAATTGAATTTCCAGCGGATTGTATTCTAACATTTTGTTCGTCTGTGCCACCAAATCCATTTATTATTAGTGTTTGAGTAGATCCAGAATTACTTTCTCCAGAAATAAATCCAACAAGTTCGCCATCTGAAGCTTTAATATCTATTCTATTATTAACTAATACCTCTTTAAAAGAAGCTGATATATTATCCGCTGATAAACTTCTTGTTCCATTTATAGCAATATTTTCATCATAAGTAGAATTAAAATTTAAAGTTCCATTATTATTTGTAATATTAAAAAGATCTTCCCCAAGATTTATGCTGTTTTGAGCCGAATTTATTTCAATATAATTTTCATCTTGACCCGCTGTTTGGATTTTTAAGGTTTGATGAGAGTTAGCAAAGCTAGTTCCTTCAATATATCCTACAGAAGAGCCATCTATAGCTTTAATATTTATTTTATCAATAAAAGTTGTATCACCACTAATAGTTTGATTACCAGTATTGTATACTAAATTATTCGCTTTTATATTTCCAGCTACTTCTAGTTTTTCAGAAGGTATATTTGTTCCAATTCCTATATTGCCGTTGTTTTTTATATACAATCTCTCAATGCCTTCGCTTACATTTTCTGAAGTTAAGAATAATATATCTCCACCTTGATAATTATATAATTCAAGCCTATCTTCATTCATGCCAAAAAATGCACCTTTGCCTGCTCCACCACTATTTAAAATTTCTAAAAATGTATCTTGATTATTTGATTGGAGACTTAATGTATATGGATTAGTTGCATTTAGTATAGTATCACCAATTGCTAAACGACCACTTTTAATTTGATTGCCAGTGGTATAAATAACTTTATTAGAAAGAGTATTAATCTGAGTTTGTAAATCGTTTCCAGTTGAGTTTAAATTAATTATTGTTGCAAATTTATTATCTGCTACCCCACTATAAGCAATAATATCTTGTACGGATGCAATATCAGGTAAAGGTGAAAGATCACTATTTCTTGTGCTTATTCCAAATTTAAATTTATTACTATGATCAAATCCTATGATTGGGCCAGCATCATTTATACCTGTTAAGCCAGATCCAGTAACAAAGAATATTCCACCATCTGATGCTCCACCAGATATATTTAAAAGAAGATATGGATTAGCCACATTAAGTACTGATGTATTTACTATAGTTTCAGTTCCAGTAATAGTAAGATTATTAATAATTGTATTGCCATTAAAAGTTTTGTTTCCTAATATTAGTTGATTTCCATATGTAAGAACAGAGACGCCACTTAAATCATCTATTTTTTTACTTAAAAAGTTACCAGTAGAAACAAGGTTTGTAGATAGAGTATTTCCAGTCGTAATTAAATTCGATGCAACCGTATTAATGTTAGTTTGAAGCGTAATTCCAGTAGTCAAAAGATCTGCAGCTAATGTATTACCAGTTATATTTAAATTATTATTTGTTGTATTTATAAGAGATTGAAAATATCCACTATTTCCAGATATAAAAATTGTATTATAATTATCAGTATATATATTAACGCCATCTTGTCCACTCAAATAAATAAGTTGAGCATTTAAATCATTAATTCCACTAATATTTCCCTGTGGGCCTTGAGGTCCAACTGGACCTTGTATTCCTGGAGGACCTTGTGGACCAGGAAGAATAACGTGAGCATTATAATCTATTGATGGAGAATCTGTAGTTGATTGTAATGGCGGTGGTAAATTTACAAAAGCATTTACAGATGTTGACGGCGAATTGACTTCAACATTCGTTCCATTTGAAACAATAACGTCAACATTGATTTCATCCATAAATTAAAAACTTGTAACTTCTGGACTAACAATAAATTTTCCTCTTAATAATTTTAAAGAATTTCCAGTAGGAATTCCTTCTGGAAATCTTTCGATATCATAAACAAATGAACCTACTGGAATAGTTGTCATTGTATATGATGGAATATTTATATTTATAAATCCAGAAGCATAAAGCGAGCCATTTACTCCACTATTAATAACTGGCGCTAAATCAACTATAAGTCCAGATAATCCTGTAAAACCATAAGCATATTTAACAACTCCTCTTACATCGTATCCACTTAAATTAACTGGAGTATTATATTGATCTTTTACAGAAAGAGTTATTTGTAAATTGTCGCCTTGAATTGTGCTTATATTATATGAAGTTGCCATATAATAAATTACACATTTAATTTAATAATATTTTACAATAAATCAATTATAAACTAGTACCACTCTTGACAACATTATTTATTAATGTTCCATTGATAAATTCGTATCTATTTACTATTTCAGAAGTTGGCACAAACATTTGATTAAATTCACCAACAACATTCCATAGGATAATTTTATTAGATGCACCAGTTACATTAATTGCTAGAGCTCTATTTGTGCTGTCGCCAGATACTGACAATCCCCATGTCGGACTTCCATATGAAGCAGAATTAGTAATTTGATCATTTACAACTATTAATGAATTATTTCTATTTATCGCTGTAATATTTCTTGTTTCTGTTTTAATATTTGTTAGTCCTGTTTCAGAAGCTACTACATTTAATATGCCATTCCAAATATGACCAGATCTTAAAAATGCTTTTCCAGAAGTATAATTTCCACTAGAATAAACTCCATCTAATGTTAATTCTTGAGGAACGAGAGAATTTCCACTTGTAATTCCTTTCCAAATTAATTGAGTTTTTTGAGATGATCCTTCTCTTATTGAAGCTATTGGTCCAGCAGCAAATGCTAATTCACCATAATTTCTAGTTTTTGCTTTATATCCTAAAGCAATACTTGCTTCACTAGTTGTAACATTTGAGCTTCCTAAGATATATGATTTATAACTCGTGCCCCAGTTACTATGACCAAAAATTCCTACTTCAGTATTTGAGCTTACATTATCATTTCCAAAAATAATTGAATTATTGTAAGAATTATTATTGCCACTAAATACAAAATTATTTGAACCAACTATATTAGAATCTGATGCAAAAACTGTATTCTTAAATCCAATTGCTAGAGTTGAAGTTGTTGGTCCTAATTCATTTTCTCCACCTAAAACTAAACCTTTAACTGCAGATGTTATAAAATTACGATCACCAAGAGTAGATACAAAATTTGTTCCTGTACCTTGAATTAGATTATAATAACCAACTACATTATTTACTGATCCAGAAATATCAAGAATTGTATTTGTATTTCCTAAGACAGTACTAAATTGACCTAAATTAGTATTATTGCCTCCAAATGTATAATTTTTTGTACCAGAGTTAGTATTACCTATTCCAATCACTGCTCCATAAGATTGTGTTCCTTGATTTCCTAAACCTAATAATATAGAATGAAAACCACCTTGTTCAACTTGACCTATACCTACTAAAACATTTGAACTCTTAAAACCATTAAATCCTGTTGGAGTTAATATTCCAGTAACAACTCCAGATACTCCAGTAAAATATCTTACTCCTTGTCTTATGATTGCATTACTATTACCAATTAATATATTATCATTTGATGTATCAAATGCTTCATTTTGAATACCATATATTACGTTTCTTGTACCCGTGGAAGTATTGAAATGTCCAACTAAAACATTTCTTCCTTGGAAATATGGCCAAGTATCATTTGGATATCCCCATGGAGTGCGTTGTCCTTGTGCGTTAGGTATTGTTCTTAATGCTCCTGAACCAACATATCCACCACTTGGTACAATGCCAGTTGCATCTTCAAATTTTTGGAACAAGGCTGCATTTTGAATTCCTATTAAAATATTTTCATAACCACCATGATTTAAATTTCCAATTGTAATCGCAGGATTATATCTTCTTATAAATGTTTTTGTTCCAGGTGCATCACCAGAATAATCTATCCATGGAACAACATGATTAAGATCTCCGATTTGAATATTTTTTAAATTACCCTCTGTATCAGCGACAAGTCTTCCGCCAGTATATCCAAAATAAACACCTCTTCTGTTTCCTACGAATCCTGTTTCCATTCCTACTGATTCTAATAAATTATTTGGACCATAAGTTACAGTTCTTAGATTAATTTGTGGAGTTAATATAACTCCGTTTGTAAAGTTTAAATTTAATGCAAATGATTCTGGATTAAATGCTCTACTAAGACCATCAGTTATTAAACCTGCTCCTCTAAAAGCGTATCCACTTTTTATTCCGCCAACTCCAGTGAAATCCCAGCCACTTATAGTACCTCTACTTCCAATAACAAATGAATCTGTTGCTCCATGTATTTCATTATAAAAACCACCTAATACAGAGCTATAATTTCCACTTACAATTCTATTTTGTGCTCCGCCTAAAATTGATGCAACACAACCACCATTTACAATACAATTAAATTGTCCACCACCAATTACTGCTGCATCTGGGAGTTGGTCTCTATTCATTAATGCAGCATAACACGAAGCATTACTCCAATAATCTATTGTAGTATGACCAATTTTATTTTTGTATCCACCTCCAACTACTATTCTATTGCCTACGGCTTCATTACCAAATCCTCCTATCATACTAGGGCCATTTCCTAAAAGGAAATTACAGCAACCACCACCTAATACCATCAAAGAAGAATAAGCTTCATCTCCAGCACCACAATCTCCAACTTTATTTAATGATCCTGCACCAAAAAAAGACATAGTGGCGCTTACGGTATTAAGTTTTCCTGCTCCAAGAAAACTATCTCCGTGAATACTATTTGGATAACATGTAATGGTATTATTCTCACCTCCGCCAAGAACAGAACTAAAAAGACAAACGCTATTATTAGAACCACCACCAATTACTGAACCACCAGCATTACAAATTATGGCATTAGTTACGCCACCGCCAATAAATGCTCGTGTGGAATTTTCAATTGTATTGTTTACTCCACCAGCAATAACACTCTCCCAAGTATTATCGCATATATCATTATATGATCCACCACCAATGGTATTACATGCATTATTCGATCCTCCTATGCAATTACAAGTTCCACCAGCTATAGTATTGAAGCTATTTGCGCAAATGTTATTTCTATATCCTCCTGCAATAGTATTGCTACTTTTAATACTAAGATAATTATTATAAGATGTAATCGTAGAACAACAACCGCCACCGATTACAGACATAACATTATTTCTTATGCAATTACAATTTCCTCCAAGTATAGAGTTATTATTTTCATCAAGTGAATTTTTATCTATGATATTTTTACTAAAATGACCATAGTTGTCTTTGCCACCACTAGTTGCATTTACAGTAAAATTATTTCTATCATCATAACCTATAGCTGCTCTTGTATCGACTGTATAATAAGTATTAGAACTTGGACTATAAGTTCCTGTTGTATTACATGCACCTTTTCCAATATAAACTTCGTCTGATCCTAGATTAACTGAAACATAACTATAAGGGAAAATTCCACCATTTCCACCTTGAGAAACTGGTCCACCTCCATCTTGATCATCAAGCGTGTATGTACTACGGTTTTTTTCTATTAAATATTTATAATTTCCAGAAGTTAAATAAGCAGGAGCTGGTCTTCCTTGATCGCGGTAATATGGATAAAAATTAGCTGCATTTTCTCTGTACGCTCTTGTTATTTGAGAGTAGTATCCACTATCATCTACTTTTAATTCAGCAAAACCAATGCCAGTTTTTAATTGCAAATAAAATGTTCCAGTTGTGACTTGTCCTGTTGATGGTGTTGCTGGCATTATCTTAATTTCTCCTAGTATTTATTATATGTAATTTACACTTAAAAATACTAAATAAATTTTAATTTTTTTTAAAAAAACTAAAAACAAATCATTAATTTCTTAATGATTATTTTAACGACCTTCAGATAAAACATCTTTAGCAGTTTTATCTAATTTAACATAATTAATTTTTTGTTTTGGTACGTTGTATAAAGAAGTATGTTTTTTAAATTCTTTAACTAGTCTTTTAATAAGAGTTTCTCTGTCGTCTACTGGAATTAATCCAAACTTACTAGCGTGAGCTTGTAAATCGCTCTTATTCATTTCTTTTAATGAAAGAAGATACTCAGATTCATCTAGAGTCTTATATTTGCGGATTCCATCATCTCCCCAAATTTGATCTAGTGTTCTATATTCTTTTTCTTCTGTTTTTCCGTGAGTTTGAGACAATTCACCTATATTTTTTACCTTTTTCTTCATATTTTTCTCCTTTTACCTTACAAGGGGTTACACGAAAACTAAAAATGGGGGAACAAATAAAAATAAAAAACCCCTAGGATTTCTCCTAGGGGTTTCTTAATAAGTTTAAGTCTTGCTTAAGTTAATTAAACACCCTTAACTCTTAGACCAACGATGGTACGAGCATCAATACAAACGCGTCCTTCTTCTAGGAATCCGTAGAATCCAGTTTTCTCGGAGCGAGTTGCGAATTGATCATCTGGAAGAACATTGAATGTTCCACCACTCTCGGCTTGACGAGCAACAGGGCGAATAAATCCTTCGCGACTGAGGTCGAGACCGATAGAAATCTCTGAATTATCAGCGATTGATGTTTGAGAGCCTCTAAGAGCTTGATAGAGAGCGTTATATTTACCGTAAACTCCAAGTTCAACTAGCTCATGGATTGTGACTCCATAAATTTCTTGAACTCCAGCGTTACGATAGATTTCTTCACGAACTCCATCTGGTAAGTTTGTGGCTGTGCTACTATTGATGATTGGTGCATATGCGAAAGCACGAATATCAGCTTTTACTTCTGGACTTACGAATAGATCGGTTAGTCCATAAGTATCAACAGTTGTTCCACCAGCATAAGAAGTATTAATTCTTTTCATTAGGGTCATTAGATTATTCAAATCTCCCAATTGGAATGTTCCAACTGAGGTACTTGGAATAACATGGCCACCTGTTACTTCTGGATTAACTGATCCAGCGCTTACTGCGCCAGCACTTCTAGCTTCTGCTAGAGCTTTTAGAACGACTGCCCAAGCATTGCGCTCTTGTTTTACAAGAACTTCATTGCTCATGCGCTCTACTGCTTTTCCAACTACATCAATGCGACCACGACGAGCATAGCGTTTTAAGAAGCTAACTGCTGTATCTAGGCGATATGTAGAAACTTTTAGTTCACTGAAGCCTTCAACTGTTGAAGTTGGTAGACCACCAGCTACATTTTGACTCCATACTGTAACGTAGTCTGTGCCTTCGTTATAATATAGATCTAAAGGTAGACTTGGGGAGTCATCTTCATCATATGGTGCGTCAGTATAAATTGCGCTAGCTGTTCCTGCTTGCATTAGAACCTTACTTACGACTGGTCCGATGAAAGCGGCAAAAGCTTCGCCAGCTTCTCTAGCTACTGTGGCATCTTTACTGCCAATAGCTTTGATAAGCTCTACTTGCTCTGGGGTATTTTTTAGTTTGATTTTCATTTTTTAAATTTCTCCTTTAGAATTAGAGCTGAATTTTTAGAGGAGCAATACCATTGATGGCTGTTCCGAGGAATACGCCAATTTTGGTTGCACCTGCTGGTAATGTAGCACTAGCAGTTATATTGCCAGCAGCACCATTAGCCAAATAAGCGACATGACCTGCTGTAGCGTTAACACCACTATACAATACTACTCCACGAGAAAGTACTGGTACAGATTGTCCACTGATTACAACATTCATTTCTGCAGCTTTACGAGGATTGAAAGCTAATTTTTCACCGTTTTCATCTAGTTCACGGATGTCCATAAGAGTTAAGCCAAGTGGTTGATCACCAGAATTGGCCAAACGTACTTTAGCAACTGAACCATAACGATCTGATACGGTGTTGTTATAGGAAGCGCCGACTGAACCTAAAGATTCAATTGGTGTTCCTAGATTTCCAGTAGAGAGTGGTTGAAAACCTGCTCCTTCTACTGCGACTACAGCGCCCTTTGTTAGTACAACGGCAGAACTTTCAGATGCACCACTGAAAGTGAAAACGTTGACAACATCATGCTCACTATAATCTCTGAATGGTCTTAGATTAAATGCCATATTTTTATCTCCTTATTTATTTAGTATAAATCCTTCTTCAAAACTAAATGCTCTACTGTATTTTTCTTTTACAGTAGCTTCATTAGCTGTCGAAGAGTTTGGTAATGAACTTTTTTCAAGTTTGGAATTGTCTATTACCTCATCTACAACTTCGGTTGTAGATTTTTCCAAATCGGTTGAAGCTTTAACTTCCTCTACTACAGAAGCCATATTCTTTTTCATTTCGTCTTCTTTGGCTTTTTTAGTAGATTTGTTTTTCTCTTTCATGAGAACTGCCATTTTCTTTTTATAGGCAGCAAAGGCTTCTTCTTCTAAATCTTTAATATCTGTAGCTAAAACTTGACGATCTTCATCGCTTAATTCGAATTCTTCGTCAAAAGAAGCCATGCGAACATTAAATGCTTCTTCTTTAAGTTTTGCAACTTTTTCTTGTTCTAGCTTTTCTAAATTAGCTTTGATGTTAGCTATTTCAGTTTTTAACTTTTCGCTCTCTTCTGCGAGTGAAGCATTTTTTGCTTCAACTTCTTTTAGAAGATTTTCTTTTTCTGTTTTTTCAGCAACGAAAGTTTCGCTAGCTTTTTTGATTTCTTCATTAATAAAATCAGTTATGGACGAAGCCTTAACTTCTTTAAGAAGATCATCGGTTATTTGGTTAATATTTTCTATTTTCATAATAATTCTCTCTATTATCTTAATATCCTTTACATTATTTTCATCTGAATGTGAAATATTATTTTGATCAATAACCTCTTCGGATATTTGAATATCTGATTGATTTTGTTCAATTTCTAACATTTCATCATTATTTTCTTGCTTAACAGCTACTCCTTCGACATCTGCAGCTGGATTTATTGTTAAGCCTATACCAAGGGGTACAACTTCACCAGTTACCTCTCTATAAATATAAGTATTTTCATTAACTCTTCCAGAACCACCTAAAGCTTTTAGATTAGAAGATAATTTAGCTTTTTCTTGTTCAGAAGAGATAATTTTACCATTTTCTAAATTTTTCTCTTTATTCTTTAAAAGTACTAAATTATAATCATTAAAACCAAGCTCCCAAGAGGCTGATATACCCATATAATTTTCACTAGTTGGATCGTTACTCTCTTCTATCAGATTAGCTAGATTTTGATTAACTACCTTCCAGATAACACCACCTAGAGTAATATTAAATGGTTCTTTCATATCTTTAATATCTAATTCTGCAAGAGATTCGTTTGAGCCAAATTTACTAAAATTAGCATTTAATATACAACCAACTACTTTTGTCCTGTCATGTTCAATATTAATTGGTTTATTAACAAAATATTTAGCAACTTCATAAGCAGTTTCAGCATTAATTACGTCGCCATTTTTGTTGACTCTATTTACTACGCAAGCATCAAAAGCTACTGGAAGAAGGTCTATATTCTTCTCTGAATCAATTTGTGGTAAAAATTTTCTCAAAGCACTTAAGGATGCTACTGATAAATATTTGTCTTTATCTTCACTAACTATTGGCTTCAATTGAAGATTAGCAAAGATTGTATTGAATTTAAATTTATTTTCCATAATTTTATATATTATTTAGATCAGATATAATTACACGATCTTCTTCATCTTCTAGATATAATTCGTCTTCATTCTTAAAATCAAAACCTTCTAAACCATAATTTTTGATATCTTCTTCTGCTTGTTTATAATCAATTTCTTGAGGAGATAAACTTCCTCTGATAGTAAATTCATTCCCTACTACTTCAAAATTTCCAGCTTTAAAATGACTTAAAAAATTAACTATATTTTCTTGAGCTGCTCTAAGGAATAAATTAACGTGAGCTAATGTTTCTTTATTTAAATCGTTAGAACTATTGAAACCAGATTTATAAGCTTTCTTAAGTTCAACTAATGTGACTTTTTTATTAAATTGTTCATTATGAGTTTTAGCTTTATCTTCTAAAGCTGCTACAATTTTTTTAGAAAATATTAAGGATTTTTCTGAATTTTTATTTTTACGAATTTTTGGTCTATAAGTCTTTTTGGCTTTAATTAAATCAAAGCCGTATTGTTCAGAATTATAATTCATAATCTATATAATATACACTGAAAGATATATATTTTAATTAATTTTAATTATTTTTTATATAATTCTTTGGTAATATCATCAGCAGAACCCATTGTTGGTGTTTCTGGATATTTAGTTGGTAACTCTCTGCTATCTAAATTTTGCTCAGAACAAGATATTAATAAAAATAATGGCAAAACAAGTAATAGTTTTTTCACAATAACTATTACACTTTTAATGAATCTTCAATTAATTTAGCTTCTGCATCTCGTCTTCTGCTCATACCCTTTTCTATACTTCCGCCAATCCATATTCTTTTCATATTTCTTATTTGATTAGCTATAAAGGTTAATGCTTTTTGATCATAAGTAGATACTAATTTCATTCCATCTCTAATTAACTTCATTTCGCGGCGACGATCACCTTCTAAACTGTTACCTCTATTAAATACGAGGCTAACTAATCCACCTTTTGCATCTTCTGGAAGATTATCAAAATTAGGAAAAGTTTCTTTTGTTAAATTATAAAATTTTGTTACTGTTTTATTATTAAAAACTTTTAATGATATATCCCAAGGAATAGTTATATCTTTTAATCCTCTAACAAGATTTTTTGCTGCGATACCTTTTATTCCAACAACTTTATACAATCTATCAAAAATTTCTTTAGGAAGGTCTTTCCAGTCTTCACTAAATTCAGTTTTATTAACGTATCCAAGATCATAACCAACGCCAATTGTAACTCCGCTTTGCTCTCCTGGCCATGTTGGATTTTTTAAAAATTTATTATAGTAGTTTTCTCCACCACCAACTTCAAATTCTAAGATTAGATCTAATGATTTTTTTGATAGCATAATTTATTAATTTTTATTTAAACTTATTTTACCAGAACCGCTATTTTCTTTTTTAATTGAAACTTTTCCTGGACTATTATAAAATGGAAATCCAAAAGTTTCTAATCCCTTAATAGTAGGCGTATCTATAAATAATACTTTCTTAACTGAAGGAAGATAAAATTCAAGATCTGTTGGAAAATTTATAATTGAAGAATATATATAAAATGTTACGAAAATTGGCTGGGGCGAGATCGAATACTCAAAACAATATCTAGTTTGAAGGTTTGGAAAATCTTTTCCAACAAAATAGAAATCGACACTATTTAGATTCGTAAAGCTAGCTCCAAATGCAGTATTTTCTATGTATTTAACAGTAGGAGGAATAATAAAATTTTTAATAATTGAGTTAAAGAAAGCGTTACTCCTTATAATTTCTAGTTTTGGTGGTAAAACAATTTGTTGTAATCCAGTACAAGCAAAAAACATTCCAACGGGAATTTCGGTCATTTTATTTGATAGAGTAACTTCAGCTAAATTATAGCAATTATTAAATATATAATCTTTAAATCCAGTCGTGATAACATCTGGAATAGTTACGCTCTTAAGACTGGTGGACGTACCGAACGCGTTAGCACCAATTTCAATTATACTATTAGGAATTGATACGCTTTCTAATTGAGAAATAAAGAATGCATCGTTGCCAATTTTTTGAACAGTTTGTGGAATATCTATCCCCACTATTCTAGTAATAAAAAATGCACGATTTCCTATATTTGTAACACCGTAGGGCATATTATAATAACCTGTTCTTCCAGCAGGAAATAATTTTAATTGATTTCCATTTTTTGAAAAAACAACCCCACTTATACTTTTAATTACAGTATTATTTGAATCTACATTAATATTTTGAATACTATTCACTTGTAAGCCAGATAATGAATTATCACTAGTTATAGTAGATGGAAGATTAATATTTGTTAAATTAGAGCTGGCAAAA
>Ga0214919_10000348_pt1 | contig 79673 bp, 52 predicted proteins | sample LL1503_MetaG_FD_177994 | JGI IMG/M metagenome (GOLD analysis project Ga0214919, IMG submission 177994) | Freshwater microbial communities from Lake Lanier, Atlanta, Georgia, United States - LL-1503 | ecosystem: Environmental > Aquatic > Freshwater > Lake | place: USA: Georgia | collected... | reverse complement strand
ATACAAGCCCCCGGCGCGAGCCGGGGGATCTCATTGGACGTGGATCCCGTCGCTTGCGCTCAGGGCTTTTATGAATCCATACAAGCCCCCGGCGCGAGCCGGGGGATCTCATTGGACGTGGATCCCGTCGCTTGCGCTCAGGGCTTTTATGAATCCATACAAGCCCCCGGCGCGAGCCGGGGGATCTCATTGGACGTGGATCCCGTCGCTTGCGCTCAGGGCTTTTATGAATCCATACAAGCCCCCGGCGCGAGCCGGGGGATCTCATTGGACGTGGATCCCGCCGTTTGCGCTCAGGGCTTTCATGGACCCGTACAAGCCCCCGGCGCGAGCCGGGGGATCTCATTGGACGTGGATCCCGCCGCTGAGGCTCCGACATCCTCACGTTGTCAGCATCGGAGGCGAGGCGGCGAACTTCGCCGTGAGATGCCCTGCCCACTGCATGGCGTTAGCCGCGGGACCGATCGCCGCCAACACCCGGCTCCTGAGGAGGACTCCTTTTTCAAGCTCGGTCGAGAAGAGCCAGCACTCGACGACGACGCGATTGCCATCTCTGCGAACGGTCAGCCGCCGCGCGTCGCTCGGGTGCGCGGCCACGAGCACGCTCGTGTCGCCCGAACCGGTCGCTCCGCCGCGTCCGAGCAGCACGCAGGTCGCGTCAGACGACGGATCCGCGTGCCATTGCACGGTGCCGTCCGTGCACGTGCCCCACAAGATGTCGGTCGCGTCGATCTCCGACACAACCGCGAGCACGGAATCGCTTTGCAGCAGGGAGGTCTGTGCCGATGCGATGAGTTGCCAGGCCCTAGTGCCTTCGTCCGACGGGTGCAGCCGCCACATGGCGGTGGTCCGCAGGTGACGGGCGTCAGCGGTTTCGTAGACGGCGGTGACATCGTCGCCCCGCACCCAGTGGTCGGTGAGCCTGCAGTCAGACCGCAGGTCGAGCCCGAGCAGTGTGCGTGGCGAAGACACACCCTCGCCTTCCAGCGTGATGCCCTGCCGCGGTTGATCGAGGTCGATGGCGGCGGGGATGACAGATCGTGAGTCAGTCATGTGCCGGCCGGTGGCGAGCCAGTTGGCGGTAGCGGCGGGGATCGATGAGGGCTGTGAGTGTGATGACTGCAGCGGGGCAGGGGATGGCATGGCGGTCTGAGTCCTTTGATGCGGATGCTCATGCGGACGAAGCATCAGGGATTCTACCGGCCTCGGGCACACTCCTGGCCACTTTTCCTGTCGCGGCCACTACACTGATCCGCAGTTGCTCACCAGAATCTTACGCTTGCGAGCCCGCCATGCAGCCGTCGATTCCCCCCGATGCTCTCCACATCTGTGAGGCTGCGGCCCGCGCGGGCGGCCGTGTGCTCCTCGACTGGGTCGGCCGTTTTGGCGTGTCGAACAAGGGACCACGCGACCTCGTCACCGAGGCCGATTTCGCCTCGCAGCGGGAGATCCGCCAGATCGTGCTGGGGGCGTTTCCCGATCATGGATTCATCGGTGAAGAGTCGCTGCCGGAGTATGCGGCCGACGGTCAGCCCGGAGGCCAGTCCGGAGACCAGCCCGGAGGCCAGCCCGCAAGCCACCCTGCCGCAGGCGTGCCGCTGCTGCGCTGGATGGTCGATCCGCTCGATGGCACGAGCAACTATGTGCACGGCTTTCCGGCCTGGTGCGTCTCCATTGCCCTAGCCCGAGGCGACGAGATCCTGGTGGGCACGGTCTACGATCCGGTGCGGGATGAATGCTTCACGGCACAGCTCGGCGGAGGCGCTTGGTTGAATGGGAAACCCATCGCCGTGAGTGGCTGCGTGCTATTATCAGAATCGCTTGTCGCACTCAGCTTTCCGCCGCATGTGAGCACCGAATCGGTGCCGGTCGCCGACTTTCTCGCCGTCGTGCCGCATGTGCATTCTGCCCGCCGCACCGGCTCCACGGCGCTCAATCTCGCCTGGCTCGCCTGCGGCCGGCTCGATGCCTTCTGGGTGAGGAAGATCGCCTGCTGGGACGTGGCCGCGGGGCTGCTCATCTTCCGCGAGGCGGGTGGCCGCCTCGGTGGGTTTGCGGAGGGGCCCGCGGCGCTCGAGTGGGTGTCGCTCGACCAGCCGGCGTTTATTGCCGCTTGCACGCTGGAGGTTCTGGCGGAGTTGCGGACGCGGCTCGGGTAGGCAGGACGGATTCCCTTGCTTGCGCTGCGGGCTTGGATGGAGGACGGGCTTGGATGAACTCCACGCTCCCATGCAAGCCCGAAGCGCGAGCGAGAGGAATCCGCGTTCTCGGCGCCCACGCGTTGTGATTGTGCCGGACGGGCCGATTGTGCGGTCTTCCCAGGGCAAATCCGCGCCGAAATCGGGTGCCGGCGGGTAGGCTGCAAGGTAGGGTAAAGGGAGCCGTGCGCGTTTGCGCAACCGGCATTTCTTGCCAATGGCGGGTCTGGTTCGAGCCCAGTCCCGCTGCCCTCCATGATTTGATCACCGATCTCGGGAGCCTTCCGGCCTTCGATGCCGCGACGACGTTTTTTCCATCGTGACATGCTGGTGCTGCGGGCAGTTCTGCTCGTGGCGGCGGTGGCGGTGTCGACGTTTGAAGCCGTCGGAGCCGATCCGGTCGCCCAGCCCGCGGTGCGGGAGTCGGCGCCAGAGATCTTCTATATGCAGGATGACGCGGGCCGGCTCGTGCCCGTGCCGGGGTTTCGCTACCGCGACTTCGTCGATCTTCTGCGGATCAAGGAGGGACTGCCAGGGCTACCCGAGCCGCCCCCGGCCGTGCTCGAAAACGCGGTGCTCCGTGGCGTGGTGCCATCTGCCGGTGCAGCCGAGGAAGCCGCAGTTGGGCCCGCGAAGCAGGCGACCTGCCCGGTGACGATCGAACTCACCGTGCGGCAGGCCCGCAGCGGATGGGTGAGCCTGCCGCTGGCACTCGATGGGCTCCTGCTCACGGCGGCTCCGCGGTATGAGGGCCCGGGGCGGATGCTGCTCGCGGCCGCACCGCCGGCAGACGCAGGGGGCGTCGCGGCGCAGCAGGGGGGCTATCGACTCTGGATGACAGGTCCGACGGACGGCACCGGCGAAGACCTGCGGCACTCCATCTTTCTCACGGGCAACATCGCGATCGATGCCGCGGCCGACCATGAGTCGCTCACGCTGCAGATGCCGCGGGCCACGGCGTCACTGGTGGAACTGAAGACACCGCGAATCGATCCCGATGTCTCGGTGCGGCCGTCATCGCTGCCACCACGGGTCGCGCCGCAGCCTGGCGGCGCCGGGAGCATCGTCACGCTTGTCGGGCTTACGGGGACGGCCGACATCCGAATCGGTGCCCGGGTGAACAGGGCTGGCGCTGAGACGATCGCCGCCGGTGTGACGAAGGCCGCAGTGCCGCAGTCGATGGTCGAAAGCCTTGTCAGGATCGATGGCCGCGTGGCGATCACGGAGGCCAGCATTCGTCTCGACAATCTCCCGCCCGACACCGCGACGATCCGCGTGGCCCTCCCGCCGCGGGCCACGCTGCGCAGCATTCGCAGCCCTTCCGCACTCGTGGCGCTGGAGGGGACCGACGTGCAGCCGGAGGCCGTGATCCGCATCGACCGCGGCGCCGATGGCCGCGGCGTCGTCGAATTGGAATGCGAGCGGCCCGTCGATCCGGCCGGACGGGAAAGCTTCGAGCCGCTGGGGTTCGCCGTGGAGAAAATTCCAGCGTGGCGACAGTGGGGAAGGGCCAGCATCGTGGTGGAGGGGGATTGGCAGGTGGAATGGGCCGACGCGGGAAGCAATCGACGCATCGACCCGCCTCTCTCCGCCCGTCGGCCGGGCTTCGTCGCCGCCTTCGCCTACGACTCGCAGCCGGCCCGCCTACCGCTGCGCGTGCTTCCCCGCGGTAGTCGCTTGGTGATCGAGCCTGAATACCGCTACGACGTCTCAGCGGCCCGCGTGGCACTCGACGCGCGGCTGCGCATCTCGGTCCGCGGAGCGCCTGTGTCGCGGATCGTGGTCGCGCTCGATGGCTGGGATGTCGATGAAGTGAGCCCCGCCAGCATCGTCGACTCCGCGGCCGTATCGACGGAGGGCGGGCGACTGGTCGTCCCCTTCGTGCAACCGCTGGCCGGCGACGCCGTCGTGGAAATCCGATGTGGCCGGTCACTCGACCACGACAGCAGTCGCGTCGGCTGGCGCATCCCGGCGCCGCAGGCCGATCTCGTCGGGCCGGCCTCGATCATCATCACGTCGCAGAGCGACATCGAACTTCTGCCCGACGCCAGCGGCATCCGCGGGCTGGTGCGGCAACTGACACCCACCACCATGCGGTCCGATGCCGACCGGGTGGCGCTGGCCTACCGGCTCGATGGCACCGACGGCAGCTTCGAGGCGACACGGCGGTTCCTGCCCCGGCGGGTCGATGCCACCGTCGCAGTGCAGGCCGACATCGACGAATCGGACACGATCGTGCGGGAGACGATCCGCTTCGACGTCGCGCATGTGCCGCTGGAGTTCGTCATGCTTTCCGTACCCGAAGCGGTGACGCGCACCGGCACGCTTGAAGTGCGGCAGAACGGTCTGCTGCTCAATCCCGAGGAGGATGCCGACGGCGTTCCGCAGGCGGGGCGTGATGGCGATCTTCCAGAAACGGCCGGGGCCACGCCCGATCCGGATGCCGGTCTGCCGACGGTGCAGCTGCGGGCCATGCTGGCCATGCCCCTGTTGGGAGCGGGGGAAGTGACCGTGGAGTACGAACTTCCGACACCCACGATTGCGCCGGAGTCGACCGTGGCCGAGGATTTGCCGTTGGTGCTGCCGGCGGCCACGCGGATCGGACGGCAGTCGATCGCGCTGACCGTGCCGGAGACATTATCGATCGACATCCGCGGCGATGCCTGGAAACGCGACATCGCCTCGCCGGGATCGATTGCCAGCCGCACCTGGACGACGGCCCGGGCACAGGAGAAGGTGCCGCTGGCGATCGCGGCCCGCAAACGGTCGCCACAGGGCGACACGGTGGTCGAGGCGGCGTGGCTCCAGACACGGCTCTTCGGTGATCGAAGGGAAGACGTCTACCGGTATGCCATCCTCAGTTCGGCCGAGCAGATCACGCTCGCACTGCCGTCCGGCTGGGCCGCGGCTGCCACCGACGACCTGCAGAAGGGCAGCGCCCCACGCACGGATGACGCGACCGTCGAGGTGCTGTTGAACGGGCGGCCTGTGCCGGGGTCGGCTCGGGCCGCCGGTCGAGTCGTCGTCGAACTTCCCCAGCGTTCCGGAAACCAGACGTGGCTGTTGGAGCTGGTCGCCAATCGTCCGTTGGAACCGCTGGCGGGCGCGTGGGGACGTGTGGCCGGGATGCCCGCAGTCGTATTCCTGGAGCCGCCGGTCTTCCCTGCAGGCACCATTGAGCGACGGTTTTATTGGGAACTTCTGCTCGAGCCCGATGAGCATCCGATCGGGCATCCGAGCGGGTGGACATCGCAGCAACGCTGGGAGTGGGGGCCGTTCGGACTCCGTCGCGTGCCGGTCGTGTCACGTGACGTGCTGGCCGCGTGGCTGAGCGCGAGTTGCTCTCCTTCCCAGCAGGCCGCCCCGTCGATCGGGCTTCCCGTCGAATCGCGGCTGCCGCTGGCCGTCGACGTTCCCGGGGCCGGTCCGCGTGTCGTCTTTTCCGGTGTGGGGCTGCCAGGCAAGGGCCGAATCTGGGTGCTGCCGACGTGGCTGCTGGTCCTCGCCGTTTCGGCGCCCGTGCTCGCCCTGGGATTGTTGGGGGTCTACCTGCAGCGATTGCGAACCGTGCCGGTGGTGCTCGGCCTCGCGGCGATCGCGAGCATCGCGGCGGCCGTGTTTCCAGAACTGACCCCGCTGGTGGCGCAGGCGGCCATGCCCGGGGTGGCCTTGGCGATCCTGGCCGCGACGCTGCGGCTCATCCTCCATCGACGTGAGCCCGCCCTGCCACCCGCGCGGGTGGCAGCGGCGGTCGTCTCGGCGAGTTCGCTGACGCAGGTTGCACCGCAGCCGTCTCTCATCATCGCACCCTCGTCGCGACCGCAACGGGAAGGGGCCACCGCCGCCGGACGAGACCAGCCATGAATGCCTCGCGCGGCAGACTCGTCATCCGTCCAACTGTCTATCCAGGCATCGGGCCGAACCGCATGCGTTGGCGGTGCATGGTCGCGGCGTTGATCGGGGGTCTGTGCATCGCACCGACGTCGAGGCCGACGTTGAGCCGGGCCGAGGAGCCTGCCATCCCGCAGGCGACAGACCGCGAGTCGGAAAGGAAACAGGCGGAGATCAAACCGGCGCAGAGCAAACCGCTCGAATTCACGCGGGTCCATGTGCCCGTTGGCAGGCTCTCGGACATCCCACTGGGAACGTCGCGGTACGTGCCGATGTCAGCCCGGGAATTCGAGGAAGGGGTTGCCAGACTCTCGGCGGGCGGGCAGACCGGGCTCCGCGATGCCATGGAGCCGACGCTGCAGCCGCTGGCCGATGCGGCGAGGTATCAGGCATCGCTCGCCGGCGACGGCAGCCTTGCGGGCACCGTTTCGTTCGACGTCGGCGGTTTTGCAGGAGCTTCGGGAGGGGAGCGGTTCTCGCGGCTCACCGTCGCCCGTGAGATGCCGCTCGGCAACCTCGAGGTGCGGTCGGGATCGATGCGCACGGGGGCAGGCATGGGAGAGGCCGTCGTCTTTGGCCGTCGCGACGGGACCGTCGCCGTGGCCACGCCGGAAACGGGCACCTACACCTGCGACTTTCGTTGTGTTGCATCACCCGGCGGCGATGAGAGGACGCGGTTTACCATCTCGCTCGTGCCGGCGCTCTCGTCGTCGATCACGCTGCGGCTTCCCCGCGACGTTCAGCCCGTGGTCAGCGGAGATCTGCGGATTCATCGCGTGGGTGAGGCCCCGCAGGAACAGGTCGCGGAAGGTCTCACGCGACAGGTCAGGCCGACGGTCGCCTGGCAGATCGAAACCGGACCGCGGCCGACGCTGGAGCTAGCGATTGTCAACGCGAACGCTCCTCCCCCCATGCTCTCGATGTGGACGGCAGTGGGCATCCATGGAAGGCAGGCGTCGTTGCACGTGCTTGTGCGTCCGATGGCGGCATGGCTGCCCGGGAGGATTCGCATCGAGAAGGATGCCGCCGCGCTGGTGACGCAGGTCGTGGTCGGTGGGCCGAATGACGCGTTGAGTGATACGTTGGATGAGGTGGCGTGGCGCGTTGCGGACGAGGGGACTGCGATCCTGATCGACATGCCTCCCCGCTGCATCGGCGAACGCACACCGATCGTGATCAACGCGGTGGTACCGATCGGTGAACACGCCGCTCCGCTGCCGCTGCTGCGGGCGCCGGCCGAAGCCTGGGCTGGTGGCGGCATCGCCATCCAGACCGCGCCGTCGCTGACACTGTCGTCGATCGAACTCGAGCGGTGCCTGGTCGTGCCGCCCGAAGTGGCCTCGCGATGGCCGCTGCCGGCCGCCGCGGCGACGGCCACCGCGGACATGACCACTGCCCACACCGCTGCGGCCCACGCGGCTGAATCCCCCGCCGTCAGCGAGCAGGTGGGGGCGGCCCCAGGCGTCTGGCCGTCGCGGCTGTTCGTGGAGGAGCAGTCGCCGGGGGCGAACGTCACGCTGTCGCTGCTGCCCCGCACCGCCGATCTGGACGTGGTGCGTGTCACGACGGTCGATCTGTCGCCGGGGGTGGTGGTGGGCCGCGCGACATGCGACGTGCGGGTGCGGCGCGGCGAAGCCTTCGACCTGACGGCTCGCATCACGCCAGGCTGGTTCATCGATTCCGTCGAGGCCATCATGCTGCCCACACCGGCGGACCTGGCCGAGGCACCGCGGCGCCGCGGTGCCGACGAACCAGCCGCGGGCCTGGATTGGAAGGTGCTTCGCGACACACGCGGCGATGTGCTGCGGATCGGTCTGATTGCCGCCGTCACGCCCGCCCGCGGTCTCGGACTGCGGATCACGGGGCATCGCGCCGGCATTGCGCTGGGTGAGGATTTCTCCACGGCGGAAATCGACATGGTTCGTCTCGACGGCGAGTCGGAGCGTTCGGCGCTGCTCGACCTGCGCAGCAGTCCCGAAACGACCGTGGAATTTCCGCTTGAACAATCGTCATCCCCGGATCGTCCCGTGCCGGCAGGCCCGGCCCAGGCCGATTTCCACGCTGTGGGACCGGACGGCCGGTTGGCCATGCTGATGGAGGAGGGGGCCGCGCGGGCGCGGCTGTGGGCTGGTTTTCGCGCGGCATCGCGGTCTGCGCGGCTCGTGCGACGCCGTCCGCCCCTCGATGCGCGGACCGAGGTGCGGCTCACCGTGCGTGACGACCGGCTCACCGAAGCGGTGACATTCGAGTGCCATCCGGCGGCGTCCGATCTTGATTCGATCGTCGTGCAGTTCTCTGAGCCTATTGATGATCCGATGGAGTGGTCGCTGCTGCCGCCTGCCATCGGCACGGTCGCGGCGCGGCGGCTCGATTCCACCGATCGGCGAACCGGTCCCGGGGGCACGGGAGCAGCCGGTGGCGAACGGTGGCTCGTCGAGTTGAATCCCCCGGCCCGCGGCGCCGTGACGATCCGCGCCGCCCGCTCGATTCCGTTCACGCGTCCCACACCGCTGCTGCTGGCCTGGGTGGACGGCGCGACGTCGGCCGTGGGCCATTGCATCGTGCGAAACGTGGGCCGCCTTCAGCCCCGGGTGATCAACCGGCGACTGAGTGAAGTGCCCCCCGAGTCGGTCACGGCCGAACCCGACCCGGTGACGGTCGCCGAGTTTTCCTTCGATCCGGCGGCGGCGTCCGATCCCGCGGATGTGGCCGCGGCGGAACTGACGCCGGGCGACGCCGACGGTCGGGCGTGGGCGTGGCGGGAGACCACGTCGTCATGGTGCCACGCTTCCGGTGCGACGGAATACGAGACGCTCTTCGAGATCGATAACCATGGCCGCACCGGTCTGACGCTCAGTCTTCCCTCCGGCCGCCGCGTGCAGGGGATCCTGCTCGACGGTGTGCGATTGCCCCTGGGCGAACGGGCGGCAGCGGGCGGACAGTTGCCGATCGAATTGCCAGCGGGTAGGCGGCTTGTGAGCTTGCTGGTGCGAACCGTCGCCGACGGAGCGGATGGCGGCGGGCGGCTGGGCAGCGGACTGTGGTCGGCGTGGCGGGTCGAGGCCGCAGGAGTGAAACTCGATATTCCTGTCTTGCATCGGGAGTGGCGGCTGCTGTTGCCGCCCGAACTGGAGATCGCTCGGGTGGGCGACTCGGTCCGCGTGGTCGGGGACATCGATCACCGCGACTGGGTCGCGAGGCTGTTGGCTATCCGTGGAAGAGGCCTTGACGGGCCATTCCAGGTGTCTGGCAATCGACTCGACGACTCGATTCAGTCGTCGGGGCCCAGCGAGTTCGATTCCTCCGCACTGGCACCAACGGGCGGGCTGCGGGCGGGATTTCGCCAACGTGTGCTTGTCCCTGCCGGTGATGCCACCGGGGAAGCCAACGTGGTCGTGGTGCATGCCCGTGTCTTGTCGGCTGCGGCGGTGCTTGCCGGCTTGGCGGCAGGCTTTGCCACACTGTTCGTGGCCCGTCGCAGTCCACGGCGGGCGGTGCTGCTCTGCCTGCTCGCCGGCGTGGCCGCGCTCTGGATCGTCGCCCCGTTCGACGGCATCGCCAGGGCGGCGTGGTGGGCGTCACTCGCAGCCCTCACGCTGGTCGCAATGGGCTGGCTTCCAGGACTGAGCAGCGGCGGTGGGGCTGAGGGCGGGGCAGGAGGGCCAGGCATCGTGGCGTTGCTGTTCGTGTTGTGCAATCTGGCATGCAGCCTGGCGGCGGCCGCCGACGAGAGCGATGGGGCCGCGGCCGCACAAGCCTCCGCGAGCAACGGCAACACCGTGCCGATGCAGGTCTTTATCACGCCCACCGCAGGTGATCAGAAGACAGGCCGCGGGGGCGAAGCCACGGTCCTCGTACCCGAGGAGCTGTTCCGCGCGCTCGTTCGCGGCGAGGATGGCCGCGCGGCGGCGGCGGCAGTGCGGGTGATGGCGGTGCGGGTGACCGCGGCGGCATTGCCGGAGGGTGACGGTTCATGGGCATCGTGGCGGCTGGACATCGACATCGACGCCGATGCGGGAGGCATCCTGCAACTCGATCAGTCGGGCAGCGGCGCGCGGTTCCGTCCGGGGACGCTCCGCATCGATGGGACGGCTGTCACGGCACGTCTCGAGGCCGCCGATACCCTTCTGCGTTGCGCGGTCCCGGATGCGGGGCGGCATACCGTGAGCGTGCAGGTCGAGGCGGCCGGTCGGCGCCGCGGCGACGTGGAAATGGCGGTGATTTCGCTCCCACAGGCGCCCGAGTCATCGCTGCAGTTCGTGCCGACGGCAGGGCGGACCGCGGCCACGATCGTCTGCGAACGCGCGGCGGCTCCGGGCGTCTTCGTGGTGGCGGCGCGGCGTTCGACCGAGCCTCCTGCGGTCGTCTTCGATGTGTCGCGATCGACCCAGGTGCGGCTGTCGAGGTCGGTGGCGGCAGGCGTTGATCTCGCCTCGTTGCCGCCGACGGCCGTGAGTCGCAACGACATTGTCTGGAACCTCGACGAGTGCCGGTTGACCGGCGTCTACGATATCGATGCCGGCGATGCGATCGTGCGGTCGTGCGTTGTGCGAGCGGCCCTCGGGCTCGAGTGGATCGCCCCGTCGACCCAGCAGGATGGCCGGCCGCAGGACGACGGCGCATCGGCCGAAGGCGTCTCGATCCGTCCGCTTGGCAACCGACGGTTTCTCGTGGAGCGGCGGTCACCCGAGCGAGGCCGATTTCATTTCGAGATCCCCTTGCGGATGGCCCTGGCCGACGCCGTGGGAGTCTTCGATGTGCCGGAGGCGTGGTTGGAGAATGTCCTCGTGGACACGAGGAGCGTGCGGTTCGTGGCGAGCCCCAGCCTCGCCGTGCGGATCGACCTGCCACCCGGGCTGACGCACGCCGACACTCCAGAGGGCGAGGCATTGTTTGAAACGCGGTTTTGGCGGAGCGAGGTGTTGCGATCCACCGCCGTCGATGCTGCGGCAGGCTCCACCGCCGCGACCCCGTTCGCTTCCGCGGGGCCCACGCCGGGGTCGCGGGCACGGCTCACGGCCGAGCGTCGCCGCCAGGAAATCCGCGGCTCGCAGCGGGAGGTGGTCGTGTTTGCCGGCGAGCAGGTGCGGATGCACCTCGACGCCAGACTCGATGCCAGTTCAACGGCACTCGTCACGATTCCGCTGGACGTGCCGGAGGGATGCTTGGTCGATCGTATCGAACTGTTCGAGGACGACGTCCTCCATCCTGAGACGGCGGACCGTGGCGCTATCGACCTGCGCTGGAGTCGCTCCACCGACACAAGCGTCGCGGTGGTCATCCAACGACCGCGGGCTGGCCGCTTTCGGCTGGAGGTTGATGCCCGCATGCCGGGGCGGCCCGCGGCCCGCGGTCCCATGCCCTGTCTGCGGGTCGGCCTGACCGATGGATCACGCACGCTCATTGAATGGCGTGCCGAGGACGGTCTGCAGGCGGCGCTCGAGGCGACGGCGGAAGACGGGGTAGCAGGCAGCGTTCCCCGCATGGGACAGTTCGAGCTCGTCACCGGCGAACAGCCGCCCCGCTATGTTCTCGAGTCGTCTCCCGTGCCATCGGCGTCGACCGAGGACGACGTGCCACCCACTGCAAAGCCCCCCGAGCCTGTCGCCGATGGCGCTGGCCGCGTGGAACTGGCCGACATCCGCCTGGCCGTGGACGAGCGTGGCCGGGTGTGGGGGCTTGCCTGCTTCGAACTGGTGCCGGCGGAGCAACTCGTACGGTTGGAGCTCCCGCGGTCGTGGCGGTTGTTCGACGCGGTCGTCGACGGCCGGTCGGCGGACAGCGTGGTGCCGTCGTCGTCGTCCTCCGACAACATCTGGGATCTGCGGCTCTCGGATGCCGGCCGGCCACGCACCATCGTGGCGCTGTTCGCGGGCGAACTGCTGGTGGGGGACTTGGGCCGGCGGCTGCTGGACGGCGAACCGCTCGCACTCGCGCCGCCGAACATCGTCGGCCTGCCCTGCCGGCAGGTGATCTGGACGGTGCAGGTGCCCGCGGGGATATCACTGCGCGTGGCGGCACCCGCCAAGGTCGTCACCGCTGCGGTGCTGCAGACGGAGCGGCGGGCGGCCCAGGAGAGACTCGGCGACGATTTCCAACGCGCGTTGGAGAAGAGTGTCGGCTGGCAGCAGGATCGCGTGCGGATGTTCCAGCATGCTCGCAGCGATGGCGCGAGTCCTCATGCTGATCAGGCCTGGGCGAGGACGTTGACGACGCTGGGCGATCCGCTGCCGTCGCCGCTGTTCATGGTGGCGGCGGATGGGGTGGATGGAGCCGTCGCCGGACGGCTCACGATCCGTGCCGTGCGGCAACGGGATCCAACCACACGGGGGCGTGCCCTCGCCACGCTGACACTGCTGGCCTGTGGCGGCCTCGCGTGGATGGCGGCGCGGCGGCATTGGTCGCTGCGGCTGCCGATGGTGCCGGGGCTGGGGCCGGCGGTCGCGCTGGTGGCCGGGCTCGCGTGGATCGCATTGCTCGAGCCGACGTGGCCGGGCGTTCTGCTCGCGGCGGCGGCCGTGGCTGCGTTGATCCGGTACTGGCTCATGCCGCGCGAGACCGCCGACGAGCAGCCTGCCGCGATCGCCATCGCCGAGGCGACGACGATCTACCGGCCACAGCGTTAGAGCGTCTTCGAAATGGTTCGACCGGACCAGTCCGCCGGGCGCGTGCGCGGCAAAACAGGCAATGCAGGGAAGCCCTGAAAACGGTCTGGCTCCCGGGGACCGGCGGCCGCTAGTGTTCGCCCGCTCGTGGGCCGACACGGCCCATTCGCACGGCGTTCCGGGGGGAATCCGCCGGGCGTGAGCTGAAGACGGCGGGAAGGAACCCGCCGGAGGCGAGACGGTTTTCACGGAGGCTGATGGGCATGCAGGTCGGACGCAGTGTCGGTGGGCGGACCCCGGGCCGCCGGTTATCAGTGAGCATGGTGCTGGTGGTTCTCTGCGGTGCGTGGCATGCCACGGCCGTGGTGGCCGCGGGCTATCGCACCGCGAATTTCGTCGTGGACGCGCCGACCGAGGCCCTGGCCCGCAGGATCGGCGACGCGGCCGAACAGTATCGTCAGGATCTCTCGATCGAGTGGACCGGCCGCCCGCTGCCACGGTGGAGCCGCCCCTGTCCGATCCAGGCACAGGTCGCGCCGAATCTGGGCGCTGGCGGCGCGACGAGCTTCGTCTTCGACAACGGCGAGGTGTTCAACTGGACGATGACGATCCAGGGAAGCGAACAGCGGATCCTCGACTCCGTGCTGCCCCACGAGATCACGCATACCATTTTTGCCAGCCATTTCCGCCGCCCGCTGCCGCGGTGGGCCGACGAGGGGGCCTGCACGACGGTGGAGCATCCGGTGGAGCGTGCCCGGCAGCATCGGCTGCTGATCGAATTTCTCACGACGGGTCGCGGCATCGCCTTTCCGCAGATGTTCGCCATGCGGGAGTATCCCGCCGACGTGCTTCCTCTCTACTCGCAGGGATACTCGCTGGCCAGATACCTCATCGAGCGGGGCGGCCGACACAAGTATGTGGCGTTCGTTGGCGATGGCCTCGCCACCGACGATTGGTCGGGCACCCTCGCGAAGCATTACGGCGTGGGAAGCGTGCCGCAGTTGCAGCATCAATGGCTGGAGTGGGTGAAGCTCGGCTGCCCGGCGCCGCCGGCGTCGTTGGCGGTCGCTGTGGCACAGGTCCAGCCCGGAGACTCGTCGCGAACACCACGCGGCCAGAGCCCGGATCCCGTCCCGGCGGCGCCGGTGACCGCGACTCCCGCGGCACTGACGACGACCGCAGGCCGACGTTCGATCTATGCCTCGCAGGCCCGCCGCGCCGCCGAGCCCGTCAGCACCCAGCCGGTGCGATGAACGGCTACAGCCCCGCGCCCGTCACCAGCAGCGTGATGTGATAGAAGACCGGCGCGGCGAAGCAGATGGAATCGATGCGGTCGAGCACGCCGCCATGGCCCACCACGAGCGTGCCGTAGTCCTTCACGCCGCGGTCGCGTTTGATCGCTGACATGGTCATGCCGCCGGCGAAGCCCATTGTCGCCACGACGAGGCCGGCCAGCGCCGCCTGCCAGGGCTGGAACGGGGGCGCCGCCCACCAGAGCGCGGCGGCCAGCAACGCCGTGCTGGTGGCGCTGCCGAGCAGCCCCTCCCAGGTGCGGTTGGAACTCACGTTCGCGGCCACCAGCCGCCGACCGAGCATCCGGCTCCAGACATACTGCATGCAGTCGGCGAACTGCACGAGCAGGATCAGGAAGAAGAGCAGACGGAAGTTCGCGCTGCGGCCCCCGCCGGCTGCACCCTCGATCGGAATCTGCAGGAGCGCGGGGGCGAACGACAGGCAGTAGACGCAGACGACCAGCCCGGCCTGGATCTTCGCGGTGCGTTCCAGGAACCGCTTGTAGTCGCCGGCGAAGGCGACGCGGGCCAGCACGAACAGCGTTGCGTAGACCGGCAGGAACACGCTGAAGATGTCGTAGCGGTTGAGGCCCACCAGCAGGTAGTGCAGAGGTGTGAAAGCGAAGAACACCCAGAACAGCGCCCGGTGGTCTCCCTTGCGTGTGGGCGTGAGCGTGATGAACTCGCGCAGGGACCAGAACGAGACCAGCCCGAACAGCACCACCGTGGCGGTGGTGCCCAACCAGAACGCGGCGGCCAGCACGGTGCAGAGCACCCACCAGCCACGGATTCGCAGATTGAAGGTGCGTACGGCCGCGGGGTCGAGGCCGCGGTCGGGGTGTCGCTTGAGAAACTGGCCCACCACCGTGGCGCCGGTGAGCAACGCGAGCACTCCGGTGATCAGGGCGATGGTGCGGATGTCGTTCATGAACGCGGCTATTCTCTGGCTATCCCCAGGCTACTCTTTGAGCGACAACACAGCACGCCGGGCACGGGCCAGGAAGTCAACCTTGGCCTCGCCGCGTTCCAGCCATAACGGCGGGCCGAAGCTGATGCAGGAGAGCATGGGCACGGGCAGAAACTCGCCACGCGGCAGCACGCGGTTGAGGTTGTCGATGTGCACCGGGATCAGTTCGATGTCGGGCCGCTTCTTGGCAAGGTAGTAGAGGCCGCTCTTGAACTCATCGACCTCTCCGCTGACGCTGCGGCTGCCCTCGGGAAACACGATCAGCGAATGGGTGGTGCCAGCCTCCCGCAGCATCAGATCGACCGGGCTCTGGTGCACCTTGATGGCTGTGCGATCGATCAGGATCGCATCGAAGACCTCCTCGGCGAGCCAACGGCGAACGATCCCACGCGACCAGTAGTCTTTGGCGGCGACGGGTCGCGTCACCTCCCGCACCGGTTGCGGCAGAGATGCCCAGATGATGAGAGCGTCGAGGTGGCTCGTGTGGTTGGCAAAGTAGATCCGCTGGCAGGTGTCGGGCTGGCTCGCGATCCAGCGGACGCTGGAACCGGCCAGGAGGCGGGCCAGAGCCGCGAGCGACAAGCCGGCCACCCGGCAGAATGCGGAACGGCCGGCCTTCGATGCGGACGCGAGTGGCGGCGTGGGGGCGACGGGTTCCGTCAGATCGGCAGGGGACAGCATGCGATCATCTTCCCCGGGTGGGAGGCATCCGGTCAATGATCAGCGGTTCACGTCCGCGGCACCGCCCCGCCCGGAGGTGTCGGCCACGAAGGGATTGTGACGCCGCTCGTGGCCGACGGTCGTCGTCTCGCCGTGGCCCGGAAACACGACGGTATCGTCCGGGAGCGTGTAGAGCCCGCTGCGAATGCCCGCTGCCAGGGCTGCGAAATCACCATCCGGGAAGTCGGTGCGGCCGATTCCCTCCTGAAACAGGACATCCCCGCCAAACACCAGGTGCGGGCTCGTGTCGTCGGTGCGAAAGACGACATGTCCGCGCGAGTGGCCGGGGATCGCGACGACTGTAAAGGCGAAGCCTGCGAGTTCGAGGCCTTCGCCGTCGTCGAGGACGCGGTCCGCCGGCGGGCTCACCAGGGCCAGGCCGAACGCGCCGGAGAGGTTGCCGGCCGGATCGGTCAGCTTCGAGGCGTCGTCGCGGCCGATCAGGATCGGGAGCGATGGCCACTGGTCGCGGAGCGCGGCGTTGCCGGCGATGTGGTCGGAATGCCCGTGTGTGAGGAGGATCGCGACCGGGGTGAGTCCGCGTTCCTCGATCCACTCGATGATGGCGTCTGGCTCGAAGCCCGGATCGACGACCAGGCATTCCGTGCCGCCGCGGCGGCTCAGCACGTAGGTGTTTTCACCGAACGGCGCCGACTCGATGCGGGCCACCACGACGTCGGCCTGGGTCGGCAGCAGTTCGACGGACGCCATGGAAAATGGGCCAAGGGAGGGGGGATGCGGGTGAGGGGCGGCCTGGGAGCCACCGGACCACGATCCTGAGCCGCAGAGATCCTACTGCAAGGATGATTGGCCCCGGCCGCCTGGGCAAGGGATTCGTCTGGGAGAGCCGAAAAGCGACTGGAAATGGCATGGTGGCGGCCGCGGCGTGCCGTTAGACTCGCGCCACCTTTCCAAAATTTCGCAGCGGGAAGCAGGTTTATGGAGGTTGAGATGGTCGGATTGATTCAAACGCTTTCAGGCGCCCGGTTGGCCCGGCTGGTCATGAGCTGCAACCGGAGGCCGATTTCTGTGTGTGGTCGGGCCGTCGCGGTCGCCGCGGCCCTGATGCTTCCCATCGTGACCGGATCTCACGCCTGTGGTCAGCAGCCTGCTGCGGCCCAGCCTGCCGCCGGCGACGCAGGCCTGAACGGACCGGGCCTTGTGCCCAACGGCGGACTGTCGACGGCCAACGCCAACGCCGGCGTGGCACAGGCGGCCACCGGCATGCATCCGCTCCAGCCCGCGCTCGATCTCGCGCAGCAGGGGCTCGTCAAGATCAACGCCAACGTCCGCGACTATTCGTGCACGATCGTGAAGCGGGAGCGGATCGACGGCAAGCTTGGCGAGCATGAATACATGTTCGCCAAGATTCGATCGCAGCCGTTCAGCGTCTACCTTTATTTCCTCGGGCCAGACAGCGTGAAGGGGCAGGAAGTGATCTACGTGGCTGGCCACAACGACGGCAACATGCTGGCCCATGCCGGCAGTGGCGTGCGGGCCATGGTGGGCACCGTGTCGCTCAAGCCGCAGAGCATGCTGGCGATGACGGGCAATCGCTACCCCATCACCGAGATCGGCGTCGAGAACCTCGCCAAGCGACTGGTGGAAGTGGCGGAGCACGACAAGCAGTTCGGCGAATGCGATGTGAACTTCTATCCCAACGCGAAGGTGAACGGTCGCATCTGCACCTGCGTGCAGGTGGCGCACCCGGTGCCGCGACGCAACTTTCGCTTCCATCTCGCCCGCGTGTTCATCGATGACGAACTGACGATCCCGATCCGCTACGAGGCCTACGACTGGCCCCAGGAAGCGGGCGGCCAGCCGGTGCTCCTCGAGGAGTACACCTACATGAACGTGAAGACCAACAACGGCTTCACCGACGCCGACTTCGATCCGAAGAACACGGCCTACAAGTTTGGCGTGAAGTAGGACGTGGGCGAAGGCCCGCCACGCCAACAGCGCATCGCGCAATCGCGGGTCCAGATGCCGAGCCCGGCGTGAAAAATAATAAAAGCCCCCGGCGGAAGCCGGGGGACTCCGGGTTTGAATACCGTCCCGCGTGCCATGCAGATCCGGGAAGAGCCCAACAACCCGGTGTCCCCGGACTTCCGTCCGGGGCTGTTTGTCAAACTCGCGTCAGGCCCGGAGGGCCGGGTAAGCACCAGCGGGCGGAGGCCCGCCAAGAAAAAATCGCACGATGCGATGTTTTTCGTGAAACAACGTCCCCGGACTTCCGTCCGGGGCTGTTTGTCAGACGCGTGGCCAGACCCAAAACGCACCCGGGCCTCCGGCCCTGGAGCGTGCGGCGTCTCACTCCGCCGGCATCAGCTTCGGCCAGGCCGCCTCGAGCCTCGCACGCGAAGGGATCTCGAGCCGTGTGCCCGGCGCCAGGGAGACCCGCGAATCGATCACGCGGTTCCATGCGAAGAGCGCCCGATAGAATCGACCGTCGCCGTAGGCTCGCTCCGCGAGGCCCCACCAGGAATCACCCGGGCTGGCCACATAGGCCGCGGCTGAGGTCTGCATCGGTGCTGATTCCGTGACGGGCTGCTGGAAGCCGGCGGGCGCCACGAACGGATCCCGCTGCGGCGGCGCGGCTGGAACGGCAGCCGGTGCAACGGGGCCGCTCGCCGCGATCTCGGCGGTCGATGGCGAGGTGCCGGGCGACTGACCGACCTGGGCCTCGAGTGCCATCGGGGGTGGCAGCAGATCGTCTTCTGCAGGCGTGAATCCGCGTTCGGAAGCGCGGGGCGGAACGCGTGGGCCGGCATCTGCGAATGACGCCCCGCCAGCGGCAGGACTGCCGGCAGCGGGGCTGAAGGCAGGGGGGGAGGGCGAAGGCGGATCGACCAGTTCGTGATGTTCAGTTTCCGCAACGTCGATGTGCACGTCGGGGCCGGCACCGATCGGGGGCCGCGGCACGAGCAGTTTCATCGAGAGAACGCCGAGAAACACGCCGGCAAGCGTCGCAAGCAGGGCCAGCAGGATCTTTGTTTCGCGTCCCATGAATCGTTCGTGAGCCTGCGGCCGAGAAGGGGGCCGGAGTGTCGTGAATTGCCCGGGCTGATACCAGATCGATCGGCCGGGGCCGCGACAAGATCCGCTGGGCGGGCTCAGTCAACGCTGGGGGGCAGGGCAAGCTGGGCAGCCCTGAGTTTCGCCGAGCGGCTGCGGGGATTTCGCAGCACCTCCTCCTCTGAGGCCTCCACGGGCGACCTTGTCAGGCACTCCCAGATCTGTGGGCTGCGAAACGCCTGCTTCACGAGTCGGTCTTCGAGCGAGTGGAACGAGATCACCACCAGCCGCCCGCCTGCCTCCAGTCGGGTGGGAATTCTCTCGAGCGCGATCCGCAGGCTCTTGAGTTCCTGGTTCACGGCGATTCGCAGCGCCTGGAAGGTGCGGGTGGCCGGATGGATCCTGGGCGGCGGCGTCTGCCGCGGAATGGCCGATCGCACGACTGCCGCAAACTCGCGTGCCGAACGGATCGGCTGCTTCTCGCGCACCGCCGCGATCCGCCGCGCGATCCGGCGGCTGTACCGCTCCTCGCCATACTCGAAGATGATGTCGGCGAGGTTGTCGGGCTTCATGCGGTTGACCAGCTTCCAGGCCGGCTCGCCCTCCGTCGGATCGAACCGCAGGTCGAGCGGGCCGTCCGACTCGAACGAAAACCCGCGCGACGCATCGGCCAACTGGTCGCTGGAGAGGCCGACGTCGAGCAGCACGCGGTCGGCCTTGTCGATCGCGAGGGCGTCGAGCACCTCTGGGACGTCGCAGTAGTTGGCCTGGGCGAATCGGACGGGCAGGCCCGCCAGTTCCTGGGCGCCCCGGGCGATGGCCTCGGGATCACGGTCGATGGCGATGACGAGCCCCGTGGGGCCCACCGCCTCGGCGAGGAGCCGCGTGTGGCCGCCGCCGCCGAGTGTGCCGTCGACCACCCGCATGCCGGGCTTCACGTCCAGGAACGACATCACCTCGGCGGGAAGGACGCTGGTATGGATGCTGGACGACATGCTCATCACTGTAGCGGATAGAATGAAGAGATGGCTGACGCCGATCTCTACGACTACGAATTGCCGCGGGAGCTGATTGCGCAGGAGCCGCTGGCCGACCGCTCGGCGGCGCGGTTGCTCGTCGTCGATCGTGCGACCGGCGGCTTGCACCATCGGCACGTTCGCGATCTGCCCCAGATTCTGCGGCCGGGCGACCTCGTCGTCGTCAACGACACGCGGGTCGTGCCGGCCCGGCTCATCGGCCGCCGCGTGAAGACAGGCGGCACTTGGGAAGGGCTCTTCCTGCGGGTCGATGCGGCGAGCGGGGCATGGCAGCTGCTCGCCAGCACCCGCGGGCGGCCGGTGCTAGGCGAATGTGTGATGCTCACCGACCGCGACGGGGCCGATGCGGTGGCGATCAGGCTCGTGGGCCGCGCCGACGGGGGAACGTGGCTCGCCCTGCCCGAAGTCGCCGAACCGTTCACCACGCTGCTCGCCCGCGTGGGCCGCGTGCCGCTGCCCGGCTACATCCGCGGCGGCGCGGAGCAGGAGGGCGACCTCGAACGCTACCAGACCGTCTTTGCCCGTGAGGCTGGTGCGGCGGCGGCTCCCACGGCCGGCCTCCACTTCACCGAGTCGCTGCTTGCGGAACTGGCTGCCTGTGGCATCGGCCGCGCGAGCGTGACGCTGCACGTGGGCCTCGACACCTTTCGGCCGATCTCGGTGGAGCGGCTCGAAGACCACCCGATGCACACGGAGTGGTGCGAATGCCCAGCGGAGACGGTCGCCGCCATCACCGCGGCGCGGTCCGCGGGAGGCCGCATCGTGGCCATTGGCACGACCGCCGCCCGCACGCTCGAAACGGCTGCCCGGGGTGGCGGGCTCGCTGCCTGGAGCGGGCCGACCGATCTGTTCATCAGGCCCGGGTTCGAGTTTCGCGCCGTCGACTGCCTGCTAACGAATTTCCACATGCCGCGGACGACGCTGATGGTGCTCGTGAGCACGTTCGCCTCCCGCGGGCTGATCGCGACGGCCTACGAGGAGGCGATCCGGCAGCGGTATCGGTTCCTGAGCTACGGCGACGCGATGCTGATCGAATGAGCCGCGCCGGGCACGCGGGATGGTGTTCATACCCGGAGTCCCCCGGCTTCCGCCGGGGGCTTTTATTCCGGCAACGCGCTGCTTTTCGGTTTTTGGTTTCCGCTCTACAACATCGTCGTCCTCATCACCCACGGAGAGCCCTCATGAGCCCGATTCCCCAGGAAGATGTTCTCGTCGTGCCGCGGTCGCTCCTCGAGCGGGCGGGGATCTTTCAGGGCTTCTGTGGCGACACGGCCAGCTACCTGCCGCTGCTGCTCGATCCCAAGCACACATCGTGGCGGCCGCGGGCGAGCGTCGAGGAGGATCCGTCGTTCAAGCAACTGATCCCCTACTGCGTGCTCTCGTGGCGGGCCGAGGATGGCACGCCCCGCTACTTCGCCTACACCCGCGGTGGCGGCCAGAGCGAGGCGCGGCTGCGGGCCAAGCGGTCGGTCGGCATCGGTGGCCACATCGCCAGCACCGACGGCGAGCATGGCGACGACGTCTCGTATGAATCGGGGATGAAGCGGGAACTCGCCGAGGAGGTCGCCATCGGCGGCACGTGGACGTCGCGGTGCGTCGGGCTCATCAACGACGACGCCACGCCGGTGGGGAGCGTCCACTTGGGCATCGTGCACATCATGGAATTGGAGCGGCCCGAGGTGGCGTCGCGCGAGAGCGAACTGGTCGAGTGCGGATTCGACACGCTCGACGCGTTGCTGGCCGACCGCGAGCGGTTCGAGACCTGGTCGCAGATCGCCCTCGACGCGATCGCCGCCGGCGCCATTCACGGGGGGGCCTGATACCCCCTCGAGGAAACCATCCACATGACCACCAGTCCGCTCGCCGACGTCGTTTCCAGCCAGTACGAGCGCTGGATGTATCCCGAGCCCATCCTCGACCTGCGCGGCTGGCTCGCCAACAACTGGCAGTGGTTCGACCCCAGCCACGCGCACCGGATGTTCTGGCCGGATCGCGACTTCAGGCCCGGCATGGACATTCTCGTCGCCGGCTGCGGCACGAATCAGGCGGCCGTGTTCGCGTTCACGAACCCTGAGGCAAGGGTCATGGCGATCGACGTGAGCCAGCCTTCGCTCGACCACCATGCGTACCTGAAGGACAGGTATGCGATGAAGAATCTGGAGTTGCACAGGCTCCCGATCGAGGAGGTGGGCTCGCTCGGTCGCGACTTCGACCTGATCGTCTCCACCGGCGTGCTCCACCACATGGCGGAGCCGAAGGCCGGCATGAAGGCGCTCGCCGCCTGCCTGCGGCCCGACGGCGTGGCCGCCATCATGCTCTACGCCCGCTACGGCCGCATCGGCGTCGAGATGCTGCAGGGGGTGTTTCGCGAGCTGGGCCTGCGGCAGAACGACCCGTCGGTTCTGATGGTCAAAGACGCGCTGGCGACGCTGTCGCAGGATCACCCCATCAAGAGCTACGTCTCTGTCGCCCCAGATCTCGAGTTCGACGCGGGGCTCGTCGACACCTTTCTGCACGGACGCGACCGCAGCTACACCATCGACGACTGCCTCGACCTCGTCGCCTCCGCCGGGCTCGTCTTCCAGGACGTGTTTCTCAAGAGCGCGTACTATCCGCCGATGGTCTCGACGAGTGCGTTCCACGCCGCCGTGGCGGCGCTGCCGGAGCAGAAGCAGTGGTCGATCATGGAGCGGGTCAACATCCGCAACGCCTGCCACTTCTTCACGGCCTGCCGCGCCGATCGTCCGACGGCCACCTACAAGATCGACTTCGCATCGGCGGATGCTCTGGACTACGTGCCGTCGCTGCGGTATCGCTGCGGGCTCAATGGCAGCGAGATCTCCCGGCATAACTGGAGCACGAACCTCGATCCGCTTCAGTCGGCGCTCGTGCACCAGATGGACGGCCACCGCACGATCCGTGAGATCGTCGGCGCGGTGTCGCAGAAGGGGCTGAACCATGACCGCAATCCGGCCGACCTCGAGCAGTTTGCAAAGACGCTGTTCCAGTCGCTCTGGCAGCTCGACTTCGTGGCGATGGGGCTCCGGCCACACGCGTAGAATCAGGCAGCAGGCACCGGGCCCGATCGGACGCGTGACAAGGAACGACGAGGGAGCAGCCGAGAATGACCGCGGGCGAAGAGGCGAAGCCGGGAAACAGGCCGCGGATCTGTCTCAACATGATCGTGCGGAACGAGTCGCACATCATCCACGAGCTGATTGCGGCGGTCGCCGACAGGATCGACTGCTGGGTGATCGTCGACACCGGCTCGGACGACGGCACGCAGGACGTCATTCGCCGCCTGATGGCCGACCGCGGCATCCCCGGCGAACTCCACTCGCGGCCCTGGCGCGACTTCGGGCACAACCGCTCCGAGGCGATCGCGCTGGCTCAGGACCACGCCGACTACATCTGGGTGATGGACGCGGACGACGTCGTGGTGGGCACCGTCGACTTCACCGGCCTCTCCGCCGACGGTTATTCGATGCGGTTTCGCGACGGCATCGAGTATTGGCGGCGGCAGCTCTTTCGAAACGGCGTGCCCTGGCGGTATCAGGGCGTGCTCCACGAGGTGGCCGTCTGCGACGTGCCCTTCACGGAAGGACAGCTCGCGGGCGACTACCACATCCACTCGCGGCGGCTCGGCGCGCGAAACCTCGACCCCCAGAAATATGCCCGCGACGCCGCGATCCTCCAGGCGGAGGTCGATCGCGATCCCGCCGATGCCCGGTCGGTCTTCTATCTGGCGCAGAGCTATCGCGATGCCGGCGAGTTTGCGCAGGCCAAAACGTGGTATGCGAGGCGGGCCGAGATGGGCGGCTGGGACGAGGAGGTCTATTGCTCGCTCTACCAGGTCGCGCATGCCATGGAGCAGCTTGGCGAGCCGTGGCCCGCCGTGCAGGACGCCTACCTGCTGGCATGGAACCGTCGGCCCTGCCGGGCCGAGCCGCTGCATGCGATCGCCTGCCAACACCGGAAAGACGCGCGGTATCCGCTCGGCCATCTCTTCGCCCGCATGGCCGCCGAGATCCCGTTGCCGGCGGCCGACAGGCTCTTCGTGCATGCCGACGTCTACGCATGGCGGGCTCTCGACGAGCAGGCGGTCTGTGCGTCGTGGCTCGGGCGGTGGGCCGAGACGTTCGAACTCACCCAGCGGCTGCTCGCCCGCGATGACATCCCTGCCGAAGACCGCCCGCGGATCACCGCCAACCGCGACATGGCCCTGCCGCACCTCCGCGCCGCCGGCTCGGCCGATCTGCCGCTTCGCAAGGCGATGACGCGGCGGCTGCTCGGCCGCGCGATCGCCAGCGGCGAGATCCGCCTGCCCGCCGTGCCGGGCATGCTCGATCAATACCAGACGCTGTGCGAGCGGACGTTCGCCTCGCTCGGCGTCGATTTTTCGCCAGAGCAGAGCAGCCGCCTCCGGGAGGTGCTCGCGGGCCAGCTCGCCGCCGCCTATGCCGCGTCGCCGCGGTCGGAGATCCTCATCACCTACGACTCTCCCGTGGGCCTGACGGTCAACTACCACGTGAAGGCCGTGTGGAACACGATCGGCAGCACCTACGACGCCTGGGTGGCCAGCCGCCAGCCGCCGTATTTCGGCACCGAGCCCGACGCCCGCGTGTGGGCGGTCGCCATGGAGGCCGTCGATCCTGCGGCGTGCCCGGTGCTCGACGTCGGGGCAGGCACCGGCCGCAACAGCCTCGCGCTGGCCCGTCGTGGCCATCCGGTCGACGCGGTCGAGATGAGCGAGAAATTTGCGGCCGTGCTGCGGGCCGATGCCGCGAAGGAGTCGTTGCCGGTGCGGGTGCTCGAGCGCGACGTGTTCGCGACCCGCGACGACCTGCGGCACGACTACGGGCTCATGCTGCTCTCCGAGGTGGTGTCGGACTTTCGCAACGCCGAGCAGCTGCGGGGCGTGTTCGAGCTGGCGGCCGATCGTCTCGCGCCGGGCGGGCGGCTCGTGTTCAACGTCTTTCTCCCGCGGGGCGGCTACGAGCCCGACGCCGCCGCCTGCGAGCTTGGGCAGCAGGTCTACACGACGATTTTTACCCGCGAGGAGGTGGCTGCCGCAGCGGCTGGCCTGCCACTCGCACTGGTCGCCGATGACTCGGTCTTCGACTACGAAAAGCAAAACCTGCCCGCGACGGCCTGGCCTCCCACGAGCTGGTACGCCAATTGGGTGAGCGGTCAGGACATCTTCGACGTGCCCCGCGAACAGTCACCGGTCGCGATGCGCTGGCTCGTCTACCGGAAGATGAGCGGCGCGTAACGAAAAAGGTGCCAGCCACCATTTGCTGGTCGACTCGTGGCGGCAAGTTTTCAACTTGCCGTGTCGAACGCGTCGGGCTGCGACCTATCTTCCCCCTACACGACCCGAAGCCCTGGCGGAATCCGCGCCGGGTCCTGCCAGAAGGCGTCGTTGCGGAAGCGATTGAAGAGGTCGGGTGGCAGAAGCGTGTCGCGTTGGTCGGCCTTCACCGTACCTCGGACGGTGTGCAGCCCCGGGGTGCCGGCCCGCTCGTCGAACTCGCGCACGTCGTAATTCACATGGTCGAAGTCGTGCGCGAAGTGCGGCTCGCCGATGAAGTCGTAGATGGCCCGCATGGTGCGGGCCGGGTCGGTGGTGAGCGTCTCGTACTGCACGAGCAGCAGCCGGTCGCGCTGGCCGCCGTAGCAGGCCTGCTTCAGCGAGTCGTAGGGGCCGCCCACCATGCCGTCGGGGGCCACCACCGCGTTGGCCCGGGTGTAGACGGTGCCTCCGGCTGTGTAGGCGAAGATCGACGACGGGCTGAAGACGTTCCGCTGCACCAGTTTCTCGATGCTGTCCACGACCCACGACACGTCACGCACGCAGGCGATCACCTTCGCCTCCGGGAAGAGCCGAACGATCGCCGGCATCCAGGCGCACCAGCCGCGGCTCGTGTCGAAGATCACCTCGGCGGGGCAGTCGGCATAGAAGCTGTCGAAGAGCCCGCGGAGCACCTGCTCCCGCTTCTCGTCGTCGATGAACACCGAGAACTCGCTACGGCCGCTCATCTGGCCCAAGAGCGCCCCAAAGAGCCCGGCGAGCGGCCCCGACATCCCCGCCTGGAATCGAGGGTTCTGCCGCAGGATCGCGGACAGAAGCGTCGAGCCCGAGCGGGGGAGGCCGGAGATGAAGTGGAGTTTTCCCATGGAGTGCCGCTAGGGCGGAAGCGGTGCTGCGGGCTAGCCACCCGAGCCGTCGGGCTGGCCTGGGTTCCCTGGTGTGGCGTTGGTCGCCGTTGCCTTGCCGCCCGCACCACCGAGCCCGCCCAAGATACCGCCGGTGCCGCCGTCGCCGCCGAAGGCCGTGGCGCCGGCCTTGGTGGCAGTTCCATCGCCACCCGTGCCGCCATTCCCGCCCGTGTTGCCCATGCCGCCGATGCCGCCGGTGCCGCCGAAGGCGGTGCCGCCGACCGAGTTCGCGGTGCCCCCGGAACCGCCCAGACCGCCAGTGCCACTCGACGCCATGCCGCCCGTACCGCCCAAGCCACCCGTCGCCCGCTGGTTGGTGCCGCTGGAACTGCCCGAGGTCGCGCTGCCGCCCGCACCGCCGATGCCGCCGACTCCGCCGGCGCCCGTCGCGCCCCCGCCGTAACCGCCGGCGCCGGCAATGGCGACCGAGCCGAATGCCCCGTCGCCATTCTTGCCGGGGTTCGCCGATGCGCTCCCGCCGGCACCGCCAGCGCCGCCGAACGAGCCGCCGATGCCGCCATCACCGCCGCGGCCAAAGCCACTGCCGTTGTAGTTGCCTTCGGCAAAGGCATTCTGGCCCACCGCGGTGGCCGATCCGCCGGTGCCGCCGTCCCCGCCGCGGACGCCGCCCGGGCCGCCTGTGCCACCTTGACCGGCCTTGGCTGTGTAGACACCGGAGTTTTCGTCCGTGACGTCGCCGGTCAAGGATGCGGCTCCACCCTGACCACCGGCACCGCCGGTGTTGCCGCCGGCACCGCCGGCACCGCCGACGCCACCCGCAGCACCGCCAACACCGCCGGGGGGAGTGATGCCGTTGGCAGTGAGTTGATCGCCGCTCAAGGTACCCGTACCGCCCGCACCGCCGGCTCCGCCGACGGTGCCGCCATTGCCGCCATTGCCGCCAACGCCGCCACTCGCGTTGCTGAAATAGCCCTTCGTCGTGGTTGCCGCACCGCCGGTGCCACCGACGCCGCCGAGGCCGCTCGTCGAGGAGCCTCCGTCGCCACCGGCGCCGCCGACGGCGTTGGCATAGGCTCCGCTCACCCACGCACTGCCGCCAGCGCCGCCGTTGCCGCCGTTGCCGGCCGTCGCGTTGCCGCCGAGGCCGCCAGCGCCGCCGGAGGTCGTGCCCTTCGATCCCGTTCCAACTCCACCAGCGCCGCCGTTGCCGCCATTGCCCTGTGAGCCGGCGCTGCCGCCGTTGCCGCCATTGCCGCCATTGCCGCTCACGGGCGAGAAGCCTGCACCGCCGTTGCCGCCATTGCCGCCGCTGGTTGCAGCGGTGCCCGTGGCCCCCGCGGTGCCTGCGCTTCCGCCCGCGCCGCCGGCCGCACCGCCCGCGCCGCCGTTGCCCGCCGTTCCAGGGTTGCCGCCATTGCCGCCGGCCGAGCCATCGGGCGTGGAGATCGTGCCAGTAGCCCCATCCCCGCCGTTGCCAGCCTGGCCTGCCGAGCCGCCCTTGCCGCCGTTGCCGCCGCTGCCGTTGGTGCCTCCGGTGGAAGAGCCGCCGGTGCCACCGACGCCGCCCTTGCCGCCGTTGCCGCCGCTGCCGGCATTGCCGCCAGCCACGCCGGCCGTCGTGGAGGTCCAACCGTCGCCGCCCGCGCCCGCCACGCCGCCGCTGCCGGCGTTGCCGCCGTTGCCGGCGACGCCCGTGGTCGCCGATCCACCCGCACCGCCGTTACCGCCGGCGCCGCCAGCGGCGCCAGTGCTGCCGTTGACACTGCCGGTGGCTCCACTCTTGCCAGCGCCGCTGCCGCCGCCGTTGCCGCCATTGCCGCCGGCGCCGGCCGTGCCCTCAGTCGCCGAGCCGCCGTCGCCGCCGTTGCCGCCAGCCCCGCCGACGTTGCTGGCACCCGTCACGCTGCCACCGTTACCGCCATTGCCGCCTGCGCCGCCATTGGCGAAGGCACCGTCACTGCCCGCGAAGCCGAAACCGGCGGCACTGCCGCCCAGGCCCGCGACGCCGGCGTTGCCGCCGTTGCCGCCGATGGCACCCGCGCGGTTGGGAACGGACACGGCAACCCCGCTCTGTCCGCTTCCACCTTTGCCGCCAGTCCCGCCGGTGCCAGCATTGCCGCCGTTACCGCCGTTGCCATCCGCGCCAGACGGGGCAAACCCAGCGCCCGCTCCGCCCGCGCCACCATTGCCGCCGACGCCGCCGTTGCCGCCGGCGCCACCGTCGGTGCCAGCCTCTGCGGGGCTACCAGACGCATTGAGGCCGTTGTATCCAACTCCGCCATTGCCGCCGTTGCCCGCGTTGCCGCCGACGCCGCCATTCCCGCCAGAGGAGTCTGTGCCCGTGACGCCCGTGCCGATGGCCGTGCCACCGACGCCGCCATCACCGCCCGCGCCGCCACTGCCGGCGTTGCCGCCGTTGCCGCCATCGCTGCCACGAATGCCAGCCGTTGCACCCGTGTCGCCGGTCGCACCCGCGCCGCCGTTCCCACCGGCGCCGCCGTTGCCGGCCAGACCGGCATCGCCGCCGTTGCCAGAGATCGAGCCGCCCTTGCCACCGGCGCCGCCGTTGCCACCGGCGCCGCCGTTGCCGCCGGCCGTGCCATCGGGCGAGCCCGTCGTGCCCGCGGTGCCCGTGGCACCCGCCACGCCATCACCGCCCGCGCCACCATTGCCGCCATTGCCATACGCGCCGCCGTCGCCGCCCGCGCCGCCATTGCCGCCCGCGGCTCCAGGGAGGGCAGCCCCGTCGGTGCTCGGATCGTAGCCATCGCCGCCGTTGCCGCCATTGCCGCCGGAGCCGGTCGCGCCCGAGCCAGAGGCACCCGGGGCACCCGCGCTCGCGCCCGTGCCACCGCCCGCGCCACCCGCGCCGCCCTTGCCCGCCGTTCCCGGATCTCCGCCGGCGCCGCCGTCCCCGCCCTTCGGAGTCGTTGCATCGCCGTCGGCACCATCGCCGCCGTTGCCGGCCGCGCCCGCATTGCCGCCCTTGCCGCCGTTGCCGCCATCGCCGTTCGCGCCCGCAACGCCCGCGGTCGCGGAGCCGCCGACACCGCCCTTGCCGCCGGCGCCGCCATCGCCACCAGCGCCGCCGTTGCCGCCCGTGCCGCCGCTGGCACCGGCCGTCGCCCCGGTCGCGCCCGTGGATCCAGCGGCACCAGCACCGCCGTTGCCGCCCACGCCACCCGTGCCGCCCTTGCCGCCATTGCCCGAGATCGAGCCGCCACTGCCGCCGGCGCCGCCGTCGCCGCCGTTCCCGCCGGCCACCATGGTGGCGATGTCGATCACCGATACCGAGTCACCGCCTAGGTTGGTGACGTAGGCGAGGGTGCCGGCCGGGTTGACCGCCACCGCGGTCGGGCCGCTGCCGACAGCGATGGTGTCGGTCACGGTGTTGGTGGCCGTGTCGATCACCGACACCGAATTGCCGGTTCGGTTGGTGACGTAGACGAGGGTGCCGGCCGGGTTGACCGCCACCCCGATGGGGACGCTGCCGACAGCGATGGTGTCGGTCACGGTGTTGGTGGCCGTGTCGATCACCGACACCGAGTCACCGTTTGCGTTGGTGACGTAGGCGAGGGTGCCGGCCGGGTTGAACGCCACCCCGCTCGGGCCGCTGCCGACAGCGATGGTGGCGGTCACGGTGTTGGTGGCCGTGTCGATCACCGACACCGAGGCACCGTTTACGGTGGCGACGTAGGCGAGGGTGCCGGCCGGGTTGACCGCCACCGCGGTCGGGCCGCTGCCGACAGCGATGGTGTCGGTCACGGTGTTGGTGGCCGTGTCGATCACCGACACCGAATTGCCGCTTGCGTTTGTGACGTAGGCGAGGGTGCCGGCCGGGTTGAACGCCACACCGTTCGGGCCGCTGCCGACAGCGACGGTGTCGGTCACGGTGTTGGTGGCCGTGTCGATCACCGACACCGAGTCACCGCCTGCGTTGGTGACGTAGGCGAGGGTGCCGGCCGGGTTGACCGCCACCCCGATGGGTGCGCTGCCGAAAGGGATGGGTGCGCTGCCGACAGCGATGGTGGCGGTCACGGTGTTGGTGGCCGTGTCGATCACCGACACCGAATCGCCGCTTGTGTTGGTGACGTAGGCGAGGGTGCCGGCCGGGTTGAACGCCACACCGCGTGGGTATTCGCCGACAGCGATGGTGGCGGTCACGGTGTTGGGGGCCGGAGCCAGACCTCCGGCCGCGCCATTCCCCGCTGCCCCGCCATTGCCGCCGTTGCCCAGCGAGCCGCCGGCCCCGCCAGCGCCGCCGTTGCCGCCGGCCGTACCCGCGACCGCGCTCAAGTCGGCGCTGGCGTCATAGCCGCCGCCGCCATCGCCGCCGTTGCCTGAAGGTCCAGTGACCTCGGTGCCAGCCTCGCCGCCCGTGCCAGCGGAGCCGCCGATTCCACCGGTGCCGCGGGCGCCGCCAACGCTGCCGCTGCCTGCGGTGCCAGGATTGCCGCCGTTACCGCCAATGCCGCCGTCAGGAGTGAGCGCGTCGCCCGCCGCGCCGTCGCCACCGTCACCGGCCGCTCCTGCGGCGCCGCCAGCGCCGCCGGTGCCGCCCGAGCCATTAGTACCCGCTTTGCCGCCGCTACCGCCCGCGGCGCCCGCGTTGCCACCGATGCCGCCGACACCACCGTTCCCGGCGTTGCCGCCGGCGCCGCCGTCCTGGCCGTTGGCGCCGGCCTTGGAGCCATCTGCACCCGTAACCCCTGAGCCGCCGGTGCCACCGGTGCCGCCGCCACCGCCCAGGCCACCATCGCCACCATTGCCAGAGATCGAGCCGCCCTTGCCACCAGTGCCACCAGCGCCGCCCTTGCCACCAGTCTGCCCCGCGGTGCCGGATGCACCTGCGGTCGCGCCGGCGCTACCAGCGGCACCCGCCGCGCCATCACCGCCGTCGCCACCATTGCCGCCGTTGCCGAGCGAGCCGCCTACGCCGCCATCGCCGCCATTGCCACCCGCGGCGCCTGCGGTCAGCGCCGTAAAGCCATTGCCGCCGTCGCCGCCGTCGCCGCCCGATGTGACCGCCGTGCCGTCGCTGCCGCTGACGCCGTTCGTGCCACCGATGCCACCCGTGCCCGCCGCGCCGCCGTTCCCGCCGTTGCCTGCGGTGCCAGGATCGCCGCCATTGCCGCCGTCGGCACCATTTGGATTCGTGGCGTCACCGTCGCCGCCGCTGCCGCCATTCCCAGCGCCGCCCGCGGTGCCACCATCCCCGCCATGACCGCCGCTGCCGTTGACGCCCGCGGCCCCCGCTTTGCCGCCAACGCCGCCGGTGCCGCCCGCGCCACCGCTGGCTCCGGCCCCACCATTACCGCCCGCGGTGGCCGCGTTCCCGCCGCTGGCATCGGCACCGGAACCGCCGTTGCCGCCGCTACCACCCTGGCCGGCGTTGCCGCCTAGACCGCCTGCGCCGCCACTGCCACGAGCCGCTATGGCGCTACCACCAACGCCACCCGCGCCGCCATTACCGCCCACGGTGCCATCCTCGCCGTTGGCGCCGGTGCCAGCTGCGCCAGCCGTGCCGGAGTAGCCGGCTGCACCTGCGCCGCCGTTGCCGCCCGCGCCGCCGTTACCTGCCTTCGCGCCGCCGGCACCGCCCTTGCCGCCATTGCCGCCATTGCCGCCACCCTTGCCCGTGGCTCCCGCCGCGGCGTTGCCTCCGGAGCCGCCATTGCCGCCATTACCATACGAGCTGCCTTCGCCGCCCGCGCCGCCGTTGCCACCTCGGGCGCCCGGATCCACTGCATCGAACCCGTTGCCGCCATTGCCGCCGTTGCCGCCCGCGGTAGAGCCGGAGCCACTTGCTCCTGAAGCGCCCGCGCTCGCGCCCGTCCCGCCAGCCGAGCCACCCTTGCCGCCCGCGCCCGCCACGCCCGGCGTGCCGCCGTTGCCACCATCGCCGCCGTCAGGGGTCGTTGCATCGCCGTCTGCACCGGCGCCGCCGTCACCAGGCAGTCCTGCATTGCCGCCGACGCCGCCCTTGCCGCCAGAGCCGTTGGTGCCAAAGCTGCCGCCGGTACCACCCGCGGCGCCCGCGTTGCCGCCGATGCCTCCCGCGCCGCCAGCCCCACCGGCTCCGCCCGCGCCGCCGTCTTGGCCATCATCGCCAGCCGTAACACCATCCGCGCCTGTGACCCCCGCGCCGCCGGTGCCTCCGGTGCCGCCGACACCGCCCACGCCGCCGTTGCCGCCGTTGCCAGAGATCGAGCCACCAGTGCCACCAGCGCCACCGGCGCCGCCCTTGCCGCCAGTCTGGCCCGCGGTGCCGGCTGCACCTGCGGTCGCACCGACGCTACCCGTGGCACCCGCCGCGCCATCACCGCCCGTGCCGCCATCGCCGCCGTTGCCGACTGAGCCACCAGCTCCTCCAACGCCACCGTCGCCGCCCGCGGCGCCTGCGGTCAGGGCAGTAAAGCCCGCGCCGCCGTTGCCGCCGTTGCCGCCACTCGTCGCCGTGGCGCCGCCGATGCCCGGGGTGCCGGGATCGCCGCCATTGCCGCCGACGCCGCCGTCGGGAGTGATTGAGTCGCCGGTTCCGCCGTCGCCGCCGTTGCCGCCGAGGCCAGCGTTGCCACCGATGCCGATGCCGCCATTGGTGCCGGTGACGCCATAGGTGTCGTAGAACACGAACTTGCCGAAGCCGCCCGTGCCGCCGACGCCGCCACTGCCGCCGACACCACCGTTGCCGCCATTGCCGCCATTGCCGCCCGTGCCGCCGGCCTCGGTGGCATCCGCGCCGTTGGCACCACTCCCGCCGACGCCACCATCGCCGCCCGTGCCGCCGATGCCACCAACGCCGCCAAAGCCGAAGATCGAGCTGCCGGCGCCGCCGCTGCCGCCGGCGCCGCCCGTAACGCCGTCCCCGCCCGTGGTGCCGTTCTCGCCGGGATTGGCTCCCTTGCTGCCGTTCGCTCCCGTCGTGCCGATCTGTCCCGAGCCGCCCGTGCCGCCGTTGCCGAGGAGCAGGCCGCCGTTGCCGCCGTTGCCACCGATCACGGAGAGAGTGCCCGCGCCGCCGGCACCGCCGTTGCCGATCCAGCCGGCGTTGCCGCCCGCGGCGCCCACGCCGCCGTTGCCGCCGTTGCCGTAGATGATGCCACCGTTGCCGCCCGTGCCGCCGGTGCTGCCCGGAGCGCCGGTGCTGCCCGTCGCGCCGTTGGCGAAGAGCTGCTGCCCGGATGTCGAGCCGATGCCGCCGGTCTGCGCGGCGGCCGGAGCGGCCACCTTCACGACGCCGCCGTAGTTACTGAAGCTGACGGCGATGGTGCCGACGCCGAGGATTTTGGTCGTAAACGCGGTCGGGTAGCCCGCCGCATTGACCGAGACGTTGACCAGGACCGGTTCGTCGCCGAGCACCGGCGCCGTGGCGAGCGCGGTGAGGTTCGACAGCGGCAGGAGGGCCGCGAACGTCGACGAGCCGATCATCGCCTCATACTGCTTGCCAGATGCGTTGGAGGAGACGAGCTTCGAACTGATCGGGAACTGGAGGGCGTTGAGCGTGGAGGTGGGCGTCAGGCCCGACACGAGGCTGGTGACGGCAGTGGCGGCTGGGCCCGCATCTGACGCCAGCGACACCCACCGCGTGCCCGTCGCGCCGAGTTGCTGGGCGTTTACGTAGGTGGTGCCGCCAATCTGCCTGAACTCGGTCTTCTGGGACTGGACTGTGGTGTAGATGTCGGTGAGCTTCTGGCTGGTGTTGAGCGAGCCGTTCGAGCCGAGCGACACCTTGTTGACGTCGATCGCCATGCTGAAGGCGTATTGCCCCAGCTGGCTGGCCATGGAGGCAGACTGCCCGATGGCGGGCATCTGTACCTTCAGGCCTGGGGCCGTTGATGATTGGACGAACCAGTTGCGGACGGAGAGTCCGGCGACGTTGCCGAGCACGTTGTTGCTGATCTGGTTGCCGGTGACGACCGACCCGGTGCTGGTCCCGGTGGCGTTGATGCCATAGCCGGCGTTGAAGATGATGGCGTTGCCACCTCCGAGCGTGAGCCCGGTGGCAGCGTTCATCACCACACCGCTGCTCGTGCTGCTCGAGAAGGTGTTGCCGGAGATCACGGTGCCGGCATAGGAGCCGGGCAAGACCTGCAGTCCGATGCCGTTGCCGGTGCTCGTGACGCCCGTGATCCGGGAGCCGGTCGAGCTGCCGAGGAACTGGATGCCGGCGCCGGTGAATCCGCTGATGGTGCTGCTGAGCTTCGTGTTCTGTGAGAAGATGACGTTGCTGACTTTCGCGCCGATCACGAGGCCGCTCGTGCCGGCGGCGGTGCCCGTGCCGTCGAGCGTAAGCGAGTCGTTCACGGCGACGCTCTTCGCCGCGGCCAGCGTCATGCCTGCGAGCGGCGTGGTGGTGCCGACGGCGCCCGCCATTGTGATCGCCTTGCCGGAGGAGAGCGTCAGCCTGTTGACACCGTCGATCGTCGAGGTGAAGCCGATGTTGCCGCCGGCCGCGAGGGTGACGCTCTTCTGGAGCGTCACGGCGCCCGCGAACGTCTCCGACCCGAGGGGCGCGGTTACGTCGGAAGCCAACTGGATGCCGTAGGACGGCCCGGCGCCGAGCGTCGTGAGGCTCACCGCACCGGCGCCCTTCGCTGCGATGGCATTGGCCACCGTGATCACGTCGGTGACACCGGCGCCTGTGTTGATGGCGAAGCCCTGGTTGGCCGCACCACCACTGACCGACTTCAGGCCGATGCCACCCGCGCCGATCGCGATCGTGTCGGTGCCAGCGCCGCCCACGACGGAGATGCCCGCGAAAGCGGGAATCGTCGCGAGGTTCACCGTGATCGTGTCGGCAGCGGAGTTGACGGTGATCCCCGCGATGGGCGCGGCCGTCGAGATCGTGCCAGCGGTTCTGGCGGCGGTGATTGTAAGCTGCTTGGAAGCGGCGTTGTAGGCGGTGCTCAGATCGCTGATTTGCACGCCGGCGTTGTCGAGCGTCAACGCGACGGTGCCGCCGACAAGGCTGACGACGACGTCATCAGCGGCGAGCATCGCGCGCGATTCGAGCGCACCGAAGCCCAGCAGGCTGTCGACGTATCCCGGCCCCCGGTTGCTGTCGAACTGCGAGGCAAACACCTGGCGACGGCGAACACCACGGCGGCGCGACGACTTGGGCGACCGGGAGAACAGCGACCGCACGAACACGGATCGCACCAGCCGAAGTCGCGTGAACAGAGACCGTACGAGCCGGGATCGCACAAGCTGGAAGCGCATGAGCAGAAAACCTCGCGTGGTGTCGGGCCATTCGCAGCGTCAGCGGTCCCGTCCATGCGAGGCAGGGAGTCGCTGTATGTGCCGCGTAATCGATATCCTCGGTAGATTGTGTAAAGTAACTTTGCAGCGGATGCAAAAAATGGGTGTGCGGGGCACGGAGGCGGCTGTTTTTCCGTATTTTTCCCATGTCGGCGCTGCCGGCTTTGGTGGCTCTGGCGGTCGCCTACTCGCCGGGTGACTTCGGCCCTCCCGCGGTGAGATCGCGGATCGCAAGCGAGGAGACTCGGCGTCTGGCCTACCGCCGCCAGTTGCGGAACGGTTCATAGAGCCGCAGCGTGAACATCAGTTCGCTGGCTGCGAACTGGTTCGGAAACACGTAGTCGGTCTGCTGCATCGTGTCGATCTGGAAGAAGCGATAGCCGGCGTCGAAGGTGAGCCGATCGCTCAACTGCCAGAGCACGCCGCCGCCCGCCTGCCAGGCGAAGCCGGCCGCCGGAGGCACGTACTCGGTGGGGTTGTTGGTGAGGCTCTCGCCGAGAATGTAGCCGCCAGCACCGATGCCACCGCCGCCGTAGACACCGAAGCTGTCGGTGATCATCAGATCCCGCCAGAAGTTTTGCATCACCGACCAGTTGTTGGTGAGCACCGTGCCGGAGTTGGGACGCGGGGGATTCTTGAACTGGGAGTCGTAGGTGTTGCGGCCCATGCCCTCGACCTCGAGTCGCAGCCGGCCATGCGCCCGCTCGAACGCGATGCCGACCGCGCCGCCCGCGGCGAAGATCGCATCGGACGTGTTGAGTGTCGAGTTGGTGGGGCTCGTGACGTTGGCGAACGATGGGCCGATCATGCCGGAGAGGTAGAAGCGACGCGGCGCCGTGCCAAACTGCCGGGCCACTTCCTCAAGAGGGACATCGTCCCAGGCTGGCGACGACGACGACTCGGATGTCATCTCGTCGAACGAGGAGAGGTCGATCGGCGTGCCGAGGTCGTCGGCGATCGCGGACATGCCCGCCATCGCCACGCCGAGAACTGCCATGAGCAGTCGAGTAGTGAAACGCATCGCTGTTGCTCCCCCATGTCTGCACGGCCCGCGCTGCGCATGAGCCGATGGGCCGCCCCGAAAACCCTGGGGATAGGATCGACCAATTGGAACCGACGGCCTGACGGCCGCGGCCGCCCTCCACATGGCCGGATTCGTCGTCACGGTCGTTGCCCGCAAGGGCGTTACGACCGGAAGATTTTCCGCAGCCTCACGGCCCGGCGGGCAGGATATCCTTGACCTATGGCCGCTCCATCCCCACCGATCTATCTTGATAACCACGCCACCACGCGGCTCGACCCGCGGGTGCTCGAAGCGATGCTGCCGTGGCTCACCGACCACTACGGCAACGCGGGAAGCGTCACGCACGAACTCGGTCGCGAGGCCCGGGCGGCAGTCGACGCGGCCCGTGAGACGTTTGCAGCCGCGATCGGCGGCACCGCCAGCGAGATCGTGTTCACCGGCGGTGCGACTGAGAGCAACAACCTCGCGCTGCAGGGATCAGCACGCCGTTGGAAGAATCTTGCCAAAAGTGGAGATGGCAGCGGCCACATTTTGACCGTGGCGACCGAGCACGATGCCGTCCTCGATCCTGTCGAGCATCTGGAACGGCAGGGCGTGGCAGTAACGCGGCTGGCAGTCGAGCCGCAGGTGTCCACTGGCGTTTCAGCCAACGGCATTCCGGGCCGCATTCGGCTCGATGAACTTGCGGCGGCGCTGCGGCCCGACTCGTTTCTTGCGTCGGTGATGCTTGCCAACAACGAGATCGGCGTGGTGCACGACATCCCTGCGATCGCCGACCTCGTGCACGGCAACGGCAAGTCCGCTCTCCTGCACGTTGACTGCGCCCAGGCGGTCGGTCGCATGGCCCTCGACATCAACGCCCTCGGCGTAGACCTCGCGAGTTTTTCCGCGCACAAGTTTCACGGTCCCAAGGGCATGGGTGCTCTCTGGCTGCGGCGCCGCGGCCGCGTGGTTCGCGTCGAGCCGCTCGTCTACGGCGGCGGCCAGGAGCGGGGCATGCGGAGCGGCACACTCGACGTGCCCGGCATCGTCGGCATGGCCGAGGCGGCGCGGCTGGCGGTGGCGGGCCTGCCTGAGGAAGCCGCTCGCATGCGGCAGCTGCGGGATCGGCTCTGGGACAGGCTCGCCAGGGCAGTCGCGGGGATCACGCTCAACGGCCCGCCGCTGGATGCGACCGCGGCGGGCCAGCCCGTGCGGCTCGTGAACAATCTCAACGTCTGCGTGCCGGGCGTCGATGGCCAGACGCTCCTGACCACGCTCTCGGCCGAGGGGCTGGCGGTGAGTTCCGGGAGTGCCTGCTCATCGGAGCATCCGCGGCCGAGCCACGTGCTGCTGGCGCTCGGGCTCGACGAGGATCAGGCCCGGGCCAGCCTGCGGTTTGGCCTGTCGAGGTTCACGACGGCAGCGGAGATCGATGCCGCGGCCGAGCGGATTGCCGCCGGCGTGGCCCGGCTGCGGGCACTGGCGTAGGGGCTTTCTTCGCAAACGTCCTCTGGAATTGGCTTTGCCTCCAGGCCTCGACGGGATATGATTTACACAACGGTTCATGATTTTTTGTGCCGTGTTTTTCGCCACCCGTTTTGCAGGAGTTTTCACACCATGTCGGTCATGCTCACGGAAAAAGCCGCCGGTGAAGTGAAGAAGATCATCATCGAACAGAAACTCGACCCCGCCACGGTACTCCGCGTCGGCGTGGCTGGCGGCGGCTGCAGCGGCTTCAGTTATTCGCTCGGCTTCGATACCGCCTGGGATCCGAAGGCCGATTCGAAGAGCGAGCAGCACGGCATCGCCGTCGTCGTCGACAAGAAGAGCGACCTGTTCCTCGACGGCACAACGCTCGACTTCCACGACAGCATCGAGAAGCGGGGCTTCACGTTCAACAACCCCAACGCCAAGAAGAGCTGCGGCTGCGGCAGTTCTTTCCAGGCCTGAGCCCCGCGTTTCATTCAGCTTTCGCTCCAGGGAGGGTCGGTGGCTCCAGAGAATGTGCGTTCAGTGAAGCCGCTCGCGGAGAAGGTGCATATCGTCGGCATCGGAGATGACGGCGTCGACGGAATGACCGCGCACGCGCGGCGGCTCGTCGAGGCCGCCGAGGTGCTGCTCGGGCCCGAGTCGTGCGTGGGGATGTTGCCGGCCGCCCTCGCCGGCAAGCTCAGCACGGCGGCCAACCTCGAGGAGCTCGTCGAGCGGATCGAGAAGGCGGGGGCAAAGAAGATTGCCGTGCTCGCTTCGGGCGACCCGCTCTTCTACGGCACCGCCCGGTATGTCTGCTCGAAACTCGGCAAGGATCGCTTCGAGGTCGTGCCGCACGTCAGCAGCATGCAGCTGGCGTTTGCCCGCGTGAAGGAATCATGGGAAGAGGCGTTTCTCACCAATCTCTCCGGGCAGTCGATCGAGCGGGTAATCGACAAGATCCGCACGAGCGAGACGGTGGGCCTCTTCACCAGCGAGCAGTGGCCGCCGTCCGCGGTGGCGCAGACGCTGCTCGAGGAGGGCATCGATTACTTTCAGGCCTATGTCTGCGAAAACCTCGGCTCGCCCGACGAACGGGTGACGCAGGGCAGTCTGGCCGAAATCGCGAAGGAGTCGTTCAGCGGGCTCAACGTGATGATCCTCGTGCGGAAGGCCCGCGTGGCCGACAAGCCCGGGCAGATCGGCACACGGCTGTTCGGCAATCCCGATGACTGCTTCCTGCAGTCGCGGCCGAAGCGAGGGCTGCTCACGCCCGCCGAGGTGCGGGCGCTGGCCCTCTCCGAGTTGGGGCTGCGAACAGACAGCGTGGTCTGGGACGTCGGCGCGGGCAGCGGCTCGGTCGGCCTCGAGGCGGCCCGGATTGCCCGCGACGGCGCGGTGCACGCCATCGAGATGGATCCCGACGACCACCAGCTCATCCTCGAAAACGCTCAGCGGTTTGGCGTGACCAACCTGCGGGCTGTGCTCGGCAAGGCGCCCGAAGCCTGGGCGCGACTGCCCGATCCCGATGCGATCTACGTGGGGGGCAGCGGCCGCGATGTCTCCATGCTCGTGGAAGAGGCCTGGAAACGGCTCAAGTCCGGCGGCCGTTTGGTGACAGCCTGCAACAGCATCGAAAACCTCGCCGCGGTGCACGCCATGCTGCGGGCCCGCTCGGGTGACGCCTCCTACTGGATGGTGAACATCGCCCGCGGCATCGAGCAGATGGATCGCATCCGGTTTGAGTCGCTCAACCCGATCTTCCTGATCGCGGCCACGAAGCCGGCGGCGTAGCGTTTCGCCAGCTTGGAGTCAGGGTGCGTGAGCTCATGAACGACCTGCCGCCTCCACTCGATTGCATCGCCATCGGCGCCCATCCCGACGACGTCGAGATCGGCTGCGGCGGCACGCTCGCCGTGCTGGCCGCGCAGGGCTGTCGCGTTGGCATCGTCGATCTCACCGACGGTGAGCCCACGCCGCGGTCGAGTGGGCCGGCGGAGCGGCTGGCCGAGGCGGCCGCGGCTGCAAAAGTGCTCGGCGTGGTGCACCGCGAGCAACTGGGCTTCACGAACCGGCGGCTGTTCGACGAGTTTGACGTTCGCGTGGCGCTCGCGAAGGTGTTTCGCCGGTGGCGTCCGCGGCTCGTGATCGGCCTGGGCGATAAGACCCCGCTGGCCTCGCCCGATCATGCCCAGGCCGTGGCGATCACCGAGGCGGCCGTCTTTTATTCGCGGCTCACCAAGTGGGACGACACGTTCGACGGCCTCCCCGTGCACACGGTGCCGAACTTGCTCAGCTACTTTCTGTTTGCCGGGCTGCCGCAGGTGCCTCACGGCCATTGGCCGCTGGTGGTGAACATCTCGAGCCAGCTCGAGTGCAAGCTGGAGTCGATCGCCTGCTACAAGTCGCAGTTTCCCGCCGAGAAGGCCCACGTATTTCCGCGGGTGCGGGCGCTGGCCGCCACCGCGGGCATGATGGGCGGCTGCGAGGCGGGCGAGGTGCTCGCGTCGAGCCGGATCCCGTGCACGGGCGACCTGATGGGATTGATGGTGCCTTAGGGAGCATGCAAGAGTCGACGGTTCGGGGCTGCCCACGCCCCGTCACCGGACGTTCGCTACGGACATCCTGTCCTTCGCTCACTCGATGCTGACTGCGCTCCGGCATCCTGCCTGCGACGACCAATCCGCTGAGACGGATCGGTGCCCGAGCAACGCCGGCTCTCGGGGCATGGGCAGCCCCTCACGGACGGCGCGATCGACAACATCAAATACAGGGTGACGAGAAAGTCATTCCATGGCCGAGAGTAATACACCTTTCATCCCCTTCCAGCCAGACGTCGTGATTGTCGGCGCCGGCATCGCCGGCTTGTCCGCGGCGACCGAGCTTGTCGCGAATGGGCGGCGGGTCGTCGTGCTGGAAAAGTCTCGTGGCGTCGGCGGCCGGATGGCCACACGTCGCGTGGGCGACGCGGTCTGCGACCACGGCGCCCAGTTTTTCACCGTGCGCGGCGAGGCGTTTGGTGGCATGGTCACGGAGGCCCGCGAGGCTGGCGCCGTGGCGACCTGGTGCGAGGGGTTTTCGCGGGCGGCCTCGATCGACGCGGCAGTGACGCCCGCAGCGGATGGCCATGCCCGCTGGCGGGGCGCGAGCGGCATGACCGATCTGCCGAAGTGGCTCGCGGCCCAGCTTCCGCCGGACAGGTGCGTCGTGCGAACAGCAGTGAAGGTGTCGGCGATCGGGGGAGGCGGTGACCGCGTCAGAATCTCGCTCGATCCCGGCCCCGAGGCAGGCGAACCGACCACGCTGCATGCGGCGGCGGCGATCGTGACGCTGCCCGTGCCGCAGTCGCTCGATCTCTTTGCGGCCGGAGGATTGCTCGGCGAGGGGAACGGAATCGACGCCGAGGCGCATCGGCAGTTGGCGACGGTGACATACGATCCCAGCTTCGCGCTGATGCTCGTGCTGAATCGCCCCAGCCTCGTGCCGCCGCCGGGTGGGATTCAGTTTGCGGGCGGGCCGATCTCGTGGCTCGCCGACAACCACCAGAAGGGGATTTCATCTGTGCCCGCACTCACCGTGCATGCGTCGGGAGCCTTCAGCCGGCAGCACTTTGACGACCCACCCGAGCAGGTCGCCGCGGCGCTCATCGAACTGGTGCGGCCCTGGATCGACGGAAATCCGGCGACGGGCATCATCGGCCAGTCGTTGCACCGCTGGAAGTTTGCCACGCCCACGACGATCATTCCGGCGCCGATGGTGGCGGCGGTCACCTCGCCCCCGATCGTCTGCTGCGGCGACGCCTTCGGCGGGCCGAAGGTGGAGGGCGCCGCGTCGAGCGGCCTCGCCGCCGGCCGCTGGGTCGCCCGCGTCCTGGCAGGGGCCGGTTGAACTGCCTGCCATCGCCCGCTAACATATACGCACGTTCATGTCGTGTGTCCGCGAGGAGGTTTCTTCCATGAATGCCGAAGCGATTCGCGAGCTGGCTCGCCGCCAGCCGTTTCAGCCCTTTGCGATCCATCTCTCCAACGGCGAGGTGCATGAAGTGCGTCACCCGGAGTGCATCATGTTTGGCGGCGGCAAGGTCGTCGTCTACGACGCCGAAGCCGATTGCTTCAAGATCTTTGCGCTGATCGACGTGAACAGCGTGCAGTTCCTGCAGGCCGCCTGAGATCATAAGACGGACTGCGGTTTCGGTGTTCCGTCCGACCGTGGATCATTTGCCGGGCAGTGATGGCGTGGTCGTGGCCGGGGCGGGCTGCTGCGTCGAGAGCGATGGTTCCGCCGTGGGCATGCTGCCGTAGGCATTCGGCAGAAGGTCCTCCTCAACGACGGGGTGGGGGATGCCGCTGCCGTCGAGTTTCACGGAGTGCATGGCGAGGTCGACCGGCTGCCCTGGCCGAAAGGTCAGCTTCGCAACCCAGCCGGTCCACTCGGGCGGATCGCCAGGGAAGTAGTCAAACACGAAGTTCCCCAGACTGTAGACGATCGGCACACCGCGAATCACCTCGACCGTCTGCGTGACGTGCGGGTGGCCGCCGATCACCGCCGTGGCACCGGCGTCGACCATCTTCCGCGCGAGGCGGACCTGCGCGGGCCGCGGCTGGGGCGTGTTTTCGGGTCCCCAGTGGACGAAGGGCACGACGGCGTCGGCGCAAGTCCGCGCCGCGCGGATGTCTTCCAGCACCTGCTCTTCCTCGAGCGGCGCCGAGCCGGCCCGGTCGGCGGTGGCGGCCGTGGTCAGGGCCCGAAAGCCGTTGTAGCCCAGCACAGCCACCTTGAATCCTCCCCGCTCGAGCACCAGTGGCCGACGGGCGTCTGCCAGCGTGCGGCCGGCGCCAAAAGATGGGATGCCGGCTTCGTCGAGGATGCGCAGCTGCTCGACCAGCCCCGCAGGGCCGAAGTCGCCGCTGTGATTGTTGGCCAGCGAGACGGCGGAGAAGTGTTTTTTCAGGAAACGCGGCGAGTCGGCGGCGGCGCGAAACGAGAACGGCTTGAGCATCCGCTCGCCCCCTTTGCCCAGCACGCATTCGAGATTGCCCACGCTGTAGTCGGCATCGGCCAGGAGTTGGCTGCAGGCCGCAAAGGGGTCACGGCCGGAGGAAACAGCATGGCCCGGGCCGCCGTCGAGCATGATGTCGCCGACGAACACGATCGACATGCCGGCAGCAGGAGGCGACGGCTTCGCGGCGTCATTGGCAACGACGGGATGCGTGACCAAGACGCAGAGCCAGAGGCCGAGCAGCCAGAGCAGATTGCGCGTGGATGTCCGACAACGAAACGACACGAAAACGACTCCCCGGAGTGGCCCCCTTCCTGGTCATGGCCGCAGTTGATGAGACTACCAGCGGCGCCCCCGGGTCGCCACCGGCCTTTCTTGGACGAGTGTCGGGACAGGTTTCACGGCCCACAACTGGCATGGCTCCAGCCCCGACGCCTGGCCTAGTGTTGTCGTGGCGGACAAGCAGACAGTTCCTGCACGTTCGTCCTCAATCCATCCATGGGAAAGGTGTCATGATGACAACGACTCACTTCGGCTCGTTCGCAGCTTCGATGGCGGTGGCTTTCTGTCTGCAGGCGGCGATCGTCGGCGCCAGTGCCGCGCGGGCTGCCGACGTGGTGCCCACTGTCGCCCAGCAGTCAAGCGGCGCCGACGCCATCGTCGGCGACTGGAAGCCGACCGACATGGACGTCGACATCCGCATCTTCCCCAAAGACGGCAAGTATGTCGGCGGCGTGGTCAAGGCAGCCAATCCGGCGCTCGTCAACTCGGAGATGCTTCGCGAGATCCAGTTCGACCCGGCCAGCGGCATGTGGCGGGGAGAAGTGTTTGCACTCAAGCGCGGCGAGTTCGTGCCGATGACCATCAAGATCACCGCCAATGGCTTCGAGATGGTGGCTGGTTCCGGCTTCATGTCGAAGACCGTCGAGTGGGTGCGGGTGCAGTAGGGCCATGGACTGCGCGGTTCCCGTCAACGTGGGCGAGGAATCCGCGCAGCGGGCGGCCGACCGGCAGACTTGCATGTCCGGACGTCCACGCGGCACAATGCTGCTCTCGCGTTTGCACCCAACCTTATCTTCCGGGGAGAGCTTTCCATCATGGCCACCGCCACCGCACCGTCCACCGATCTATTGCCGGAAGTCAAGAAGTTCCTCGCCACCGCCCCGCTCAAGGGCGTCGTCGGCGGCAAGGACGTGGCGGGATCCGATGGAAAGACGATGGCCACGCTCGACCCGGGCTCGGGCGAGCCGATCGCCGAGTTTTGCGTGCTCTCGGCGGCCGACGTTGATCAGGCGATCCACGCCGCGGCTCGCGCGTTCAAGACGACGGGCTGGGCCACCATGGCTCCCAACGAGCGCGGCGTGCACCTGCACCGGCTCGCTGATGCCGTCGAGAAGCACAAGCCGATCATCGCCCAGATCGAATCGCTCGACGCCGGCAAGATCCTCGGTCAGGCCGCCGGCGATGTGCAGAACTTCGTCGACACGCTCCGCTACTTCACCGACATGGCCCAGCACGTGCAGCGGCGAAACGTGCTCGCTGTCGCCGGGCACGAGGCGTGGACCGTCCGCCACCCGTGGGGCCCCTGCGGCTTCATCTTCCCCTGGAACTTTCCCTTCCTGCTGATCGGCTGGGGCATCTCCCCGGCGCTGGCCGCCGGCAACACGGTGGTGATCAAGCCGGCTGAAGACACGCCGATGTCGGCGATCTATCTGGCTCGGCTGGCCCGCGAGATTGGCATCCCCGATGGCGTGATCAACGTGATCCCCGGCACCGGCGCGGCGACGGGCGCCGCCCTCACGGCCCATCCGGGCATCAAGCGGATGAGCTTCACGGGATCGCCCGAAGTGGGCCGCCTCGTGGGCGAGTCCTGCGGTCGGAACCTCGTGCCGGCCAAGTTGGAACTCGGCGGCAAGGGCGCCGCGGTGGTGTTTGATGACGTCGACGTGGCCGCGACCGCAGAGAAACTCGTGGGCGCGATCACGTTCAACGCGGGCCAGGTCTGCTGCGATGCCACCCGTTGGCTCGTTCACAAATCGATCTATGACAAGTTCGTCGACGAGTGCCGGTCGCGGATGCAGCAGGTGAAGGTGGGCTATCAACTCGCCGGCCAGTCGCAGATGGGGCCGGTGGTTAGCGCCAAGCAGCGGCAGCGGGTGCTCTCCTACCTCGAGAAGGGCACGAAGGAGGGGGCCGAGGCGATTGTCGCCGGCGGGCCGGCCGAGGTCTCGGGCCACCAGGGTTTTTATGTGAAACCGGCGCTGCTCGCGGGCACGCTCGACAACATCGCCGCCCGCGAGGAGATCTTTGGACCGGTGGCGTACCTTGCGAAGTTCTCCAGTGAGGACGAGGCGGTCTCCATGGCCAATGACACCGACTACGGCCTGGCCAACAGCGTCTGGACGAGCGACCTCGGCCGGGCCGCCCGCGTGGCTGAGTCGATGATTGCCGGCAACAGCTGGATCAATGCCCACAACCTCTTCCCGAAGGGCGTGCCCTACGGCGGCGTGAACAAGAGCGGCACGGGTGGCGGCGTGAACTCGATCGAGACGCTCTTCGACTACTGGCGGAGCCAGTCGGTCGTGCGTCCGCTGTGAACCCTGACACGATCATCGTCGGTGCCGGCCTGGCCGGCCTCACCTGCGCGAAGACACTCGCGCGGGCCGGCCGGCAGGTGCTCGTGGTCGAAGCTGCCGATCGCGTGGGGGGCCGCGTGGCGACCGACACGGTCGACGGCTTTCGTATCGACCGCGGCTTCCAGGTCTATCTCGACGCCTATCCGGAGGGCCGGCGGCAGCTCGACCTGGCGGCGCTCGGGCTGGGCTGCTTCGAGCCGGGCGCCCTCGTAGCGGAAGGGAACGCGGCCGAGGGCGGAAGACTGCGGGGCGTGAGCGATCCGTGGCGGCGGCCGCTGGCGGCCATCGGCTCGATCCTCTCAGGCAGCGTGGGGATCGCCGACGGCCTGCGAACGGCGCGGCTGCGGAGCGACTGCCTGCGGGCGTTTCGCAACGGCACCGCCGATCCGAATCGCCCCAGCCCCGCGGCCGAGCGATCGACCCGCGAAGAGCTCAATGCCCGCGGCTTCTCGGAGGCCTTCGTCCGGCGGTTCTTCGAGCCTTTCTTTGGCGGCGTGTTTCTGGAGCGGTCGCTCGACACGTCGGCCGCCGTGTTTCAGTTTACGTTCGCCATGTTCTCGCTCGGCCGGGCCTGTCTGCCGCGGGGTGGCATGGAGGCGATCCCGAAGCAGATGGCGGCGGGCCTGCCGGTGGGAACGATCCTGCTCGACACGCCCGTGAAGCGTGTGCAGCCAGGGATCGTGGTGCTGGCCGACGGCCGCGAACTTGCGGCCAAGAACATCGTGGTGGCCACCGAAGGTTCTGCCGCGGCAGCGCTCTTGCCCGAGGGGCAGCGGGGGGCGGTCGCATCGCGCGGCTGGAAGTCGACACGGATGGTGGCCTTCGCTGCCACGCGTTCGCCGCTCGCGAGCCCCACGGTGGTTGTGAGCGCCGAGGAGGGCGGGCCAATCGACAATGTGACAGTGCCCTCCGACGTGGCGGGCGGCTACGCGCCGCCGGGGGCGGCCGTGGTCTATGCCTCCATCCGGCAGGATTGGCGGGGAGACGATGGCGATCTGCGCGACGCCGTGCGGCGGCAGGCGGCAGGGTGGTTTGGCCAGTCGGCCCATGCCTGGCGGCATCTGAAGACACTTCGCATCGATCATGCCCTGCCGGATGAATCACCCGTCGCACGCCGGGGCCGCGGGATGGCATCGCAGGTTGCCCCCGGCCTGTTCGTCTGCGGTGATCATTGCACGACGGCCTCCATCAATGGAGCGCTCGCGAGCGGGCGGTCCTGCGCCGAGGCCGTGCTGGCACTTGGCTAACACGGTTGGCTGAAACACTGGGCTAAAAATGCCATCGTGCCGTATGCTCAGGGCATGAACGAAATCATCGGTGCCACGCTGATTTTTCTCGGGCTGCTGCTGTCAGTCGCCGGCCTCTTCTGGCTGGTGGGCCGCGGCCTGGCGGTGCTCGTGCAGCGTAGGGCGGTGCGGCAGCTGGCCCAGCCGCTGCTGCTGCTCACCATGGGCCTCGTCATCGGCGGGATGCCCTTCGCCTATCAGCATGCCTATCTGGCGATCGTGGGCCTCGGTGAACGCGAACGGGTGATCGGCGGCGAGCGGGCCCTGAACCTCACCGGCTGGGATCGTGCGGGCTACGACATTCTCAAACAGAAGCCCGACGTGGTGATCCTGGAGATGGGCAACAAGGATGTCACCGACGACACACTCGCCATGCTCGGCGATTTGCCGAAGCTCAAGGAACTCACGCTCAACGACTCCTCCGTGACCGATGCCGGGCTGGCGAAGCTCGCCCATCTGCCGCAGCTGGAATCACTTCGTATCGCCCGCACACAGGTGACGGCGGAGGGCGTGCGGGCCTTTCTGGCCACGCCGCCGCCGCGACTGCGGCAGATCGATGTGTCGGGCAACGAGATTCCCACGAGCATTCTCCGGCAGTGGAAGAACGCGGCCGGAGGGCAGAGCGACGGGAACGAAGCCCCTCAGAGGATCGCCGACGGAGAACGACGCTATGTCAATTGAATGGAAACTCGTCGAGGAGCCGATCGGCAATCCCGACAGTGCCCGGTTTCTCTGCGAGGCCAGCCAACTGGCCTACCTGCCCGAGGCCGAGGGCACGCGGGCCTATGCGGAATTGCTGGGGCTCTCCGCTCGGCTGTTCAGCGTCGGCAACACGCAGGCCTGGCTGGCCGTCGACGATGCGAACATCATCGTGGCGTTTCGCGGCACCGAGTCGCCTGGCAGCCTCGACGGCCTCAAGGACATCCTGATCACCGACGCCATGAATCTGCTCGTGGTGCCGGAGGGACGACTGGGGCACGATCTTTCGGCGGCTGGCGTCGGCGCCCGCTTTCACAAGGGCTTCGTCGATGCGATCGCTGCGATCTGGCAGCCGCTCTGCACGGCGGTGGAGGCGGAGATCAAGAAGTCTGACCGCCCCATCTGGATCACGGGCCACAGTCTGGGCGGAGCGCTGGCGCTCCTGGCCGCCTGGCTTTTGAAACGAAAATTCGTGCCGGTGCACGAGGTCTGCACGTTCGGCGCTCCGATGATCGGCAACAAGACGGCCTGCGAGGCCTTCAACCGCGAGTTCAAGGGACGGATCTTCCGCTACATCAACGGTCGCGACCCGGTTCCGAAGCTGCCGACCTTATCGCTGGCAGCCAATGAGTTCGTGCATGTCGACTCCCAGCGGCTGCTCGGCTCCCATCCGCACACCGGGCTGGCGGAGGTGATGGGCACGGTGGCCTCGAAGGCGGTCAACGGCCTGCTGGCCGGCACGCTGATCGACGAGGCCTGGAAGCACATCACCGAGGAGGTGGGGGCCCACTTCCTCGATGTCTACCGTGACCTGCTGAAGGGCTAGTCGGCGGCGTTTCGAGCGTGCGCGCGCGGCGTCTGTCGGCCCCCTGCGACCGGCTGGGATCTTGCAAAAAGTTGCACTCCCCCGATCGATCGAGTGTGCATACACTTGATTGAAACACGTGTTTTACCCACCGGCCCGCGTGAATGAAGATTGTGTCGTATGGAACTCGTCGATCCCTTCGATCGGTCTGAAAAACCCGCTGTCGTCGAGCCGCGGGAGAGGATTCTCTCCGCCGCCGGGCGGGAGTTCGCGGAGCGTGGCTACGAGTCGGCTACGGTCCGAGACATTTGCCTGGGCGCCGGCGTGAACGTGGCCGCCGTCAATTACTACTTCGGTGACAAGCAACGGCTCTACATCGAGAGCGTGAAGCACGCACACGAGCAGCGGGCCGGCCAGGTGCCGCTGCCAGAGTGGACGGCGGGCACGCCGCCGCAGCAGAAGCTCCGCGACTTTGTCGGCAACCTGCTCGAACGGATGCTCGGCTTCGGCCAGCCGCCGTGGCAGGTCCGCCTTATGATGCGGGAGGTACTGCATCCGACCAGCGCCTGCCGTGAACTCGTCGAGGACTACGTCCGGCCACGGTTCGAACTACTCGTCTCGATCCTCGAAGAACTCGTCGACGACCGGCTCTCGCAGACCGAACTGCGGCGTGTGGCCCTCTCGATCATCGGGCAATGTTTTCTCTACCGCGCAGCAGGGGACGTCGTGGGCATGCTCGTGCCGCGCGAGGAACTCGAATCGCACCACTCGCTTGCCCCGCTGGCCGACCACGTGACTCGCTATGCACTGGCGGCCTTGGGCGAAACGCGGCCGCTCGTCGATACTCATCAGCGAACACTCCACGTCCGAGAGGAAGCCAGTCCATGAATATCATCCGTGCGATCCTGGGATGGATCGTGCCGGTTGTCATCCTGGGGGCCGGGATAGCCGCGTTCTTTTTCATGGGCAGTCAGCCGCCGCCGGCTCGGAAGTCGAGCGACGTTTCCGCTGCGACGGCCGTGCGGACCGTCGAGGCCACCCCCGAGGTCAATGGGCTCACGATCGAGGCCGACGGCGTGGTCGTGCCGCTCCGGGAGGTGACGCTGGCGGCCGAGGTCGGCGGTCGCGTGCTGACCAAGGCCACTGCTTGCAATGAGGGACAGTTCGTCAAAGCGGGCACGCTCCTCTTCGAGATTGATCGCCGGGATTACGAACTCGACGTCGACAGGCTCGACCGGGAATTCAAGCAGGCAGGGCTCGCGATCGAGGAGTTGGACGAAGAACTTGTCCAGAACGGGAGCACCATCGATCTCGCGCGGCGGCAGGTGGAACTTGCGCGGCGCGAGGCCGCGAGGCTGGAGAACCTGAAGGCGGGCAAGATCGTCACGGAATCGGAGCACGACCGGTCTCTGCGGGACGAGCTGACGGCGACGAACCTGCTCACGACCGCCGAGGGGCAGAAGCGGGTGCTCGCGAAACGACGCAATCGACTGCTCGAGGCGCAATCGCTCGCCTCGACCATGCTCGACAAGGCGAAGCTCGACCTCTCGCGAACGCGGATCGTTGCGCCGATCGACGGCATCGTCGTCGACGACAAGGTGGAGCAGGATTCGTTTGTCTCCAAGGGCACGCCGCTGGTGACGATCGAGGATACGAGGGCCGCAGAGGTTCGCACGAGCCTCCAGATGGACGAGGTGGCGATGGTCTGGGGCAGCCGTCGGCGGGCCGACTCGCCCGCACGGGTGGCCCATGACGAACTCGACATGCCTGCTTCGGTCGTGTTCACGGTCGGCGATGCGGCCTACGAATGGAAGGGCACGCTCTCACGGCAGGAGGGGCGGGGTCTCGACGAGAAGACCCGCACGCTCCCGTGTCGCGTGCTCGTCACCCATCCGCAGGATGTCACAGCGATCGATCGCTATGGCGCCGCGATGCCGCAACTGCCCCCCGGGGCCCCGCAGTCGTTGTTGCGCGGCATGTTCGTGGAGGTCCGTGTGCGGGTCGATTCGCCCGGCGATCTCGTGTCGATCCCGGAGGACGCCCAGCGGCCCAGCGGCGAGGTCTGGGTGATGCGTGACAGCAGGCTCGTCATCCTCAAGCCCCGGGCGATGCAGGTGTCCGGCGGCCGGGTGGTCTTCGACTCGGCGGCGTCCGGGCTTGTGGCGGGCGACCGCGTGGTGACCACGCAGTTGTCGTCGCCGCGGGCCGGCATGGAACTCGTCGATTCCGCGGGCGTGGCCGCGGAATCGACCCGCACGGCCGACATGTCGGGCGAGACCGACTCACGATGAGAGTAGCTTGGAGTTCATCCCGATGAGAAGCATCGTCAGTTGGACCGTCCGTAACATGCCGGCGATGAACACGCTGGTGATCGCGATCCTGCTCGTGGGAGCGATGGCGTTCGTGTCGATGCGCCGTGAGGTTTTTCCGGAATTTGAACTCGAGATCGTGCTGGTGACGGTGCCCTATCCGGGGGCTACGCCCGAAGAGGTGGAAGAGGGCATCTGCCAGAAAGTCGAGGAGGCTTGCCGCAGCGTCACCGGCATCAAGAAGATCACGAGCGTCGCCCAGGAGGGATTGGGTTTTTGCGTCTTTGAACTGCAGGACAACGTCAAGGACGTGCAGAAGACACTCGGCGAAATCCGTTCCGAGGTGGAACGCATCCCGAGCATGCCGGAACTGGCGGAGGATCCGAAGGTGGAGCAGGTGACGCTCCGCACCCCTGCGATCAAGGTGGGCGTGCTCGCGCCGCAGGACCGTGCCGCCGACGCAGCGGCAGAGGGGGAGCTCCGCGACGTGGCGGAGCTCGTCCGCGACGATCTGCTCGCGCTGCCGGCCGTGTCGGCCGCAAACCTGCTCGGTGCCAAGGACTACCAGATCGACATCGAGATCTCCGAGGCAAACCTCCGCAAATACGGGCTCTCGTTACAGAAGGTGGCAGACATTGTCCGCCGGGAAAACCTGGAACTGCCTGGCGGCACGATCCGCAGCGAGGGGGGCGAGATCCTGCTCCGTGGCAAAAACAAGCGGTATGTCGGGGCGGAGATCGCGAAGCTGCCGCTCGTCACGCTCCCGGACGGCCTCGTGCTCACCGTCGGCGACCTCGGCACGGTCCGCGACGAGTTCGCGGATGTCGCCGCTACCAACCGCATCAATGGCCGGGCCGGCATGGTGGTGTCGATCGACCGCAGTTCCGGTGAGGACCTCCTCGCGATGGTTGCGGCCGTGAAGAAGTACATCGTCGATGCGAAGTTGCCCCAGGGCTACGACCTGACGATCTGGGCCGACCAGTCGGTCGACGTCAGAGACCGTCTCGACATGCTGATCTCCAACGGCATGCAGGGGCTCGTGATCGTGTTCGTCATGCTGGCACTCTTTCTCGATCTCAAGATCGCCTTCTGGGTGGCGATGGGCATCCCGTTCTCGATGCTCGGCACGGGCGCGCTGATGTATGGGACCGACCAAACACTGAACATGTTGTCGATGTTCGCATTCCTGATGGCGATTGGCATCGTGGTGGACGACGCCATCGTGGTGAGCGACAACGTCGACCGGCACCGTCGCATGGGCAAAAGCTTGACGGCGGCGGCGATCGACGGCACCGTCGAGGTGATCCCGAGCGTGATTTCGAGCGTGCTCACGACGGTGATCACCTTCCTGCCCCTCTGCTTCGTGTCCGGGGTGATGGGCAAGTTCATCGCGGTAATGCCGTTCGCGTTCATCTCCACACTGCTCGTGTCGCTGGCGGAATCGCTGCTCGTCCTGCCGGGCCATCTGGCGCACGAAAAGAATCTCGTGTTCACGATCTTTGGGATCGTGCTCTATCCGCTTCGACTGCTCATGCCGGCGTTCACCTGGCTCCAGCGGAGCTGCGACAGTGGCTTGAAGTGGTTCGTCAGAAAGGTGTACGCCCCGTTCCTGGACTTCGCTCTTGATAATCGCCTCTCGGTGATGGCGGCCGCCATGTGCATCCTGCTTGTCGCGGGCGGGATCGTCCGAAGCGGGATCACGCCGTTCCTGCTCTTTCCCAAGATCGATGCCAATCGTCTGCTGGCCAAGGTCGTGTTTCCCGACGGCACCCCGGCGAGCGTGACCGAGGAGGCCACTCGCAAAATCGAGGAGGCCGCCGTGGCGGCGTCGCAGAAGCTCTCACCCCCGGGCGCCCCGATCGTGCAACTCATTCACCGGGCCGTCGGGCAGGTGTCTGCACTCGGGGAAGTCGGACCGGATGCGCGGATGAGCGGGAGCCATGTGGGGGCGGTCGCCATTGAACTGGTCGAAGGCGAACTCCGCGATGTCACGAGCGAACAGTTCATCAGCGAATGGCGGCAGGCAGCGGGCGAATTCGCGGGCATCGAGTCGCTCATCTACGGCACCGAGAACATCGGCCCCGGTGGCAAGACGATCGAGTTCAAGCTGCTCGCGCAGTCCGGCCCCGACTCCGTGCGGCAGTTGGAGGCCGCGGTCGAGCGGTGCAAGGAGTGGCTCAAGCAGTACCCCGGGGTGATCGACATCGACGACGATTCGCGGCCGGGCAAGTGGGAATACCAGCTCAAGGTGAAGCCGCGGGCCGAGGCGATGGGGGTGTCGCTGGCCGATCTCGCCGCCACGATCCGGGCGAGCTACTACGGCGAGGAGGTGATGCGGCTGCAGCGTGGGCGGCACGAGGTCAAGCTGATGGTCCGCTATCCGCGGGACGAACGCCGCAGCTTCGCCGCGCTCGATGAAATCCGGGTGACGGGGCCGGACGGCGTGAAGCGGCCCCTCGGGGAACTGGCCGACGTGACCGTGGCCCGTGGGTATTCAGAGATCAACCGGCTGGGGCAGAGGCGATCAATCACAGTGACGGCCGACATCGACGTTGCGAAGAGTTCCCTGACCAGTGCGCTGGTGACCGCCGACATGGAGCAGCGGCTGATGCCCGATATCGTCAAGGACTATCCGCTGGTCCGGGTCCGCTGGGAGGGGCAGCGAGAGCAGTCGAACGAGTCGTTGCGGAGCCTCGGCGTGGGTTTCATCGTCGCGACGTTCGCGATGTTCGTGCTGCTCACGATGGAGTTCAAGTCGTATTTTCAGCCGTTCCTGATCATGGCCGCGATCCCGTTCGGGTGTGCGGGGGCCATATTCGGCCACGCCCTGATGGGCATGCCGCTGACGCTCTTCAGCATGTTCGGGCTCGTCGCGCTCGCGGGCGTAGTGGTGAACGACTCGATCTGCCTGATCGACTTCATCAATATCCGCGTCCGTGAGGGGCATCCCCTGCGGCTTGCCCTCCGCGAGGCCGGCTGCCTGCGGTTCCGTCCTGTGATGCTCACGAGCATCACGACGATCGGCGGCCTCATGCCGCTGCTGCTCGAGAAGAGCTTCCAGGCTCAGTTTCTGATCCCGATGGCCACGTCGCTGGCCTTCGGCTTGGCGATGACGACCCTGCTGGTACTGGTGCTCGTGCCGGTGATGTATTCGTTCTTCGGCACGAGTGCACGCGAGGAGCACGTCGAGGAATATGCCGAGGGGTTTGCGCCTGCGGGGGCGGTGAGTTCGGTCGACCCCGACGAAGCCGAGAAGGAATGGCTTCCGGATCACCTTCGCGAACAGCCGGTGACAGAGTCGCTCCGTGCGTAGTGATGCAGTCCCATCGCTTTCGCTCCGGGCGTGTATGGGATGGCGTGGCGTGTGACCGGTTCCATAAAAGCCCCCGGCGTGAGCCGGGGGATGGGCATCACGTTCGGCCATGCATGGCCCTGCATGCGCTACTTATTGAAAAGGAAGTGGCAGATGTCGCCGTCGCGCATCACGTATTCCTTCCCCTCCACGCGGAGTTTGCCCGCGGCGCGGATGTCCTTCTCCGTCTCGTAGGTTTCCAGGTCGGCGAGCGAGTAGATCTCGGCCCGAATGAAGCCCTTCTCGAAGTCGGTGTGGATCACGCCGGCCGCCTGCGGGGCGGTGGCCCCGACTGCCACCGTCCATGCGCGGACCTCCTTCTCGCCGGCCGTGAAGTAGCTCTGCAGGCCGAGCGTCTTGTAGGCGGCCCGGGCCAGCATCGCGAGCGACGGTTCCGTGAGCCCCGCGCCGGCGAGCATCTCGCCCCGGTCGGCCTCGTCGAGTTCGGCAATCTCGGCTTCGAGCTTGGCACAGACCGGCACGACCTCCGCGCCGGCCTTCGCCGCCGCCTCACGGACCTTCTGCACGAGCGGGCCCTTGCCTTCGAGGTCGGTCTCGTCGACGTTGGCCACGTAGAGGATCGGCTTGGCCGTGAGCAGCCCGAATTCCTTGACGGCCACCTGCTCGGCCTCGTCGAGCGTGAGCGTGCGGAGCGGCTTCTCCGCAAGCAGGTGGGCGAGGCACTTTTTCATCACCTCGACTTTGAGCTTGGCATCCTTGTCGGCTCCCTTGGCCGAACGTTCCAGCTTGGGCAGGCTGTTTTCCAGATGCTGAATGTCGGCCAGCATCAGTTCGATCTCGATCGTCTCCATGTCGGAAACAGGGTCGACCTTGCCGGCCACATGGATCACGTCGGGATCCTCGAAGCAGCGGACCACCTGCAGGATGGCGTCGACCTCGCGGATGTGCGAGAGGAATTTGTTGCCGAGGCCCTGGCCCTCGCTGGCCCCCTTCACGATGCCGGCGATGTCGACCAGTTTGAGGGCGGCGGGGATCACCTTCTGTGGCGGGATGTATTTCGTGATCCGCGTGAGGCGATCGTCGGGCACGCTCACCATCCCCTCGTTGGGCTCGATCGTGCAGAAGGGGTAGTTCGCGCTCTGCGCGGCCTTCGACATGGTGAGCGCGTTGAAGAGGGTGCTCTTGCCGACGTTGGGGAGTCCGACGATGCCTGCTTCCATGACTGCAAATCTGTTCCGGGTGTTTGGAAAGGCAGTATGATGATCGATCCACACCTTTCATCATAGATGCGGCGAAAATCAGGTGAGCGGCCAGCCTTTACCCCAGGCTTTTTTCGACCAGCCGGCTGATCGAGTGGCACGCGAGCTGCTCGGGACGTCGCTGGTGGTGCGGGCCGCCGACGGCCGGCTCGCGCGGCACGTGGTCTTCGAGACGGAGGCCTATCTTGGTGCCCACGATCTCGCCTGCCACGGCTCCCGCGGCCTCACGAAGCGAAATGCCACGATGTTTGGCCCGGCAGGCCGTTGGTATGTCTACCTCTGCTACGGGATGCACTGGATGCTGAATGTCGTCACGGGGAAGGAGGGGTTTCCAGCGGCGGTGCTGATCCGTGGCGTGGGGGAGCACGTCGGGCCGGGGCGGCTCACGAAGGCCTTGGGGATCGACCGCTCCTTCGACGGCCGCTTGGCCGCCCGCCGGGCGGGGCTCTGGCTGGAGGCCGGCGGGATGGCCGTGCCGCGGCGGCTGATCGAGCGGACGCCGCGAATCGGCGTGGGCTACGCTGGCGAGTGGGCGGAGAAGCCGCTGCGATTCGTCGTCGATCCGGAGCGGATCACGCGTCTTTCCGAGCAGTCGTAGCCACGCTGATCGATCCCGGCTCCCCCGTGGCGGCAAGTTTTCAACTTGTCCGTGTCCGGCTCCGCCGTAGCCAGGAAAGTAGCCGTGTTCCCGAGTGGTTCGCTTTGGCCGATACCGAGCTAGAATGGAAGAGACTTCGAGCACGAATTGTTTAAGGAGCCGACGAACATGACGGCACATGTGGTCCGGTGGTTTCTGGCAGGAGCGATCATGATGATGAGCAGCGGATTGGCAGCGGCGGCGGAAGGGGAACTTGCGAAGGCGACGTTTGCCGGAGGCTGCTTCTGGTGCACCGAGGCGGTCTACGCCCAGATCAAGGGCGTGCAGTCGGTGACGAGCGGCTACATCGGCGGGAAGAATCCGAATCCCACCTACCAGCAGGTCTGCACCGGCCAGACGGGCCACGCCGAGGCGGTGGAGATCGAATATGACCCGCAGCAGGTGCCATATGAAAAACTGCTCGAGGTGTTTTTCAGCACGCACGATCCCACGACGAAGAACCGGCAGGGGGCCGACGTCGGCACGCAGTATCGCTCGGGCGTCTTCTATCACGATGACGAGCAGAAGAAGACCGCCGAAGAGGTGATCGCGAAGCTTGATGCGGCGAAGGTGTTTCCGGGCCGGATCGTGACGGAGGTCACGCCGGCCAGCACGTTCTATCCGGCCGAGAAGTATCACCAGGACTACTTTGCCAATAATCCGTTCCAGCCCTACTGCCAGGCGGTGGTATCGCCGAAGGTGGAGAAGGTCCGCAAGGTCTTCAAGGACCTGTTGAAGTAGGGGATGCAGCTTTTCTTCAACCGTCGGGATTGTTCAGCAGCTGTTCGAGCCGCGGCCGCAGTTCCGGAGGAAGCCGGTCGAGCGTCGCCGCGTCGATCAATCCGACGTCGATCATGTCGAGGAGATGAACGCGATCCTTGAGGCGAAACGCAGTGAGCTTCATGACGAGCAGCCGGTCGAACTCGACGATTTTATAGCCCTCGAATGCGGCAGTCGCCGAGAGGTCGGGGGCGGGCACCGCATCTCCGGGCTTCACCCGTTCCCCGGCGAAGATGATGTGCACCGCCTCGCGGGCCTTGCCATCCGGGCCGTCGACGAAGATGTCGATTCCGAACGTGAAGGAGTGGACGAAACCTGCCGCTTCCAGGGCCGCCCGAGCCCGGTCGAAATCCACGCGGGCGATCAGGATGTCGACATCGACCGTCGTCCGCACGGCCGCCGGATCGATCTGCGAGACCCACGCCGCCACGGCATGGCCTCCCACGACGGCGTAGGGCACACCTGCCGCTTCCAGTGCCGCGACTGCCCGCTTGAGTCGTTCCTTGACCATGGCCACCGCCTGTTCCACCCGATCGAGCACGTCGAAGCCAAACCTGACGACGGTCGGCTTCGCGGGCGTTTCTTCGCCGATGGGTTGGCCAGGCCTCGGAATGGGGCTCTGACCGGGGCTGTGCTGCGGACTTGTAGCCATGCCGTGAAGTCTATCCCAGCCTGCCGCCCGTGGCATCAGCGATCACTCGTCCGTTGCGTTTAGTATACATATGTATACACAAAAGGCAAGGGGCGGTGAGGAGTCTATGGATGGCTTTGCGACGGTGCGGTTACGCGTCGGCGTAGCGCACGACCAGTTCGGCGGCCTCGACCGGCGTGCCGGGGCTGACCAGCACCTCGGCCACCTTGCCGTCCCGCTCCGCGTAGACCGTCGTCTCCATCTTCATCGCCTCGAGGCTCAGGAGCTTCTGCCCCTTCGTCACCGTGTCGCCCGGCCGCACGGCCACCGTCACGATCAGGCCCGGCATCGGCGATCCCACCTCGCGGGCATCGCCCACGGTCGCCTTCGGACGCCGCTGGACCTTCGCCTCCAGGCTCTTGTCGGCGATCGACACGGCCCGCGGCTGGCCGTTCAGTTCGAAGAACACCGTCCGCGTGCCGTCGGCATGCGGTTCGCCCACCGTCAGCAGGCGGACCACCAGCGTCTTGCCCGGCTCGATATCGATCGGCAGCTCCTCGCCCGGCTTCGGGCCCTCGAGAAACGCCGGCGTGGGCAGCACGCTCACGTTGCCATACTTATTGGCGTGCTGCACGTAGTCTTGGAACACCCGCGGATAGAGTAGCCACGAAAGCACCTCCCGCGGCGACGCCGTCCGCCCGACGATCTCTGTCACCTTCTTCTCCGCCGCCTTGAAGTCGGCCGGCGGCATCGATTCGCCCGGACGGCCGGTGACGATGTCACCCTTGCGGACGATCCGCTTCACCACCTCCGGCGGGAAGCCCCCCGGCGGCTGGCCCATCCGGCCGGCCAGCAGATCGACCACCGACTCCGGAAACGACATCTCGCGGGAGTCGGAGAGCAGTTCAGACGCCTGCATGCCGTTGGTCACGAGCAGAAGCGCGAGATCACCCACCGCCTTGCTCGTGGGCGTCACCTTCACGATGTCGCCGAGCAGCTGATTGACGTCGGCATAGGCCCGGCAGACCTCCTCCCAACGATCGCCCAGCCCCAGCGACTTGGCCTGCTCCAGGAGATTCGTGAACTGGCCCCCTGGCATCTCGTGGAGGTAGAGGTCGGCGTCGGGCGCCTTCATGTCGCACTCGAACGCCGTGTAGTGGTCGCGGACGCCGGCCCAGTAATGCGAGAGATGCCGCAGCGGCTCCGGATCGAGTCCGGTGTCGAGCGGCGTGTTGCGAACCGCCTCCACAATCGCGTTCAAATTTGGCTGGCTGGTCAGGCCCGCGAAGCTCGCCATCGCCGCATCCACCACGCTCGCCCCCGCCTGGGCTGCCTCGAGAGCACTGGCCAGCGAGGCGGCGGAGGTGTCGTGGGTGTGGAAGTGGATCGGGATGCCGATCTCGTCTCGCAAGGCCTTCACGAGCCGGCCGGCCGCGAAAGGCTTGCACAGCCCCGCCATGTCTTTGATGGCAAGCATGTGGGCGCCGAGCTTCTCGAGCTCCTTGGCAAGATTCACGTAGTAGTCGAGCGAATACTTCGTCCGCTTCGGGTCGAGGACGTCGCCGGTGTAGCAGATCGCCGCCTCGCAGATCGCGCCGCTCTCCAGCACGGCGTCGATCGCCACCTTCATGTTCGGCACCCAGTTGAGCGGGTCGAACACGCGGAACACGTCGATGCCGCTGGCGGCCGACTCCTTCACGAAGGCCTGCACGACATTGTCGGGGTAATTCGTGTAGCCGACGGCGTTGCTCGCGCGCAAGAGCATCTGGAAGAGGACGTTGGGCACCAGCTCTCGGAGCTGGGTCAGCCGGTCCCAGGGGCATTCCTTGAGGAACCGCATCGATGTGTCGAACGTGGCCCCGCCCCACATCTCCAGCGAGAAGAGGCCCGGCGCCAGGTGGGCGTAGGCGTCGGCGACGGCGACCATGTCGAACGACCGCATCCGCGTGGCGAGCAGCGACTGGTGGGCGTCGCGCATCGTCGTGTCGGTGATGAAGAGCCGGTTCTGCTGCCGCACCCAGGCGGCAAACTTCTGGGGCCCGAGTTCCTTGAGCTTGGTCCGCGTGCCGGCCGCCGGAGTGGCCAACCGATCAAACTCCGGCATCGGCGCCGGGCTGCGGCGGACCGCCACGGCCCGCCCCTTCACGAGCGGGTTGCCGTTGACGATCACGTCGGCCAGATACTCGAGCACCCTGGTGGCCCGGTCGCGACGGAGCGGGAAGTCGAAGAGCGCCGGCGTCTCGTCGATGAATCGCGTCGTGCAGCGGCCGGCGAGAAAGTCGGGGTGCGTGACGAGGTTGATCAGGAACGGGATATTGGTCTTCACGCCGCGGACGCGGAATTCCTGCAGGCAGCGTTCGATGTGGCCGGCGGCCTCCTCGTGGGTCAGTCCCCGCGCCGTCACCTTCACGAGCAGCGAGTCGAAGTAGGGCGTGACGACCGCGCCGGAAAAGGCGGTGCCGGCGTCGAGCCGGATGCCCATGCCGCTGGCCGACCGATAGGCCGTGATCCGGCCGTAGTCGGGGAGGAAGCGGTTCTCGGGATCCTCCGTGGTGACGCGGCACTGGATCGCCGCACCCATCGACTTGATCTGCGACTGTTCGCCGAGGCCGATCTGCGGATCGGAGAGCTTCCAGCCCTCCGCCACGCGGAGCTGGCGGCGGACGATGTCGACACCGGTGATCTCCTCCGTGACGGTGTGCTCCACCTGGATCCGTGGATTCACCTCGATGAAGTAAAAGCGGTCGGCATCGGCGTCGACGAGAAACTCGACGGTGCCGGCGTTCTCGTAGCGGGCGGACCGTCCGATCGCCAGCGCCGCCTCACAGATGGCATCCCGCATGGCCGGCGCAAGGTTGGGGGCGGGGGCCATCTCCACCACCTTCTGGTGCCGACGCTGCACGGAGCAGTCGCGCTCGAAGAGGTGGATGAGGTTGCCGTGCATGTCGCCGAGCAGCTGCACCTCGATGTGCCGCGCCCGCTGGATGAACTTCTCGACGAACACGCTCGCGCTGCCGAAGGCGGTCTTGCTCTCCCGCTGCGCGCTTTCGAGCGCCACCGCCAGTTCGTCCTCGCCGCGAACGATTCGCATGCCGCGGCCGCCGCCGCCGTGGGCCGCCTTGATCATCACGGGCCAGCCCAGTTCCTTCGCGATCTTGAGCGCATCCTGAAAGCCGACCACCGGCTTCGAGCTGCCCGCCAGGATCGGCACGCCCGCCTGCTTCGCCAGTTCACGGGCGGCGGTCTTGTCGCCGAGCGTTTGCAGCAGCTCCACGCGGGGGCCGACGAACACGATCCCCGCCTTCTGGCAGGCCGCCGCAAACTCCGGGTTTTCGGAGAGGAAGCCGTAGCCCGGATGGATCGCGTCGACATCATGCTCCTTGGCGATCGCCACGATCCCCTCGATGTCGAGATAGGAGCGGATCGGCTCGCCCGGCCTGCCGACGAGATACGATTCATCGGACTTGAAACGGTGGAGGGCGAAGCGGTCTTCGTGGGCATAGATGGCCACGGTCCGGATGCCGAGTTCATGGGCGGAGCGAAACACGCGGATCGCGATCTCGCTGCGGTTGGCGACCAGCAGCTTCTTGATGGGACGCATCGAAAACCTTCCTCCCAGAGCCCTGCAGAACGTAAAATCCGCCCCAATCCTACCGTGCCTTGGAATCGGCAACAGGGCTACCCAAAGCCACCGCGATGCCGACGTGTTTCGGTCGGCGCGAAGGTGCTGCGACCGGGGTCGGCCCGAACACCTCCGCTCGCTACGGCGGCTCCTCGGTGACGCCAGTGGCAGTGGCAGGTCGTTGGCTCGGAGGCGCCTGAGGCTCGCTTTGGTGTCCGGGCCGACCCCTCGGTGATCCGCGGATGCTCCTAGCGGGAGCATCCAATACTTGATATGAGCAACGTCGCCTCGTTGCCTTGCCCATCCAAGCCCGACGCGCTAGCGAGGGAATCCGGGCCTGAGTTCTGTGTGATGGATCGCGTTTTCCCTTGCTTGCGCTGCGGGCTTGGATGGAGAGGGGTTCCCACCCAAGCCCGACACGCTAGCGAGGGAATCCGGACTTCGAGCGTGACTTACCGCTTTTCGTCGGCGTAGCTCAGGCGGATGTAGTCCGGAACGAGCGCTGCTGGATCGTCAGTCTCAACCGCGGCGGCGCGGAGCAGGGCGATGTGGCCGAGGTCGGCGATGATGGGCATCCACGCTGTTGGCGGTGCGACCACGAGGTCGGGTCGGCCCGCGAGGGCGTCAGTCAGCAAAGCCAGACCGGGGCCGCTCACGATGCTGCCGGGGGCCATGCCCGCCAGCCAGTCATGCGCCGCGACAAGTCTGCCTGCCTCCGTTCGCCAACCGCTCGGCGAGTCCTCGTCGGGCATGACCAGCGCGGCGAAGACTTCGCCCCGGCCGGCGTCGTATGCGACGGTCACTGGCGAGTCGTGCCGTTCTAAGGCCGTCGCGGTGCCGCGTGCGATCACCTCACACGACGACACTCCCAGCAACCTGCTGCCGGTAGCCCAGCAGAGGGCCTTGGCCGTGGTCACCCCCACCCGCAGACCGGTGAACGAGCCAGGCCCACGGACCACGGTCACCAGTTCGACGGCGGTGGTTTTCCAGCCGAGTTCGGCCGCGACCGCCTCGATCGCCGCCGCCAGTAGTCGGGCGTGTTCGCCTGCGGTGGGAAGCGACCGCACGGCGATCTGGTCGCCATCGATCGCGGCGACGGATCCCGTCGAGAGGCTGGTGTCGATTGCGATCGTTTTCATGGGCTGGATCATCGGGCCTGTTTACGGGCCAACGCCCGGGAATGCCATGGTGCCAGAACGACAACGCCGCTTGACCATGGGTGGGGCCGTTCGTAGGCTCCACTATAGAGTTCGAATCGAGAGATCGTGCGTCAAGGCCCGGCTAGCGGGTTTGATTCCAGTGAAACGGGCCATCATCAGCGACGTCCATGGCAATCTGGAGGCGCTCCGCGCGGTCCTCGAGGATATCGACCGGCAGCAGGTTGATGCCATCTACTGCCTCGGCGATGTGGTCGGCTACGGGCCGAATCCCTGCGAGTGCGTGAATCTCATCCGCGAGCGCTGCAGCATGGTGCTCTTGGGCAACCACGATCAGGGGGCGCTCTTCGACCCGGATGGATTCAACGTGGGCGCCGAGAAGGCGATCCGCTGGACTCGTGCCCAGCTTGAGCAGCACGACCGGCTGCCGCGGAATGCCTCCGACCCGCTCACCGACTTCCTCGGCGAACTCCCGCGGACGCACGTCGAAGGGGACCTGCTGTTCGTTCACGGCTCCGCCCGCCGTCCGCTCGACGAATATGTCTTCCCGGAAGACATCTACAACCCGCTCAAGATGGAACACATCTTCGAGCTGTTTGGGAAATACTGTTTCCAGGGCCATACGCACATTCCCGGCATCTTTACGACCGCACCCGATTTCATATCGCCCTTGGTGCCGAAGTCAGGACTCAATCAGGAGCAGCGGCTGGCCCTCCCCTCCGGCAAGGCCATGGTGAACTGCGGCAGCGTGGGGCAGCCACGCGACGGGGATTCCCGCGCCTGCTACCTGATCCTGGAGGACGACTCGGTCCGGTATCGCCGCATCGACTATCCGTGTGACGTCACGTGCCGAAAAATCCACGCAATCGCCGACCTCGACAATTTTCTGGGAGATCGGCTGATGCAGGGCAGATAGCGCGAGCCGGAACCGATATACTCCGAACGATCCCCGCGCACGCAGGCCGGCTTGAGGCCTGGTCAGACCGTGGGCCCATCCGGAGTCTTTCGTGGAACGTCGCTACGCCCAGTTTATCGCCATTTCGTTGGCCATCGTGCTCGCCGGCCAGTTGCTGCAACTCTGGCTCTTTCCAAAACCGCAGCGCGAACGGCAGGCCGCGGAAGTCGCCGCCGCCGCGCTGAACCCGGCGGAAAATCTGGGCGAAGGATCTGCGAGGCCGACCGCCTCCACCGGCGAGGCGGATCGCGACGCGGAGTCCGTCCCACCGACCCTGGAGGAAGGGCCCGCGGCGAAGCGACAGCATCACACGCTCGGCTCGCTCGACCCGAACGGCCCGACGGGCATGCTCGTCACGCTCACCAGCCGCGGTGCGGCTGTCGAACGGATCGAGCTCGCCAGCGAAAGCTTCCACGACCAGGATGATCGCTCCGGCTACATCGGCCACTTGGCGCTCGTGGAGGTCGCGGCGGTCGATGAGGGCTGCCGCATCGGCGTCGTGGGCAAGGGCACGCCTGCCGACCGGGCCGGTCTGCGGCCTGGCGACATCATCACGCAGGTTGGCTCCACGGCCACGCCCACTCCCCGCAGTTTGCACGAGGCGCTCTCCGCCACCCACCCTGGGAACTCCGTGGCCGTCACCGTTCGCCGCGATGGTCAGACGATTACCCGCGACGTCGCGCTCGAACGGCGGCCGCTGGAGGTGGTGCGGCCCGAGTATCGCACGCAGCCCGTCGTCGATCCCGAGGCCGAACCGTGCGATCCGTTTTCATTCCGGCTGTCACTCGAAACCCGTGATGGCGGGAAGCGGTCCGAGCCGCTGCTCGAGATCCCTGGGCAGGAACTGTCCGATCGCGACTGGCAGTCGGAGGCGGCGGCCGATGGCAGCCGTGTGCGGTTCACCCGGCGACTGCCCGGTGGGCTGACGGTAGCCAAGGAATACCGGCTCGTGGCGGCTCCCGTCGACGACGGCACTCGGGCCGGCACCGCGAGCGGGCCCGCCCAGAGGCTGGAACTCGTGGTCGAACTGACCGGCGGCGAAAAACCGACCCGCGTGGCCTACGCCCTCGACGGCCCCACCGGGCTGCCGACGGAGGGATGGTGGTATGCCTCGCGTGTGGCCCGCGACTGGGGCACGCTCGCGGTCCGCGACGTGGCCATGCGGTTTGCGGGGGAGCAGAGCACCCTGGTAAGCGGCCTGAAGATGGCCGACGGCACGCTCGAACATCCGGCCTCGGCCGTTCGCGACAGCAAGCCGCTGTCGTTCGCCGGCGTCGACTCCCTCTACTTCGCCTCGGCGTTGATCCCGGCCGCCACCGGTGCCGATGTGCCCTCCCTCGACGAGGTGCGGCCGCTCGTGGTGGGAGAGATCCCGGCCGCGGCCCGCCGCAAGCTCGTCGACGTCACCACCCGGCTCGTCTCGAAGGAACTGGCGGTCGATCCCGGCATGACGGTGGCTCACCGCTACGAGATCTTCGCCGGTCCGAAGAAGCCCGAACTGCTGGCACAGTATGGTGCGAAGGCCGCCGGGATGGACGACCTTGTCTACTACGGTTGGTTCGGCTGGGTGGCCCGCCCGATGATCGCCGTGCTCCACGCGCTCCATGCCGTGATCGGCAATTACGGAATCGCGATCCTGCTGCTGACCGTGCTCGTCCGCGGGGCGATGTTTCCGGTCAGCCGCAAGCAGGCGCTCTCGTCGCAGAAGATGCAGGTGCTGCAGCCGGAGATGAAGGCGATCGCCGAGAAGTACAAGAACGAGCCGGAGAAGCGGACGAAGGCCACGCAGGAACTCTGGCGGAAGCACGACTACAACCCGATGGGCGGCTGCCTCCTCGTCTTCATCCAGATCCCGATCTTCATGGGGCTTTACCGGTCGCTGGCCACCGCCATCGAACTGCGGCAGGCGCCTCTCTTCAGTTCGGCGATCCGCTGGTGCTCCAATCTGGCGGCCCCCGACATGTTTTACGACTGGTCGAAGCTGCTCCCGCCGTTCCTGTCGGCCCCGGAGGCCTGGCTCGGCCCCTACCTGAATCTCTTTCCGCTGGCCACGATCGGCCTGTTTCTCTGGCAGCAGCAGCTCTTCATGCCGCCGGCGGTGGACGAGCAGGCGAAGGTGCAGCAGCAGGTGATGAAGTACATGATGTTTTTCATGGCGTTGATGTTCTTCAAGGTGCCGTGCGGTCTCTGCCTCTACTTCATCGCGTCGAGCCTGTGGGGAATCGCGGAGCGGCTCTGGTTGCCGCACACGCTGCCTGCCACGGCCGCTGCTGGCGTGGCCTCGGGCGGCGGAGCGGGCGGCAACGGGCGGGTGATCAACGTGCCGTTTGCCAAACTCGGCGGCAGCAAGGAGCCACCCGTGCCGGCGGGCGACGTGGCGCGGCAGAAGCGGGAGTCGCGGAAGAAGCAACGGTAACCGACAAAAAGGGGACGCAGCTCATTTCGACCCATGATCCTCTCCGTCAGCATCATCGCGGCTTGCCTCCTATTCGTGCTCTGGCATGAGCCGTGGTTCACGCGGCGACTGCAGCCGGGGGAGGCGGTGACGCTGCTGGGCGGGAAGTACGACGATCTCAGCCCCGCTGAGCGGGAGCGGTTTCAGGCCTTCATGGATGCCGACGACGGCCGGCCTTTCTACATGGTCAACCTGCTGGAGTATCGGGAGCGGGCCGACTATCGCCCCGGCACGGCGCTCAACGGCTCGACGCCCACCGGCCTCATCAGTGGCCGCGATGCGGGCTGGCTCTACTCGCGGGCAGTTCTGCCAGAACTGCTCAAGCGGGGCTGCTATCCCATTTTCGTCGCCGGTAAAATCACGAACCTCCTCACCGCGGGCGGCGACACCGACTTCTTCGAGGACGTGGCCATCGTGCGGTATCGCAGCCGACGCGACATGCTCTCGATGGTGGCCAGCCCTGCCTTTCTCCACGCCGTGCCGCACAAGTGGGCCTCGCTCGAGAAGACGGTGGCCGTGCCGTGCCGGCGGCTCCTGCTCATCGACCCGGGCGTGCTCGTGCCGCTGGTGCTCCTGGCCCTCTGGCTGCTGTTTCGGCATGGATGAACGCGCCCCGCTTCGGCGGCGGGGCTCATGCTCGCCGCCGGCGGATTTTGACGTTGCATGCTCATCTCCCATGGTTCGCCAACTGGTTCAGTCAAAATTCACCGTCGTCTGCGCGTGACCCCGACCACCTTCGCTTTTCGCTTTGTGATCGCCCATGTGGTCCGTGCATGAACTGATCGTCGCGCCTGCCACCGTCAGGGGCTCTGGTGTACGGGCCGTGGTGCGGCTCTCTGGCGACGGGCTCGACCGCCTGCTGGGTGGCTTGTTCGTGGCCACGGCGGGCGGCTTCGCGCGGCACGGGGAAGCGCCGCGGCTGGTGATGGCCCGACTGGCATCAAGCGAACTGACGACCGAATGGGGCGAGCTACCGGTCGAGATCCTTCACTGGCCGGGGCCGCAAGGGCCGACCGGCGGCCCACTCGCGGAGGTGCAACTGCCCGCGTCGGCGCCGCTCGTTGATGCGGTGGTGGCCGCGGCGTGTCGGCACGGCGCCCGGCTCGCGCGGGGCGGTGAGTTTTCGTTGCGGTCGTTTCTCGCCGGTCGGCTCGATCTTTTGCAGGCCGAGGCGGTGCTGGCCGTGGTGGAGGCCAAGACGCCCGCGGAACTCTCCGCGGCGCTCGATTCAATGGCCGGTGGCGTGGGCCACACGTTGCACAGCCTGCGGGAGACGCTGCTCGACCTCACGGCCGACATCGAGGCCACGATCGACTTCGCCGACGAACACACGCCCGACGCCGTGCCCGTGGCCGACGCGGCGGCGTGGGCGGCGCTCGAGGCGAGGCTCGTGGCGGCCGGCCACACGCTCGACGCGGTCGCAGGCCGGCTCGCCAGCCGCGACGCCAGCGCGGCCTGCGACCTGCCCCGTGTGGTGCTTGTGGGGCCGCCCAACATCGGCAAAAGCAGCCTCTTCAACACGCTCGTCGGCCGGGATGCAGCCCTCGTGGCGGATGAGGCGGGCACCACGCGGGATTGGATCGCCGCCCGACTCGATGCCGATCCGACCGAGCCCGCCTGTCTGCTTGTCGACGTGGCAGGTGTCGCTGTTGACGCGACCGACGTCGCCGCTTCCGGCCCGATCGAACGGGCGGCCGCAGAGCGGGCACGAGCGGAGATTGCCCGGGCCGATGTGGTGGTGGCGTGCCTCGATGCGGAAGCCGCCGGCGAGACATTCCTGTCGTCATTGCCTCCCGCCACGCCGCGGATCGACGTGCTCACGCGGTGTGACCTGGCCGCGTCACCAGAGCTTCCCACATGCGTGGCGACGTGCATCACAAGCAGTCGCTCTGGAGCCGGTATCGCCGAGCTCAAGTCTGCGATTTTCGGTGCCGTGGCCAACCTGCCCGGCGGCCGGTCGCCGGCGACGCTGCGGATGCAGGTGGGGGTGGCGGCTGCTCGGGAGGCGGTCGCGGCAGCATGTGGAGCGGCGGAGTCAGCCCGTAGCGGCGGAGCTCGCGACGAAGCGATCGTGGCCGGTCTGCTGCATCAGGCGGTAGCCGCTGTCGGCGAAGTGACCGGTGTCGAACTGGGCACCGACCTCATCGACCGAATCTTTTCACGGCACTGCATCGGCAAGTAGTGGATACGTATACTTCGTAGAGAGCCAGGTATCACTCTTGCTTGCGGTGCGGGCTTGGATGGAGAGCGGGCTTGGATGGAAACAGTCGTATCGTCCTGTCGAAAGCCCCCCATGCCTGAACCGATCGAGCGTTTGGAAGACACGTTGACGACACTCGCCGCCGGCGCGCGGCGGCATGCGGCCCGTGACGCTTCCGCCCGCGCGACGCTGGCGCGTGCCTGCGCCGAGCGGGTGGCCGACATGGCCGACGACTGGGCCCACGCGGCCGTCGCCCTGAAGCAGGGCGGCACCGTGGCCCTCGCAGAGGAGATCGCCACCGGGCCACTGGCCACGCTGCGGCTTTTGTTGCTCACGGCGCGGGCCCAGGCCGAGATTGCGGAGGGCGGCCTGCCAAAGCTCAGTCGTCCGCCGCGGCTCTCCCACGCCGGAACCGGCGGCCATCCACGAACGTCGGACCCTGCCTCGATGGTCGAAGTCGACGTCATGCCGGTGGGGGCACTGTTCGATGAGGTGATCTTTCGCGGCCACCGGGCCACCGTGCGATGCGTCAATCCGGGCGGACTCGACGCCTTCGATCGCAGTTGGCGCCGCGAGGCCGAGGAGCGGCCGCGGTCGGGGGGGTTGGCCGCCGTGCTCGGGGCGGGCAATGTGACCGGCCTCGCTGCCGCCGACGTCATCTGCCAGATCTTCGAACATGGCCGCGCCGTCCTGCTGAAGCTGCACCCGCTCCATGCGCCGCTCGAGCCGGTGCTCAGCGTGGCCCTCGAGCCGCTCATCGAGGCGGGGCTGCTGGCGATCGTCACCGGCGGTGCGGAGATCGCGCAGGCCGCCGTCGCCGCGCCGCTCGTTACCCACGTGCACCTCACGGGCGGGCAGGGAGCCTTTGACGCGATCGTCTGGGGGGGACGTGATCCGCATCTGGCCGGGGCCGAGCCGCTGCTCGCGAAGCCGATCACCTGCGAGCTGGGGAATGTCACGCCGTGGATCATCGTGCCTGGCCGCTACACGCCGGCCCAACTCGCCTGCCAGGCCGACATGGTGGCGGCGTCGATCGCCAACAACACCTCTTTCAACTGCATCGCCACCAAGCTCGTCGTCACCTGCCGCGCCTGGCCGCAGCGTGACGAATTTCTCGCGCTCGTCGGCCGGCGGCTTACGAGCCTGCCCGCCCGCCCGGCCTGGTATCCTGGCGCGTCGAAGGCCTGGGAGACGATTGCCAGCCGGTCGGCGCCGGCCGATGGCACGCTGCCGTGGGTGTTTCGCACGGGGCTCGACATCGAACGGGATCGAGCCTGGGTCGCGCGGGAATGGTTCGTGCCTGTCGCTGCGGAGACGGCGATCGAGGCCGACGACATCGAGGCGTTTTGCGCACGGGCGGGCGGCCTCGTGCACGGCCTGCCAGGATCGTTGGCGGCGAGCGTCACCATTCCCACGACGCTTGCCTCGCGGGATCGGCAGCGGGCGGAACTGCTGGTCGAGCATCTCGAATACGGTGTCGTGGCCGTCAACGGCTGGTCGGCGTTGGCCTACTCGCTCGCGAACGTACCGTGGGGCGGGTTCCCCGGAGGCACGCTCGCCTCGCCCGCCAGCGGCATCGGCCGCGTGCACGATCCGCTGCTTCTGCCGCTGGTGCACAACACGATCCTGCGGACGCCGCTGGTGGTGTGGCCAACAGCGCCTTGGTTTCCCTGGCACGCAGGGGGCGCGAAGCTCGCCCGTGGCCTGGTCGCTACGTACGCTTCGATCGCCCGCGGCGGGCCGGGCTTCGGACCGCTTGTGCGGATGCTGCCGGAGGTGTTCCTTTCGGCGGTTCGCCCGCCGGCCCGTCTGTGAACTTCTCCGCCTGTCCGGTGAGCTCGTAGAGAAACCGACTTGGCTTGCAGGGTTTGCTCTTGCCCCACTTCATCCGCGTGAGGCAGAGGGAGAGGGCGAGCCGTTTCTTCGCGCGGGTGACGCCCACATAACAGAGCCGCCGCTCCTCGTCGATCGCCTGCAGACCGTCGTTGAGCGAGCGATGGTGCGGCAGCAGTCCCTCCTCCATCCCCACCATCCAAACGCAGTCGAACTCCAGCCCCTTTGCCGCGTGGAGGGTCATCAGGCGGAGCACGTTGCCCTTCGGCTTGTCAGACTGGAACCGCTCCGCTTCCGTGACGTCGAGCACGAGTTCATCGAGAAATCCGCGGACCATCATCGCAAAATCGGGAGATCCGGCTGCGTGCGGTTTTTTGGCAGAACGCTCGTGGTCGGCCAGTGCGTTGACCATCTGCTCCACGCAGGCCCAGCGGGCCTCCTGCTCGGCGGGATCGTCCTCATATTCCTTCTGGAGAAAGCCACGATAGCCGATCAACTCCAGCAGCGTGCGCAGCGTCTCGCCCGCGCCCCGCGTCGCCGCGCCTTCCCGCAGCGCGACCACCCGCTCGAGTGCCATCACGCCGGCTGTCGCCGCGGTCGAGAGCCGATGGGCGTCGCGGGCGGCGAGCAGTTCCTTCCAGAGGCTGTGGCCCGCGGTGGTGCCTGCATTGCGAGCAGCCTGAACCGTGGTTCCGGTGAGCCCCCGCGGGGGCACGTTGGCAATCCGTGACAGGGCGAGGTCGTCGTCGGGATCGACGAGCACCCGCAACAGCGCCATCACGTCTTTCACCTCGCGGCGGTCGAAGAAAGAGCGGCTGCCGATGAGCTCGTAGGGAATGCTCCGGCGGCGGAGTTCCTGCTCGAACACACGGGTCTGTTCGCCGGTGCGGAAGAGGATCACAGCCTCGGCCGGCGCGACCGATCCTTCTTTGAGACGTGCTTCGAGGTCGCTCACCACGCGCCGCGATTCATCGATCTCATCCTGGGCCTGCACGATGGCCGGTGGCGGCCCGGACGGCGCCTTGGAGATGAGCGTCTTGCCGTGCCGCCGCGCGTTGCGGGCGATGAGCGTGTTGGCCGCGTGGATGATCTCTGGCGTGGAACGGTAGTTCTCCTCGAGCCGCACGACCGTGGCCCCCTGCCAGCGGCGGGGAAAGTCGAGGATGTGCGAGATTTCCGCGCCGCGCCAGGCATAGATCGACTGGTCGTCGTCGCCCACCACGCACAGGCTGCGGTGGTCGCGGGCGAGTGCCGCCACGATCCGCTCCTGGATGCCGCTGGTGTCCTGGTATTCGTCGACGAGCAGGTGATCGAACCGCGCCGCCTCGGCCTTGCGGACCTCCTCGTGCTCAGCGAAGAGGTCGTCCACCACGAGCAGCAGGTCGTCGAAGTCGACGGCGCCCGCCGTGCGCAGGGCCTGCTGGTAGCGGCGATATCCGGCGGCGGCCAGTTCCCACGACTCCTGCGCATCGGCCGGGATCGCGTCGAACGCACCGTCGGGCCGCACCGCCGCGCTCTTCCAGCGGCTGATGCGGTCGAGCAGGTCGCCGGGGCGGAGCGTGGCCTCGGGCACCTTCAACTCCTTGAGCACCTTCCGCGCGGTCGACTCCTGCTCGCCGCGGTCGATGATGGCAAACCGGCCGGGGAGGCCCACCCGCGCGGCATGACGCCTGAGGATGCGGACGCAGAGCGAGTGGATCGTGGAAATCTCCGGCTTCTCGTCGTTTTTCGTCTTGAGCAGCTTGCCGGCCCGGGCGAGCATCTCCTTCGCCGCCTTGTTGGTGAACGTGACGGCCAGAATCCGCGAGGGACGCGTGCCTCGCCAGACGAGGTGGGCGATCCGCGCGATGACCACGCGGGTTTTGCCCGTGCCGGCGCCGGCGAGCACCAGGAGCGGTCCCACCGGCGCCCACACGGCCTCGGTCTGCGCTGGATTGAGGCCGGTCGAAGGCTTCTGGGGAGCGGCAGGAGTGTTGGCGGGATTCATGGGACGCGGAATCTACCACACGCGTCACAGTCCGGCTTGACGCTCTGCGCCGGGAAGTCTCTATTTCTCGCGACTGCGGCCGTCGCTTCCTCCAGTTGGTAGCCATCCGCCGCGGCCGCCAGGAGCACGCCGTGAAAAAATCATCGCACAACCGTCGCAGAAGGCCCGGCATGGCGCCGGATGCGGAGGCCCGCTCGCGGCTGGCCTCCGACGAATCGAGCCCTCTCGATGCAGACCGTGTCGATCTGGCACTGGCAGAGGAGGAAGTTGGCGACAACGACCTCGCCGAGGCAACGCTGAAGATTGTCGATCGTATCCGTCCCTACTTCGGCACGATCCTGGCCGGGCTTGCCGCAGCCCTTGCCGCCTTCGTGGCATTTGGCGTGGTGTCGTCGCAGGCCGAGGTCACCCGCACGCAGAGCTGGGATGCGTGCCTGGCTGCGATATCAACGGGACAGATGGACTCCTTCAACGAGGTGGTCCGTCGCTATCCGGGCACCGATGCGGCCCGCTGGGCGGAACTGCTGATGGCAGACGCTGCGGCATCGGAGGGCTCGCAGCTGCTGTTCATCGACCGGCAGCGGGCCGGGGGCCGGCTGCAGGCCGCCGTCGAGGCCTATTCGTCGCTGATGGCGGGCAGGCCGCAGGGATTGCTCGGCGAACGGACTGTCTTCGGACTGGCAAAAGCCCGGGAAAGCCTCGGGCAGCTGGCGGAGGCCCGCCGGGGCTATGAGGCGGTGGCCGCCGAGTTTCCCGCCGACGCGCTCGCCCAGATCGCAGCCGGACGGGCCGCCGAACTCGGTCGCGAGTCGACCCGTCAGTGGTACGATTGGTTTGGAGCCCAAAAGATCACGCCGCAGATCACGCCGCCGGCCAGTGCCACGAATGTCGCAAACCCAGCCAACGCCGCACCAGCCGCCGAGCCAGCCGCCGCCGAGCCAGCCCAGCCCCCAGCCGCGCAGGAGTGACGACACAGGCTTCGTCGCCGACGACGAGCCCTGTGATGAAGTTGGGGAGGCTGAGGTTGGGGAGGATGAGGTTGGGGAGCCGACTGCCCAGGCGGTTCAAGCGGGCGTGAGCGGTCTGGCGGGCTACGCCCCCGGCACCGACATCGTGCTGACTGCCGATGCGGCCGCCGTCGGCACGCGACTCGACGTCTTTCTCGCCCGCACGTTTCCGGAGCAGAGCCGATCGTTCCTTGCACGATCGATCGACAAGGGCGGTGTGCGGGTGGATGGTGTCGTGGCGCGGGCATCGCTCAAGCTGCGGGCCGGCTCGATCGTCTGCATGACGGTGCCGGAGCCGCCTCGGGCCGGACCGACGGCTGAGGAGATTCCGCTGGAGTTCGTGCACCTCGACGACTGGATCGCGGTCGTGAACAAGCCGGCCGGCATGGTCGTGCATCCCGCCAAGGGCAACTGGAAGGGCACGCTCGCCGGGGCGCTCAAGTGGCACCTCGAACGTGCCGACGCGGTCGCCGGCAGTTCGGGACTGTCGAACGCCGGCGGTCCGACGCGGCCAGGGATCGTCCATCGGCTCGACCGCGACACCAGCGGCGTGATCGTGGTGGCCCGCACGGAGGAGGCCCACCACGCGCTCGCGAAGCAGTTCGAGGGGCGGACCGTCACGAAGACCTACCTCGCGATCACACAGGGACAGCCACAGTTCGACAGCGACGAAATCAATCTGCCGATCGGGATCCACCCCTATCAGCGTGAGAAGATGGCGGTGCGCCGCGACCACTCGACCAGTCGCGACGCGGTGACGCGGTTTGAGGTGCTCGAGCGATTTCGGGGGGCGGCGCTCGTGAAGGTCGCGCCCAAGACCGGGCGGACGCACCAGATCCGCGTGCACTTGGCGGCGATCGGCTGCCCGGTACTCTGCGACGGGCTCTACAGCGGCCGCCCCCGCATCGAGCCTGCCTTCTTCGGGCTTCCCGAAGAAGGAACCGGCACCGCACTCATCGAGCGTCAGGCCCTGCACGCCGCCAGCCTCGCGGTCGATCACCCCGTGACGCGGCAACGGATCGAATTCACCGCTCCCCTCCCAGCCGACATGCAGCGCGTGCTCGATGCGCTGCGGGGCTGACGCTCGATGAGTGCCTACCAGTTTCTTCCGGGCTCGCGTCCATGGCGGGCCCATCCCGTCGCTTACGCTCAGGGCTTCTACAGGATTCGGAATCATCCGTGAGGGGCTGCCCATGCCTCGAGAGCCGGCGTTGCTGACCAGCGGAGGCAGGATGCCGGAGCGCAGTCAGCATCGAGTGAGCGAAGGGCAGGATGCCCGAAGCGAACGTCCGGCGACGGGGCATGGGCAGCCCCGAACCGTGGCCGAGCCATCCGGCGCGACCGTACTCACGCTTTGTCTTCGTCGTGGCGGTCGTCCGCGAGCACGAGCGCGCGAGGGAGCGTTGAGTCGATCACCCGACCGAGCGCGACCACGAACCCGATGCCCCCATCCCGCCAGCCGCTCCGCAGCACGTAGCTCTTCACGAATGCCGCCAGCCCGCGGAGCGGCAGCATCCAGGCGCCGTTCTTCTCCCCCGTCGCCCGCAGGATATCGGCCTTCAGCGGCGCGTAGCGCAGCGACCGCGACAGCACATCGCGGCAGTCGGCGAAACTGGAATGGAGGATCGAGCCGGCCAGCGGCCGCGGGGGCCGCTGCGATTGCACCTCCTCGTGGACGGCAATCGCCTTGAAGCCGGCAGTCGTGCGATTGAACAGCCGCAACACGCGTTCGTCCCGCCATGCTCCGTGGCGAATCTCGCGGCGACCCACGAAGGTGCGCCGGCGGATCGCCCAGCAGGCGGCAGGGTCGGAGAGATCCAGACGCCCGCAGGCCGCCTGTGCCTCGTCGTCGAGCACCTCGTCGGCATCGAGCGAAAGGATCCAGTCGTGGGCCGCCAGTTCGACGGCCCGACGCTTCTGCGGACCGTAGCCGAGGAAGGGCTGGTGTTCGACGCGGGCGCCGGCCGCGCGGGCCAACGCGACGGTGTCGTCGGTCGATCCAGAGTCGAGCACGAGTCGTTCGTCGCACATCTCCAAGGCGCCGAGCACCTCACCGATTCGCGCGGCGGCATTCCTCGTGATGATCACTGCCGAGATCGGCAGCCGGCCTGCGTTGGGCGGGGCGGGCAGGCCGGGCGTGGCGGGCGTCGCGGGCGTCGCGGTCATGGCGTGGTGGCACCAGGGCCGGAGCCAGGCTGCCTGCCGTCTCCTGTGCAGAGCGGGAATTCCAGCACGAACGTGCTCCCCTCGCCGGGCTGGCTGGTGACGCGGATGTCACCGCCGTGCTCGCGCAGGATCTTCCGGCTGACGGTCAGGCCCAATCCGGTGCCACGGGCGCCCTTGGTCGAGACGAAGAGGTTGAAGATTTCGGCGATCGTTTCCGGCGCCATGCCCTCGCCGTTGTCGCCGACGATGACGCGGACACGTTCGGCTTCCGTGTCACATTCGACGTGGATCGTCACCGCCGCGCCGTCGCGGTCCTCGACCGCATCGAGTGCGTTGGTCACGACGTTGAGGATGGCCCGCGACAATGCCTCGGGGTCGAACAGCAATTGAGGAACGTCGGTGGGGGGAGCCCAATCGATTGCAGCGCCGATTTCGTCCGCCCGCTGCTGGACTGTTTCCACGATGTCGGTGACCAGCGCCACGAGGTCGGACGGCACGGGGTCAGGCTCTCGCTCCTTGCTGAACGACAGCATGTCCATCACCAGCGAGGAGATCTTGTTCTGGTTGCGGTTGACGATGTCCCAGCCCTTGCGGACAACGGCGAGATCCTCGTTTTCCAGGCCCATGTCGACCAGGTAGCTTCCGCCACGGATCCCCTGCAGGATGTTCTTGATATGGTGTGAGAGCGTGGCGATGGTCTGACCGACGGCGGCAAGCCGCTCCGACTGCACCATCGCGGAGTAGTAGGTGGTGTCCTCGACGGCCAGCGCCGCCTGATGGCCGATGGCGATCAGGAGTTTGAGATGCTCGTCGGTGAACTGCCGCTGCCCACGCTCGATCGCATCGCCCAGCGGCACGGTCGTGTCGACATAGATCACTCCCACCGTGCCGTAGCGGCCCTGCATCGGCACGCAGATCGCCTCCCGCACACCTGTTCGCACCACGCTGTTGCCGCCGCTGAAGCGGTCGTCGTCCTGGGCGTCGCTGGTGATCACGCCCTCGCCCCGGTCGAGCACGTAGTCGAGGATCGTGCGGCTGATGGCCATCGATGTCGTCTCGCCCACACGCCGGTCGCGGCGGGCCTTCGTGCGGAGCTGTTTCGACTCGGGGTCGAGCAGCATGATGCAGCCACGGTCCGCCTCGACCCATTCGAAGACAAGTTGCAGGATCCGGCCGAGGAGTTCGTCGATGTCGAGCGTGTGGCTGACCGCCAGCGCCGTGCGATACATCACCTGCAGGTTGCTCCGGGCCCGCGCCAGCCAGCGATTCTGCGTGTCGTCGGGAAGCGGATCGCCGCCGATGTCGGCCTCGTGGGCCGTCCGCACGATCCGTGAACCGTCGGCGGCATTGGACGCCGGCACGATGTCGACCAGTCCCGCCGCGGGCACGTCGACACCGTCCCGAGCATAGACGAGGACGGTGCGGCCCACCTGGATCTGGTCGCCGCTGGAGAGTTCCGCCCGCTCGATCTTGCGGCTGTTGAGCCAGGTTCCATTGGAGCTTTTCAGGTCGCCCACGACGAACGTCTCGCCGATCCGGCGAATCTCGGCATGCCGCCGCGACACCTCGTTGTCGTCAAGCTGCACGAAGTTGCCCGCCTCCCGCCCGATGCACATTGCCCCCTCGTGGTTCGTGAGGTCGTAGCGGGAGCCGCGATTGCGGCCCTGAATCACGAAGAGGGAAGGCACAGACGAGGCTCCACGGGGTTCATTTTCGCCCCCATCCTACCCGCTGCGCCGCGTGTCACGGGAGTATGGCTAAAATGCCAGGGAGTCCGCCGCGGCCTGCCGGCGGCGGACTCACGATTTCCTCATGAAGCGTCAAAGGACCAAAACCCATGCCGAGCATCACACCCATGCCGTTTCGCGTCGGGGTCGCCCTGTTGCTGCCGCTGACGCTCCACCTGTCAAACGCGGTCATGACGGCCGCAGCGGATCCGGCTGACGACGCAACGCTGCGTGATCGGCTCAAGCAGGCGGTCGAGTGGCTGGCCGCTCCCGAACGGGAGGGGCGCGGTCCCGGTACGAAGGGGGTCGAGCAGGCGGCAGACTGGGTCGCCGAACAACTGTCCGGCATCGGCCTCGACTCGGTCGTGGGCGTGGCTCCCGGCACCGGTCCGGCCCCCGCCACCGGCCCGCTGGCCGCGACGCCGTTCCAGCGGTTCGTCATGACGCTCGACGCGAAGCTCGGCCCGGCCGACGCCAACACGGCCGAGCTGGTGGGCCCGCCCGGGGAGGACGGCCGTCCGAGGACGATCCCGCTGCAATTGGGCAAGGATTTCACGCCGTTGGCTGCGGGTGGTTCAGGACGGTTCGACCTGCCGCTGGTCTTCGCCGGCTACGGCATCACGGCCCCCGCGGAGCACTACGACGACTACGCGTCGCTTGCGGCCACCGAGAAGGGTGGCTCAGCCAAGGGGGCCGCCGTCGTGGTGTTGCGACAGGAGCCGCAGAAGGACAACCCACATAGCGTGTTCGACGGCAACCAGGCATCGCAGTATGCGGCGCTGGCCCGCAAGGTGGCCAATGCGTCGGAGCACGAGGTCGGGGGCATCATTTTTTGCAACGACGCCGACGCGGACGGCGACACGCTGATGGCCTTCACCCGCGCCGGCGACGGCTCCGAAAACCGCACGATGCCGATCGTGCAACTCCGCCGGTCGCTGGTCGACGACGTCGTGAAGGCGTCGCTCGGCCGGGATCTCGACGCCATCCAGAAGGGGATCGACGACTCGCTCGAGCCGCAGAGCGGCCCTCTCGCCGGCTGGCGGATCCAGGGCCAGACGGCGGTCGAACGGACCGAGACAGAGGGCAGGAACGTGTTGGCGATCCTGCCGGGCGTGGGCTGGCCGCAGAGCGACGCAGACGCCTCCGCCGGGAAGCGGCCTCGTGAATCCGAGACCGTGGTGCTCGGCGCCCACTACGACCACCTCGGCTACGGCGGCGCCAATTCTGCGGCACCGGGTGAGAACACCGTCCATCACGGCGCCGACGACAACGCCAGCGGCACGGCCCTGCTTGTCGAGGTGGCGAGACGGCTCAAGCAGGAGGGGCCGTTTCCGCGGACGATCCTCTTCGTGGCCTTCTCGGGCGAGGAACGGGGCCTGCTCGGCAGCGCCCACTACACGGCGAATGCTGCGGTGCCGCTTGCCGACACCGTCGCGATGGTCAACCTCGACATGGTGGGGCGGCTCGACGGCAACAAGATCGTGGTGCACGGCACCGGCACCGGCACCGGGCTCGACGCGCTCGTCGATCGGTTTGTGGCCGCCCGCGGATTTGAGGCGGCCAAGGAACCGGGTGGCTTCGGGCCCAGCGACCATTCGAGCTTCTATGCCCGGAAGATCCCGGTACTGCACCTGTTCACTGGTTCGCACAGCGACTACCACCGCCCCACCGACACCGCCGACAAGATCAACTACGAGGGGCTCGTGCGGATCACGCGGTTGGTGGCCGACATCGTCCGCGATCTGGCCACCGCGCCCGAACGGCCCGCCTACATCGAGGTGGCCTCGAAGCAATTTGCCGGTGGCGGCGGCGACCGGCCCTACTTCGGCAGCATTCCCGACTTCGGCAAGCCGGGGAAGGGCTACGCCATCACCGGAGCGACGAAGGATTCGCCTGCCGCGAAGGGCGGGCTCAAGGGGGGCGACGTGATCGTGCGGCTGGGGGAAAGTGCGGTCACGGGGCTGGAGGATTTCGACAGCGCCTTGCGGAAGCACAAGGGGGGCGAGACGGTGCCGGTGGTGGTGATGCGGGACGGCGGCGAGGTGACGCTCCAGATCACGCTCGATCCGCCGAAGTGAGTGAAGAAGCCGGCGAAGCCAGCGTCGCCGGAGACGATGCCTTTCGACGGTGGAAACCCTCGGTGTGCCCATTTCGCCGTGATGGCTTCACCAAGGGACGGTATCCCGTTGGCAGACGTTGGAACGCATGAACAGCCCGGGTTAGAATGGCGGGAGTCGCATCAGGAGCGCTCTCATGGCTACGGCCGCAGATTACGTCACGACCGACGAGCATGGAGTCATGCGGGTCGGGCAAACCCGCGTGATGTTCGACTCGGTGCTCGCCTCCTTCCATGAAGGCTGTTCCGCGGAGACCATCGCGCAGCAATACCCCGCGCTGTCGCTCGAGGAAATCTACGGCGCGATTGCCTTCTATCTCGGCCATCGCGACATCGTCGATTCCTACCTCGTCCGCCAAGACGAGATCTGGCAACAGAAACGCGAGGCAGCGGAACGGTCTGCCAGCCCGGTCGTCGCCCGACTTCGGGCCGAAGCCGTCCGGGCCGGAAACGGCCGATCATGACGCGGCCCCGGTTTCTGGCCGACCACGATCTGAACGAGCACATCGTCACCGGCGTGGTGCGACTGAATCCCGAGGTCGAGTTCGTCCGCGTCCGCGATGTGGGCCTTGCAGACTCATCCGATCGTGAAGTGCTTGCCTACGCCTCTCGGATGTCGTTCTGCGTGGTCTCCCACGACGTCAACACCATGACGGCGGCAGCCGCGGCGATGATCAGCACCGGCGGCCTCTTCTTGGGCGTGTTCTTCGTGAGGCAAACCACGCCGGTTCGGACAGCGATCGAAAGCCTCGTTCTCGTGTGGTCGGCAAGCGATCAGGCCGATTGGCGCAATCAGGTTGTTTTTCTGCCGTTCTCCTGATTGCCTCTCGACCGGCAGGATCGGTGGCCGACACGTTGCCCCCTGCTCAGGGAGCGGGTGCGTGCAACTGGCTCACCGGGATTGGCGTGAAGCCGCCCGGCCAGGTGCCGCGGGGCGTCGCCCACTTCAGCCGGATGCCTTGATTCGTCGTCGGATGGGTCATCTCCGCGTCGTAGAGGATCTCCACCGGATACCGCTTGCCGGCTTCCATGAAGACCTCGTTGTAGGAATACCTCCCCAGTTCGACGCCAGCGATCCGGTACTGTGTCTTCGGCGGATAGTTGTCGGTGGAAAAGGCATGCCAGCCGGTCTGGTAGGCCTCGATCTCGCCCGTGACCCGGGCCACGCGGCCATTCTGGAAGATCCGATATTTGTCGGGCCCGCGGCCCGCTCCCCAACTCTCGTTGTTGACATCGGTCAGCCGCACGAGGGCGGGCTTGTCGGCAGGATGATCCTGATCCCAAAACTCGAGCTGCAATCCCTTGCCCGTGCCGGGCGGAACCTCTGTGAGCATCGGCTGCTTTGCCGCCGCAGCGACGGCGAGCTTCACCTTCCCGCTCTTCCGCTCCCAGCCATCCCAGCCGGTGACCTTGCCGATCCGCAGATCGTTGAGGCCATGCCAGTAGAGCAGCACA